>Ga0163153_10006221_pt1 | contig 13581 bp, 7 predicted proteins | sample OliLakLV19MP6IB1_FD_148629 | JGI IMG/M metagenome (GOLD analysis project Ga0163153, IMG submission 148629) | Freshwater microbial mat bacterial communities from Lake Vanda, McMurdo Dry Valleys, Antarctica - Oligotrophic Lake LV.19.MP6.IB-1 | ecosystem: Environmental > Aquatic > Freshwater > Lake... | reverse complement strand
GCGAAGTGCTGTTCGTGGACTACATGGCCGAGCACCTGACGCCCGGCGGCCGGGCCGGCATCATCGTGCCCGAGGGCATCATCTTCCAGAGCCAGGGTTCCTACACCGAGCTGCGCAAGATGCTCGTTGAGAACAGCCTCGTCGCCGTCATCTCCCTGCCCGCCGGTGTCTTCAATCCCTACTCCGGCGTGAAGACCTCGATCCTGATTCTCGACAAGTCGCTGGCGCGGCAGGCGCAGACCATCGCCTTCTTCAAGGTGGCGAACGACGGCTTCGGCCTCGGCGCGCAGCGGCGGGCCATCGAGAAGAACGACCTCCCGCAGCTGCAGGCGGAACTCGCCGCCTACCTCCAAGCTCTCCGCTCCGACGCGTCCACCGATTCCATATTAGCCATCGCGTCCACCGCCCAGATCGTGCCCAAGGAAAAGATCGCGAAGAACGGTGACTACAACCTGAGCGGCGAGCGGTATCGGGAGGGAACACAGAGAAAGTCCCACTACGCTCATGTTTTTCTGGCCGACATAGCTGAAGTCCGAATGGGAGAAACGCTGATCAAAGGCGACCTGACTGGAGCGGGCAAGCCCATCTTTAGCGCCGACTCGTCTGATGCGCCGTGGGCGTTCAGCGAATAGACGCGTTTGTCTTTCGGCAGAAACACACTGGTTATCGGCGCTCGTGGCACGATTGGCTCTGTGAAGTTTCCAAATCTGGATTCGTTCACCTGCACACAAACCACTATCGCTATCACAGCGAAGACAGAGCGAGTTTCGACCGAGTTTCTGTATCACTGACTAAAGGCGTTCGACTTCAAAACGATTACCGAAGGCGTCGGAATCCCGATGATCACGGTCGCCAACGTCTATCAGATTGAAATCCCCCTGCCACCGCTGGGGGTGCAGAAGGAGATCGTGGTGGAGATCGAGGGTTACCAGAAAGTCATCAACGGCGCCCGCGCCGTCCTCGACCACTACCGCCCCCACATCCCCATCCACCCCGACTGGCCGATGGTGGAACTGGGTAGTGTGTGCAGTTTCGCGAGTGGGGGGACTCCTTCAAAAGCCAACGATGCATACTGGGTGGGAGAGATTCCGTGGGTGTCGGCCAAGGACATGAAGGTGGACCGCATCTATGATTCCGCCATGCACGTTTCTGACGCGGCCGTTGCCGAGTCGGCCACGCAGATTGCTCCGGTCGGTTCGTTGCTAATTCTCGTTCGAGGCATGGGTCTCGCAAACGGAGTTCCCGTCTGTGAAGTAATGAAGCCATGTGCTTTCAACCAGGACTTGAAGGCGCTGCATCCCAATGCCGGTGTCATCACGACGGCATTCTTGGCCTCTGCGCTGAGACAGCAGAAATCGCAGTTTGAGAAAATGCTAGAGACAGCCGCACACGGCACGTTGAAGATTAACTCGGCCGACCTTCAGCAGATACAAATCCCCCTCCCGCCTCTCGCCACGCAGCAAGCCATCGTCGCCGAGATCGAAGCCGAGCAAGCCCTCGTCGCCGCCAACCGGGAACTGATCACCCGCTTCGAGCAAAAGATCCAAGCCACCCTCGCCGTGTCTGGGGGCAAGAAACAGGAGATACGCCGAAATGACCGCACCTGCACAAAAGAAAGTAGCTTCCGCTTTTCGGGCACCAGGCGCGGTCGACTGGCGTGAATTGGAGTCTGAGAACGCAGCCGACAAGGACCAGCAAGAGGAGGCCAGGAAGGCCAAAGGCGAACTGAAGAACGTACTGCTCGCGTCCTTGCAGATGCAGCACCTTGTAGTCCTCGCTGGTTCCGGATGTTCGCAATCCGCTGGCGGCCCATCGATGCAGGACCTGTGGAATGGCGCAGTCGGTGAAGAACCAACGGCTGGCGCGAAAGCGACGGCGGGAAAGGTCAACCACGACCTCCAGGATAAGAATATCGAAGCGCTCCTTTCCAGGGTCGAGGCCTTCTTACAGGTGAATCCCGACAAAGACGTCAGCGAGTTTCTGGACTCGAGCAAGCAAGTGATTCTCGACAAGTGCTCGGGGTTTCTCGACCGCGAAAAGCTTGAGGCTCACAAGATCTTTCTGCATCGACTCTCCCGTCGCCGTGTTCGGGATCAACGCCTGCGGGTGTTCACCACGAACTATGACCTCTGTTTTGAACGAGCCGCCGCCGAGTTGGGCGGAGTGGCGCTGGACGGGTTCTCCTTCACCGCTCCTCGCCGTTACGACCCACGCTTCTTCGGCTACGACATCATCCGACGACCGCGCAGCGGCGACGATCTTGGTCATTACCTCGAGGGCGTGTTCCTACTCTACAAGCTCCATGGATCGGTGAACTGGGCGAGGGGGCCGGAGGGAACGATCTACGAGAAAGACAAGCCGACGCCTGCGGAAGCCTGCTTGATCTATCCCGCGACCGGAAAGTATCAACAAAGCTTTGTCCAACCCCATCTCGAATCGATGGCGCAATATCTCGCCACTGTGCGCGAACCGAATACATGCCTGCTCGTCGTCGGCTTCGGCTTCAATGACGATCATCTGGCCGAGCCGTTGTTGGCTGCGGTGCAGTCAAATCCACATCTGCGCCTGATCGTGGCGGACCCTGGGGCACAGTCCAACGCGACGAACGCTAACCGGTACTGGAAGCGGTTCTTCGAGCTGAGTGGTCTTGGCGAAGATGTCTGGTTCATCAACGCGTCGTTCGCTGATTTTGCCCAGATGGTCCCTGATCTGAAATCGCTGACGCCAGCGGACTCCCTCATGAAGGCAATCAAGGGCGTGACGAGGGGACCATGAGCAAGTTGAACATCGATGAGACCTTTCGCAAAGGACTGTTGCGCCCGGAACTCTTCCTGGGTGTGGCGTCCTCGGTCACGGCCCGCACGGTCGGTGTAAATCTCAGCGAGGCCGGTCAGCCGAGCGGTTCCCATTTCGCGGGTGGCCGCTATGGCCGCGGAGAGGTCGGCGAATTCGTCTTGATCGAAGGCCAGCAGAGCCTTCTGCTGGGCCGTATTGCCGAGATCCACCTGCGAGAACCGGAGCGCCGCTCCATCAGGCCCGACTTCGTTGGCAACAGCGACCTGGACGCGCTCGGACAAATCCAGCTCCTAGGCTGCGTTTCCATGGACGACCTGCTGGTTACCGCAGGCGTCGATGCGTACCCGCGCCTCGGGGATCGCATCTACGCCGCGCCGCATCGGTTCATCGCGCTCCTGCCTCGACTCATGGAGCGAGAGGAAGGTGACAGCGAACCTGTCACCTTGAATCTCGGCGCGATCGATGTGGCGCAAGAAAGCCCCGTCGCCGTGAAGCCGGAACGCCTATTCGGACGTCATTGCGCGATCCTGGGCGCAACGGGAGGCGGCAAGAGTTGGACGACGGCGCGGATCATCGAGGAGTGCATCAAGCACAATGCGAAGCTGATCCTGATCGACGCCACCGGAGAGTATCGTGACTTCCTTGGCAATGGGATATTGCATTGCCATCTGGGCGATCCGGTTGAGAAGGCTGGCGGTTCGGTCGCCTCTTCGCTTCCGCCGACGAGCTTTCTGGAATCGGACTTTGTCGCACTCTTTGAACCCGCTGGCAAAGTGCAGGGGCCAAAGTTGCGGGCGGCGATAAGAAGTCTGCGGCTTGCGCAACTCGAACCATCCTTGGCGCCGAACGGATTCATTGCGAAGATCAATCAGTCAAAGGCTGCCGTGGAGACAGCGGAGAAGAAGCCCACTGTCACAAGCAGGCTCGACGACCCCCGTCAGTCATTTAATGTGCGAAAATTGGTAGCCCAAATCGAGCAGGAGTGCGTTTACCCCGATGGTTTTGCTCAAGGCGGCCAAAGAGGGCAGAAGGACCCGACCAAGTGGGGCGACGCGAGCGGCGATTTCTCTTACTGTCTTTCGCTGGTAGGGCGCATAAATGGCGTGCTGACTTCGCCGGCTTTCGCTTGTGTCTTCGACGCGGGGACCAAGCCGGCCTTGACCACCGCCATCGACAATTTCGTGACCGGGAAGGACAGGCTCCTGCGAATCTGTGTGAGCGGCATCGCGTATGAGTACCACGCACGCGAGATCATCGCCAATGTCATCGGCCGTCATCTCCTGAACAAAGCCCGCGGAGGAGCGTTTCAGCAGCGACCGACCGTGGTGATAGTCGATGAAGCGCACAACTTTCTGGGGCGACACATCGGCTCCGAAGATTATGCGGCCAGCCTGGATGCCTTCGAACTGATCGCCAAGGAGGGCCGGAAGTACGGCCTGAATATCTGCCTTGCGAGCCAACGCCCGCGTGACATTACGGAGGGCGTCCTCAGTCAGATAGGTACCCTGATCGTGCACCGACTGACCAATGACCGGGACCGCGAGGTGGTGGAGCGTGCCTGCGGCGAGATCGATCGTGCAGCGTCCGCGTTCCTGCCCAACTTGCGGCCCGGCGAAGCAGCCATCATCGGCACCGACTTTCCGATCCCACTGACGATTCGGATCCACGAACCCAGCACCAAACCGAGATCAGACGGCCCCAAGTATCAGGAGTATTGGGCTGCCAAACCGGCCCCGGCGGAGGCGTGAGCCATGGAAGACGCCGCCGAACTAGGCAACTACCTGCCGCTCTCCTTCAAGAGCCCCAAGGAGCAGGAATACATCGAGTTCCTCTGGGACGCGTTCGAGACCAACTACACGCACGGCAAGTACCAGTTCGCGTTCCTCGCCTACCACATGCTCACGATGAGCTTCGTCTACTTCAACATCTGGCAGATCAAGCAGACGGAGCCCAATGACTTTGCGATGGGCCTGATCGGCTTCGGCAAGGACATCGAGAAGAGCCTGCTCGAAGCGACCTCGCCCTTCGTCTTCAGCACCGTGAACGAGCGCAGCATCTTGCGCTTCCTCAAGCTCATCGCCTGTGACAACGGCAAGATCGGCACCTACGCCAAGCTGGTCGACGACCGCAAGGACACGACGCACTAGTGGCTAAATATGGAATGGACGATGAGCGCGGCGAGGCACCTGCAATCGCTCTCGACCCGGTGACGGGACCATGACCGTTCTCGAAGAACTCCTTGAGTGGTCCCAGGACCGCCCGGCTTGGCAGCGCGACGCTCTGCGCCGCCTCGTTCTGAACGGCGACCTTGCCGATGACGACATCAGGACGCTCACCGACATCTGCAAGAGCGCGCACGGGCTCGCCGAACCACAGGACATCGTTCCGCTCAACACGGAGCACGTGCCGGAGAGGGTCGCTGCAGGCGCGCCCGTCTCGCTGGTTTCCATCTTCCATCACCGCGGCGTGAACGCGCTCGCGGAGGACCAGACGCTTACGCTCTCACCGCATCTCACCGTGGTCTACGGCGACAACGCCGCCGGAAAGACGGGGTACATCCGGATCCTCAAGAGCGCGTGTCGCGCCCGAGGGCAAGAGCAGATCCTGGGGAACGTCGTCGCCGGCACCGCACCGCCTTCGGTCGTGGTGTCGATCAAGTACAGGGTTGGAGCAGAACCCGAACCGCGGGAATGGGCGGCGAACGGTGAGGATGAGTTCATATCCCGCGTGAGCGTGTTCGATACGCAGTGCGCTGCCGTCTACCTGACCGAGAGAACGAAGGTCGTCCGCCGTTTGGCTACAGATTGGCTACAAAATCACCCGGGCGCCCCGAACATGCAAAACGGCCCTGCAAGAAAACTCTTGCAGGGCCGCTGCTTACGAGATGAGCCGTCCGGGACTCGAACCCGGGACCCTCTGCTTAAAAGACGGTGCACCCCGCAGTCGCGAGGACCGGCTCAGGATTCGTTGAGCAGGAAGTCGAGGTCGTCGCGCGACAGCGAGCGCGCGAAGCCGTCTTCGCCGAGAAGGTCACGGGCGAGCGCCGCCTTGCGCTGTTGGAGTTCGAAGATCTTCTCTTCCACCGTGCCGCTAGCGACGAGCCGGTAGGCGATGACGGTCTTGTCCTGGCCGATGCGATGGGTGCGGTCGATCGCCTGCGCCTCGACCGCGGGGTTCCACCACGGGTCGAAGAGCACCACGTAGCTCGCCGCGGTCAGGTTTAGTCCGGTGCCGCCGGCGCGCAGCGAGATGAGGAACACGCTCGCCGCTTCGTCTTCCTGAAAGTCGCGGACGATCTTCTCGCGGTTCGTCGACTGACCGGTGAGCAGGTGCTGGGGCATGTTGCGGCGCTGCAACTCGAGCGCAATCAAGTCGAGACAGCGGACGAACTGCGAGAAGACGAGTACCTTGTGGCCCTCGCCGAGCAGCGTTTCGAGGAGTTCGAAGAGCGCCTCGAACTTGCCCGAGCCGAGACCGACCTCGCCCCCGACGAGCGCCGGATGGCAACAGACTTGGCGCAACCGGGTGAGCGCCGCGAGCACCTCGATCTTGTTGCGGCGCAATCCGTCGGCGTCGCCGGCGACGCGGTCGACGAGGGTGCGGCTGCGGCGCAACTCGGCGAGGTAGAACTTGCGCTGGCCCGGCGTCAGCTCGCAGTCGAGGCGTTCCTCGATGCGCTCCGGCAACTCGGCGGCGACATCGCGCTTGAGCCGCCGCAGGAGGATGGGTCGCAACTTCGCGGCGAGCACCTGACGCTGGTGTGCCGGCAGATCAGCGCGGTCGAAGCGTGCGGTGAAGTCGGAGCGGCGCCCGAGGCAGCCTGGGTTGACGAACTCGACGAGACTCCAGAGATCGAGAGGACGGTTTTCGAGCGGTGTGCCGGTAAGGGCCAGGCGATAGTCCGCGTTCAGCGCGCGCGCCGCGCGCGCCACTGCAGCGTCGGGATTCTTGATGTTCTGCGCTTCGTCGAGAATGATCGCGCGCAGCTTGATGTCCGTCCAGAAATCTTCGTCGCGACGCAGCAGCGCGTAGTTGGTGATGATCAGATCGTAGTCGCGCCATTGCTTGCGCTCCTGTAGCCGCTCGCGGCCGCGGCCGAGGAGGAGCACCTTGAGGTCCGGCGCGAAGCGCTCGGCCTCGCGCACCCAGTTCGGCGCCACCGACGTCGGGCAGACGACCAACGCCGTGCCACGGCCGCGGCGCTTCTGCTTGAGCCAGGTCAGCCACGCCAGCGTCTGCAGGGTCTTACCGAGCCCCATGTCGTCGGCAAGGATCGCCCCGAGCCCGAGTTCCGCGGTGTAGCAGAGGAAGTCGAGCCCGCGGCATTGGTAGGGACGCAACTCGGCCTGCAACGATGCCGGCACCGGCACCTCGGGAATGCCTTGGAACTCCGTCACCCGCTTGCGCAGGCGGTTCAGCGCCTTGACTGCGCCGGCGTCGGCACCCATCGCTTCGAGGGCTGCGACCGACGCCGCGCGCGCTCCGGCGAGTTGCCACATGGTCACCCGTTGCTCGCCGACACCGACTTCGATGCCGAGGTCTGCCAACAACGTGGCGGCCTCATCCTGCGCGGCGATCGCCTCACGGCGCACCCACCCCGAGGGCAGCCGAACGAAGGTCTTCTTCGCCGCACGCAACTGCGCCATATCCGCTTCGGAAAGCGCCAACCCCTCGCTCGCCCAGGACGCTGAGACGCTGAACCAGTCCGTGCCGCTGGCCTCGACCTTGACCTTGGTGCGGATGGCCTCGCCGCCCATGAGTACGCGGCGCAGGCGCGGGTTGCCGAAGTAGACCGCGCGCGGCTTCTCGGCCCACGCGGCGACGAACTCTTCGAGCGTGTCCTCGTCGATGCGCAACCAGAGGCAGTTGCCGACGTCGGGCTCCGACGGCACCCGCCGGCGCGTGCGCCACTCGTCGAGCGGACAAGCGCCGATTTTGGCCAGCCACTCGAGCACCGGTGCCAGCGCGCTCGGGTCGGGGACTTCCAACCAGACGTCGTCGTCGCCGACCGTCGGCGCCGGTTCCGCGTCCGCGGGTGCGTTCTCCGCGGCTGGCGCTAGCGCAGGAGCTACGTCGCCAGCGTCCGCCTCGGCGGGAAGCTCCACCGCGGCCTGGTTCGCCTCCGATGCAGTGGTAGCGGTCGCCGGCAGCCAGCGGCCGTCGGCAGCGCGTTCGAAGACGCGTGAATCCGCGGCAAGCCCAACGGCCGGGGTCCAATGCGAGCCACGCTCGCGTGCGAACAGGCGCACCTGTAGCCAATCGTCACGCCGCAGTTCGAGGACGACCAACGGCTCGGTGGCCACGCGACGCGCGTGCAGCGAAAGTGTCGCTGCGATGTTGGCGAAGCTCGCTGCGAGGCGCGGCAGGGTCGCGGCACGTTCGACCTCGGGGATCTCGACCGCACCAGCAGCAGCGAAGCCTTCGATCACTTCAGCCGGCGGCATCTCGATGACCGGCCAGACCGCGCCCTCGGCGAGCAGTAACGGTTGGCCGCGCCCCGGATCACGCGACGGTTCGACCAGGAGGGATTTCTCGAAGCGCCGCCGGCGGCCGTCCGGCCACGCGGCATAGAGTCCGAGCATGACCCGCGCCCCCTCGCCATACACCTCCGGCTGCAGCCGGATCGGGACGTGTTCGCAGCGCACCGGCGAGCCTGGTTCCACGCCCGTCTGCGCCGTCACCTCGGGGCGGAGATCGTCCGCCCAATACAGCAGGGTCCGCGGGGCCTGGCGCAAGCTCAAATCGAACAGCAGATCCGGATCGACGGAGATCCCAGCGCTGAAGCCCATCGAGTGGCTCGTGTCGGCGAGAAAGAGATCGAGGGCCTCGGCCTCCTGCGGCGAGAGTACCTCGGGGTCGCGCGCCGCCTCCGCGCTGAGCAGCGCGAGTTGTTGCACGCTGCGTGGCTCATCTTTGAGTCGCGCCGAACTCAGCCGCGGCTCGATGACGAAGGTGACCCGCGGCTTGAAACTGATGTTGACGACGAAGCGCAACTGCTTCTTGCCGACGAGCGCGCGCTGCTCGGTCCAGCGCCGCAGCAGGTGGCCGAGGGCATTCCGGGCGCGGGCCGCGAACTCCTGCTCGAGATCGGTGCGCGTCACATAGGGGCGGAGCACGTCCGGCACCTTCTGCACACCGGCGACGGCGGCGATCGCGCCGGCGAGACGCCAACAGAGGATCTCGGGATCGGGTTCGTGGAGGATCTCCGTGAAGCGCGGATCGAGCACGGTCGCGAGCGGATCGTCGCAGGTGGCAAGGAGCGCTTCGAACGGCCGGCGGCGCTCCCACGGCCCGGCGGCGCCGAGCAACTGCTTCAAGAGACGGGCGTCGAGATCGTCGCCACGCACCGCCGCCGGCGACGCCGGCACCTGACGCGTGACGGACGTCGCCGGGGCCGCGAGCAGAACTTCCCCCAGGGCGTATGCGTGCTTGCACTCGTAGCCGATCGGGCACGTACAGCCGTGCTCCCAGCCGCTACCATCCCAGTACCAGGTCGCAACGTAATCTTGGGTGCCGACGACGGTTGCCGCGATCGAGTCGTTGGGATCGAGACGAACTCCCGAGACTCTGCCGTCGTAGGCGTAGGCGCGGCCGCGCTCGCGCATGCGCTTCGGGAAAAAACCAATCTCCTCCGCCAACGCCTCGCGGCGCCGGGGTGGGCCGAGAACGGATTCGACTGCAGCAGGCACGCGACGCAACATCAGCAGGCCAGAGTGCCTGAGGGCAGGCGTCAGGCGCAAGGCACGAATCGGATTAAAGCCCGCGCGGCAGCAGACGTTGGGGGTACTGCCGGACGCGAGCTTGTGCTAGGCGCGCAGAACCATGACCGCAAACTTGGTCGATACGGAGTGCGTCGAGGCGACCGAGCAGGCGTGTCACGATCCGGTCCGGAACCGGAGCGCCGCCATGAAACGGGCGCGCGCGCTGCTAGCCACGCTCTCCCTGCTGCTCGTCTTCCCTGCGAGCGGCAGGGCCACGCCTCCCGCTGCGCGCCCACTCGCGCCGCTCGCCGAGCTGCAGGGGCGCTGCGCTGCCGATTGCCCGCGCGCGGTTCGTGTCGATCTCGCCATCCAGCGCGCCGCCGTCTGGCTCGCCGGCTATCCCGATGATTTGCAGTTCGACGCGGCCGTTCTCCTCAGTCTGATTCGCGCCCACGTCGACAGCGCCGAACTGCGCACGGCGTTCGCGCGGGCCCGCACCCGCGCCGACCATGACCACGACCATCCGCACCGACGCCTCTGGGCTACAGACATGATCTCCCCGCCGGAACACACGAGCCGCTGGCAGGCTCCGGCACCGGGTGCCGCGCGGGTGAACACGAATCGCGTCCTCAGCGAAGCGCTCCACTGCCGCGAGAACGGGTGGCGCGAGCTAACCGAGAACTACGCCTGCGGCGCGATGCGCGATACGGGCGGCTACCACACCACCCACGCAATCTGGTCGCTCGACATCGCGCGGCGCAACGGCTGCACGGTCGCGGACGAGTGTCTCGCCAGCCTGCGCGCCGAGTTGCTGGCGGCGCAACCGGCCGAGTTGCGTGCGAAGTCCACCCTGGAGATCGACTTGTACGCCGAGCGCGCCGTGATGTTGCTACGCACCGGCACTGCCGCGAGCGCGGCAAGCGGTTGGGTCGATGCGCTGCTCGGCCTGCAGCGCGCCGACGGCAGCTGGGGCGCCGGCACCGACCCGGTGCCGTACTATCGCTACCACGCGACCGCCGCTGTCGTTTGGGCACTCGCGGAATGGAGCAAGGAGCGGGGTCAGCCCAGCCCAACGCCGCAACCGTAGCCTCGGGCCATGCCTCCGCCGTTGCGGTGGTGCGGAATTATTTGCATTGACTGCCGCCGACGGGGGACGCTATGCCGACAGCTCCCGGGGAGGGATTCCGAACCATTTCGACAAGTACCGCAGTTGCCGGTGGTGCGTTCACGCAGACCGTATGCGGACAGGAGAGCAAGATGAGCAGATGCAGGGGACGTTCGCACACCGGCACGCAGCCGTTGTTGGCGCTTCTCGCCTTGGTTTTGGTTGGCCCTTCGGCGGCCGTTGCGCAGCCCACCAATCCCAGCTTCGAACCGGGCTTGGCAGGGTGGACCGCAGGCGGCGACGCCAGCACGAATGACGCCGTCTACGGCAGCAACCCGACCGAGGGTGGCTTTCAGGCGTTTCTCCGCGCCTCGCCCGCCGCGCTGACGACGGCGGCCGCACTCGAGAGCACCCTCGGACTGAGCCCGGGTTCGCTCGACGCCCTCGGCAACGGCACGACGCGACGCGGCTCCGGGATCGTGCAGACCTTCACCGCGAATACCGGCGATGTGATCGCCTTCGACTGGAATTTCCTGACCGACGAGCCGATCGCCTCACGCGCCAACGACTTCGCCTTCGTCGCCATCGACGGCGGTCCGCCGATCGAACTCGCCGATACGACTTTCTTCCCGTCGGTCCCGAGCAAAACCGACCGCGCGCGCGAAACCGGCTACCGCAGTTACTGCTATACGATCCCCACCAGCGGCGCTCATTCGCTCGCCTTTGGCGTCGCCGACGCAGTCACCATCGACACCGAATCGGTCCTGCTCGTCGACAACGTCCGCCTCGCTGGCGATAGCGACGGCGACGGCGTTGCCGACCCGTGCGACCGCTGCCCGGGATTCGACGACTCGATCGACATCGACAACGACGGTCTGCCGGACGCATGTGATTTCGACAGCTTCGTCGGCTACGGAATCCGGGCGCCGCGCGAGGATGTCAACGGCTTGCCTCTCAACAACAAGCTGCCCAAGGATTGGATCATCACCATCGACGACGCCCTCGTGAACAACGCGGGGCCGGACGACCCCGAGAACTTCGTCGTGGTCAAGCCGACGACGCTCTTCAATCCGGCCACCCAAGTCGACGCCGCAAGCGGCGCGCTCGACGGCTCCGTTCACTACATCCAGTACCAGACCCGCGGCGGCAAACAGGGGGTAGGCCCGGCGGTGAACGGCCGCCTGCCACGCCCCGGCCGCCACGTGAAGCGCACGTGGCAGCTCCGCAACGGATTCGGCACGATCAACGTTCGCACCAGCAAAGTCGCCGGATTGCTGTTGCCCGCCGCGCAGGGACTCGTCTCGCCGCCTCTGCCGATCGATGACGCTACGCATTTCGTCTGCTACAAGATTCGACCGACCAGGGACATTACCGACCAAACCCCGCCACCGGAGCGGTTTCCAGACTCGCCCAAGGGCAAGTTCATCCGCGGGCTGCAATCCTTCGTCGACGACGCCTTCAACGACTGCGCCGAGAGCGCCGACGGCTCCCCGAGTTTTCCCGGCACGCCCGTACAGGGCACTTGCCTGTTCGATCTCGTCCAGGCCAAGGAACTCTGCGTGCCGATGAACAAACTCGTCGTGGAACCCCCGCGGCTCACCACCGCCACCATCAACGAGTCGTTCGCCTCTACCGACCAGGTGATGCTCTGCTACCAGCCAAAGCCCGCGCGCAAATTCTTGAGCGAGTCCGCCGCGCTGCTCGCCGAGCGCGCCCTCGGATCGTCGCTGAGCCCGAAGCAGAGCAAGCACCTACACCGGCGGGTTCGTGACGCGAATCCGGTGCACCTGATTCCCGGGAACGACTTCCCCGTCCCCGTGCTCGTCGACACGGTCAAGCCGCAGCGCGTCTGTGTGCAAACGCAGGTGCTCGCGATTACCGGCGACGAGAAATATTTGCCGTCGCCGACGCCGACACAGTCCTTCACGCCGACGACGACGCCAACGGAGACGGCGACGCCAACCATGACGGCGACCTTCACGCCGACCGGAACTGCCACCGAGACGGGCACGCCGACCAACACGCCAACCCCTACGGAAACCGCAACGCACACCGGTACGCCGACCGCGACGGCGACGTTCACGTCCACCGCCACGGCGACGGACACCCCGACCGCGACGGCGACGTCCACCCCAACCCACACCCCGACCCATACCCCGACGCCGACCAACACCGGCACCTCGACGCCGACGTTCACCCCGACCCAGACGCCGACGCACACCCCGACGTCGACCAACACCGGCACCTCGACACCAACGTTCACCCCGACCGCGACCGCGACGGCAACGCCGACAGCAACGCCGACAGCAACGCCGACGTCCACACCGACCCCAACCCATCTCGGCGGCGAGCCGGCGATCTTCGTCAGCCCGTTCCTCGGCAACGACGGCAACCCCGGCACGCGCGCGCAGCCCAAAGCGAGCATCCAAGCCGGCATCAACGCCGCCAGTGCCGGGATGGAGGTCTGTATCGATGCCGCAGCCTACAACGAGAGTCTCACGCTGAAGGACGGCGTCAGCCTGCGCGGCGGCTTCAACGCCGCGGCGAACTGGCTGTTCACCGGCGGTGCAACGATCGTCAACGGCGGCACGACCGCCATCGCCGGCACCAACGTCGGCAGCCTAACGATCCGCGGATTGACCATCAACGCGACCCTGAATTCGGCCACCGGAGGAAGCTCGTACGGCATTCGCATCGGTAGCGCCAAGAACAGCATCACGATCCTCCAGTCGAGCATCGCCGCCAACGGCGCTGGGAACGGCTCCACGGGTAGCGCCGGCGTCACCGGCATCGCCGGCGCGAACGGTGGCGTCGGCGGTAACGGCTGCGAAAATTCGACCGTTTTCTGCAGCACTTGCAGCCAGCCTCCGGCAGGGCCTGGCGGCACCGCACGCAACTGTACAGCGAGCGTCGGCGGCACCTCGGGCAAGGGTGGGAATGGCGGCCTCGGCAGCCACATCGGCTTCGGCGAACAGGGCA
>Ga0163153_10006217_pt1 | contig 13586 bp, 12 predicted proteins | sample OliLakLV19MP6IB1_FD_148629 | JGI IMG/M metagenome (GOLD analysis project Ga0163153, IMG submission 148629) | Freshwater microbial mat bacterial communities from Lake Vanda, McMurdo Dry Valleys, Antarctica - Oligotrophic Lake LV.19.MP6.IB-1 | ecosystem: Environmental > Aquatic > Freshwater >... | reverse complement strand
CCTGGACAAGGATCGCTTCCCGGAGGAATGGGCGCGCCTCGGCTCCTTTCGTGATCGCTACGTCGAGCTTCGCCCCAGCCTGCTTCGACTGCCTGCGCCCGACGCGCTGCGCACCGCGATGGAGAGCTTCGACCTGGATCGCATCACGGCAGCGCTGCCGCGAGCGCCGTCCCGTCTGGGCAACCTCGACCGCTTGATCGCGCTCGCGCGGGGCAAGAACGGCAGCCTGTTTTCCTTCTCGCGCTGGCTCGACCACCAGATGAGCTCCGACGTGGACGAGGCCGAAGCCGTGGTCTTCTCCGCCGACGATGACGCCATCCGGCTGTCGACGATTCACGGCGCCAAGGGTCTCGATTTTCCCGCCACCATCGTTCTGGATCTGGCGGCTCGCGAGCAGCCCGGCTTCCCGCCGCTCCGTTTCGTGCAGATGCCGGGCGAGTCGCAGCACCGCTTCGTGGCGATGCATCGCGGATCGCGCGGCGTGAAGCTGGACAACGAAGCAATGAAGGAGTCGAACCACAAGGCGATCGTGCGCGCTGCGGCGGAGCGGGCGCGCATCACCTACGTGAGCATCACGCGCGCCAGGCGGGTGCTGGCGCTGGTCGGCACGTCCAGAAGCCCGCCGCGCGGCTCGATGCTCGCATCGCTCGTGCCGCATCTCGACGGTGCGCTCGCGGGGCTCGTCGAGACGAGGCTCGCCTCGGAGCTCCTGGCGCGCGCCTATGGCGCCACGCCGATGCCCACCGCCAGTCCGGCCAACGATGATGGAGGCGAGCTCCTGGCAGTCAGCTCGCCAGAGCGACAGCCCGCCGATCCGATCGCCGCTGAAGTCTCGATCGCAACAACGCCCTTCGGTGTCTTCCGTGGCTGCGCGCGGCGTTTCCATTTTCGGTTCCTGCTCGGGCTCGAAGAACCGGTGGACACGGGCCAGCTGGATCTCTTCGAGGTGGGCGAAGAGGCGCGCGAGCGCAAGGTGGTGGCGTTCGAGCGTGGCGATGAGCAGGCCGATCCGCGCACCTCCGGGCGGGCGGCCCACCGCGTCCTGGAGCGCGTTCCGCTCGCGCGCTGGGGGACCGATGTCGCCGACGCGGACCTCGCGACAGCGCTCGAGCGCGAGGGCCTCTCCGCGGGCGAGTCCGCGCAGCGGGCGCCCGGTCTGGCCTCGTTCCTTCGCGGCGCGTACGCCGCGCGCGTCGGAACCAGCGCGCTGGAGGTGCACCGTGAACGCGAGCTGGCGCTGGTACTACCTTCCGCCAGCGCCTCCCGGCTCGGTCTACGAGGGACGGTGGATCTGTGGGCGCGCTTCCCCGAAGGCGTCGAGCTCATCGACTACAAGCTGGCGCGTCCCGTCGCCACGCTCGAAGCCCACGCGTTCCAGTTGCGGGCGTACGCGCTCGCCCTGTCGCGAGTCGCTGCCGGATTGCCCGTACGCGCGGGCGTCGTGTTTCTCGGCGGCTCGCCCGAGCCGGTCTGGCTGCGCGGCGCGTCAGGCGACAGCTGGTTGGCGGCGGACGACCTCGTCAGCTTCGAAACGGAGCTCGGGTTGCTCGCCGAGCGACTCGCGAGGGCGCGCGCCGAAGACGAGTGGCCTGGGGTGCCGGTCGCCGAATGCCGTCGCCTGCGCTGCGGCTTCGTGACCGCGTGTCACCGCAACGAACCGGCAGAGGACGGCGGCAAGAAACCCAGGCGACCCCGCCGCGGTCGCTGACGCTTCGACAAACGCTCGTTCATCCCGTATGCGATAGGGATGTGCATGATCTGCATCGACTTCGACAAGGGCAAGCTGACCACCAAGGAAGCGCGGCGCGCGCTCGGTGAGATGTCCGAGACGCTGGAGAAGAAGCACATCGCGGAGGTCGAGAAGAAGCTCGACGAAGCAGAGGCGGACGAGGACTGACCAGCCTCACTCGCAGTCGTGGCGCTCGTAGCTGACACCCTTCTCCGAGCGCATCGCCGCGACGACACCACCCTCGTCGAGCACGACGAAATCGCGGAAACTCTCTTCGGGTAGCGTGTTCGCGGGCAAGATCGCGCTGCCCTGAGGCACGCCGGTCAGCGGATCGAGGCAGGTGAGCACCACCACGTGCTCGCTGCCTTCGTCGATCTGCACAGCGAAGTAGATCGTCCCGCTGAGATCGGTGTCGAGCAGCAAGATCGCCCAGACCGAAGCGTCGAAGCGAAGCTCACGGGTGAAGCGGTGCTCCTGGGACGGGCGCGCGTTCGACACGACGTACGTCCGACCAGCTGCTGCGTCGGTGATCCCGGCCTTGAGGTACGACTTGCCATCGCGGCTCGGCCGTCCGGGGATCTGCTCGCGAGGCTCCGCAGGAGCGCCTTTCGTGTCCCCGATGCGAATGAGCGGGCCGTGCTCGTGCTCGACGTATACGTCCGTTCCGTCGACGAAGACGCCGGTCACGTAGCCGGGTCCGTCGATGCCCTCGCCGGCGAGGGGGATGGATCCGACCAGGCTGCCATCGGGTCCGTACACGACGACGTCCTCGTCACCGAACCGATCCAAGACGGCGACCGATCCGTCGTCAGCCACCGCCAGGTCCTGCGCCGTTCGTCGATCGAGCGGCAGCGTGGCCTCCACTTCGCCCTTGTTGAAGCGCAAGACACGGCCGTTGACCTGGTCGAGCACCCACACGCGACCACGTGAATCCACAGCGAAGCTCATCGGCCCACTGGGGCTGCCCTCACCGGGCTGGTCTCGGCCCAGGTCGCGTTCCCCTCCACCCCAGCTCGAGAACAACGCGCGCTCCATGTGCGACGTTTCAGGTGCTGTCGTTGACGCGATCGGTCGCGTTCGGGGCGTCCTTACCGAGCTCGTGCCCGATGCGTTGGACTCGCGTGCTTCGCTTCCGCGAGCAGCTGGCGAGTTCTTGCTTGGCGACGATCCCGCGCACGATCGAGCGAGCAGGAAGAGCAGCACGACGGCCGCTCCCACCCCCACCGCACGTGTCGCACCTACGCGCATTTGTTCCTCAATTTGGATACTGGCTCGATCGACCTGGCACGCGGATTGAACAGCAAGGCGGCACCGCCCCTGACGAGAGTGCAAGAACGATGACCAGTCAACTCCGCTCCGTGATCGCTCTCTTTTTCACCCTCATCACCACCGTTGTCGTCGCGTGTGCGCCTGGGAGCAACGACCCAGCGAGCGACAACCTCGTCGGCGAAGACGAGACCACCGCGTCGGGCGAAGACGGTCTATCGGGCTCGATCGCCGTGGGCACGACGCTCAAGTCGACCACGGGCGTGAACCTGCGCAGCGGCGCGTCCACGTCGAAGTCGATCCTGTACACCATCCCGCAAGGCTCCACGGTCACCGTGCAACAGGCCGCGCCGGTCAACGGCTTCTACAAGATCAAGCACAACGGATCGATTGGCTGGAGCTACGGCGCCTACTACACGATCAACGCGGCCCCGCCGGTCGATCCCGGCGACGACCCGCCGGTCGCCGGCGTGCGCACCGAAGCGATCAACCGCGCCAAGGCTGGCGTTGGCTTCTCCTACTGGTGGGGCCACGGCCGCTTCCTGGACAGCGGCGCGACGCCCTCGAACAAGGGCTCCTGCTCCGGCAGCTGCCCCAACTGCTCGCACTCCGGTTCGTACGGCGGCGACTGCTCCGGCTACGTGGCCAAGGTGTGGGAGGTCCCCGGCACGAACACCGACATGGCCGATGACGAGCACCCCTACAGCACCGCGGACTTCGTGCAGAACACCAGCAACTGGTCGATCATCTCGCGCAACGATCTGCAGCAGGCCGATGCGATGGTGTACCGGTCTGACGGCGCTGGTCACATCTTCATCTACGACCACGGCGACGCCTGGGGCTCACCTTACGCGTACGAGTGCAAGGGCTGCTCGGCCGGCTGTGTGGCGGGCACCCGCAGCGTCTCGTCGGCTTACAAGGCGATCAAGCGCACGGGCTGGTGAGCTAGTCATCATCGGCTGAGATCACCCAAGCGCGGAGCGAGCACGCACGTCAGACGTGCCCATGGTTCTTGCCCCGCGCGCAGCGCTGCTGAGCGCGGCGTTGACCTGTTCTTGCCAGCCCGCCCCGACGGTGGTGAGTCGCGCTACCGGCTCGACACCGACGGTCATCGAGGCAGACATCTCGTCGCGGCGCGGGGCCGAGCTCGCGTCGATTCGCGAGCCGCTGCGCCAGGCGGGTCGCCGTCCATTGCTGGTTGCCACGATCCCCTTCGAATACGCGTCCCTTCCGATCGAGGGGCCCGCGCGGCCCCTTGCCGCTGTCCAGCGCGGCTCCTTCACGCTCAAGAGCATCGGCCAGCAGGGCTACTCGCTACACATCGCCGAGGACCTGCTGGTCGAAGTCGAAGTTGGCTCGCGGCGCTTCTATTCGACGTCGCGAGCGCGCGGCAAGCTCTTCCATCCGCGGTTGCTCCCGGTGGAGCGCCCGCCATGTGGGCCCGGGCGAGGGGTCGCAGGCACCGACACGGTGAGCGCGTCGTGGGAAGGGATCCGCGTCTCGACGTGGACAGACCACGAGATCGAGTACGTCCGCTACCGAGGGCCTTTCGATCTCGTGTCCTGCCACGGCGCACCGGCCTCGATGGTCCGCACGCCCGCTGCCGCGCTCGTCCCGAAGCTCGTCTATGCCTACCGCAGCTGTTCGCTGGGCTGCCTCGCAGGCATCGACGCGCGAGCGCGTGAGGAGGTGCTGACCATCGTCGCGCCCCCTTCGTGGTGGCTCAACGCCACGGTCAGTCAGGTCCACCAGAGGCGTCCTCACGTCGGCAGCTTCAGCCACGTGCGTGTCCCGATCACCCGCGGCGGCACGGCGTCCGCACTGCTCACGTTCTCGGGTGAAGACCTGGGCTACTTCATCGGGCTCCGCAACCCGGCCCTTCGCGACCTGCTGGAGGGCGAGCAGCTGCGAGATCAGATCCTTCAGCTCACGATCGAAGCCGTCTGGCTCGAGGACGAGGCGGCGCCGACGGGCACGATCTACGTCGCAGCACCGGAAACGCCCAACGCCGACAAACTGCTGCGCACGGTCCTGCCCGCCGATCTCCTCGGGCCCTGAGCGGCGCGCACGTCAGGACTCAGGCCTGCGGTGTCTTGCTGGCCATCCGCCGAAGAGCGATGCGCAGCCCCGCAGGCGACCAGCGTGAGGCGGCCGACGTGAGGCGAACGAAGTTGCTCGTCTCGTCGATCGGCCTCCGGCGATCGACGGCCCTGAGCGTGCGCGCGGCCACTTCCTGCGCGGATTGCGCCTTGGGGTCCGGCTTGTTGTAGCCAACCTCGCCGACCCCGCGGCTGGCGTTGGCGCGAAACGGCGTGTCCACCGGGCCGGGCCGGATCACGACCACGTGGATACCGAGCGCTTCCAGCTCGGCGCGCATGGCCATGGCAATCGCCTCCAGCGCGAACTTCGAGGCCGAGTAGGCGCCGTAACGCGGCGCCGCCACCACGCCCGCCACCGACGACATCATCACCACGGTGCCTCGAGCTCGTTCGAGATGCGGCGCTGCCAGCTGGGCAAGCTCGAGCGGCGCGAAGACATTGAGCTCGAACAGCGTCCGCATCTCGGCGACGTCGATCTTGAGGATCGACGCGTAATAGCCACGACCGGCGTTGTTCACGAGCACGTCGAGTCCGCCCGGCTGGCGTGCAGCCTGCTCGACGAGCTCTCGCCGGTAGGAGGCGTCGGTCACGTCACCCGCGACGACGACCGCCTTGCCTCCGCGCGCCGCGACCTCGTCGGCGACGCTGGCCAGCGCGTCTGGACTGCGCGCCGAGAGCACGACCGTGGCGCCGCGCTCGGCCCAGGCTAGCGCGAGGGCGCGACCGATACCCATCGAAGCACCCGTGATCAGGACGGTCGTCATGACGCCCACTAGCATCGATGTTGGAGAAAGTGACCTGGACGACCGCACTGGCGTACGCTTTGATTTGCGATGTTCAAGCTCGATGACGAGCCGACGAACGCGGACGATCCGGTCACGGTGCTCAAGCCCGAGGGTGCTCTGCCGCTGTCGCGAACGCCGTCGTCTCACGAGCTGGGGGCGCGGGTGCCGTCCGCTCCACACCACAGCGCTCCGCTCAAGCCCCACGAGATCTTCGGCCCGACGCAGCTCGCCCCACGAAGATCCGGCACGCTGGCGCCGCCCCCGTTCATCCCGGACAGCCGGCTCAGCGCTCCGCAAGGCCAGGCACAATGGCCTGTACCCATGGTGTCCCAGCACGACACGTATCGGACCCACGTCGCGGCGCCGGCTCCCAAGAGGTCCCCGCTGCTCCTGCTCGGGATCGGCGCGATCGTGGCGCTGGGCGCTCTGGCGCTCGTGGTGATCGTCGTTCGCACTCCGCGCAAGAGCGATGGCGCTGCACCCACCGCCGCCGCATCCGCGGGTCCTTCCCCTGTGGCGCCGCTCCCGCCCGAGGCGACCATCAGCGCGCAGGCCGCGACCGCGAGCACGGAGGCGCGACCAGCGAGCGGACCGGAGGAGATGGCACAAGCCGCGCTGGCGAAGCTCAAGGACGGCCTCGCCACCTGCGTGAAGAACACCATCCACGTCTTGCCAGGAACGTCTCCGGCCGTCCCCGACTCGCTCGCGTGGCTGAAGAAGGGCCCGTACAAGAGCCTGCGACGTGACTGGGCGGCGCCGTTCTTCAGCTGCACGGGGTTCAAGGTCGACGAGCCGATGCCATTCGTGATCCAGTGGCAGATCGACGAAGCGAACCTGCGCGGGACAGGCATCGCGTGGGTCGACGCGAACGGTGACGGTAAGGCCGAGAAGATCTACGGCTTCAGCGCCAAGCTGACGCAGCGGGACGTCGTCGAGCTCGGCCCTATCGAGCAGCTGCCTGAAGGTCGCAAGATCCAGCGAGGTAGATGATGTGCGCTAGGCCATCGCTCGCACCTGCACCGGCACGCCGCTGAACGCAGCGTTGCCGGACATCACGTCCAGCATTCGATCGTCGGTCAGATCGTTCAGGCTCACGCCCGCGTATTGCTTGGCGACACGCATGGCGACCCCTGGCCGGTCGTGACCGAAGCCGTGCGGCAAGCTCACGACGCCGACCATCACCTCGTCGGAGACCTCGAGCGGTACCACCACGCTCCCGACGCGCGAGCGAACCTCCACCCTTCCTCCGGCTTCCAGACCGAGCCTGTGCGCATCGTCCGGATGCATGAGCAGGTTGCACCGCTCGGGACCCTTCACCAGCGCCTGGGTGTTGTGCATCCAGGAGTTGTTGCTCCGCAGGTGACGCCTACCGATCAGAACCAGACCGGCTTCGGAGCCGGCGGGCATCGCGCGCCGAGCCAGCTCGGCCGCATCTGCGTCATCGAGCATCGTGCGCGCCTCTTCCGCAAATCGTGCCGGGCACAGGCGAATGACTTGCCCTGGCGTCTCCAGGACGCGCGATAGACTCGGCTCGAGCGGACCGAGGTCCAGCCCATGTGGGCTGGCCCGCAGCTTCGACAGCGACAGACGCTGAGGCCCGGTGCGAAGCAGCACGTCCAGCATTCCTTCGGGACCGATCGCCGCCCCCACACGCATGGCGTTGGGTCGCAGCCACTTTCCCAGACGCCAGCCGTCCCAGCGGATGCGCCAGGCGAGCTCCAGCAAGATTTCCCAGTCGTGCAGCACGCCCGGAGGCCGCTCCAGAGGGGCGGCGACGAACTTGGCCACGTTGCGCACCGTGAACGCGTTGAGCGCGACGTCGTAGTGAGACCGCTCGAGGCCGGATGCGGGGGGCAAGATCACGTTCGCGTGGCGCGTCGTCTCGTTGATGTAGCCGTCGAGGCTCACCATGAATTCCAGCCGCGACAGCGAATCGTCGATGCGATTTCCGTTCGGCGCGGAGAGCACGGGGTTGCCCGCGCAGGTCAGGAGCGCGCGCACCTGGCCCTCGCCCGGCGTGTCGATCTCGTCGGCCAGCGTCGCGATCGGCAGCTCTCCCGCGACCTCGCCGTAGCCTCGCACGCGGCTCTTCCAGCGGTCGTGGCCAACGAAACCAAGCAGTCGCACGAGCTTGCGTACGTCCACGGCGGGCGTCGTGAACATCGCGCCGCCGGCGCGATCGAGGTTTCCCGTCACCACGTTGAGCGCGTAGATCAGCCACGCGGCCAACGTGCCGTGCTTCTGATGGCAGATGCCGACGCGGCCGTAAGCCGACGCTCGCTCTGCGCCCGCGAACCCCCGTGCCAGCCGTCGGACCACGTCGGGCTGTACGCCGCTGATCTCGACCGTGCGCTCCGGGGCGAACTCTGCAGCCAACGCTTCAAGCTCGGCCCAGCCCGTGCAGCGGCCATAGAGCGCTTCGCTGCGCGTCAACCCTTCGGCGAACACGACGTGCATGAGCGAGAGCAAGAAGCACGGGTCGCTGGCTGGTCGCACGAAGATGTGCTCGTCGGCGACGCGCGCGGTTTCGGTGCGTCGCGGATCGACGACGACCACCTTGCCTCCGCGCTCACGTATCGCCGCCAGGCGGTCCTTCATGTTGGGCGCTGTCATGATGCTGCCGTTCGACACCAGCGGGTTGGCGCCGACGATCAGCAGAAAATCGGTACGATCGAGGTCGGGCACCGGCATCAGCACCGGGTTACCGAACATCTCCTCTGCCGCGAGCATCTGCGGGGCCTGATCCGCGCTGGAGGCGGAGTACAGGTTCTTCGTCCCGAACGAGCGCATCACCACCTGCCCCACCGTGAGCAGGCCCAGGTTGTGCGCGGTCGGGTTACCCTGGTAGAGCGCCAGCGCGTCCTTGCCGTGGCGCTGACGGACGGCGCGAAGGCCGCTGCCAGCGTGCTCGAGCGCCTCTGTCCAGCTCACCTCACGAAAGCCATCACCTTCGCGAATCACCGGCTGGCGCAGGCGATCGGGATCTTCGTGCAGCTCCTTCATGCCGACGACCTTCGGGCACACGAAGCCGCGGCTCATGGGGTCGTCCGGATCGCCGCGAACGGACGTGACGCGTCCGTCCTCGACGTCCACCACGATCCCGCACGCCGCTTCACACAGGAGACAGGTCGCGAGACGCCGAGCTTTCACCCGCCGACTGTAACCGATCCGCCATCACGTCTCGGGTGCCGTTGACTGAACTGATGTACCGTGTCAGCCTCGAAGCCGTGACGCTTCCCAAGGGTCTGCGCGTCGTCTCGAACCCACCGAATCCGTGGTCGTCTTCGGCCGTCGAGTACCTCGATGCCGAGCCCGGCTCGGACGACGGCGCGCCGATCGCGCGTCTCGAGGTGATCGAGGACGCGACGCGGACCATCCTCGCGCACAACGACAGCCCCGACCTCGGCTTTCGCTGGAGCTTGAATCCCTATCGAGGATGTTTTCATGCCTGCATTTATTGCTACGCCCGCCCGCGCCACGAGTACCTCGGCTTCGGCGCGGGCACCGACTTCGATCGCAAGATCGTGGTGAAGCCGCACGCGCCCGAGCTGTTGCGCGAGGCCTTCGACAAGCCGAGCTGGAAGGGTGAGTTCATCTTGTTCAGCGGCGACACTGATTGCTATCAGCCGCTCGAGGCTTCGTACGGCCTCACCCGCGCCTGTCTCGCCGTGTGCGCCAGATACAAGAACCCGTGCGGAGTCATCAGCAAGTCTCCGTTGATCGAGCGCGATATCGATCTGCTGGTCGAGCTCGCCAGCGTGACGAGCTTTCGCGTCACGATCAGCATTCCGCTCTGGGATCCGGCGAAGGCGCGCGGCGTCGAGCCGTTCGTCGCCACACCCCAGCGTCGCATGCGCACCGTCGAGCGGCTGGCGAGCGCGGGCATCGACGTCGGCGTGAACATCGCCCCGATGATCCCCGGGCTCGGCGACGAGGACATGCCTGCGATCCTGCGTGCGGCTCGTGATGCCGGGGCCCGGCACGCCGGGTTCGTGTTCCTGCGGCTGCCCGGCCCGGTGGCCGGCATATTCGAGGAGCGGCTGACGAGCGCGCTACCCCTGCGGGCGAACAAGGTGCTGGCGCGGCTGCGCGAGGCGCGTGGCGGCAAGCTGTACGATTCGCGCTGGGGCGTTCGCCAGCGCGGCGAGGGCCCTTACGCCGATGCCGCGCGGGCGCTGTTCGAGGCAGAGTCGCGCAAGCTCGGGCTATCGTCGGGCAACAGCTGCTTCTCGGCTGCGACGACCTTCGAGCGTCCGCCGGCCAGCGGTGACCAGCTGCGACTGTTCTGATTTGCTAGACTCCGTACGATACCCATCCGCGTCTGCCGGCGGCTGAGCGTGCGGGCAGGCGGAATCCGATTCGAGCGCGGCACGCAGGCACATCCCGGATAGGATCCGGCGTTGCCGGCCCGATGACCACGATCGACGACGAGTACGCAACGGCGCGCTTCGCCGCGCTGTCCGACGCCCAGCTCGCCGCGGTCGTGCGTGAGCAGCGAGACGACTACACCGAGCGCGCCCTCGAGCTCGCCGCCGCCGAGCTGGAGCGGCGGGGGGTCGAACCGAGCCGCCTCGTCGCTCTCCAGGCCGAGGCCCCGAGCGCGGCTCTCGCACGTTCTCATGGCCGGGCCGTCGGCGAGCGCTGGCTCGACGTGTACGCTGCGCTGCTCGGCATGTCGGCAGTGGCTGCCCCGCTCATGCAGCTCTTGCTCTCGACCGCGCCGTTGTGGGCGCTCGTCGTCCAGGTCCCCGTGTCGGTCTTCCAGCTGGCCGTGGCCCTTGGTCTTCGCAAGCGCCGCGCCTGGGGCTGGTATCTCAACTGGCTCTCTCTCCTGGTGGTGTTCCTGGCCGCGAGCATCAATGGCGCTGCAGTCGGCGCCTTGATATGGGTGCTGCTCAACACGGTCTACTTCGCCAGGCGGCGACGCCTGTTCCAATGGGCCAAGAGCACGCTGTGAGCGGCGCCCGCGATCTCGATATCACTGCAGCGGCGGCGCGAGGGCGGCTTGCGCGGTTCGGCGCGCGCAACGCGATGTGGGGGAGTAAGCTCGGGGCCAGATGTTCCCGCTCTTCTCCCCCGAGCTCGCCGCGCCACCGGCGAGCTACCTCGATCTGCCGCTGCCGGCGGTCTCGTACCTGCAAGCGCTGGCTGCCCAGGCCGTGGATGGCGACCATTGCGCAGCCGATCAAAAGCTCGTGCTTGGCACCCATCACGAATACGTGCAGCGACTCTGCCTCGACTACCACAAGGCGGCCTGCTGGTCCTATCACCCAGGCCTCGTCGCATTGGAGCCACGCGCGACGGCGATTCGCGTGTGCATCGACGAGTACGAGTGGCCGAACGAGAAGGGAGCGAGCCCTCCGGTGATGATGAGCTTCAGCGAAGCGCAAAAGGAATGCGCCGGCGTTGGCAAGCGGCTGTGCACGGAATTCGAATGGGAGCTGGCGTGCGAGGGCGCTGGCACCCAGCCGTACCCCTATGGCTGGGCGCAGGAGCCGGGAGCGTGCGTCAACGACAAGAAGTACAAGTTCTATGACCAGGCCAAGCTCGAGAGCAGAGACAGAGCCGTGCGCTCACAAGAAACGAAGCGGCTCTACCAGGCCGAGCCCTCTGGCTCACGCCCGCGCTGCACGTCTCCCTTCGGCGCAGTCGACCTGGTCGGAAACGTGGAGGAGTGGGTCACGACCTCGCGGCCCGAGTGGCCCCACGTCTCGTCGCTGAAGGGCGGCTACTGGGCCAGGGCGTGGAGCGGCTGTCGCGGCACGAACGACTCTCACGGGCCGGCGTTTCGCTTCTACGACATCGGCTTTCGCTGTTGCTCGGACCCGAGCTCGACGCGCCGGTAGACCAGCACGTGGTTGTTCGCCGGCATCTCCACCGTCTCCTCGCGCAGAAAGCCGCAGGCCACGGCGAGAGCGTCGATATCGCCTGTGTCACGAATACCCCACGACGCGTCGCGCTCGCGCAGGGAGGCGTCGAAGTCCTCGTTGCTCGGTGCCGTGAACGCCCCCGAGAAGCGATACGGCCCGTACAAGACCAGCGGCGCGCCCAGGGACAGACAGCGCGCCGCACCCTGAAACAGCGCCTCGGTCGCCGGCCACGGCGCGATGTGGATCATGTTGATACAGACCACTGCGGCGACGGCCTCTGCCCAGTCGGACCGGCACACATCGATGTCGCGCGGCGCTTCCAAATTCGGCAGACCCGAGGCCGCCTTGTAGCTCTCGATGCTGGCTCGCGCCTCGGCCGACGGATCACTCGGGCGAAAGGTCAGCCGCGGCAGCTCGGCGGCGAAATGCACCGCGTGTTGTCCGCTGCCGCTGGCGATCTCCAGCACGACGCCCTCGGCGGGCAGCACGCGGGCGAGCACGAGAGCGAGAGGAGCCTTGTTGCGATCGGCCGCCGGAGAGTTGAGCTTCATGACCGCACCTTCTTTCGCGCCGGCGCTGCGCCGCCGATTGGAGTTCGCTCGTACATCGCATAGCCACACTCGAGATCGCCGTTCATCATCGTGATGACCTTCGCAGGCTTCATGGGTATAGCGCGGAGCAGCATCGGGTCGCCGGAGATCACGCCGATGCGCGCCCGGGACAGGCTGGCCAACGACCTTCCCATCGCACGCTGATCCTCGATCGGCATGCTCATGCGACTGCCGTACGGCGGATTCGTCACCACGGTCAGCGGACCCGGCTCGCGGAGGCTCGCGACGTCGCCGCGCTCGAAGCGGAGCTTCACGCCGGCACGCTGCGCATTGGCCTGTGCGATCGCCAGCGCCTGAGCGTCCAGATCCCGCGCCACGATCGGGACCAGCGGGCCGCGGGCACGCTCGGCGGCGCGCGCCTCGGCAGCGGTCACGATTTCCCGGTAGGCCGCGCGCTCCGCATCGCCATGGCTCGCCCAGCGCTCGAAGCCGAAGGCTCGTCGTGTCACGAGACCGGGCGCGACGGCGCTCGCGATCAGCGCCGCTTCGATCGCAATGGTGCCGGAACCGCACATCGGGTCGACGAAGGCCTCGGGCTCCCTCGCCCAGCCGGACAACACGAGCATCGAGGCTGCCAGCGTCTCCTTCAGAGGAGCGTCATGATGCTCGGTGCGGTAGCCGCGCATGAAGAGCGGGCGGCCCGCGAGGTCGAGATAGATCGTGGCAACGTCCTTCGCGAGGTGGACCGATACGACCACGTCCGGATCGTCGAGGTCGACGTCGGGCCGGCTACCATGCATGTCGCGCAGCTGATCGACGATCGCGTCCTTTGTCTTCTGCGCGATGTACTGGCTGTGCGTCAGCGCGCTCGAACGAGCGCTCGCGCGCACGGCGAGCGTGGTCCTGGTCGACACGAACGGGCTAAAATCGAGGCTGCGCACGCCGTCGTACAGAGCGCCCTCGCTCGCGGCCTCGAACGTGCCCAGCGTCAGCAAGATACGCATCGCGCAGCGCACCTCGAGGCACGCGTACATCCCTTCGGCGAACGCGCCGTCGAAGTGGACACCGCCCCGATCGGCGCGCACGCCGCGGAAGCGGAGCATGCGCAACTCGTCGCGCAGCGCTCCCTCGGTGCCCTTGGCAGCGGTCGCGAAGAAGGCCGGCACGACTCGTCTTTACCGCTCAATCAGCGTCCTTGCAGCAACGAAAGCCTACCTCGTACCCGTAGTCGCTCTCGCCGTGGAACGTGGTGATCGGTCGACAGCGATCGCGGACCGGCCCCCACC
>Ga0163153_10006215_pt1 | contig 13589 bp, 12 predicted proteins | sample OliLakLV19MP6IB1_FD_148629 | JGI IMG/M metagenome (GOLD analysis project Ga0163153, IMG submission 148629) | Freshwater microbial mat bacterial communities from Lake Vanda, McMurdo Dry Valleys, Antarctica - Oligotrophic Lake LV.19.MP6.IB-1 | ecosystem: Environmental > Aquatic > Freshwater >... | reverse complement strand
CTCCTGTACCGCGTATCGTATGTTCAAGTCGGTGACATCCATTGGCGGTATATTTTGCTCAGCCCCTCAAAGAGTTACAGGCACTCGAGATGAAAATCTCCGGACGCTACTGACTTGAGATGAAAAACAGCGCGACTAAAACAAGCAATGCATTGTGAAAGGGGACATCGAGGCGTGGAGCAGCTGTTTAGGGAAGCGTTTCCACGACCCAGCCGACTCAGGCTAATTCAGGTCGAGTCTAGCCAATATTTGAGGGAATACGACTTTGGACTGGAGTTGGCAGGAAGAAGCAGGTGTAAATGGAATTGAGCAAAAAAAATAAGTCAAAAACATGTTGGATGCGTAGTCTCAAATCGATCTGGCGGGTTCCAGGCAAAACCTTTCGAAATGTATTTTGATCTTGTCCGTTGCGTCTTCGAGGATCGTCGCCATCGCTTGAACGCTTAGGTCAGGAGTTGAAGGGGTGAGTCGGTAAGACCGGAAGAGGATTTCCAGTCAACCCCTCACCAGAGCATACGGCTGGCAGCGACGAGCACATTTGGATTGACGAGGCCCAAGCCGAGGATAAGGCTCCAACCAAGCGGGACGACAACGACGAACCCTATGACGGTAAGCACAAAGCATCCTCCGACAAGCGCGCGTAGAGTGTTCATGATGACAACCTCCTTGCTATTCAGCCTGGGAATGTCTGCCTGTGGAAAGCATAGCGCGGAGGGCGTGACGCGAAAGACCTGAAGGAAGTACTACGGAGGAGGGGGATAGTTAGGGGGAGGCTTTGGGCCGCGGTGAATCACTACACCATCTTGGAGCATCCCAGTAAATTGGAGCGGGATATGGATTTATGAGAGGTCGGGAACCCGCGACCCTCGCCTTGGCAATTCGGAAAACTAATAACACTAAAGGCTTGATCGGAGCTTGGTTTCCCCACTTTTCTCTGATTAGTCAGCATGTTTTGGACATTCTATTCAGTACAGTATGTCGATGGAGATATGCCTTTTTCTAAAAGTTTCATCACAAATCTAGTACAATCTGACCGTTGGAATTCTTCTCGGCTCACGGCACCTTGGCCAGCAATTTAGACTGAATGGTCGCCCTTCTCACCGCTCTCAGTCAGATCCTCTATTACCTGCCCCAAACGCTCTTGCTCAGCCTCTGTGATCCGAAAGAAGGCTAGCCCGAATGTCTGTCCACTTACCCACTGCACGTTTGCCGCTTCAATCATGAGCGGCCATTCCACGTTTGGCGCATAGATGCGCAACTCCAACAATAAGCCCGGTTCCACGGGAACAGGACTCTCGACGCGACATCCGCCCGAAGACAGATCAAGGATGACTCCCATTCCTTCCTTATTCATGGAACTCGAAAACGTAGTACGGAATTGCACACAAAGCCGCGGCGTCGCTCGTCGATCCACCACCTTCATGTCCACGACGGACTGACCTTCCACCTTTCCGTCAATGAGACGTTGACCAAAGGCAATTCCGTGGATGTCGGCCTCCTGCTCCGTCTCATACAAGACATCGGCGGAGAATTCGCGAGTCTTAACGCCTCGGTGATTCTCCAGGGAGATAAAGATGCGCAGCTGCCACTTCTCACCATGTGCCAGGTGATGCGGAGAGGACTGGATCGTGTACCCCTGATACTCAAGAGTCTTTCCCATTGGCTTAATACTTTCCTTTCGGCCAGCAGGCCCTTCTCTCCCAACGCTTGTCCACACGTCTCTTGCCAATCGGCCAGGCTATCCATCAATCGTTGGTTCCCCTCCTCTGCTTTGAAATTCAAGGAGTTGCTCTGGCGGCTTCGAAACCTGACCTACTGTTTACGAATTTCTTGCAATCCTACCAGAGACAACCTAACCCTATAAGAAACCACAACACAGAATTCGCTCGAAACGTGGCCTAACGGGGCTAGTTTGTCCTGTCCTGGTAGCAGCATGGTAGCAGACTCGGAGAGCAAGGCTGCGAGAATTGAAACCCCTCCAGGACGAGAGACTATAAGTCCTGATCTCACCGAATCGTCTCATTCTCAGGTACTTAGAGAAGAGTTAGAGACTTCAGAAGCAGAAGACAAACCGATCAAATACAATAAAGCACGATAGTTCTGCCACAATTCAGCCACAATGCTCTTTGTATTCGAGCAGGACAAGGGCCACATTGCAGATACAAAGCAATAGATACCTGATTTCATATTCGTCGGGTCCTTTACGACCGTGGGCCCCTTCGTCACCTCGGTGCGCGGCGAGTTTAATGATGGTCTCCCGGATGGTACCATGCAATTGTGGGAATGACTTCTCAAGGGCGGCTCGGTCACTTAGCTCCAGTTTGGGAACGCTGCTAATCTCGCGAGCAAGTTGCTCCAATGCTTTGAACGCATTCCCAAACACGGTGTTAGTATCAACGCCTTTGAGGAGATCGTGATATGCCTTAGTCAAATCAGCCGCCCGGGATGGAAAACTTGTCTCTAGCCTGGGCAAAAGCCTATCGAGAACCTCCTTTTGCAACAGCGGCTCCTCTACGGGAACGAGTGTTGGTGGATCTCCCTTGAAATCGAGCAAAATACATGAGTCGGCCGCGATCCTTCGGACATCCCGCACCAAGGACTTCAAGGCGTCGTGTTTTTTGTCTTGCTGTAGGAGGACGACGATGGACTGTAACACCTCCAGTCGTTCGGCAACGAGGTTTTGCCAGTGCGCGGCGTACCTGGTGGGCTTTGTGGCTTCTGCGATTGCCACCACCTTCGCATAGGCTTTGGGATCACCATAGCGCTTGCGATTACAATCTTCTTCCTCGGGATCATTCGCGGTCCTTGTATTAGCGGCTTCATGAATAGTTGTGGGTGCAAAGTAGTGATACACCATGTTCGCCCATGTCTGACCCCTCTTAAGTTCTAATCGGCCAAGCGATTCAATAACGAGACGCGCTAGGAAGTAGTCGATGTTTGGGATGGAAGCTTCGTTATGCTCGAACAGTAAATGGAGGCGCGTGCCGAGCATTGTCATGAATTTTTGGAAGTCACCTTTTTTGACGATGATCCTGTAGCGAAGTGACCATGGCACATGAGCTCCCCAGCGTGGATCATCGGCGGTTGAGCGATCAATCGTTTGAGACACATCATCCCCCTGTTGGTAAAGATGAGAAGATACAGGAGAAAGCGAGGGGCCGACAATAGGGGAAGAGGGGATTGCATATTCGCAGACTCGAATAATGTGTGTCCCCAGCTTTCTTCTGTCCGCTGATTGAGAGTCTCGCCGAAGACCCACCTCAGAACACGCTACAGGAGGAACCATCAGCAAAAAGCGAGGATTTGGTGCTAACGAACCTCATCCTGGGTCATGGTATTTGGCACCAGCTTGGCACCAAAAGAGAGAGGAGGGCCGATTGAACCTAAGTAGAATGCGACCTGCGGTGTACGAATTTCTGAGAGCCCCTACTTCAGACAGCCTAATCCCACAAGAAACTCCAACACACTCCCGGCAGGTGCCGACAAATCATACCGTTCTGACCATTTATGAAGAAGTCTTCATCTTTTCTTATGGATCCCTTCATGTTCCGGAACTACAATCCTCCATTCGCATGGGTCGAGGAGTCGATGCTCAGGAGCCCGCCTCATTGCGCCGTCCACTCGATCCACATCACCGCGTAGATCGCCGCGGCGAGCACCACCGACGCCGCGATCAGCGATTTAGCTCGCAGTGGGAACACGATTGTCACATTACGGAAACAAGGAGGTCCTAGCTTTGACAGCCAAGACGCAAAAGCTCAGCAGGAAACCAGGGGTGGATGAGGCAGACCTCGACACCATGACGGCCAGCAAGGAAACCTTGGAGGACTACACACTGCGGTTCGCACCCCGTAGCTACCGCAAGTGGTCGACGCCGGTCGTCGGCATCTCGGCGTTGGGCGGCATCGCCTATCTCGCCGACTTCGCCATCGGCGCCAACATCGGCATTTCCTACGGCACCACCAACGCGCTGTGGGGCATCCTCATCTTCGCCGTTGTCGTGATGCTGACCGGCTTCCCGGTCGCCTACTACTCGGCGCGGTACAACATCGACCTCGACCTCGTCACCCGCGGAAGCGGTTTCGGCTATTACGGCTCGGTGGTCACCAACGTCATCTACGCGACGTTCACCTTCATCTTCTTCGCTCTCGAGGGCTCCATCATGGCCCAGGGACTCGAACTCGGGCTCGGCATCCCGGCATGGCTGGGGTACGCAGCGTCGACGCTCGTCATCTTCCCGCTGGTGATCTACGGCATGAAAGTGCTTTCGACGCTGCAGGTCTGGACGACTCCCCTGTGGCTCATCCTGATGGTCGCGCCGTTCGTCTATCTGGTCGTCAGTCACCCGGAGTCGGTCGGCCAGTTCTTCGCCTACCAGGGCCAGAATGGTGTCGAGGGCTTCGATCTAGGCTCTACGCTGATGGCTGCGGGCGTCTGCTTGTCCCTGATTGCGCAGATTGCCGAGCAGAACGACTACCTGCGCTTCATGCCGCCGATGACCCCCGAGAACAAGCGCAGCTGGTGGACCTGGATGTTCCTCGCCGGCCCGGGCTGGGTCATCTTCGGCGCCATCAAGCAGATCGTGGGTCTGTTCCTGGCGGTCTACCTGATCGTGAACGTCGCGAACAGCGCCGGCATCGCCAACCAGCCGGTTCACCAGTTCCTGGAGATCTACAATAACTTCCTGCCGGGCTGGCTCGCAATGACGCTGGCGGTCGTGCTCGTGGTGATTAGCCAGATCAAGATCAACGTGACTAATGCGTACTCGGGCTCGCTGGCGTGGACGAACGTGTTCACCCGCGTCACCAAGCACTATCCGGGCCGCATCGTATTCCTCGGCGTGAACCTGCTGATCGCGCTGATCCTGATGGAAGCGAACATGTTCGACTTCCTGAACACCATACTTGGGTTCTACGCCAACTGCGGCATGGCCTGGGTCGTGGTGGTGGCCTCGGACATCGTCTTCAACAAGTATCTGCTGAAGCTTTCGCCGAAAACGCCTGAGTTCCGCCGCGGGATGCTGTACGACTTCAATCCCGTGGGCTTCGGGTCGATGCTGATCGCCGCTGGCGTGTCGGTGCTCGCATTCTTCGGCGGCCTCGGTGAGGCCATCCGGCCGTATTCACCGCTGGTGGCGATCGGGCTCGCGCTGGTGCTGCCGCCCATCATCGCGATTGCGACGAAGGGCAAGTACTACCTGCGCCGCACCGACGACGGCATCGCCCTGCCGATGTACGACAAGTACGGCAACCCGTCCGGAGAGCATCTGAAATGCCATGTCTGCCACCATGATTACGAGCGCCCGGACATGATCAAGGCCGCCGTTCATGAGGGCTACATCTGCTCGCTCTGCTTGTCCACGGACAAGACCGGCGAGCACGTACTGCCCGCGTAGACCTCGTGAAGCGGTAACCGATGACGGGCGTGCGCCTGGCAATGAGCACAAACCGTTAGTGTGCTGGATCATCGCCACTTTCCATTGACCCGGTAGGGATCACATCGTCAAGAGAATAGCTTGAGATGGGTTTTCCTTACCGGGTAAGGCTGAGTTTATTTATCAATCTTATAAATTGACCTAACGCGTTTCTGATCATCCACGACTTGCACTTTCGCCTCAATCACCTCGATCGATCCGTTTACGTATCATTAAGTATTTCTATCTGTCTCCATCATAGGTACATTCCCTCCGGCCTGCTGCGAAGCCGTTGTCCTCACTAGTCCCTAACTGTCCTAAGCAGGCCTAAGTAGGGTACTCCCCATCATCATCACACACCGGTATGGTCAGCGAGATGCTGATCGGTACCGAAAGAAAGGACGGGGCATGAGGAAGGAGTTGCTCACTGTGAAGGAATTGGCGGCGGAACTCGGCATAAGCGTGAAGTCGATCCAACGACCCTATCGCAAGGAGAAAATCTCCATATGTTGGTCTCGTTGCTCTCCCGCGGTTGCACCTGGATACATAAGGTCACATCTGGATACATCTGACTAATTCCCATCATCCATGCAACAGGGTATGGTCAGCACCGTGAGGCGCATAGACGAAAGAAAGGATCGGTATGAAGCGCACCTTGTTGTCGGTGAAGGAAATCGCCCAGGCGTTGGGCGTGAGTTCGCAATCGATTCGACGTGCCTACTGGAGAGGCGATATTCCCGCCTATTGCATCACCAAAATTTTGCGCTTCGACCTGGCACGAGTTCAGCGGATTTTTCTGGCCAAAGGATTGTCAACGATCGTACGGCCGAGTTCCGCGCGACCGCCGGCAATTGCCGGCGGCGCGCCACGACGAACAGCCCCCGGCTGGTAAAACGGGGGCGCAATTTCTAGAGGGTAGGTTGTGAGAGTTTCCAACAAGTTATGTGCCGACCCAGCTCGCATGAGAGTACTCGGACAAGGAAGTCCTGAATCAGCGGTACTCCACCAGCAGACCTGTCTTCGTTGTGGGAACACCTGGTGGCCTCGTCGCCTCAGCAAACCCGTACGCTGCCCTCGATGCAAAAGCCCCTATTGGGCTCGTCCCCGTCGAGTGAAAAGGATGCCCGTTCCCGTCGTCGCTTCTGTAAGCCCAAAGGAGATCAAAAGCTCGTTGGGGAGAGAACTGGCCAAGGCGTTTGGGATAGGCCACGCCGAGGCCGTAGACATGGCGGACCGCTCGTTAGCGAAGGCGCTTGCGGTCCTCAAAGAGATGAAAGCCGCTGGGCGCACTCGGCCGGAGATGGCGGCGCGAGTGGAACGGGAATTCGGAACCAAGTTGGACAAAGAGCAACTGAAGGCGCTGGTCCGATAACTAGACAATTCCCTGCCCCCCGCCACAGTCCGGGGCAGGGAACCAATCCCAGTCGCGGGGCGGTGCGCGTGGCAGCGGGCGGGCCTGCAAGGCTGCCGAAAGGCCAGCTGGATGCTCTGGTGCACCGCGCCGCCACCGAGTGAGACGCTGGCGTGCCGACGCGAGCGTAGCAGGGGGTTCGGGGGTGTCGTGAGACTCCCCCGACTCATCGTCAGAGTACGGGATAGATGATGGACATAGAGGCGAGCGTGATGGACACGACCCAGGCATGTGCGGCCCCGCTTGACGGCTGGATGGTACCTCCGCATACTCTCCCACGGCGAAGTCGTGGTCGTGGCAGGGACCGGAGAGGCAATGCCATGACGCAACAATTAGTGGATCTCGTGGAGCAGTTTTGTCAGTACCAACTCAAACAGCGTGGCAAAACGGAAGGAGGGGTGCAAAGCTATCGCTGGGTGCTCGAACAGTTTCTGATTTTCGTCAGATCCCGCCATGGACGGTTGGGCCGGGCCACTGACCTTACACTGTCATCGATTCAGCTATGGATGGACGACATGGCTAGTAGTGATCTTGCCCTGAGTACGATGCGCTCGCGCCAATCCACGCTGTCGAGCTTCTGTTGTTGGCTCGTGAAGCGGGGCGTGCTTCAGGCGAATCCCGTTGCGGCGATGGACCGGCCACCACACCGAATGGAACCACCGCGACAAGTGCCGACACCGGCCCTCATGGATGCGCTGATTGCAGCGGCTCAGCAACGCCAGCGGCCTCGTGATATCGCCATCTTTCTGATCATGCGGTATACAGGGATGCGGCGCGAGTCGGTCGCGACGCTGCAGGTGCGACATCTCGACGGCACCTGGGGCTTGCGACGGGTACGAGTCAAAGGCGGACAGACGCGGGACATTCCGTTGCCGGAAAGTGTGATGACGTATCTCCATACCTACGTCGAACGGTTGACTGGCATTGTGGGTCAGATAGGGCCGGAGACGCCGCTGTTCTGGTCTCTGTGGGGACGGCGGACCATCGGAAAGAGTCGAGCACCGATGCAAGGCAAAAACATCTGGCGGCTCATTGGGTACCCGATGCTGAAGCCCCATGATTTGCGTCATGGGGTCGCGATGGAAGTGCTGGAGCAACAGCATGACTTGGAACAGGTTCGGGCCTTGCTCGGGCATGCGCGCATCGATACGACCCAAATCTACACCATGATTCGGCCCTCGCATTTGAAGCAGGTGGTGTCACTTTATGAAGAGCCGGCGAGACGGATGCTGACGAGTTAGAGCAGAGGTGCTATTCCATGTTTAAGGACCAACCCAATGGTCCTTAAACATGAAGGCAAAATACTGAGTAATAACAATGTGGTGGTCCCAACGGGATTTGAACCCGTGTTTAAGCCTTGAGAGGGCTCCGTCCTAGGCCAGGCTAGACGATGGGACCAGATCATCAATGATGAGGAAATGAACGGGTACAGTAACACGTGAGCGTTTCACTTTTCAATCCATTCTCAACGATTCTACGCAGTAATCAGGCCTCTGCACCGCTGGCCGACTCACGACTTGACAGCGACGGTGGTATGGCCTACCTTGCGGAAAGTTACGAGGCGGGCTGCTGAATGATGGGACACTTCGGTCGTTGACCTTCTCTTTGAATCGCAGACTCATGGTGGAACATGAACAACTCACTCCAAATCAAAACTATCGGCATCACAGACTCTCCGGAACTGATCGACATTGAAATGCCCGAACAGGGCCTTGAACTGTACGTTGGCTCGAATGTGTTTCGAAACACGAACGGCGTCGTCAAGCTTCAAGGCAAAGAACAGATGGTATTGGAAACACAACCTCAGCCGTTGGCGTTACTCTTAACGATGGATTTATACGATGAGCAGGGAACCCGCGTCGGCCATATCAGACGGAATGCACTCTCGGCACATAGTACGGGCCGCTTCACCATCAACGTCAAGACCAGTGGCGAGGCAACTCCAGGCGATCCTCCTTCAGTCACCGTAGCAGACCGAGCAACTGGACATACGGTCCTCGAAGCCTGTCTCATGCAGAAAAGAAAAATTCGCATAACCGGAGGGCGCTTCTGTACCCATAAAGGTGACGTCGTCACCGTCAGTCCACACTACTGCCGTATCGGCACCGGCCTCACGCTGTTCGGCGATGTTGCGGAAAGTCGCGGCAACGCAGCGGTAATCGGATAATCGGCTTCCCCGAGTGATTTCAGTCTCAAGGCGCGTGTGGCCACCCTCTGCAATTCAGAGAGCGACAGCTGTCGGTACTCCTGGATCCTTGTTGAAAAACACATCCTCTTTGACAAGACCAAGGACTTCCGTACAATGACAGTATGTCAGACATTGTGAAACCAAGCGTGCAAGCTTTCTTGGTCTGCGATCACGTCATTGAGGATAGCGTCACCAAGAAGAAAAGTCTCATCGGCCTCTTCACGCATTTACAAGCCGTGAGTTTTCCGTTCCAACACTCACAAATGGGGCTGTACTTCTGCCTCACTGATGCCGAAGGAACCTATCATTTCGACATCGATTTGACGTACCTCAACAATGAACAAGTCGTCTGCCGGGCCGCCCTTCCGAATATTGCCATTGGCGACCGGCTTCAAATTTCAGATTTCGGGATCAATATTCCCTCACTGATCTTTCCCACCCCTGGGCGCTATGAGTTTCGCTTGCGCATGGAAGGACACCTTATCGCGCAGAAAGACTTCAGCGTGATGCAGATGCCGACTCATCAAGCCGCGTAGTGTTCGGTTCGTTCCAATATCCTTCCTCATCCGATTAAGCCCTTCTCCCGTCTACTGCTCTTATGGTAGAACAGCGCGCAACCACTTGACCCGTCTTTCTACAAGGGAGTCATTGCTCTATCGTGTCTGAACCAAGTAGCGCATCAAACTTTATCCGCGACATCGTGGCCACCGATCACGCAAACGGCAAACATGGCGGTCGAGTGGTCACGCGATTCCCACCTGAGCCCAACGGCTATCTGCATATCGGCCACGCGAAATCGATCTGCCTGAACTTCGGCATCGCGAAGGATACCTCAGATGGCTTGTGCCACCTGCGGTTCGACGATACCAATCCGACCACCGAAGATTCTGAATATGTCCAGGCCATTCAAGACGACGTTCGATGGCTAGGGTTCGACTGGCACGGGAAGATGTTTTTTGCCTCGGATTATTTCGTGCAACTGTACGACGTTGCCGTCCGGCTGATTCGTAAGGACAAAGCCTATGTCGATGCCCTCACGGCGGAGGAGATGCGCACCTATCGCGGCACCCTGACTCAGCCGGGAACGAATAGCCCTTCTCGCAGCCATTCCGTCAATGAAAACCTAGACCTCTTTCGACGCATGCGTGACGGGGAATTTCCTGACGGTACCCGCGTCCTTCGAGCCAAAATCGACATGTCGTCACCCAATATCAACCTGCGCGACCCGGTCCTCTATCGCATCAGGCATGTGCCACATTATCGAACAGGGAATACCTGGTGTCTGTACCCGTCCTATGACTATGCACATCCTCTTTCCGATGCGCTTGAGGGAATCACGCACTCCATCTGCACCTTAGAATTTGAAGATCACCGGCCGCTCTACGATTGGGTGGTCGAACAGGCTGAAATGCCGCACCGGCCGCAGCAGATTGAGTTTGCTCGTTTAAATCTGACCTACACCGTTATGAGCAAACGGAGACTGCTTGAGTTGGTCGAAAAGAAACTGGTGAGCGGGTGGGACGACCCACGGCTGCCGACGATCAAAGGCCTGCGTCGACGCGGGTATACCTCAGAGGCGATTCGGGCTTTCTGTGACCATATCGGCGTAGCCAAACGTGAGGGTATCGTCGAGATGCAGCTGCTCGAATACTTTGTTCGCGAAGATCTGAACAAGCGATCGCCGCGAGTAATGGCCGTATTGCGTCCGCTCAAAATCATCCTCACCAATTATCCCGAGGGCCAGTCCGAAGAATTGGAAGCCGTCAACAATCCTGAGAACGCGTCCGCAGGGACGAGGAACGTTCCCTTTTCACGCGTGCTCTATATTGAGCAAGACGATTTCCGGGAAGATCCGCCCAAACAGTTCTTCCGGCTCGCCCCAGGACGCGAAGTCCGGCTCCGCTACGCCTACATCATCACATGTGTCGGAGTGACCAAAGATCCGCAGACCGGTGAGATCACCGAACTCCAGTGTACCTATGATCCCACAACTAAGAGTGGCGCCTCTCAGGAGCAGCGCAAGGTCAAGGCGACAATCCATTGGGTTTCAGCGGCTCATGCGGTGAAAGCCGAGGTTCGACTCTATAATCCGCTGTTGGTGACCGATCTGGCAAAGGTGCCACCAGACCACGATTGGACAACCTATCTCAATCCCAACTCACTGGAGCGAATCACAGGCTGCCTGGTCGAGCCCAGTTTGCGGGAGACTGAACCCGGCACGCGATACCAATTCGAACGCCTGGGATACTTCTGTGCCGATCCTGACTCGGCCTCCGGCATACGGATATTCAACCGCACGGTGTCACTCAAAGACGCCTGGGCGAAGATCGAAAAAACTCAGCCGCCCAAGTAGCGCACCGGTACGTTCCCCCGTTTGCCCACACTCACCCAGAATATTCCTCCTGTGGCCCTCTGTCATACCGTTTCCAAATTTTACTTTACCGTGGCGCTGGGATTGCTACACTAATCGGGCATGAGGTGCCGGTATGAGGAAGAACCTCGAATCGTATGGAGGATCACATGATAGAGTGTAGAGAATATCCACGAATTCCCGTTGACATGCAGGTGTTTTTCTCCAGCACCAACAAGACAAACATTTGCGAAGGCACCATGTTCGATTTATCTGCCAGAGGGTGCGCCGTGACCAGCATGTCGTCAGTTCAGCCCGGCTCAGCGGTGAGAATTCTCATCAGGGCGACGGATCTGGGTTCGCCCATTACCATCGAGTCCGCTGCGGTTCGTTGGAGTGTGAGCGGGGAATTCGGGGTCGAATTTCTCGGCCTCTCGGAGATCGATCAGCGCCGCCTGCACCGATTGCTGAACGTCTCGACCACGCACCACGTCTCCCAGAGTTGACCGCTGGCCGATCCTCGGATTCAGCGTGGTACAATGCCGGGTATGACCTGCCCACTCTGTCGCCAATCCATCACCTGGGAGGGTAACCCCTGGCGCCCTTTCTGCTCTGAACGATGTCAAGTAATTGACCTTGGCGCTTGGGCAACGGAACGGTATCGCCTACCAGGTCCCACCCTCACCACGGACACCTCGTTTCCCGATTCGTTGGAGGGAGGCGACGACACAGAGGCACAGCAAAGCGGTTAAGCAGTAGCCCAAGTAGAAATCGTCCATCTTTCCACTGGACGCGTCCACTATCCTCCTGATAATTCCCTGGCAGCACAAGCGATTGGTTGACGCCGGCCTCGTTCACAGGTTTCAGGGTTGGCAAGCCCTGCGTATCTTGATATGGTCACGATCGAATATGGCCCTCTTGCAAGGAGCACAAGCTATGCTGTCGACCCAAGGCTATGCCGCGATCACTGCCAAGACTGCTCTGCAACTCTTCTCGTTCGAGCGGCGTGAGATCGGCCCTCATGATGTGCTCATCACGATCACCCACTGCGGCATCTGCCACTCGGATATTCATCAAGCGCGTGACGAATGGGGCGGATCGATTTTCCCTATGGTGCCAGGCCATGAAATCGTCGGCATCGTGGCGAGAATCGGGTCCTCAGTGAAGAAGTTCAAGGCAAGCGACCGCGTCGGCGTCGGCTGCTTCGTCGATTCTTGCCGGACCTGTGCTGCCTGTCGAGAGGGATCAGAGCAGTACTGCGAAGCCGGTATGCTTCTTACCTACAGCGGCCGAGACAAAGATGGCCAACCTACGCAAGGCGGTTATTCCACACAGATCGTCGTTGACGAGAATTACGTGCTGCGGATTCCCTCAGCCCTGTCGCCTGCCGGAGCAGCCCCACTCTTGTGCGCGGGCATTACCACGTACTCTCCGCTTCGCCACTGGGGCGTCGGTAAATATCACAAACTCGCAGTGGTGGGATTGGGTGGGCTCGGTCATATGGCCGTCAAGATTGCCAAGGCGATGGGCACTGAGGTCACGGTTCTGAGTACATCCGAACAGAAACGGAAAGATGCGGAACGCTTGGGCGCATTCGAGTTCGCCCTCACCTCACAGCCTGAGACCTTTACCCGGCTGCAGCGGCGCTTCGACTTTATCCTCGACACTGTCTCCGCACCGCACAATTACAACGATTACGTGAATCTGCTCAAAACCGACGGGACCATGATTCTCGTGGGAGTTCCGGATAAGCCGACGCTGCTGGAACCCTTTCCCCTCATTTTGCATCGCCGCCGCATCGCCGGATCTGTGATTGGGGGGATCAGAGAAACTCAAGCCATGCTCGACTTCTGCGCCACGCACAACATCGAATCCGATGTTGAAGTGATTCCGATCCAGCACGTGAACGAAGCCTACGAGCGAGTGCTCAAAGGCGATGTGCGCTTTCGGTTTGTGATCGATCTGGCGTCACTGAAGTAGTGTGCGGGATGGTCTGAGAAAGTGGCTGGGGGACTAGGAATCGAACCTAGGTAGCCGGCTCCAAAGGCCGGCGTCCTACCGCTAGACGATCCCCCAGCGCGGTACGAAACCGAGGCGTAGTTCTGAAAGTGCGGGCGGGAAAGCGTATTTGGCTGGGGGACTAGGAATCGAACCTAGGTAGTCAGATCCAGAAACTGACGTCCTACCGCTAGACGATCCCCCAACCGGCATTCACAATAATATACGG
>Ga0163153_10006213_pt1 | contig 13594 bp, 16 predicted proteins | sample OliLakLV19MP6IB1_FD_148629 | JGI IMG/M metagenome (GOLD analysis project Ga0163153, IMG submission 148629) | Freshwater microbial mat bacterial communities from Lake Vanda, McMurdo Dry Valleys, Antarctica - Oligotrophic Lake LV.19.MP6.IB-1 | ecosystem: Environmental > Aquatic > Freshwater >... | reverse complement strand
GGACCTCTACATTCCCTTCCTCGAGCGAGCCTTCAAACTCCTGCGCCCCGGCGGCGTCAGCACCATGATTGTCTCGGATGCCTTCTGCCATTCCAAATACGCGCAGAAGGCGCAGAACTGGTTCCTCAAAAACTCCCGCATCCGCCGCCTCGATTTCTGTGGCGAGTTGAAAATCTTCGATGCTGCCGTTCACAACGTCATCACCTGTTTCCAGCGCGCGGAAGGAGCAACGTGGAAACCAGAACGGCGGCTACACACAGAGGCTTTTGGCAACATCACCGTGTTGCCAACTGATGAGCAAGCCGCTCTCACTTATCGTGCTTTCTTTCCCGAACAAAACGTTTCTATTTTTTCTGGCGTTGCCGTCCCACTGCCTTCGATTTGTTACATAAGCTATGGAATAGCAGCCAGTAGCGATGAAAAACTTTACAAAGGTGAATTCATTACAGAAGACGTAGTTCAAGACTACAAGGACGAGACACATCCGAAGCGTTACATCGAGGGAAAAGACATTCGGCAATGGTGCACTCCATTTCATAGATTCCTAGAATGGGGCACCGCACGCGCCCCACGGAAATTTCGCCGCCAGACTTTCATCGAACTCCACGAGACGCCTGAAAAACTAATGACCATTGTTGTTACGGGAGGAGCCCCCCCCGTCATGTTCGATGACCTAAATCGATTTACGACACACACATCGTGTATTTTTGTTCCTTGGCATTTGCTTCACGGCGTCCGCAACAACTCGCTGAAAAAAACCGCCCGCTACCAAGGAGAAAAGCCGCCACGCCCCGACCTGCCGAAGCGTGAGGAATTGGAAGCCTCCAGCCGCCGATTCGCCCTAAAATACCTGCTCGGCGTGATGAACTCCGCCAGCGCCCGCGAATTCCTCCGCGCCAACCGTCGCAGCAACATCCACCTCTACCCCGACGACTGGAAAAAGCTCCCCATCCCCGACGTTTCAACTGTCCAGCAGCAACCTATCGTGCAAGTGGTTAATATCATCCTTACATTGCAGCGCCATTTCCAAGCGCAACCTGCACTCCGAACTGCCAGTGACAATGTCTCGCTGGAATTCCTCGAAAACCTCAACGACGCCCTCGTCCGCGAACTCTACAATCCCGATGACCTCCACGCCCGGAATCTATACTTCGGGCGTCTTGTCACTGAGGGCCATCTGCCGGACTGCGACGCCGTGAACGACCCCGCTCATTTAGAACAAATTCGAGCAGCCCTAGTGAGCGCTTCGGACATCAAGGCACCGCTGCGTGCGGCACTCTATGACCTCGGGTCTCTGGAGATAAACGAGCTAACCGCATCTGAAGTATGAGTGCATCTGCCCATTCGCTTCGCCTTGCTGGTGTAAAGTTGCAAAGCTATCGAGGCTTTCCAAATCCCGTCACTCTATGGCTGGCATCCCATACGCCGGACGGAAAAGTGACGGGTAAAGGCAAACACCTGCTGCTCTACGGCGAAAACGGAAGTGGCAAATCATCTTTTGGCAAAGCTCTCAGGGACATCCTCGACTTTCGTTCTGATGCTGTTGGCTTCGACGAATACAAGTATCGCCACACCGATCCGCCCGACGAAGACCGTCACGTCACCTTGATTTTTGATGAGCCGGCTGTAGACCCACTCATCTGGAAACCAGAAGCCGAGGGTAAAGGTGGCCGCTACAAAGGGCACCCCTACTTCACTGATATGGCGCGTTCCCGAAGTTGGCTCGATTACCGCAGGGTCTGGCGAGCCAGCGAAGTGCAGTATGGCGACTCGGTTGAGATATTCTCCGCGCTGGTGGAAGAGATTCTCCCGAGCTGCCAGATGGGGACATCCAACGAGACCTTCGGCCAAGCTTGGGAGTCCATTCTTGAAATGTCGAAGAAAAGTCCCCGGAGGGTTCATGGGGAAAAGCCGCTGCTCGAAAAGCTTTGGAAGGCCATTAAACGCTTCAATGACTTTGCAAAGACGTTCCTCACGGAGTTGGAAAAGCACGCCAACGAGCTGCTTCGAGAATTCGCACCTTGGACCGAAATGGAACTCAATTGGACCAGAGACGTGAATTACGACCCATCCAACCGCCAGCATAAGTTCTCAAAGGGCTCAATAAGACTTCGAATGCGTGACCGAGGAGGAGACCCACTGAGAAATCCATCGGAGTTTATCAATGAGGCTCGTGTGACAGCCATTGGTCTTTGTTTATATCTCGCAGGCTTGGCACGCAGTATTCCTCCAGCTCGTGTGGATGGCTCCGCTTATCCTAGACTGCTGATTCTTGACGATGTTTTGCTAAGTTTAGATATGGTTCATCGCCTGCCGCTGATCAAGCTCCTCAAAAGCAATGCCTTCCAAACATGGCAAATCTTTCTCCTGACGCACGACCGTGCGTGGTATGAAATTGCCAAACAACAACTCGGCGATGGTTGGGCCCACCATGAGTTGTTCTGCCAACAGGCAGGAGGTTATGAACAACCGATCCTGCGTGAAGATCACGACCACCTTATGCAGGCAATTGACTTTCTCAACCAAGGGCACGTCAAGGCCGCAGCGGTTCATGTCCGCACGAAGTTTGAATTGGTACTGAAGTCTGCGTGCGCTGAGCTTGGGCTGGCGGTGAGGTATCATCCCGATCCGCGGAAGATGCCCGCCTCAGATTTTTGGGAAGCGGTTAATGGGGCTACATTTGACAAGATTCCGCCTCTAGGGCGAAAGGTTGCGGACAACGGCAAGCAATACTGGTGGCAGCCTAAGCTGACCAAAGTTTCGCTGGTGCCTGTAGATTTGAAGCGACGAATTAGTCACGCGCTGAGTTGGGTAATGAACCCGCTCAGTCATTCCCAAAGCGTTGACCGCTACCGTCCAGAAATCGAAGAAGCAATTTTCGCAGTGAACGATTTGGAACATGCCATCGACGAAGCAATCGCAATGAAGCAGGCAGGTCCGGTCGTGCTTCGGGAAATGTTCGTCACCCTAATGAATTCACGTACCTCTCCTGAAGCATGAAAGCAACACCTAGCACCGTCAACTTGCTCGAACGCCTCATAGTGGACAGGCTCTCCCACCTCGCTGTCATAAATCAAGAGGGCCGAGTATGAACTTCGTCACTGAAATTCTCTCGGAGTCGGATCTTCAAGAAGTCGATGACCTGAGCCGACGCTATAAAAACACTCTGGGATTCCTCACGGCGGAAACTTTTAGGGATTATCTCAGAAAAGGTGGCGTTCTAGGAGCACGGACGGAAACCGGCCAACTTGCTGGCTATCTTCTTTTTGCGAAATATTCTGATCGTTTCTGGATTGCGCAGCTTTGTGTCTCGGAGGAGTTCAGGCAACGTGGAATCGCTCGTCTTCTGGTCGACGAACTCAAGGCCAGCGCAACCACCCAAAGGGTTATCAAACTCCGCTGCCGTCGTGACTTTGCGGCCCATACCATGTGGGAGAAATTTGGATTCATTCCACTGAATGAAAAGCCCGGACGGTCCTCCCAAGGACATCTGTTGACTTTGTGGTGCTATCGCTTGCGTCAAGATGATGAACTTGGCCTGTGGAAGGCTGAAGCTTCCGATGAGGTACTCGACATCGTCATTGATGCCCAAATATTATTCGATTTTGATGCACCAGAAAATCTCAGCTCCATAATCTCAAAGGGGCTGCTGAACGACTTCCTTGTCGATTCCCTGAACCTGTGGATCACCGATGAGCTTTTCCTGGAGATTAACCGTCAAGATGCGGATGATAGGCGACAACGGTCGATGCAACGAGCACGCGGAATGGCTCAAGTAGTGCATCAGAAAGAGCAGGCTCAACGGTTTGCCGAGCTTTTAAAAACTGTTCTTCCGTATCAATCGGCCAGTGAAAAATCGGATCTCCATCACCTGTCGAAGACGGCCGCATCTGATCTAAAAGTTTTCTGCACCAAGGATGACAAACTCCTAACCAAGGCACATGAGATCGAATCTCTGATAGGCGTCGCTGTGCTTCATCCAGTGAAGATCATTACATCGCTCCACGAAATCACCGCTCGCCACTCATATTCTCCAACACGAATTTCCGGACTCAATTTGCACTGGAGGAGAATGCGGGGTGAAGATTGTGATCGCCTGTCAGCACAGTTTTTTCAAAAAACATGCGAGAGCAAAGGAAGGTTGTTGGAGATAATCCGTAGCTTTCTGTCCCAGCCCCAAAAATACAGATGTGAGACTCTCCAAGTAAATTCTCGTGAGGAAGCCATACGCGTTTTGGAAGGGACAAGCGAAGGGGTGCTGATTGTGCATTTGGCCCGCTTATCTATCTCAACCGATGCCAAAGTTGCCGGGGATTTTTTAGTAGCGGACACGCTTTCTCACTGTGTGGAACACAATATGGAGCTGGTCTTATTTTCAAAACACGGATCATCAGAGCGTCTCGAATTTTCCTTGTCATCCATGGGTTTCAAATCCCACCAGGATATGTGGATCAAAGCCGTCATTGCACGGTCATGTTCGCGCGGTGAAGCACAGAAAATAATTGCTGATTCAATGCCCGAAACTCTTCACCACTTTCAAGGTTTGAGTGAGCTGGACTTTGAACGGGATTGCGCTCCACTTTTGTCTAATCCCGCCATCTCAACCTACCTCATCCCTATCCGTCCGACATTTGCTATGGGGCTGCTTGATCGTAAGCAGGCTGCCGATGACTTATTTGGAGGCGATCCATCCATTCTTCTGAGATGGGACAACGTCTACTACCGAAAGAATAGTCATCATAAAATGCTTCAAGCCCCCGGAAGAATCCTCTGGTATGTAAGTCGTTCTGTTGGTGCCATTATCGCAGTCTCCCATCTAGACGAAATCGACATTGGACTTCCCAAGGATCTTTTCCGAAAGTATCGCCGGTTCGGAATCTTGGAATGGAGAGATATTTACAACATGTGCGAGAAAAATATTGAACAACCACTGATGGCCCTTAGGTTTTCTAGGACGTTTCTGTTCAGAATGCAAATTCCATTGACAGCTCTGCGGGCCGTTCTTGCGAAAGATGGAATCTCAGAATCTCTTCAAGCGCCGTCAATTATTCCATTCCAAACAGCGAAAAATCTCTATGAAATTGGATTTTCACAGCCATCATGAACAAGAAAGCACCTCCATTACTTATTTCGTTGAAACCGGGCTATGCGGATCTCGTATTTCAGGGCCTGAAAACAGCAGAGCTGCGGCGACGACTATCCCAAGACATTGTGAACCGGGACGTATTTGTGTATGTGTCGAGTCCTGTAAAAATGCTTCGGGGAGGGTTCCGGATTGGGCAAGTGTGGGCTGGATCGCCTGACCAGATTTGGGATGAGGTTTCTCGAATGGCCAGAGTATCTCGCAAAACTTTTGATAACTATTATTACGGTTCAAATGTGGCGTTTGCTATTCAGATTCTCGATGTGTGGGAATACGCAAACCCCAAGTCCCTAGAGGATTTGAGAGTGCAGTTCCCATATTTCGTGGTTCCGCAGTCCTATAGATACATGAAGGCCAGTGAATGCCGTTGTTTCAGAAATTTAAAGCGTATTCCGAGACAAGGCTCAGCAATCAAGCACTCTAAACCGCATTCCCTAGCAGCATGAAATCCCGCCTTCACCAGATCGAGATCACCAATTCCAAAGCCTTTAGGAAGTTTATTCTCGATCTGACTAAAAAGCCCGAAACCGTTCTCACGCAATGAACGACACACTAGAGCCCCGCCTCTTCGCCAATACTCCTGAGGCCAGCGAAGCGCAGCAGCGCGAGTTCCTCACGCACCTCCACCAGACGCTCAACGCCCCCAGCCACCCCGTCCGCAACCGCCTCCTCCGCCTCACCGAAGGAGAGAAATAATTGGACATGAGTTCTCTAAATCCAGGCAAAGCCCTCATCTTTCGCATTACCCATCTCGATAATGTGCCGTGGATGCTGGACCATGGCTTGCATTGCCGAAACTCGCCCACTTTCGATCCTCAATTCCGCAATATCGGAAGTGCGGGCTTAATCGCCAAACGTCATCGTCGCGAAGTGCCGATACCACCGCGAGGAACCCTTAGCGATTACGTTCCTTTCTATTTCACTCCTTATTCGATCATGCTCTATAACATCAAGACAGGTTATGGAGGGGTGCCTCATGTGCCCAACGAGCAAATTGTGATTCTGGTCAGTTCGCTGAGAAAGAACCACGAACTCGGCCACTCATTTGTCTTCACGAATCAACATGCCTACCCTCTTGCGGCAGAGTATTTCAATGACTTGGATGACTTGGACCGGGTGGATTGGCCGCTGCTCCAAGCACGCGATTTTTGTCACGATCCCGAAGATCCCGGCAAAAAAGAACGTTATCAAGCAGAGGCATTGATCTATCAATCTCTGCCAGCCTCCAGTTTGCTGGGCATCGGCTGTCATTCAGAAGCGGTAAAATCAGGTTTGCAATCCGAGATTGCCAAGCGCAATCTATCCATGGAAATCGCCGTGCGCCCTAGCTGGTATTTTTAATTATGATCACTTATCGCCAAGGAAACCTGCTGGAAGCCGATGTGGAGGCCGTGGTCAACACGGTCAATACAGTCGGCGTGATGGGTAAAGGCATCGCGCTGATGTTCAAGGAGCGGTTTGCCGATAATTACCGCGCCTATGCCGCCGCTTGCAAAGCGAAGGAAGTGCAAGTTGGGAAGATGTTTGTCACGGCCACCAATGAGCTGGACGGGCCGCACTGGGTCATCAATTTCCCCACCAAAAAGCACTGGCGCAACCCTTCTCGAATGGAGTGGATCGAGCAGGGCTTGCAAGATTTGGCCCGCGTGATCAAGGAAAAGAAAATTCGCTCCATTGCCCTGCCTCCCCTGGGCTGCGGCAACGGTGGCCTCGAGTGGGCAGATGTGAGGCCCAGGATCGAGGCCGTATTCCGTGAGATGGACGTGGAAGTGACAGCTTTTGCGCCAACGGGAAAATATCAAAATGTGGCCAAGCGCGAGGGTGTCAAGAAACTCACCATTCCTCGCGCCCTCATTGCCGAAACCATTCGGCGTTATTGGGTGCTGGGAATTGAATGCACCCTGCTGGAAGTGCAAAAGCTGGCTTGGTTTCTTGATCGCACGATTCGGCGACAAGGCTTGGACGATGTGCTGGATTTACGCTTTCAAGCAGATCGCTACGGGCCGTTCTCGCCACGGCTGAATCATTTGCTTAATGCCTTGGATGGAAGCTATCTGCACAGTGACAAACGGATCAGCGACTGCGGCCCGATGGATACTATTGCCTTCGCAGATTCGGAGACAGAAACTGTTGCGTTGTTCTTCAAGAGTGCCGAGGCCAAATCTTATCTTCGGGTGCTGGAAGCGACCGATGCCCTAATTGACGGATTTCAATCCCCGCTAGGCATGGAGCTTCTCGCTACTGTGGACTGGCTAATCGAAAAAGAAGGTTGTGCGCCCGATCTTGCATCTATCCGTGGAGGTCTTACCCGCTGGCCGGCGGGTGCCGATGCCAGTGCCAGAAAACAACGGATTTTCGACGACCGCCTGCTGGCTCTTGCCATTTCTCGCCTGGCGGAGAGTGTTTAGCACTGCTCGCTAAATTATCCCGATTTTATTTCACAAGTTCTGATTCAAAGAGTCGAGATGATGCGTTCCACCATCCTCAACAGCCTCAGCCACAACGATTCTCCGAATTTCGAGAAGTCGGAAGTCGAAACCGCCCGCGACATCATCCAAGAACTCCAAAGCCATACTTTTCCAAAAAAGGCCGACTAGATTCAGCTCAAGAGCTCGATAATACCCTCACAATTCAAATTCGTGGACGCAGACAAAAGTCACGACCTGCGGAGCCGTTATGATCGACGCCTTAAATGAGACAGGGTCCGCCGTAGCGGACCCCGAGCCCCTGTCACACATGGTGACTGAGTTGTTATGAATGTGCTTCAGGATCCGCAAAATGCCAGCAAAAACTTTTGGCTCGTGAAGTTCGCCCCGTTCCGCACGAGCTGGGCGGAAGTCATCCGCCGTGGCACCTTCACCCTGCGCGGCGTCCGCAGCGCAGCCGCCCGTGCGAACCTCGCCGCCATGCGCCTCGGCGACCCGCTGCTCTTTTACCATAGCCAAAAGGAACTAGCAGTTGTCGGACTCATGAAAGTCACCCGTGAAGCCTACCCGGATCCGACCAGTGCCGACCAACAATGGCTCACCTGCGATTTCACCCCGGTCCAAACACTTCTCAAGCCCGTCCCTCTTTCTGAATTGAAGAAGCATGCGGAGCTTGCCGAGTTGCCACTCCTCCGGCAACCCCGTCTAGCCGTCATGACCCTAACTCCAACGGAGTATGAAACGATTCTCACACTCAGCCAGCCATGACTGCAATTTTCAAATCCAGCTTCCTCGAAGACCTCATCGACGCCGGATGGGAAAGGATGAAGTATGAAGGAAGAATGATGAAGTGGGGCAGCCTGTCCGGTGCTTTTCCATCCTTCATCCTTGCTGTTGCTCCTCCTCGCCGTCATCAAACCGGAGGGGCGAGAGTGTAGTTCACCGCAGGCATCATTGACAGCAATGCTAGCACTGCTTACGCTTTTGGCATGAGCACGACTTTAACCATTAGAAATCTTCCCCAGCCCGTGAAACAAAAGCTGCGGATGCGCGCAGCGAGCCATGGCCGCTCGATGGAGGCGGAGGCGCGCGACATCCTGACCAGAGCCGTGGAGAGTGACAAAATCCAACCGCCTCGCACAGCGGAGGAAATGCGCGAACGGCTGAAAGCCGTGACGGGGATATGGAAAGACCGCTATGATGGAAAATCAACCGACGTAATCATGCGGGAATTAAGAGGCGATGATTGAAGGTTCCAGAGTTTTAGTGGATAGCAACGTGATCATTGATCTGATCCGGGATGATCCTCAGTGGGCGGCTTGGTCCGCCGACGCCATCGCGGCCTCTTCGGGTGCCTTCATCAACCCGATCATTTTTTCCGAACTTTGTTACCAAAAAACATCGGCTGGGGAAGTGGATGAAGTGCTGGCAGTGCTGGGACTGGGTTATGCGGAACTCCCTCGCGAAGCCCTATTTCTAGCCTCCCAAGCGTATCGGGGTTATCGGCAACGCGGTGAAGCAAAACCGGCACCGCTGGCTGATTTCTTCATAGGCGCGCACGCTCAGGCGGAACGCTTTACCGTGCTGACGCGCGACCCAACCCGCTACCAAACTTATTTCCCCACCGTTCCGCTCATTTGCCCATAAGAAATCTCAGGTTGTTGTGAGGAGCTGACTATCTGTAAAAATCCGAGACCGCTTCGAGCACCGCCCAGATTTCGGACTCTTCGAGTTCGGGATAAATGGGCAGGGCGAGGGATTCCCGGGCGGCAAGTTCGGATTCCGGAAAATCCCCGGGTTTGTAGCCGAGGTTTGCGAAGCAGGGTTGCAGATGCAGGGGCTGAGGGTAATACACGGCATGTCCTACCCCATCGGCGGCCAGGCGCGCTTTTAATGCATCGCGGTCTTTGGCCCGAATGACGTATTGATGATAGGTGTGGTGGCCGAGGAGGCCGGAGTCGGCATGGGGCTCAGTGGGGATAACGATGTGACCCGAGCCAGCCAGATCGCGAAACCCCTCCCGATAAAGATCGGCGTGGAGTTTTCTTGCCGCATTCCAACCGTTAACAAAGGGCAGCTTGGCATGGAGAACGGCCGCTTGCAGGGCATCCAGACGGAAATTTCCGCCCACAGTTTCATGGTGATACGCACGCGTCATTCCATGGTTGCGAATGTTTCGGAGTTGCTCGGCAAAAGCAGCGTCATGGCAGGCGACCAAGCCACCATCGCCAGCACCCCCCAGATTTTTTGTTGGGAAAAAACTGAAGTAAGCAGAGCCCGCAATTGAGCCGGACGGAAGGGGTCCCTTGCGTGAGGGATACATGGCGCCGACGGCTTGAGCGGCATCTTCCACGACCTCGAGGTGAAAGCGGTTGGCCAGCTCAAGGATTTCGTCCATCTGACACACGGATCCAAACAAATGGACGGGGATCACAACCCTGACACGATTGCCTTGGGGCGTGAGGAGGGTTCCTGTGGCATCGCGGCCGCATTGTGTTTCGAGGTATTCCTCCAGTTTAGCGGCATCAAGATGCATGGTGTCCCGGCGGATATCAACAAAGACGGGTTCAGCGCCCAGCCTTTCGATGCACCCCGCCGTGGCAAAAAAGGTGTAGGGTGTGGTGATGACCGCATCCCCGCGTCCCACCCCCAGCGCCATCAAAATGGCCAGCTGCGCATCGGTGCCGGAAGACATCCCCACCGCATGATTACACCCAAACTCTACTTTGAAGGCCTCCTCAAAATCTTCCACCGTTTTTCCCAACACAAATTGTTGGGTATCGAAAACGGCCGCCACGCGGGCTGAGACCGCCGGGCCAACCTGACGATGTTGCCGGGTCAGGTCAAGGAGAGGGATTCGCACGCGCGACTACTTGACGACGCCAAACTCCGCACGACGGTTCATGGCCCAAGCCGATTCCCCGCTGCCGGAATCGGCTGGCATGTCTTCCCCAAAGCTCACGGTTTGAACCTTGGAAGCGCTCAGCCCAGCAGAAATCAATGCCTCACGAACCGCAATGGCCCGTTTTTCTCCCAAGCCGCGATTGTATTCCTCGGTGCCGCGCTCGTCGGTAAAGCCGGCCACAATGACCGTGTTCCCCGAGGACCGGGCGGCCGATGCCACTTGATCGATTTTTGACTGCTCGGAGCCCGAGACCCCGAAGCTGTCATACTCGAAATACACTGGCGAGAACTGGCCGCGCTGCACATTGGAGCCAAAGAAATTCGCGCCATCAATGCGGTCAGCCAAAGGCGTGCCGGACACGAAATCGCCATCAATCCCCGCGAATTCGTCACCCGCCTTTTTTTTGCAGGCAGGAAGAGCAATCAGGAGAATGGCAGCCAGAGTTACGGAGAAGACACGTTTCATGGAGCAAGACATTACCGATTGCTCGGCAAAAGATCAACACTCTCCTGCAAAGGAGAACGAAAATCACGGAATGCGATTTCTGACTGTAAAATGCCGGGCATCTATGGAATCTTGGTTCCCATGAAAACCCGAATTGCCCTCCTCCTTGTTACTGTCATCCTGAGTATTCGCGCGATTGCCGCTGATGCCGCCCCCGAAGTTGCCATCATCTCAACCACCAAAGGCGAATTCGTCATGGAGTTTTGGCCTGAGGTGGCACCCAAGACCGTTGCGAATTTCAAAAAACTTGCCACGGAGGGATTTTATGATGGCACGTCCTTCCACCGGATTATCGCTGGTTTTATGGCCCAGGGCGGCGACCCGCTCACGAAAGACCTTGATCAAGAAGCCCGGTATGGAACCGGAGACCCCGGCTACAAAATCCCCGCCGAGTTCAATAGCCGCAAACACACACGCGGTGTGATTTCCATGGCCCGCTCGGCTGACCCCGACTCCGCCGGGAGCCAGTTTTTTCTGATGCTTGGGGATGCACCGCACTTGGACGGTCAATACTCGGCTTTTGGGAAGGTGGTCAAAGGGCTTGATGTGCTGGATAAAATCGAGGCTGTGCCAGTGACGACCTCCCCCAGCGGCGAACCCAGCAAACCCACGGAGCGGGTTGAAATTGAAAGCATCAAAATCGTGCCAGCGTCGGCAAAAATGGACTGACCTTTCCACCGCAAGACGCCATGCCACGCTTTGTCCCCAAGCTCTCCGTCGGGCTCGTCCAAAACCGCTGCTCCACAGACCTCGCTGCCAATGTTGATGCCGCCGAACGTGGAATCCGCGAGGCCGCCTCGCGCGGGGCCACGGTCATCTGCCTCCAGGAACTCTTTGCATCCGTCTATTTTTGTCAGATCGAAGACCACAAATACTTCGATCTGGCGGAGACGATCCCAGGCCCCTCCACCGAGCGCTTCGGTGCCCTGGCCGCTGAACTCAAGGTGGGGCTTATTGTTTCGCTTTTTGAGCGTCGGGCTGCGGGGCTGTATCATAACACCGCCGTCGTGATTGGCCCGGATGGCGTGCTCCTCGGCAAGTATCGGAAGATGCACATCCCCGATGACCCGCTTTTCTACGAGAAATTTTACTTCACGCCCGGCGATCTCGGCTACCTGGCATGGGACCTTGGGGGTGCCAAGGTGGGGGTTTGTATCTGCTGGGATCAGTGGTATCCCGAAGCTGCGCGACTCACGGCCCTGCGCGGAGCCCAGATTCTATTTTATCCCACAGCTATTGGCTGGCACCCCGCCGAGAAGGCGCAACATGGCCGCCGTCAGCACGCATCCTGGGAAACCATCCAACGCAGTCATGCCATCGCAAATGGCTGCTATGTCGTGGCTCCCAACCGTGTGGGCCACGAGGCGCCGGATGGTGGCGATGGCATTGAGTTTTGGGGTCAAAGTTTTGTTTGTGATCCTTCGGGCGAGATCCTTGCCAAGGCCAGCGAGACCGATGACGAGGTTTTGGTGGTCGAAGTGGATCTCGGACTGGTCGAAACGCAGCGCACGCACTGGCCGTTCCTCCGGGACCGCAGGATTGACTCTTATGGAGAGATCACCCGCCGGTTGATTGATTAGCGGGCGCAGCTCTGATGGCATGCCCGGGACCACTGGCGTTCCGACGGCTTCCTTCACATTGGTTGAGTCAGGGGGAACGGTGCGGCTCGCCCGTTTCAAGTTTGATTCCCCAAGCTCAGCCAGCACCCACACGGTCGAGACGACCATGCCCCCTGGCCTGCATGGCATCCTCCCCCACTTTTAATCACACCCGATTAAAACCGGGCGCCCGAAGGTTGCAAAAGAGCAATACGTGGCGGCTTCGCCGCGATGACGCTCCAGCAACCGGAGGAGTGGGAACTCCGGAGGAAGACTGCCGAAGGCAGCCCGCAGGGCGCAGCCGCCGGGAGGCGGCAAGTCAAAGTGGGTCGGCTACAACGAGCGCAAGCGTGATGGGCACGCCTCGCGTTGTAGCCACGTCACTCCTCCTTCGCCAAGGCTATGGAGGACAAGTCCTCTTTCGCCAAGGCTATGGAGGACACGTCTGCTGACGTGTCCCTACCCTCCGCACGCTGTGTGCGATCCTCAATTTTGCAACTTTCGGGTGCCCATTAAAACCCTTCCCCCAAAAAAAGATTTCCGCTCAGTCGCCGATTGGTGAAGACTTGTGCCATGATGCCGTCATCCCGCAGCGTGTTGCCATTTTCGGATTTCCAAGGCGAAGAATCCCCGATTCGTAGTCTCGAAGAGGCGGTTGCCTCCTCCCAGGAAAACCTCCTTCGCCTCCAAAAGCCGGATGGCCGCTGGGAAGCCGAACTGCTGGTGGACAGCACGCTTTGCTCGGATTATTCGCTGGCCATGCATTGGCTGGGAGAAGTGGACCCCGGAATCCAGAAGAAATGCTGCGACCACATTCGCCGCCGTCAATTGCCGGACGGGGGGTGGAATATTTTTATCGATGGTCCCAGCGAGATCAACGCCTCCGTCAAAGCCTACTTCACGCTCAAGCTTGCGGGGGACTCGCCCGAGGCCCCATGGATGCGCGAGGCGCGCGCGAATATCCTCCGCCTTGGTGGCATTCCCCAAATGAACACCTACGGCAAACTCTACCTCGCCC
>Ga0163153_10006211_pt1 | contig 13597 bp, 10 predicted proteins | sample OliLakLV19MP6IB1_FD_148629 | JGI IMG/M metagenome (GOLD analysis project Ga0163153, IMG submission 148629) | Freshwater microbial mat bacterial communities from Lake Vanda, McMurdo Dry Valleys, Antarctica - Oligotrophic Lake LV.19.MP6.IB-1 | ecosystem: Environmental > Aquatic > Freshwater >... | reverse complement strand
AAATCCTCGACCCCTGAGCTTGCTCAATATCGCCGCCGAAACGCAGAGGGCCCCCGATCGGGGGCCCTCTGCGTTAACACCTGCATCCACCGTCAGTGATGTACTTTTACGCCGCCCGCGTGATGTATTTTTGGTCCGGCGTTGACACGCGTAGCAAGGTGGTCATCCGAACCGACCTTTGGACGACCTCCGTGACGCTCTTCACCTGGCTTTTGAATTTCTCGGGCGTAAGCGCGTCGCGATCGTAAAGCTTCTCTATGCGGCGGACGTGCGAATTAATGGTGGTGACATCGTTGGCGATCTCGTGGGCGATACCAGATGCAAGCTTCAGCACCTGGTGGCGCTGGCGCGTAATTTCCTTCTGCTGCTCGCGCCGAAATCGGCTCCATTGACTGAGCGCGAAGAGCGCCACCTCGCGAAGCAATTGCTCCTGCTCGACGCTCGATTTCAAAATCACCTGCGAGCCGATCGCCTTGGCTTTCGTCGCTATCTCAGGCGCATCATGCTCGGTCAATAGCACCATAGGTGCGATCACGCGTTCGAGTTGCAACTGAGCGATGAAGTCGAGGCCGGTTTTGGGCGGCGTCAGTTTGTAGTCCACGAAGATGATATCGGGGACGTCGTTTTCGGCAGTCAAGGTCAGTAGTCGATGCGCAGCGGTATCGTAGTCGGTTTGGGTCTCGACCCTCGCGCCCAGCGTACGCTTAAGCTGGTCTTCAAAATCGACGCAGAACGTCGGGTCGTCATCTAAAATATAGCAAAACATCTCAGCGCGACCTCTGCCGCTTCTTGTTAAGCGCGCCGAGGAGCGCGATGAAGTTCCGCCGAAGCCCAAAACTGCATCAATGAATCTAACAGTTTTACAAACTCGTCTGGATCGTCGTGTTTCACGACGTAACCATTGGCACCTCCCTCGTAGCTCGCATTGATCGAGTTTTGATCGTTTGACGAGCTGACCACGATGACCGGAGCGTAGCGGAGCGAAGGCTTTCTGCGGATCGCATTTAGAATGCGCAGGCCCGAACTTGAATCGCGGATCTTTAGATCAATGATGAAGAGGGGAGCTGCGTTGGACTTGCGATAGCGCTTTACAACGTTGATCGCCTCATCTTCATCGATCTCGGAGCGTACCACCGCGCTCGAAGCGTTCGTATTTCGTGCGACCGCGTCCTCGATATCAGCGATGATTTGATGGTTGTCGTCAAAAGCGTAGACGACCCGTTTTGGTGTTCTTGGCAAGCTTCCCCCCAATTATCATTCGTCTCGGATTGGTAGTGCGATCCAGAAACGTGTACCTTTTCCCTCGGCGGATGTGATCGCAATGACGCCGCCATGCTTTTGCACGGCGCCTTTGACGATCGCCAATCCCATTCCTGAGCCTTTGGCGGCGTCGGTGTCTCTCACTTGTACAAATGGTTCGAAAACCGCGTTTTGATAGGCGGCGGGAATGCCGCGACCATTGTCAGTGTAGCTAATGTAGGCGTGAGGGCCTTTTCGTCCGGAAAAAGCGTCGCGGAGCTGCGTCGGCACCATAGCCGGAAAATCTGCGCCATCTTGGACGGAAATCTTGATGCGAATGGATAAGTCGATCTCAGGCACGCGGTACTTCATGGAGTTAACGATGAGATTTTGAAAAAGCAGTCCAATGAGACTCTGATCGAATAGGCCAATGACGTTGCCGGCGATTTGGAATGTGCCGTCAGTGACAATGTCTTCCGAGAGCGCTGTGAGATCGGTCAGCACGCGCTCGGCTTCGTTATGGAGACCGATGCGCGTAAGGTTTAGCGCATGACTGTGGCGAATGTACTCCAAGAGCCCTTCATAGCGGCGCGAGAGTCTAGCAATGCGCGCGCTGAGATCAGCAATGCTGAAAGGATCGCGATCGAATTTTACGCCCTTCACTTTTGAATGCACGCCTCCCCACGCGCGCGAAATCGACGAAATCTCGTCGCGCAAATCAGTGTTCACGAAATGACGGAGCGCTTCGGTTTCACCGGTTTTCTTGTAAGTCTCGTAGAGTAGCGTGAACTGAACCTGCACGTCTGCCACAAGCGCATCCAGTTTGCGCACGTCTTGCAGCGTAGCCGGCTTCGCGGCGACCGCTTTGTCGGCGATGATGCGTATCAGATACCAGCGAATTGATCGTAACGGCTCCTTGAAGTCGTGCGATAGCGATCGGAGCACTGCGTCGAGTTCGAGGGCATCGGACGCCACCATATTGGTCACGCTCCCAATCCGGTCAGGATGTTGCTCACAATAATCCATGTCGTCGCGCCTACCGCAAGGGCGAGGCACAGAGCCGCGAGAGCACGTACGCGCGGCCGAGACGTGTTGAGCATCGTGTAGCAGGCGTCGACCCGATAATAGGTCTCGTGCCAGGAATTGAGGTCTGGACGCTTTTCAAGACAAGCGTCGATGCGTGCCTTGAACGCTGGGTCGTTTTCATAGCGCGGCAACTGGCGCTGTAAGAAGTCCGATCGATCTTTTGAGTTCAAAAGCAACCGGGGACAAACGACAAAATAGAGCGCGAGAAATATGAGGAGTGCGCTCAATGGAAGGGCATATTTGTGAAGCGCCTCGAGAGCCGTTAAGGCTCGGTCGCTCTGGCTTTTGAACGTTTCGCTCAACGCCGCGAGCGCAGCGCCTGCAAGGGTGGCTGTCTGTCCCATCGCATAATTTATTAGCCAACCAAGCCTGATCCAGGTTGGCGAGATGACCTCGACGTCTTCTTTGTGCGCGCTTGGGCTGGCGGCCTTCCTATGAGCTTCGATCACTTCAAGGACTTTCTCCACCAGAGGCGAGGTCATTTTGGGATCTGGGATGTCGCCGGGATCTTTGCCGATCCAGACGACACCTTGCTCCATGCGTGTGTAGCCGACTGGTTTGGTCGCTGTGTAGATCAACAACGCGGTCTGCGGCGAGATTTGCTGAAGGTTGCGAATGAGCGGCTCACCGCGTTCTGCGCCATCCAGTATAAGATCGAGGATCGCAGCATGCGGTTTAACCTGCCGCACCAGTTCGAGAAACTCACCTATGCGATCGGTGGGGAAGATGGCGACGTGATTGTACGAGAAGTTGGCGACCAATTCGGCATAAGAGTGGATGTGATCGTCGAGCCAGACTACGTCCTGAAATCCACTTTTCCCAGACCCGCTCATTGTGCAGCCCCCGAGCTAGGGTTACGCCGGTTTAACGCAGGGTTCAACTAAGGGGCTAAGACGGTCGCCTATCGCATTTCGCGAGGAGCGTGACCGAAATCGCGTCCAGTTAACGTGTCAGCTTCCACCGCGTGTGTGCGAAAATACACGCTCCGTCTAACGCCAGGGTTTCGAGCGCCAGCTGCGAGACCTGAGTGGTTCCTTCGTTTGACCTGTCATCATCGATCACTAGTAGCATGTCGCACAAGGCGAGCTGAAACATGACGACGGCGCCGGATGCAGGTTCTGGTACAAGAACGCTTCTCCAATCGGGCATGGGGGTCAAGCTCCATTTTTTTCGAAATCCGCCGGTTCTCGTCGTTCTCACGAAGGTCACCGCTCCTTTCTTTCGCAGTCGATGCCCCTGCGCTGCACGCATGTGTCGGACTAGGTTTGGAGAAGCCTCGCTTTCGGAGGCGCTCGTCGGCGCAACAGTCATATTCGGCTTCCATCGACATCAGCGAGGGGACGATCCTGGTCGGATCGGGTTAAAGGCGTTAGTTCCCGCGGCCGCCCTCGAATTGCTCCACCGGAAATCAGTCTGATCGGCCCACACGCGACCTGCAACCGCATCCCATTGAAATACGAAGGCGCGACCGCGCCGTGTGTCGAACCGCGCGGCCGCGGGATCAGGGCTCCATCTCACTGTGGCTTCGATCGGTCCGCAAAGGAAAGTGTCAAACCGCGCTCTAAGCGTAAGATTGCCTAGGCAGTGGCGCTCCCGGAGAGATTCAACCTGCCTAAAAATATCAAACACTTAGAGCGTCAAACTCTTGAAATGGCATCCTAGAGATTTCATGGGGTTACAAAATCAGTGTCAAACTTTCGACGCTCGTGAAGGACGATTCCGACGCTCTCCAAGAGCGACGCGGATTGAACCGTCAGAAGGCTCCGATTGAACCTTGCATGCACCGCTTGGATCAAAGGGTCGGCTCGTAGCGTTGTTATCGACTCGCCGCGATTGCATGAAAAAGGGGGCCGCACCGCGCCATAGTATAGGCGGGGCGGCGGGCGACGTCGCGAGGATTGGATTTAGCCAACAGTACCCGAGATCGTGCCGTTGTTGGTGACGCTAACTGTCTTGCTGTTTTTGCGAACTGCGTAGCCTGGGGTCCCGGGAAGGCCCGGATTAGTTTTCTGAAAGTTGTTTGTCGCGGTGCCCGAAGCGACGACGCCGTCCGCGCCCGATGAAGCTGCTCCGGCGCCAGCGCCGCCGGCGCCAGACAATCTCGTGCCACCAGAAGAGCCTGCGCCTCCGGCGCCTCCGCCGCTTGTTGAGCCACCGCTCCCAACATTGACGCCTGAACCGCCAGCGCCATTCGGGAAGCCGCCGCCGCCACCACCACCTTGACGATACGGCTCCCACTCACCTTCGGCAGTTCGCGAAATCCAGCCGCCGCCACCACCACCACCACCGCCGCCGGCCTTGGCTTCGCCCCCGGCATTGACGGTGATGGCGATGTTCTCGCGACAGAAGATCGCGTCGCCGCCTTTCCCAGCAAGATAGACATTCAAATCTGAGCCAACGCCGCCCAGCCCGCCGCCCCCATAAACTTTGCCGCTGACTTGCAGTGTCAAAGCAATTGCAAAGCCGCTCGACGGCCAAAGCCCGGTGTCAATGCCTATGCCCCCGCTTAAAGCGCTGATGACGCTGACGCCGCTTCCAACCTGGAATGTAATCGTCGCGTTTCGCAGACCATCATAGCCTGCGGCCTGAGCGAGCGCTCGCAGACTGACAGGGCCCGCGCCGGTGACCGCGATGGTCTGATTGAAGTTGGCGTTGACGGTGACCGTTGTTTGCAGCGTCGTTGGTCCAACGGGGCCATTTAAGGTGAGCGTGTAGGTCGTCGTCGTTGTTGGCGATACGCTGATAGAGCCGCCAGCAACAGGCGTTACGCTCCCGACGCCGTTGTCGATCGTAGCGGACGTCGCGTTCTCACTAGTCCACACCAGTGTCGTCGAACCGCCCGTGCCGATGACCCATGATGTTGCCTCAAACGTACCACTCGGCAGTGGGGCGACAGTGAGTGTAGTTTGTATCGTTGTTTGTCCGCCAGCGCCGTCAAGCGTCAGAGTGTAGGTCGTTGTCGCCGCGGGGGAAACGTTGACCGATCCTCCCGAGATCGGCGTCACCGCGCCGATGCCATTGTTGATCGAAGCCGACGCAGCGCCTGTGCTCGTCCAAGAGAGACTAGAAGTGCCGCCGTAAGTGATCCCCGTGGGTGAAACCGACAGTGTGCCGCCGGGACGCACAGCGACGGTGGTTTGCACCGTCGTCGATCCTCCGGTCCCAGTCAGCGTCAGCGTATAAGTCGTCGTTGTGGACGGTGATACCGAGACCGAGCCGCCAGCGACCGGCGTAACACTGCCGACGCCATTGCTGATCGATGCGCTCGTTGCGTTCGCGCTGGTCCAGTAGAGCGTGACCGAGGCGCCGGCCGGAATAGAGGACAACGATGGATAGAACGCGCCGGTCGGTTGATTAGTGCTCGCAGCTTGAACGACTTGCGTGCGATTGCCCGCCGCGTCGTAAGTATACGTAATTGTTGACCCATCTGGGTTTGTCACCCGCGTGATGCGTCCGAGTGCGTCGTACGTGTTGGAAACGCTCTGCGCGGACGCTGCACCTATGAGGGTGATACTCGAAACGCTCGCCAACAACTGAGTCAGCAGCGCGCGACGATGGACAGGCATGGCGCCTTCCTCAATCAATCGGCGGTGAAGGCCGTGTGCAGCAACGCGGCCGCGAAACTCAGGCATCCAACACCAGAGCGGAAAGTGGCGCAAGGACTAACGTTTCGATTGCGCGCCTGCTTTGCGTCTGCTTGAGTTCGAGGGCTGCATACATTTTCTGCGATGCGTTCGTGATGAGACGGGCGGAGGCAAGATGCGCGTTCTTCGAACGGTTGCGCGGTGCGCGGTGGGCGTTGTCGTCGCCGTGCTCGCGTTGTTGGTGTTCTCGCAAGAACGCGCCAACGCTCAAGCAGCGCCGCCGTCACTGGTGATCGGAGATGCGTCGGTTGTCACGCCGGCGAATGCGTGGACGTATTTCAACGGCGTCGGACTGACGAGCCCGACCCGTACAACCGACCCGCTCGTTGATCGCACCGCCTCAGCGTTGGGTGATGATCCAACGCGCATTTACGCTTTCGTACGAAATGAGATCGAAGTCGTGGCGCTGTTTGGCGTGCAAAAGGGCGCGCGTGGCTGTCTCATAGATAAGGCATGCACCCCGTTCGATCAGGCCCATCTTCTGGTTGAGCTCTTGCGGGCGGCGGATGCTCACAATGGCACGTCGCTCAATTTCAGCACGGCATATGAATTCGGTTACGTCACGCTTTCGTTGACGCAAATGACCGACTGGCTGGGCGTCAGCAACCAAGCTGCCTTGAATGAAGTGTTGGCTGACGGCGGCATCCCGTACACAGTTTCGGGCAGCAGCTACACGCTGCTTCACCTCTTGGTCCGAATAACGTTGAACTCCACCACCTATCGGTTGGATCCAAGTTTCAAGAGCCACACAATTTATTCGGGGATCACCAACCTCGACACTGTGATGGGTTTCAGCGCCTCATCCTTCATGTCAACTGGCAGCGGCGGCGCTTTGTCCGGCGCCTCCTCAGCGACGACGAGCGGTGTGCCACAGGTCGCAGCGTTCAATCGCGACAACGTGCGCTCGAACTTGCAGACATATTCCGTCAACCTGCTGAACGATATCCGCACCAATCACGCCAACGACGATATCGAAGACATCGTCGGCGGGCGCGACATCATTGCGTTTACGGGCTCGATGCCGACCTCACCCGGCTACACGCTTGGCACAGTCTTGGCGACGTTCAGCAATGACGTGCCTCTGGCGCTCCGAACCCAGGTCGCGGTGACGCTAACAGGCGTCACGCCCTGGAACTGGACGCTTGATGAGTTCTACGGCGAAGAGCTTGCGCTCATCCCGATGGAAATTTTCCCACCGCAAGGTTCGCCGGACCCAATTCTTTTCCAATTTTACCGCAACGGTCAGCCGATCACGGGCTGGCGCGTCGGCGCTTCGGCTGGTGTGTCGTTTGCGTTCAACCACCCATACGCGGCCAGCAGTGGGACTTATCTTGATCGCACGTTGGGCGGCGGCGGCGAGTTTCACGCCGGTGCAATTTCTTTGCTGGTCGGTGGAGGTCGTACATCCAGCGATCTTGCAGGCTACATTGAGGCGCGCTCCTCGGCCGAAGAAGGCTATGTCTCATTGCAGCCGCAAGGTGAGGGGGCGCCGATTGTAACTGGCGGTCAGCGCGCGACGAAGCGGCGCTATGCAACCTCGCTCGCCACTCAATTTAGCTCCGCTTTGGACATGGCGGCGCAACTTGGTGACGCTACCATTGTCACACACGATCTTTTGGTCGTTGCCCAGACGATCCCGGTCATTGGCGGAGAAGGTGCAACGCCGCAAACAACACTCGCATCGTTGTCCGTCGAAGGTGCCATCTCTGCGAACTCAAACGCTGCAAGCGCTTCCGCCACATTGGCGGCACGCCGAGCTTCTGGCGCACTCTTGGGAACATTAGAAGGAAGCGCGGTCGAGCAAAATCTTGACACAGTGAATACGATCTCGTCGGCGCTCAGATTCGATTGGTTCAGCGGTTCGAGTGAGAATACGTCGACGAACAGACGCTTCTTTTGGGCGAATTCTGCGAACTGGTCGACAGTGTCGCCGCTCATTCAGGCGGACGGCTATTATGGCGGCGCTGAGAGCCGCGCGTTGGCGGAGCTTTACGTCAATGCGGGCTACACAGTTATTGTGCCACGCAGCTCGTATTTGGGGCCGGGGCTAGCCGAAGTTTTCACCTGCGTCGGACCTGGCCTGGTGTGCGAGTTTCCCGGGCCTGAGCGCGGGACGGCAATCATTGCGCTAAGTCCAACAGGCGTCGCCCATGTTGTTACGGCGCAAGGCCTGACGCTCAAAGGCGGCGGTGGGACAGACGACGCCGAGACAAATCCAACGCGGATTTTCTCCATTCCCGATGACTTTCTTGAGCAGCAATTCACCTCGCGCGCCGAGGCTTACAATGTCGACATGGCCACCGGCGCCGTCGCTTACACGCCGCCTCCGGACATCGTTGTCGGGGAGGGCGCGTTTCCGTACAGCTTAAGCTTCCAGCGCAGTTATCGCTCGAGCGTTCCCTACCAGCGCAATTATCCTGATCCACCACCGTCATTTGGCAGGCCGTGGCAGGAGCGGTTTGCCGACAGTGGTTGGACGTCCAATTGGATGCACGAAGCGCGTATGGAGAATGATGGTCAACGCGCCTTTGGCCAGCAATCGCCGCGGGAGGCAACCGATACGATCGTGGCCATCCGCGTGTTGCTCGCACTAAGCGCGGACCAAGGAAGCGATCTTGCAACGTTGCAGTATCAGCTGGGAAGCATCCATGCGCTGGCATGGTGGAGCGAGCAGCTTGAGTACAACGCCGTGCAGATCGTTCAGGGCAGCGACAACCGCAGTTTCTTCCGTCTGGCCGACGGAAGCTTTTTGGGTCAGCCAGGAGATGCCACCCAAATTGAACTCTTTGGTGATCGCTACGTGCCGGTGGATGCCGGCCTCTATACAGCGCCGGTCTATTATTACAATCGGATGTGCGTGCGCGCGACCAACCCGGATGGGTCGACGTCGTACTATGGCACATGGAATTCTGGGTTCACTGCTTGTGACATGACGGCTGCTCCGGTTGCGCTGCGCGGCGTAACGTGGATGCAATTTAGGCGGCAAAGCTTCCGAGAAGGCGTCGTTGTCAGTTTCAACGGGACGACACTCTCAAATAATCTCGGCCGCAGCATTTCGTTGCAGGGCGCCTTTCCAAATTACACCGTGCGTGATGACACCGTGCAGACTCGGACGGCGGCTATCAATCTCGACCTGAGCACCGGCCCTGGCATTATGTCAGTCACTGGGACCGACGGGAACACATGGGTCTATGACGGATCGAATGGCGGCAACTGGCGTGTGTTCGCGCCGTCTTCAAGCAGCAACCCAATCGTCAGATTCGACTACGGCGGAGCGCGCGGCCAGGTCGCAGAGCTCACCGATGCAGTGGGTAATCACGCAAGGTATTACATCTCGACCGGACGGATCGGCTCCATACGCGACCCCCTCGGCAACGCGACACGGACCTATTACGACCAGCATAGCCAACCGGTCCGAGTTACCAATCGGCTCGGTTACGACACGCTCACGCAATATGACAATTTCAGGCGTGTTGTCCGCACGACGAATCCCGAAGGCGATTACGTCGTTACTCAATACGACACGCGTCACAATCCCACCGACCAAATCCGCCACAACAAGGCGGACAACGACACTATTGCTACGCACACGGATTACGACTCGACATGCAATATGCCTATCTTGCAGCGCGACGCGCTCGGGAACGAGACCACCTACAGCCTGCTTTCGGGCCGATGCCTGATCTCATCGATGACGCAGCCGGCGGTGGACGACGGCACAACAGGCTCAGCCTCGCTGGTCAATCCGGTGATGAACTACACCTGGAATAGCGTCGGCCAGTTGCTGACGCGAACCGACCCAACGAGCCGGGAAGTTCGCAACGCCTATAACGGCAGCACCAATTACTTGCAGACCGTCACCGTCGAAAATGGCGCGAGCGACATTGTCACCACGTTTGGCCGCAACACCACAGGCGACATCACCAGTGTCACCGACCCTCGGAGCAACGTGCATTCAGGCACGTATGATTCCAGCCGGCGCTTGACACGATATGATGGGCCGAGCGGCGCCAACGCCGCGACCGAATGGCGGTACAACACGGATGGCCTCGTCGATCGGGTCCGGCAAGCCACCGGACTTGCATCACCCAACGATTGGTCCACCACGACCTACACGTATCTTGCTACGGGCCGTCCTTCGCGCATGACCGATCCTGACGGCGGCATCACGCAGTACACTTACGATGCGCTGAACCGCCCTGATTGTGTGGCCGTGCGGATGAACAGCGCCGTCTATGGCAGTTTGCCTTCGAGCGCGTGCACGTTGTCGACGCAAGGGTCTGCCGGCGCCGACCGCATTACTCGGACCGATTACGACGCTGAGGGTCAAGTGCTGCGTGAGCGGCGTGCATACTCAACGGCGTCGGCGCAAATTTACGCGGCACGCACTTGGACGTCGAATGGTCAACTCGACACCGTGACCGATGCCAACGGCAATTTGTCGAACCTCGATTATGACGGCTTCGACCGGCTGCGGCGGCTCTATTTCCCGAATGGGACGTTGGGCTCGGGCGTGGCCAGCACGACCGACTATGAAGAGTACGGCTATGACGACAATAGCAACCGCACCTCGCTCCGGCTGCGTTCAAACGAAAGCATCGGCTATACCTACGATGCGTTGAACCGAGAAATTTTGAAGGACATTCCTGGCGGAACGAGCGCCGATGTCACGTCGCGCTATGATCTGGGAGGGCGGCGAACCTTCGCCCGCTTCTCAACCACGCTGACGCCGTCGAGTGATTGCACCGCCACCGGAAATGCTGGCATTGATTATTGCTATGATGCCGTGGGACGACTGCAATACGAGACCAGCTACGGACGGCGCTTGGCGTTCCAATACGATCAGGCAAGCAACCGCACGCGGATCACGCATCCGGATGCAACGTACTTTCAATATACCTACGATGTGCTGAACCGCGCCGATCAGGTTCAGTTGAATGGCTCGGCGTCGGGCTTAAGTCTGATCGGAGACTATGCGTACGATCCAATGTCGCGGCGCACATCGCTCACACGCGGTAACGGCGGCGCGACGACGTACGGCTACACGCAGGCTTCGCGGCTCACGTCTCTCGTCCATGATCTGGAAGGCTCGACCACCACCAACGACGCAAATTGGGTGTTTGGCTATAGCGTGGCAGGGCAGGTGACATCGCGCACGTTGGTGCAAGTCTACGAACGCACCGTACCGACGCTGAGCCAGGCTTATACGCGCGACGGCCTCAACCGGTACAACACGGTGGGTGGGAACGCGTTCAATTACGACGGTCGTCAAAACCTCGTCTCTGATAGCGCGCGCAACTTCACCTATGATCTGGAAAACCGGCTGTTGACGGCAACGGGATCAGTGAGCGGAACGTTGGATTACGATCCGCTTGGCCGTCTGCGCTCCTACACAACGGGCGGGACAGCGACCGAATTTCTTTACGACGGCGATCGTCTTGTCTCTGAGTACGTGAGCAACGCTGTCGTGCGCCGTTACGCTCACGGCCCAGGTGTCGATGAGCCGCTGATTTGGTACGAAGGCTCAGCAACGAATGCGGGCCAGAACTGGCTGATTGCTGACCGCCAAGGATCCATCGTCGCGACGACCAACGCCAGCGGGACAGCTACAACGTATGCGTACGACCCGTACGGCATTCCGCGCGAGTGGGCTGGTCCGAGGTTCCGTTACACAGGGCAGGCGATACTGCCAGAGCTTCAACTCTATCACTACAAGGCGCGGGTATACGATCCGAACCTCGGTCGGTTCCTGCAAACTGACCGATTGGGTATGAGGATGATTTGAATCTCTACCGGTACGTGTCGAACGATCCATTGAACCGTGCCGATCCTACAGGACAGCAAACCTGCGACTGTCCAGCTGACGAGGCCTTCATCGAGCGCGCTTCTCAAACAGAAGCGCTCTCGCGGGAGGATGTGCAGACAATACAGACGCAAAGGGAGAACAGACAAACGGAGCACCGCGCTGAGATGGATCGCGTGACCTCGGAACTGCAGCAGCAGTTCGACGACCGACGAGCGGACCCCGCCCGGGAAGCAATCAGCACGCTCGCTGGCGAGGTCGCCAGCGCAGGGTTGAAAGATCCAGTCGTTGGTCAGTTGCGCGAGATGGCGGCCGAAGAAGCGGCCGGAGTCGCGTACGATCTAGTGCAGCCAGCTGCGGAAGCGACCTCGGAGGCGACAGGACGTGCTCTCGGTGAAACCGAACAAACTTTCAGAGACTTGCAACAAAACCCAATTGGTATGCCCAGACTAACCGACCGGGAGCGTGCGGAATTGGCCGTACGGCGATGATTCGGTGGCTGATGCTTGGCCTGCTTGCGGCTGTCGCGTGGAAGCTTGGCAGGTGGCTTTTCATGCCATCCGGAATCGCCACGGATGTCGCGGCAGTTTGCCTCCTACCGATTGGCGAAGAGCTGTTACGGTTACTTGTTCTCTCTAGAGGCAGCTTCTGGGCACCCATGCGTGTGGCTCCGGCGTGGCCGGGCGCACTGTACGGCCTGGGGTTCGGCCTGTGGGAGGCAGGATCGCGATGGGTTGCGATGGCCAACGGCGGGCTTGCTTTAAGCGATGTCGGATTCCTTGGAACGATGGCTCCGCTATTGCTCCACGTACTGCTTGGTATCGTCTTGTGGCGATTTTTGATGGCTCGGCGGGCGATGTGGGGACTATTGACATGCGTCCTCGTTCATTCCCTGCACAACGCGTATGTGTATTACCTGGTCACTCGTTTTGACGCTCAAGGATTCACACTAGACGTGCTTGCGCGACTGATAATCTTCGGTGCTGCGATTACCTGGATGCTCGGGAAGCGACCGTAGATTGTGCGCGCGCCTACAATCCGGACATCGGTCAGTTCCTGCAAACTGACCCCGTGGGGTACGAAGACCAGCTGAACCTTTACACGTATGTCGCGAATGATCCGCTGAACATCAGCGACCCGAGCGGCCGTCAATCGGAAATGCTTCAGCGGGAGCGTGAAGAAGAGGAAGCGTTCAGAAACTCGCTGAACGAGTCCGACAGGGCGACGTATGACGCAGCATCGCAAAGCGCGAATGGGCAACTTCTAAGTGGGATTGCGGACGCGGTTCCGGTTCTTGGTGATCTCAAAGGTGGTGCGGAGTTCCTCCAAGACCCGTCGATTGGAGGAGGGGTTGGACTCGCAGTGGGCTTGCTTCCCGGAGGCGACCTTGCGCGTGGCCCCATTCGCGGAGGCATTGATGATGCAATCGACGCAGCCACCCCGATCGGTCGTCGCGGAAATCCGATGGATGTGGCACCGGGAACCAACGCGCCGGGCGACGTTGGTGGGCGGGCATACACCGGCCACGCGTTCGATCAGATGCAGGGGCGCGGTGTGATGCCCTCGTCAGTCGAAAACACGATTGCGACAGGTACTCCCACCTCAGGAAATGTGCCGGGGACTACTGCTTACACTGACCCGACGAACGGGTTGCGTGTTGTTACGGATACCCAGACCGGACGCGTCGTGAGAGCTAAGCGCGAAAGTTGGTGACGGCGTGAAGGGGTGAAGCGGCGTATCGTGGCGGTGTCGAGCCTCCACTTTCCATCGAAGGAAGATACGCCGTGTCGAAGACTAATGTGATTGCGCTGTCCCAGCCAGGGAC
>Ga0163153_10006209_pt1 | contig 13601 bp, 16 predicted proteins | sample OliLakLV19MP6IB1_FD_148629 | JGI IMG/M metagenome (GOLD analysis project Ga0163153, IMG submission 148629) | Freshwater microbial mat bacterial communities from Lake Vanda, McMurdo Dry Valleys, Antarctica - Oligotrophic Lake LV.19.MP6.IB-1 | ecosystem: Environmental > Aquatic > Freshwater >... | reverse complement strand
AAACCGGCGGCTGCCACGAAAAACCTGCTTAAGCAGGTTTGGCATAGCAGGCGTCGAATTGATTCGACGCTGTCAACCACATGAGATCCGGTTGAGCCCAAATTCTCACAGAAGTTATGAAACTGCCAACACCAAGTCGCGCCTTTGTTGCCGAAAAGCTGTTGGAAACTTTAGATTACGAAGAAGATGTAGAACTATCGGAGGAGTGGTTAGCAGAAATTCGCAGACGGGTTGTCACGATTGAAGCAGGCCAAGCACAAATGATTCCTGCGGAAAAGGTATTCGCCGCAATTCAAGGGAGATTGCGGACATGAATGTCGAATTTTTAGCAGTAGCCGAAGAAGAACTTGCCCAAGCCGCGCTATATTATGAGGCGCAACAAGGACTTTCTCGGCGAGCGCTTCCTGGCTGCTGTGCAGGATACACTTACACGGATTTGGGAATCACACTGCTTTTTGCTACTGCAACATCTCCAGTATCTTTTGCAAGTCTGCCGGTAGGGGTGTGACAAATTCGCGCTCTTCATCATTGCTGGGTAAACGTAAGCGTAGGCGGTGGGCATGGAGAAATTGGCGTTCGATGGGCAGCCGCTGTTTGCGGTAGCCATAGAGCGTATCGCCGACGACGGGGTGTTTATGCCAGGCAAAGTGGACGCGAATCTGGTGGGTGCGCCCCGTGTGCAACACAACATTGACAAAAGAGAAGTGGGCAACAGCATTGCTATCCCGAACGGGCAGGGTGTAATAGGCCATCACGCGATAGTCGGTGATAGCTTCACGCCCTTGTGTCTGACCGGTATGTGGATCGGCAGGTAACACCGCTTGGCGTTTGCGCTCCACGGGATGGCGGCCAATCGGGGCGATGATCCGCCCTTGTGGGGGTTCGATGCGTCCCTCTAGCAGTGCCAGATATTCTTTATAAACGGTGCGGGCTTTGAACTGGGCTTGTAGATGGCGGTGTGCCCGATCATTTTTGGCAACGACCAGTAGTCCAGAGGTTTCTTTATCGAGCCGGTGTACAATGCCGGGGCGCCGTTCGCCGCCCACGCCTTCGATCTCTGGGCAGTGGTGCAGGATGGCGTTGACCAATGTTCCATCCTCATGACCGGGCGCCGGATGGACGACCATACCGGCCGGCTTATTGATTATGAGCAGGTCATTGTCTTCAAAGATAATGGGTAAGGCAAGATTTTGCGGTTCTACGTTTGGTGTTGGATTGGGCAGGGGAAGTTCAATGACAACGGTTTGCCCACTTTCCAACCGGTGACTAGCTTTGGCGCTGACTTGGTCGATCAAGACATCGCCATTTTTGATCCACCGTTGGATTTCGTTGCGGCTGTGGTCAGGCAGCATGGCTGTCAGCCAACGATCCAGCCGTTGGCCGACAGCCGTTGCAGGGACAGTGAAGGCAAGAGTCTGTTTTGGAGTGAGCACAAGGTATAAGATCTTCGCCCTTAGTCGCTGAGACGACTTCTTGTTGTCAGCAGCGGAATTTATTCCTGCTGCTGATCGCATTTTTAACCGTTAAATCTGCTCATTCGCTTGTTGTTGGCGCTGTTTGCGTATATCATCAACCATAATGTAGACGCCCAGGGAAATCACACCGACAACAATGCTGCTGTCGGCAATATTATAATTGGGCCAGTAATAGACGCCGGGTATGCCCATTTTGATAAAGTCGGTAACATAGCCCTGATTAATGCGATCAAGCAGGTTGCCCATCGCACCACCTAACTGGAGACCCAACAATAACCGAACGAATGTTTGCTCGGTGGGCAGGTAGCGGACATAGACCAGAATGGCAATCGCTACAACGATGGCAATCACGACAAAAAGGATGCTCTGATTTTGTAGAATGCCAAAGGCGGCGCCATAGTTCTCGACATGTTCAAAGACAAAATATTCGCCCAACGCGGGGATCGGGATCATCGAACTATACTTTGGAATGGTTGTACGCACCCACTCCTTAGTCCAGTAATCAAAACCGATGACAATCCCTGCAACTGCCACCACAACCCATGCGCGGCGTAACCAACTACTGATGTTCTCCATACGGCTCCTTTCAAGCTTTTCCTAGCACTATTGTAGCCTAAAATGCCGCAAGAGGCTAATTATTGGTCATTAGTTATTGGTCATTAGTTATTGGTCATTGATTATTGGTTATTAGGTAATTTCTGTTTTGTTTGATAACAGTTTGATTACATGGCGATTCTGGTAAGTTGTGCTATACTAGCAGGCTATATTGTCTTATTTACCTATTTACTGATTTACCTGTCTACCTATTTACCACAGCACGACTAGTAGGAGTTTTTTATGGCACGTGAGGTTACGATTGCGCTTGTGCAAATGGCCCCGATATTGGCCGATTCTGAGGCGAATCTGCGCAAGATGGGCGATTTTGTCGAGAAGATCTGTAGTGAGCAAAACACCGATCTGATTGTCTTTCCTGAATTGAGCTACACCGGGGCCGAGTTGGGTCTGCGCGCCACTGATCTGGCAGAGCGTGTACCTGGTCATGCCACTAACTATCTGGCTAAACGCGCCAATGACTTTAACACCCACATTGTCTTTGGGTTGGTGATCAAAGAAAAGGTCGAAAGCATCCTCTATAATGGCGTCGTCTGTTTAGGGCCAGAAGGGGACATTGCCGGCGACTATCGGAAGGTGCATCTCTTGGGCGAAGAGCGCCAGGTCTATCGGGGCGGCTTTCGCTTTATCACCGTGGAAGCCGAGTGGGGCCGCTTTGGCCTGAGCATCGGCAGTGATCTGGCCTTTCCTGAGACGGCGCGCAGCCTGACATTGGAAGGGGCGGAGATGATGGTAGTGAGCGCCAACTGGGAAGAGCAATACGCCGATTCATGGCGGGCGCATATTATCAGCCGGGCTTGCGAGAATGCGATTTATGTGGCGGCCACCAATCGCGTCGGCGAAGAGCCAACACGCCGTTTTGCCGGTGATAGCATGTTAGTCGGCCCTTCCGGTGAACTCTATACCGCGTTGGACGAGGCCATTGAAGGCTATGCGACAGCGACCATTGATTTGGATCGGGTACGGACTGTGCGCGAAGAGCGCCAATTGATTCAGTATCGCGAACCAATGGCCTACCGCGCTATTGTAAAGAAATATTGATTTAACGTACTCCTACGGCACAAATTACGAATCACGCAACACGTATCACCAATGAATGTCTTACGTAATCTGCTAAGCGGTGAATGGCGGGATGCACCGCATCTGATGGACTACCGCATTGAGTGGCTAAGCAACATGGTAGTGGAACGAGCTACCTGGGATGCGACGGTATCAACGCGCCTGGTCGGCGATCAAGTCATTGCTAATCCGGGCTATATCTGGATGCGCTTCTGGCTATTAGAGCAAAAAATTGTGCTGGAAAAGTATTTCGACCAGGAGCGTCAGGTAGTGGGCTATCATCTACCGGTTTGTATGCCGCTGCAACGGCGGAGTGATCAACTGCTGGCTTTGTCACTCTATCTGGCGATTTGGTTGGCGCCCGATAATCGGATGACGATTTTACAGGAAGCACGGTTTGAAGAAGCGGTTGCCACCGGCGAACTTGCTCCCGTAGAGAGTGAACATGCCGAATATCAGATCCGTGAATTGACAACAGCCATTGCGCGCGGTGCCTTTCCGCCGGCTATCGTGCGTAATTTTGCGCTCCAGTGAAAAGAAAGGTCGGCGCTCGATGATTGCCATTATTGATTATGGCGTTGGTAACCTGCGCAGTGTCTATAAAGCGTTTGAAACCGTGGCTCAACCGTTGCAAATTCCGGTGGATATTGTCGATGCGCCGACTGATCTGACGCGGTGGCGCGCGGTGGTCCTACCTGGCCAAGGTGCATTTGGCGACAGTGTTGATAATCTGCGCACCCAAGGGTTTGAGCAACCGCTATTGGAGGCTGTCCAGGCCAATCTACCCCTGCTTGGCATCTGTGTTGGGATGCAGCTCCTGTTTGATGGCAGTGAAGAAATGGGCGAGCATGAGGGGTTGCATATTATTCCAGGCCGTGTGCGCCGCTTTCCCGACAAAATGCGCGACCCTTCCTATGCTGGTCATACCTTGCGCGTGCCACAAATTGGTTGGAACCAGCTAGTCCAACAGCGGGCGGATCCGCTGCTAGAGGGAGTACCTGATGGTGCCTATGCCTACTTTGCTCACAGCTATTTTTGTGACGCCGCCGACCGTTCGGCGGTGCTGGCGTTGACTGACTATGGCATCGCCTATCCTAGCATTGTACGCTACAAGAACGCCTGGGGTATCCAGCCGCATCCAGAGAAGAGCCATACGGTTGGCTTGCGCATCCTTGCTAACTTTATGCGCATGGTGGTTACCAAAGACCTGTCAGGTTTCCAAAAACCTGACAGGTCTGGCGCTGCGTAAGTCTTAAGATATACTATAATCAGAATCACCTTTATACTATGCACCAACCCGCTACACGCCTCTATCTGATTCGACATGCCCATACTCAAATCCAACCAGACCATGACGCCACGCAATGGAAGCTCTCGCCTGTCGGCATATGCAGCAAGCCGGCCTATTGGCAAAGCTAACCCTGTGGCAAACGGTTGATCGCATCATCGTGAGTAGCGAGCCAAAGACACTGCTCACGGTTGCACTGGTTCAAGCCCAGCACAATTTACCTGTGACAGTTGACACTCGCTTTGATGAGCTTCACCGCCCTGGCTGGGTGGAAGATTATGCAACGCAAACGCGGTACGCCTTTGCTGAACCAACGCAGTCTATCGGTGTATGGGAGCCGGCCGCAACGGCTTTGGCGCGGTTTCAGGCCGGTGTCGCTGATCTCTGTATCCAATTTGCCGGTGCAACCCTTGCCTTGGTGGGCCATGGGTTAACGTTAAGTCTATACCGAGCGCACCTGTTGGGCTATCCAGCCGTGCGCTTTGAAGATTGGCAGCGTCTCGGTTTTGCCGCTGTAGCATTGGTTGATCCGGTGGCGGATCAATTGCTACAAGATTTTCAGCCAGTGGTTGGTTAAATGGCTCACCTCGATGGATGGCATGATGGATGGGATGTTACGTTTATTGTACCAAATCCTGTGATAAAGTGACTACAACATCTCATGCTAACACGCTACCACTTAGCCATTGATCAATGGCTAGATGATAGTATGCTGTTGCGTCGATGGTTTCCCAGAAAAATTTGCACGAGATTCACCAGCATGGAGCCGGAATGAAGCTTTTTGGGAAAACCATCACTGGATTGGGGAATTCCGCTACTTATGATTATTTATCCCGCCATTGATCTACGGCAGGGGCGCTGTGTGCGTTTACGCCAAGGTGATCCAAACGCTGAGACTGTCTTCAGCGAAGATCCAGTCGCTGTGGCGCGCCATTGGATAGAACAAGGGGCTGAATGGCTACATGTAGTTAATTTGGATGGTGCGTTAGGGGCGACGCAGACACAGTTGAGTACACTCCGGCGACCAGCCAACATTTTGGTCAAACGGCTTGGCGCCGATAAGGCGGAAGCGCCGGAGGCCGATCTGTTGCGCCAGTTGCCCGTAAATTTGCAACAATTGCGCGCGATCCGTCATGCGGTACCGGTGCCCATTCAATTTGGTGGCGGTCTGCGCACGATTGATGACATTCGACTCGTATTGGAGCTAGGCGCTAACCGTGTGGTATTGGGCACGGTTGCCCTTGAAGATCCTGACTTGGTCGCAATGGCTTTGCAACAGTGGGGGGCGGAGCGGATTGTGGTGAGCATTGATGCGCGTGATGGTAAAGTGGCGACTCACGGCCGGCAATCCGTTGCAGAAGTGGATGCGGTTGATCTTAGCTATCGGATGCACGCGTTGGGCGTCAAACGCATTATCTATACCGATATCGGCCGTGATGGCATGTTGAGTGGCGTGAATGTGGAAGCAAGCGCGCGCTTGGGCGACATCACCGATCTCTATGTGATTGCTGGCGGCGGTGTGGCTGATATTCATGACATTGAACGACTCAAAGCCCATGAACATTACAATATCGACGGTGTAGTGATTAGTCAGGCGCTCTATACCAACCAGCTCAATCTGCGTGACGTGGTTGCGCTGGGCCATCAACCATTGCGCCGACGCAGCGCCGGCATTATCCCCTATCGCTATCAGCAGGGGCGGATTGAGTTTCTCTTGCTGTTTAACCTCTTTTTTGAGCAATGGCAATTTCCGCGCGGGGGTGTTCAGCCTCCTGAAGATGATGAGAGTTGTGCCCGCCGCGAATTTGCTGAAGAAACCGGTCTGCCCATCTTAAAATTCCACGAAGAGTGCCGGACTGTGTTAGAGTATACAGCATCCATTCGCAATCATGAGATAGAGCGAACCATTGTCTATTATCTGGCCGAGGTTGGCACCGGGGAGGTACGTCTTGGTCACGAAGATCACTGTGAGGCGCGTTGGTTAACCCCCCAGGAAACCTGGGAACTGTTGACGGAAACGTCGCCCGAACAGTTGCCGGCATTAGATGCGGCTATGGCCTATTGGGAAAATAATTTTTTGTCGGGGAGATTCGGAGATTGAGAGAATAAGAGATTCACCCGGCGTGTCATCTCAATCTCTTATTCTCTCAATCTCCGAATCTCTCAATTTTCTACGAAGAAAGTAAAAGCTATGCTGGCCAAACGGATCATTCCCTGTCTTGATGTCAAAGATGGGCGCGTTGTCAAAGGCGTGAACTTCGTTGATCTGATTGACGCCGGCGACCCAGTGGAGCAGGCCAAAATCTATGACCAGGAAGGGGCTGATGAACTGGTCTTTTTGGATATTACTGCAACACATGAGGTGCGCAACACCATGATCGATGTGGTGCGTCGCGTGGCCGATACGGTTTTTATTCCCTTTACGGTCGGTGGTGGTATTCGCACAGTGGATGATATGCGCGCCCTGTTGTTGGCCGGCGCGGACAAGGTGAGCATCAACAGTGCCGCGGTGCGTGAACCACAGCTGATCACCGAAGGAGCCAAACGCTTTGGCAGCCAATGCATTGTCGTTGCCATTGATGCACGCCGTCGCCAGGGTCAAGATCAGGCGGAGCGGGGTGAAGGCTGGGATGTCTATGTCAGTGGCGGGCGGATCAATACGGGGCTGGATGCCATAACATGGGCCAAGGAAGCGGAACGTCGCGGCGCCGGCGAGCTTTTGCTCACCTCGATGGACGGGGATGGCACCAAGGAGGGCTATGATGTGGCGCTCACCCGTGCCATTAGTGCGGCCGTTAATATCCCAGTGATTGCCAGTGGTGGCGCTGGGCGCACAGAGGATTTTGCCGCCGCGCTCACCGAAGGTGGTGCGGCGGCGGCATTGGCAGCTAGTCTCTTTCACTTCAAAGAGTTGAGTATTTTGCAAGTAAAAGAATCTCTACTACAGGCTGGCATCCCTATCCGTATGCCGCTGGAGTTGATGGCATGACCGCCCAAGAATTGTTCAGCACCGTACAATTCAACGAAGCGGGTCTTGTCCCGGCGATTGTGCAGGATGCCCAGAGCGGACAAGTATTGATGATGGCATGGATGAACGCCGAAAGTTTACGGCGCACCTTGGCTATAGGCGAAACCGTCTTTTGGAGCCGTAGCCGCCATGAGTTCTGGCACAAAGGCGCTACTAGTGGGCATACGCAAAAGGTAATCGACATCAGCGTTGACTGTGATGGTGACACTCTCTTGATCCGCGTGGATCCTGCTGGCCCCGCTTGCCATACGGGGGCGGTGAGTTGCTTTTATCGAACGCATACATAACTACAGCAGATTCAAGCCAGGATAGGAAAGACTTCCGGGAAGGGGTCAAACTTTTTCTCAAATTTGCAAATGACTTCTGACCCCTTCCCGGAAGTCTGGCCCGCGCTCTATCGAAGTAGTTATCTTATATAGTGTTCCTAAATGATTCGTATAAGACCTGACAGGTTTGCGAAACCTGTCAGGTCTCCACAACTCAAATAGGAACACTATATCATAATTGACGCATTGACTTACTAACCAATCGACGAATCAACCATGTCTACTACACTCCAGTCACTCTTTGAAACTATCCAAAGTCGGAAAGAGAATCCACCGCCCGGCTCCTATACGGCAAAGCTCTTTGCCACCGGCGAAAACGAAATCTGCAAGAAGATCGGCGAGGAAGCCGTGGAAGTGATCATTGCCGCCAAAGGTGAAACCGATGATCGGATCATCTATGAAATGTCCGATCTCATCTATCACTGTATGGTGCTGCTGGCCGAACGTAACCTTGCCTGGTCTGAAATCGAAACAGAACTGTCGCGCCGCTTTAAGTAGGACAGGAAGACAAGAAGATAATCATTCTTGTCTTCTTGTCTTCCTGTCTTCCTGTCTTCCTGCCTCCTAATTCATCACCACCATATTCCCTGGCTCCGCCCAGACATCATACTGCTCAACCACCTCCTGGCGGAACTGTTGGGTATAGAGGCGGTAGTAGTGACCCTGTTGGCGCAGTAGTTCATGATGATTGCCCATTTCGGCAATGCGACCATTTTCAATCACCAGGATACGGTCGGCGTTGCGAATGGTCGAGAGCCGGTGGGCGATGACAAAGCTGGTGCGCCCTTGCATCAATTTGTCCATGCCACGCTGGATTAAGCCTTCGGTTAAGGTGTCAATCGAACTGGTTGCTTCATCCATGATAAAGATATCAGGCTTGGCTAGAATGGCGCGTGCCAGACTGAGTAACTGCTTTTGCCCAACAGAAAGCAGGACGCCACCTTCCCCTACTTCTTCCGCATAGCCTTTCTCCAACGCCATGATAAACTCATGCGCGCCGACCATGCGTGCTGCTTCCTCAATCTCCGCGTCTGTCGCATCCAGCCGGCCATAGCGAATGTTCTCGCGAATGGTGCCGGAGAAGAGATGGGGTGTCTGCAAGACCATGCCAATGCGGGATTGGATTGTCTGTTGGGTCAACTGCGTATAGTCATGACTATTGATCGAAACCGTCCCACGTTTTGGCTCAAAGAAGCGACAGAGCAGATTGACAATGGTCGATTTGCCGCCACCGGTTGGCCCCACCAGGGCAATCGTCTCCCCTTGCTTGACATGCAAGGTGAAGTCGGAAAGTACCGGTTCATTATCGCTGTAGTAGAAGTCAACCTGATCAAAGACAATGTCGCCGCGTAGGGTATCGATCTCAACGGCGCCGGGTCGATCCACAATCTCCGGCTGGGCGTCGATGAGCGAGAAGATCCGTTCGCCCGAAGCAATCGCCTGTTGCATCTCAGCATAGACGCGCGCCATCTCCTGGATGGGCCAGAGCATAAAGACGACATAGGAGATAAACGCCTGAATGCCGCCGATGGTCATCGTTCCCATAATGCCAGCGTCAATGCTGCCCGTGATACCGACGCGGCCGCTATACCAGACAATGATGACAACACCGATGGAACTGATCATCTGTACGACGGGTAAAAAGAGACCCGAAAGCCAGGCCGCGCGATAGCTCGCGCCATACATCTCACCCGTCAACTGACCGAATTCCTCAAGGTTGCGCTCCTCGCGGGTCAAGGCTTTGATCACACGTACACCGGTAATCGTCTCATTGTACGATCCCGTGATCTTGGAATTGATCTTGCGCACCGTACGATATTCGCCAATGATTCGCTTCTTAAATTGCACCGCAATCACCACAATCGCGGGAATGATCAAGAAGACCAGGATCGCCAGCCGCCCGTTGATGATCGACATAAAGTAGACCGCCGCGGCGATGTTCATGATACCCCAAGTCACATCCAGCAAGCCCCAGGTGACCAACTCCGCCAGTCGCTCCGTGTCCGACGTGACGCGCGACATGATCCAACCGACGGGGGTGCGGTTGTAATAGGAAAGCGATAGTTGTTGTAGGTGGTTAAACAGGGTGCGCCGCAAATCATAGCGCACCCGTTCACCTAATAGCCCTGCAACATAGATAAAGGTAAAGACCGAGACGGACTGCACCAAGATCAAACTGCCATAGAGGGTCAGCAGATGCCAGAGCGCATCCAGATTGCCAGCGACCACCGCTTCGTCAATAATGCGCTTGCTCAGATAGGTGAAATAGGATTCCAAAAAGGAAACCCCCACCACCGCACCGAGAAAGCCGATAACCCACTTCCAATAGGGTCGCAACTGCCGTAAAATCCGCAGAATCGTTCCCCCATTAAATTGTGTTGTAAATTCTTCTTCTTCAAATTCAATCATGGTTGACATGATTTATTGCTCCTGAAATTCTTCTCGAAGTTGAAATCTGTTCGTTGGACGGCAGTGAAGAGATAAAGAGAGTGGGAGATAGAGAGATTAGGTGATTGAGCTTGTCGAAATCACCTAATCTCTCTATCCCTCTATCCCTCTATCTCCTCAATTGTTCATCGCACCGACCTGCGCCGTAAACTCCTGCTCCATCCGCGTCTGCGCTTCATAGATCCGCTGGTAGAAGCCATCTTGCGCCACCAACTGGGTATGGGTTCCCCGTTGCACAATGTGGCCTTGATGGAACACCAGAATCAGATTGGCATCCATCACACTTTGGACGCGATGGGCAATGAGAAAAGTTGTACGTCCCCGCATCAGATTTTGTAGCGCCTGGCGGATCAACGCTTCTGTCTCGGTGTCCACCGCTGAGGTAGAATCATCCATGATCAGAATGCGCGGATCCTTGAGCAAGGTGCGGGCAATCGCAATCCGCTGTTTCTGTCCACCAGAGAGCGTAATGCCCCGCTCCCCGATCAGCGTGTTATAACCCTCCGGAAACTTGCTGAGGATCACTTCATGGATGGCCGCGGCGCGGGCTGCCTCTTCTACTTCGTCCTGCGTCACCACGCGACCAACGCCATAGGTGATGTTGTCACGCAGGCTACGCGAGAAGAGAAAGGGTTCCTGTTCGACAATCCCGATCTGTTGACGTAGATAGTGACGTGAGTATTTGTTCAACTCAACGCCATCGAGCAGAATACGCCCCTCGCTATAGTCATAGAACCGCGGCAGTAAGTTGACCAGCGAACTTTTCCCTGAGCCGGTTGGCCCCAAGAGCGCAATGCGCTGACCTGGCTTACAGTGGAAGGAGATGTCGCTCAACACGGCATCGTCCTCGGCACTATAGCGGAAGCCGACATGGCTAAAGATCAGTTCACCGCGCAATGGCTGCTTTGGTTGATAGTCAGTGCTGCTTATCGGCTCACGTTCAGCTTTGATTACCTCCCCAACCCGGCCCAACGAAACCAGACCGGTTGACATCTGTACAATCAAACGTCCCAGATTGCGCATGGGCCAGATGATCCAGATGACCAAGCCGGTATAGGCCAGATAATCGCCCACCGTGATCTCGCCGCGGATGGCCATCATAGCGGCAAAGGCAAAACCGCCAATCATCTGGGCGCCACAAATGATATCGGTTATTGGCCAGAAGGTGGCGTGCGTCAACAAGAGTTTCTTTCCTAACGTGTATTTGCCCCAGTTGATCTTGTCAAACTTTTCGGCTTCATAGGGCTGGCGCGCAAAGGCTTTGACCACGCGCACACCGCTCAGATTTTCCTGGACGGTAGTCGAGAGCAGCGCTTCTTGGGTTTGATACGCTTCGTAGCGTTTCTCCACCAACTGGAAAAAGTAGTAAGAGATCACGAGCACCGGTGGAATCACAATGATCGAGATCAGCGCCAACTTCCAGTTTAGATAGAAGATCGCGGCAAAGTTTACCACAAAGAGCAGAACGACACGTCCACTCTCAATGGCTTGGTCGGCAAAAAAGCGCCGAATGGCATCGACATCCGAAGTGACGCGCTGAAGCAAATCACCCGTCTGCGTCTTGTCATGATAGGTGTAGGACAGCCGCTGAATATGATCATAGAGATATTCACGCAGGCGCCGTGTTACCCCTTCTGCTGTTTGCGCCGCCAATTTGCGACTCTGAAAGGTGAAGAAGGATTGGGCACCGGCCAGGCTCAGAAAGCCCAGCAAGATCAGCCACAACCCCACAGCCTCGCCCTGGCCGCCAAGATAGCTGTCGATAAAATAGCGAATCAACAGATAGGTTCCCGTATTGGCAAAGGCCGACAGCCCCAGGCTGACGGTCGCGCCAATATAGGTGCCATGATAACCGGTCATCAAGCGCCAAATTTTGCGTAATTTGCCTTCTTCGGTGACGACCGCTTTTAGATCAAAGGTTGGTTGATTGATGGCAACTGCACTGTTTAGCATAGGAAGTACACTTTCTGTTTGTTGATTTGTCAGTGACTGAGTATTGGATATTGGGGTATTGGATACTGGGTATTGGGTGATTGAGCCTGTCGAAATCACCCAATACCCAGTATCCAATACCCCAATATCCAATGACCTAACACCCCAATAAAAAAGACGTAGGCGATTGGACGACATTCCAATGCCTACGTCTTCGCTTGCACGCGCATGATGGCAAAAGCACTCATGCGCAAAGCAAAAAAAAGCCGCAGGCATCAGACCCGATGCGCTGCGGCGGCCAGTATTTATTGCATACGGCACCTATTGGTCAGCAGACGCACCACTCCCCTGTTCGATAACTCCCACTCCGCTCGGAAATGCGAATTTAATTCGCGTGCTTTCCATTTGTACGTCTCCTGTACCGTTCTATCTACCCTACTTATAAACGGCAAATTGCTAACTTTTCTTAAAAATTTGTCTTACTCAATAAGATTGGCTGTAGTGTATGGTAGACTCCATAGGCAAATCCACAGCCTGTGGAAGGCTATCACGTCCACCATAATTCTGTCAAATCGATTATAGCTTGAAAATTATTTTATAGGACGTACCTGGGAGCGCCGCCATCCCTGGCGGCTCCCAGGACAAATCCTATTTTGCAATCAGTGGTAGGTAAGTGCGTTGCTGTTGGAGGGTCGGATCACCCAGTGGGGTGATAGTTGCATCATTGCGTTCGAGCGTGTCAGGATCATCAGAAAACTGTTGGCCTTGCCCGGTTGGGCCATCCACTGCATAACGAACTTGGGCCTGATTCCTTAGACGTGTCTGACTCTGGCCAGCGCGAATTTGTACTTGAAAGAGAATCTTGCCGGCTTGACTTTGGTTGAGATCGCCCAAATTGACGATCACATAGCTGTCGTTGGGGCCATTGCCAATGACGACAGCCCCGCGATCACTACGCACTGTCCCAGCAATGAGCTGTGTCTCGGTATCCGGTGTATCTTCAAAGGTAATGGTAGTAATTGGCGCACTACTGCCATTGGAAATGTCAACGACATAAAGCAACGTGTCGCCGCTAGAGGCAAAGCCATCTTCATTCGCATCCACAAAGAGCAAATCCTGTTTCTGAATGGTAAGGTCGTTTAACACCGTTGGCACTGTTGTTGCTGTTGGCATTGCTGTGGATGTTGCTGTCGGTGTCTCTGTCACCGTTGCATTATGGATCGGCGTGGTCGTCGCGGTTGTGGTTGGGGTCGGCGCGCCTGGAGTGAGCACAGTATCGGTGACTGTGGGTGTGGCTGTGGGTGTGCTTGTAGGTGTGACTGTGGCCGTAGGCGTGGCTGTAGATGCGACTGTAGCTGTAGGTGTGGCCGTAGGCGTGGCTGAGGGCTGGGGGCCACTGCAGCCAACAGCATAGTTGACCGCCGCTTCAAAGA
>Ga0163153_10006206_pt1 | contig 13603 bp, 7 predicted proteins | sample OliLakLV19MP6IB1_FD_148629 | JGI IMG/M metagenome (GOLD analysis project Ga0163153, IMG submission 148629) | Freshwater microbial mat bacterial communities from Lake Vanda, McMurdo Dry Valleys, Antarctica - Oligotrophic Lake LV.19.MP6.IB-1 | ecosystem: Environmental > Aquatic > Freshwater > Lake... | reverse complement strand
GCGAAGACGTCGCCGCCGACGTCTTCGCTGGTGATGAAAAGGCTGGTGCTCATACGGCGGCCTCCCGCAATCCGAGGCCGGCCAGGGCGAACGCCGCGGCGCCGGCTGCGGCGGCGGGCCAGGCGGGCGAGCTCGTTTCGCGCGCCATGCGGGCCCGTCTGGCCAGCACGAGCGACGTGACGATGATGAGCGAGCCGACGGCGACGTGCGCCGTGGTCACGGCCAGTTGGGCGAAGCTTTGCGAGCGGATGACGAAATCGGCCGGGATGTTCGACGGCGGCACCCACTGCGGAAAACCAAATTGCACGACCCAGGTTCCCGCGCCGAGCGCCAGCTGAACCAGGATGGCCGAGCCGAGCAGCGCGGCCGGACCGCCGAAGCCGTATTCGCCGAAACCCTGCCCGCCGCGCGCGAGCTTCCAGGCGCGTACGACGAGCATGACGATATGCAGCGTCAGCGCGGCCGCCATGAACAGGTGGAAGTGAACGAAGCCGCGAAACTGGCTCGCGGTGACGTCGTCGGCCATGTGCTGCGTGTGCCGCACCAGCGCGCCGAGCACCAACTGCGCGTAGCCCAGCGCCGTGGTGATGTAGGCCAGGCGGGTGAGGCGGGCCAAGGCCATAGACGCCTCACCCCCGCTCTTTTGAACGCGGAATCGGGCGTCTTGAAAACGGCGCGACGTCAACTGCCAGAGCATTACGGCGTAGGCGAAGAACGCCGGGCCGAGGCAGCCGTGAACGAGCGCCAAGACTTGCTCGCTCAGCACTACCCGCATGCCGCCGAGCACCCCTTGCAGGATGACGAGCGGAATGGCCGCGAGGCCGAGCAAACGGAGACGCCGATCGCCCGTGCGCCAGAGGGAATAGGCCAGCGCCAGCGTAAGCAGGCCGACGAGCGAACCGAGCAACCGGTGCCCGTGCTCGAACAGGATCGGCCGCGGGCCGTAGAACCACGATTCCCACGGATAGAGGAACATGTTGTAGCCGAACGTCGTCGGCCAGTCGGGCACGGCCATTCCGGCGTCGGCCGAGGTGACCAGACCGCCCAGCCAGATGAGCGGGAACGTTGCGCAAACTAGCGCCGTCGCCAGGCGGTGAGCCCAGGGGGAGTACGGCGAAAGGTTGGCGAGGGGGACGTTCACGGGCGGTTTTGTGTTTAGTGTTTTGTGTTTGGCCGCGATGGTGTTACCGCGTCTTTTCGTGTGCGCGCTCCAGCTCTTTGTTCGCCAGAGCACTGGCCGAGCCAGTGGCACGCGGAGTTAGTGATGATCGGGCGGCGGTTGCTCGCCGGGTTTCGGGGGTTCCCACTGCGGGTAGAAGTCGGTGTCGCGACCCGGGGTGTTGTATTCGTAGGGACCCCGATAGACGATCGGCTGGGCGTCGAAGTTGCCGTGTCCCGGGGGGCTCGGGGCCATCCATTCCAGGCTGTTGGCGTTCCAAGGGTTGCGTCCCGCGAGCGGACCGAAGAACAGGCTGTAGCCCATGTTTGCGAACAGCAGGATCTGTGAAAGGCCCATCGAGATTGCGCAGATGGTCATGAACTGGTTCATCGGCTGCAGGTGGGTGAAGGTTTCCCAGTGGTACGGATCGGCGTACCGCCGCGGGAAGCCTCCGACGCCCAGAATGTGCATCGGGTAGAAGGTGCCGTTCAAGAAGATGAACGTCAGGAAGAAGTGGACCTTCCCGACCGAGTCGTTCATCATTCGGCCGAACATTTTGGGGAACCAGTAGTAGATTCCGCCGAAGACCCCCATCGCCGTGCCGGCGAACAGCACGTAGTGGAAGTGGGCGACGATGAAGTAAGTGTCGTGGATGAAAATGTCGACCGGGGTGGCGGCCATGAAAATGCCGGAAAGCCCGCCGATGATGAACATCGAAACGAACGACATCGCGAACAGCATCGGGGTGGTGAACTGAAGCTTGCCGCCCCACAGCGTGCCGAGCCAGTTGAAGACCTTGATGGCGCTGGGGAGCGCGATCATCATGGTCGAAACCATGAACGTGGTTCCCAGCGCCGGGTTCATGCCGGACATGAACATATGGTGGCCCCAGACGATGAAGCCGAGCCCGGCGATGCCCGAAATGGAGTAAACCATCGGCTTATAGCCGAAGAGCGGCTTGCGGGCGAACGTGGTGAGGATGTCGGAAACCATCCCCATCGCCGGCAGGATCATGATGTATACGGCGGGGTGGCTATAGAACCAGAAGAGATGCTGCCACAAGAGCGGCTGTCCGCCGCCCGCCCCGGCCGACACACCGTTGACGATCAGACCTTCGGGAACGAAGAACGACGTGCCGATCAAGCGGTCGAGCACCTGCATGAACAGGGCGGCCGTGAGGACCGGCAAGGCAAAGGCCTGCAAAACGGCCGTGATGAACATGGCCCAAATCGTCATCGGGAGCCGGAACATGGTCATGCCGGGGGCCCGCATCTGGATGATGGTGGTCATGTAATTGACCGACCCCATCATCGAAGAGATGCCGACGAAAATCAGAGCGAACAGCCAGAGGGTCTGGCCGTTCATGCTGCCGGGCGACGCCGTTTTAACGGCGGTGAGCGTCGGGTAGCCGGTCCAGCCCGCGGCCGCGGCGCCCCCTTCGACGAAGAAGCTGCAGATCATCAGGATGAAGGCCGGCCACATGAACCAGTAGCTGAGCATGTTCAGGGTCGGGAAGGCCATGTCGTCGGCCCCGACCATGAGCGGGATCAAGAAGTTCCCGAAAGCGCCCGCCAAGATCGGAATGATCACGAAGAAGATCATGACCGAGGGCGTGCATGTCACGAGCATCGTGTAGAACTCGGGCGAGATCTGGCCCCCTTCGCCGGCGAAGAGCATCTTGCCGATGATCGGCATCTCGGTCCAAGGCCAGGCCAGCTGCCAACGGACGCCCAGGGCCAACAACCCGCCGACGACGAGCCAGAGCAGCGTCGAGAACAAGAACTGGATGCCGATCACCTTGTGATCGAGCGAGAAGACATACGTGCCGAAGAAGCCGGGCTGCGCGTGACCGCCGGGATGGGCGTCGTCATGGGCATGCGAACCGGCGACAAGAGTACTCATGGGAAAACCGAAGCCTTAAATGGTAAGCGGAGGACCGCCCGTGCTGATTGTCTTGCGGGTTGCAGGTGTCGTGCGGGTTACTCGTTGCCGGCCGTTTCGTCGGCCGCAGGTGCGTCGCTCGTGGTGTTCTGACGTTGTTGGAGACCGGCGAGCCATTTGTCGTAGTCTTCGCGCGACTCGATGATGATCCGGCCTTTCATCTTGTAGTGCCCCCAGCCGCAGAGTTCGGCGCACACCAGGTCGTGCTCGCCGATTTTCTTCGGCTTGAACCAAACGGGGATGCTCGTGCCGGGGACGGCGTCTTGCTTGATTCGCATGTGCGGCAGGAAGAAATCGTGCAGCACGTCGGCGCTGTCGAGCTTAACGAGCACCATCTCGTCGACCGGGACGTGCAGCTCGTTGACGTGGTACAGGTCGTCCTGGGTCCCCAAGGCCCCGTCCGGTCCGGGGTAGCGGAGCCGCCACTCGAACTGGCGAGCCGTGACCTCCACCGTGTAAGCCATATCAGGCTTATTCATCTTGATGTCGGTCCAGGCGTTCATCTGGTAGATGGCGATGAACAAGAGCGTGGCGGCCGGGAGAATCGTCCAGACGATTTCCAGGTTGTGACTGCCGTGCGTGAACTTGACGGGCGAGGTGTTGGTGGCGCCGTCGTACCGCCAGATGAACCAGAACAAGGCCATCTCGGGGATGACGAAGACGACGCCGGTCAGGCCGAGGATGAAGTAGAACAGGTGATCGATTTCATGGCCGTGCGACGAGACGTCCTCCGGCAGCCAGTGGTTGGCGAACGGAGCCCAGGCGAACAGGCCCACGCCGAGCACCGGCACCGTCAAAAAGAGAACTCCCCAGAACTTTCCCACCGTACATCCTCCGCGAACCGACGGGCTCGCTCGTTCGATCGTTTGTTTTAGTCGTGCTTATTCGGCGTTACGTGCTTGCGATCAATCAGGCCGGCGATTTGCGGGTTTCGTATTTCGATACCGGGTCATTGCCCTTCGGCCGGGCCGGGCGGAGCGGCATTGCTCGCGTGGTGGGCCGCCGGAGCATGCTCGCCGGAGGGAGCCATGCGACCGGTCGGATCCAAGTAGGGAAGCAGCAGCACGTAGTCGACGAGCTGCCAGATTTCGGTGGGGGTCAACTTCGCTTGCTGTCCGGGAGCCGGCGGGCCGCCGCCGGGCATTTCGGTGCCGGCGATTCCCGCGTGGATCCGACGGTAGATATCGAGCGGCGCGCGTCCGAAGCGGAACCGCCCCAAACGCAAGTTGCGGGGGAACTGCTGCTGCTCGGGCAATTGCCAGCTGTGGAGAATGTTCGTCAGTCGGCGGACTTCGTCGTCTTTATCGGCTTCTTTGGCGGCCGCGATCTGATCGCGGGTCTGCGTGAACTTCTTCGGCTTGTTCCAATCGTCGAACAGCGGTTCCGACCGCTTGCGGCCGTCGCCCAGGCCGGTGGTGCCGTGGCAGGTATAGCACTGGCCTTTCTGCCCGCCGAACAGGATGGATGCTTCCTTGAGCCAGTCATCTTTGCCGACGGCGGTTTTCGCGGTCCGGCCCGCTTTGGCGGCTTCTTCGGCCGCGACCTTTTCGGCATTCGCTTTCCAAGCGTCGTAAGCTTTCTGATAGGTCTCGCCCGGCTTCACGACCTGATCGGCGGCTTCTTTCCAGACATCGGCGAGCGGTTGCAGGGCGATCGTGATCAGTTCGGCTCGGTTGGGCCGCATCTCTTGGCGGTCTTCCATCCAGGTGGCCCGCAGCGCGGTTTCGGCCTCGCCCCGCATGCTGAGGTACTTGACGTATTCCACCAGCGCGTCGATTTCGTCCGATTTCAGCAGTGCGACGGTCGGCATCGCCGAATCGGGAATACCGTCGACGAGAATTCGCCGCAGGTCGGCGTGCGTCGGCTTGGCAGCGCGCTCGGTGCTCTTGTACTTGAAGATTCCCTGGCGGTAATCGCGCGGAAACGGCGTGAGGAACAGGGCGGTCGGTCCGGCGCCATCGCCGGTGGTTCCATGGCAGTGCGAACAGTGCTGACGATAGAGCCCCAGTTGGGCGCTGTTTTGCCAGATGTCGATCTGCCGCATCAAGTCTTTGATGGTGGCGTCGACGGCCGCCAGTTTCGCGTCGGCTTCGGTCTTGACCGCCTGGGTCGCTTCATACGGCTTGAGTGCGGCTTGAATGGTTTCGATTTGCTTCTTCTGCTCGGCGATCGCCGGTTCGTTCTTGGCTTTCTCGGCTTCGGCGAGCGCCGTCTTGGCGGCCGTCAAGCGATCCAGATCCGGCTTGGCCGTCGTTTGTTGTTTCGCCAGTTCGGTTTCGGCCGCCTTGGTCGCCTTGGTGAGGTCTTCGATTTTCGCGCGTTCTTTCAACTCGGCTTCGCGGAACGCCATGACCTGCTTGTTGATTTCCGACTGGGGGAGACCGCCGACGGGGCCCGCGGCCTGGAAAACCTTGGCCAGATCCAAGCCGCTTTCGGGGAAGACGTAGGGGCGGTCGGGCGTGCCGAACATCGCTTCGAGAGCGTCGATGACGTACTCGCGGCTGCGAGAATTGAACTCTTTGATATTCCGGCCGGCCTCATCTTCCGTGCCGACCAGGCGGTAGTCGTCGGGGTCTTGGTTCTGTCCGTTGAGCCGGAACGAAGGCTCGGAGTTGCCCGGTTTTCCGCAACCGACTACGCCCAAGGCCGCGCAGCCGACGAGCATGGTCGCCGCGAGCACCGAGGAGCGAAAGTTCGTACGCATGACCGATCTCGATCTATTCATCGTAGGGGGATGGATTCGTCGCAAGGCGTTTTCGGAGTGCGGTTACGGCAACAGGTCTCTATGGCAAGAGGGCCGGGTCGACCGGAACTTCGAGCGCGATCTCGCCGTCTTTCGGAACCGTGATCTTCACGCGGCCGCCGTTCCATTCCGGCTTGGCCTTCAGGCCTTGCGGGGACCGTTCGTGCCAGACTTGGAATTCCAACTCGACGCCCGCCGGCAGTTTCTCGATCGTGAAGCTGCCGTCGGTCGCCGTGATGGCGAAATACGGATCGGGGCGGGCGATGACGTACGACTTCATCCAGGGGTGGATGGCGCACGAGACTTCGAACGGCTTGGTCACCGGATTCTTGAAACCCGGATAGTCGAAGCGACCCTTCTCGGCTACCAGCAACGGATTGAACGGCGGGTTGCCTCGCCCCGGCGCGCCGGAGGCGTTATGCCCCGTTTCGTCGCTGTTGAGAATGACCCACTTGTCTCGCATGCTCACGCCCGACACGTGTTGGAGGAACTGGCACTTCTTCTGATCGAAAGTCACTTCTTTCGGCGGTGCCGCGAGAATTTCGGGATGCGTTCGCGGAGCCTTGGTCAGAAAGATCACGATGTTGGCGATCCCCTTCGAGCCGCCGTCGACCACGAGCGTTTCGTCTTTGACCGAATTGATCCCGCACTTCGGATCCTTGTTCGGATCGAAGGCGCCGTTGTTGCCTTGCGCCGGCGGATTGCCGTTGTAGGTGAACCGACCGCGGATGGTTCCCCAACCGTCGCCGCCTCCGCCACCGGCGTCCGGGCCGCCGGTGCCGGCACCGATCTCCCGCATTTTCGTGACGACCGATCCGCGGGCCTTCGCGTCGGCCGGCGAATCACGGTTGCACCCGACGGCCGGCGCGACGAGCGCGACGACCGTCAGGCAGGCGACGAATTCGAAACGATTGAGTGGCATGTTCATCGGGCGTCGAGACGCCTGCGTACGGATTGATTACTTGTTAAAGATGGCGACGGGGACCTTGATTTCGCCCAGGTCGTTTTCACCGGCCTTGAGCGTCATTTTGAAGCGGCCCTTTTCCCAGGCCGGAATCGCCAGGTAGCCGGACTTTTCGTGCCAAGCCTGGAACTCGATTTCGGTTCCTTCGGGAAGGTTCTTGATTACGAACGCGCCGTCGGCTCCCGTGATGCCGACATAGGGGTGCTTGCGGGCGACGACGATCGCCTTCATCCAGGGATGGATCGTGCAGGTAACGTCCTGCGGAATGGGCTTCGTTCCGGTCACGTCGACCGGAATTTTGGAGTTCGGCGGCATGAGCGGGTTGATGCCGGCGAGATTGAAATTGCTGTTGTGCGAGACGGGGTCGGAGTTCGTGAAGAACAGCTTTTGCTTGCCGACCCAGAGGGCCGACATGTGCGGGTGGAACTGGCCCCCCTTGTTGTCGACGATCACTTCCGCCGGGGCGGCCTTCTCGGCTTCGGGAGTCACCGGAAAACCGTCGTCCTTCACAAACACGGTGATGTACGAGATGGCCTTGGTCGTGGGATCAATGACGAGGTTTTCGTAAACCAGCTTCGAGCCCGGGAAGTCGCTGCCGACCTTGGGGTCGGTAACCGGAACCGCCGCGGGGACGTCGCCGTCGAGAACGAACTTCCCTTTGAGGTCGGCTCCCGCGGCGCCGGCGCCGGACAAGGCCGTACCGAGCAGAGCGGTGCCGAGCAGGGCGGCCGCGAGGATCGGGGCCGGCGACAGGCTGCGGAGAAGCGTTGATTTATGAAACAAGGTATGCAACATCGGTGGGGTACTCCTACTAAGGGCGGGCAATCGTTCGTCGAACACTCACTTCATTGTTCACTTCGGTAGGCAGTCGTCTATCCCGCGGCGGGCTTGCATGTGCCATGGCTTACGCTTCGACGCGGGTTCGATGTCATTGGCCTCCGCCGGAATTCGTCGGTGTCGTGGCGGTTGCCGGCGGGGAGCCGGGGGGAGTTGCCGGAGCGGCGCCGCCCGCCGGCGCACCGCCGGCAGGCGCGGCACCCGGCGCCCCGGGAGTTCCGGGCGCGGCCGGCGCCGCTTGGACCATCGAGGCCAGCGATTTCTGCGACTTCATGTAGTCGTCGTAGTTCAGGAGCAAGTCGGTGATCGCCTCGATTTGCTCGGCGCTGGTTCCCTTGAACTTATGCTGGCCGACCAATTGCGACTTCGCGAAGTTCACGGGCATGCCGGTGTACGGGAGAATACGAACCGGATTGGCGATCCAGTTCCGCAGGTACTCGGGACGCAAGCGGTTGTGAACCTGGGCCAAATTCGGAGCTTGCGCCGAGAGCGCACCGGTCGGCGTGAAGTCGCCGATGCGATGGCACTTCACGCAGAACTGGTTGTCGGTCACGAGCGCCAACGCGTCGTCGAACCGACCGCCGTTACCCGGCGGGACCGACGGCAACGGCGGACCTGCCGCCGCGGGTGCGGCACCCGCGGCCGGCGGAACCGCCGCGGGCGGAGCCGCAGCCGGAGCGGCCGCAGCCGGAGCGCCTGCCGGGGCCGCCTTTTGGGCCGCCGTTTTGGTATCGCGGTACGTCTTGTCGCGGCCGGCCAGATAAGCCTGATCGCTCCGCGGGTCGTACTCGTAGGGATACTCGGCGTTGTCGCGAGCCGCAAAGTGGTTGACGATGGCGCGGGCTTCGCCCGTCGTCAGGTGGAACTTGGGCATCCGCAAGACGACCGACGGTCGGATTGGATACGGATCGAGCAGGAAGTCGTGGAACCATTGCGGCTGGGTTTTGCGACCCTGGCCGACCAAGGGGGGCGGCACGAAGCCCCAGACGTCGGTCGCCTTGACGCTCGGATTGACCTTCTTTTCGTTGGCCAGCACGACCGGATGCGCGTAGTTGGCGAACACGCCTCCGAGTTGCGGCAGGCGTTTGCCGTTGTCGGGCGCGTTCAGCCGCTCGTCGATCTCGTAGTCGGCGCCGCCGGAGAGCCATGTCTGGCCGTCGATCAATTCGTTGGACCAGAGTTTGAAGTAAACGGTGGGTTCTTCTTCATCGTCTTTCGGCAGCGGCAAGCCGTGGATGGAGACGTGCCCCAGCCCGCGGCGGTCGGCCTTCTTCGAATCGGCGATCTGCTGCGGCGTGAAGTGCGGGACAAGGTAGTCGTATTCTTCGGTGGTCGACGGGGCTTGCTGCTTATTCGGCAACTGGAAGTCGACCGCCCACTCCTGCATTTTCATGGCGTGGCAGCCGGCGCAGTTGTACTTGTCGATCACTCGCTGCCCGACCAACTCGGCCTCGCGGCGCGGCGTAGGCTTATAGATGTATTTTGCCGGCGGCGGTTCGGCCACCAACCCGAGCACGAACGTCATGATCGCCTCGCGCTGGCCGTCGTTGAGGTTGAACTTCGGCATCCGCAGGCGATCGATATAGGACTTGTTCTCGGTCTTCATGTAGTCGTAGCTGCGCGGCTCGCGGAGCTTCTGCCACAAGAAACCTTCCCGCTGGTGGTGGGCCATGGCCTCCATGAAGAAGCCCTTGTCCTTGTCCGGCGCTCCGACCGCTTCGCCGTGGTGGGCGTCGCGATCGTGCAGGTAGCGGCCGATCTGCTCGAAGGCCAGCTTGGACGATTCCTTACGACCCCAGTCGGCCAAACCGGTGCCGATGGGCTTGGAGTCTTCGAAGCCCGGCACGTCGTGGCAGCCTGCGCAACCGAGGCGGCCGATCGTCTTCTTGCCGAGATAAAGCAGCTTTTGCTCCTCGCCCAAGTCGCCTTCGGCGACGACGAGCAACTGCTCGTCACCCTTCAATTGACTACGGCGATCCGGCGGTATGCCCTTCTTGATGTATTGTTCCGTTTGCGACTTCGTGAACGCACCCGCCAGGTAGAGCTTCAACAACTCGTCGAGGTCGCCGGCGTTGACGCTCGGCAAGGCCTCGGGCTTCCAGGCTTCCGTCTTCGTAGGATCGGCTTCCGAACGGATTTCGATGCGGCTCACGAGATAGGCTGCGATATCGGCCGCCGGATCGGTGGTGGTCGAAGTCGATTTGCCGTCGGGCGTATTGGTGACCACGGTCTGCGGATCGAGCAGCAAGTTCGGCATCACGGTTCGGGCGTGATACTTGTGCGGCTGCTTGAGCCACGTGTAGAGCCACGACTTGCCGGCCTGGGTGGTCAGCTTGGCGCCGAGCCCTGAGAGATCGGGGCCTTGGCGCTGATCGATGCCGGGGAAATCGGCGTGGCTGTGGCAAGCCAGGCAGCCGCGGGTCTGAAACGCCAGCTTGCCGCGCTCGGCATCAGGGGGCAGAACCGGCTTGCCGTCCGCCGCGGCTTTCGCCGGCTCGATCTGCTCGAACGGCCGGCTCTCGGAGAGCAAATACTTGCTCGCCGCCAGGATTTCGAGCGGTTCGAAACGTTGGGCGTCTTTGAGTCCCTTGGTGTTTTCATCGACCACCGGCTTACCGTCCTTGCCGAGCTCGACATGGCCGTGGGCGTCGTGCTTCGGCGGACGAAGGTGGTCGTACAGGCCGAAGAACGTCGGCATCTTCGTCGACGGCCGGTAATCGCGCGGATTCTTGATCCAGGAGTAGAGGAACGGCAAATCGTTTTTCGAGGCGACGTACCGCAGGCTCGGGCCGACCTTCGGGTAGCGTCCCGGCGACTCGTCATCGGCCGAGAGCATGCCGGCCATGGCGTGGGTCGCGGGGCCGAGGGTCGGTTGCGGCTTGTCGTCGGCCTTCCCCGTGCCGTCGGCCTTTAGCGCCGCGTCGGCCGTGATCAGCTCCGCCAGTAGCTTGCGGGGCTGCGGCAGTTCCGGATGGTCGACCGACTGGCGAGCCAGATCGGCGATCCGGGCCAACTCGGGCGACAGCGATTTGCCCTGAAGTTTTTTGTCGGCGAGCACCTGCGAGGCGGCGGCGAAGATGTTCGGCTCGGCACGGAGATCGGGCCCGCGGCGCTTCGACGGTCCGTCGTAGCCGTTGATCTCGTGGCAGCCGAAGCAGCCTACGTCTTCGATGGTGGTGTAGCCCTCGATGAGCTTCGGAGCGGGGGGCTGGGGGAATTTTTCGCTCGGCTTCAGCTCGGTGACGTCGTGGTGGCACTTAAGGCAGTTCGCTTCCTGAAACCGCTCGGGAAGCATCGGGTAAATCCAGTGGTGGTTGTTGAACCAGCCCCACTCGCGTTTCCAGGCCGCCGCTTCGTCGGGATCGTTGGGCGTGTGCGACACCCACTTGAAGGCGGTGGCGTTCCCCTGCCCTTCGTGGCAGATGGTGCAACCGAAATCGCCGATCTTGTGCGGGCTCATCGAGCCGACGAAGAGATCTAATCGCGGGTGCGAGGAGTACGGATGCGGCAGCCCGCGACGGATGGTCAGCTTGAGGGGCTCGCCCCATTTGACGTTCTTGGCGAGCAGCCGTTCGGCGTCGGTCAGGTTGAGAACGTTGCCGCCATTGATCTTCTCGATGACGTCGCCGGCCTTCAGGTCGGCCTTCACGGCCGAATTGCCGGTGTAAACCGCCTCCACCGTCACGTCATTCGGGTCGAGCAGGCCGGTATCGGCGAGCTTCATTCCGTAGAACGCAACGAGCCGTTCGTTGAGCGACTTCGGGACGAGCTGGCCCTCTTTTTCGACGGTATAAACCTGGTCGCCGCTCGGCGCGGTCTTCGGCGTGGCGAGCTCCACGCCGAACGTGCGGGTTTCTTCGTACGCCGGAATGTTAGCCGTGCCGGGGGCCGATTTGTCGATGCCCTGGTGGCAAGTGATGCAGCGGTCGAAACGGGCGACGTTGCGGAAGTTGTTGTTCCAGGTCAGCTCCGGCAGCCAAATTTGCTGCGGCTTCAGCGGGCCGCCGAAGGCGTCGAGAATCGGCATTTCGAGAAGCGACTTGCCGGCGTTCGGGCTCTTTTCGTAGTAGGCGGTTTGCAGGCGTTTGACGTCGGCTTCGTGCTTTTCCACCTCTTTTTGGGCCGCGACTTCCGGAGCCTTGATCGTGACCAGGTATGCCTGCAGATCGAGGCGGTGCTGCTTGGCCTCCTGGTGGGCGACGGTCAGGTCGTTCTCGACCTGCTCGCGGGTCTTGCTGACTTTGGCTTGCGTTTCGTCGAGCGTCTTCGGCGGGCTTCCTTCGTCGATTCCGATGGCCAGTTTGCTGACGTCGACGTCGAGTTCGGCCTTTTGAAACTTCAGCTTGCGTTGCGCCTCGCTCTCGATGAACAGGGCCTTGTCGATCACGCGCCCCATGGCGGTGAGCAGATCTTCGCGGAGCTCTTCCTTCTTCGGCTGCGACGATTTGTCGCCGGCAGCCGCGTTCCACTCTTCGAGCGCGCGGCGCACGGCGTCGAGGTTATAGCCGTTGTCGGCGGCCTTGGTTTCGGCCGTCTTGAGAAAGCCTTCGACCGCGGCCGGACCGTCCTCGGGAAGGGACGAGACGGCGACTTTCAACGCGTCTTTGAGCCGCTGCTCGGTGGCGGCGTATTCGGCGGTCTTTTCTTCCGACTGTCGCCAAGCGATCGTTCGCGCTTCGATTTCGGCGAACTGCTTCTGCATCGACTTGGCTTCACGATTGTGGTCGGAGGCCAGCATCCAGATGGTCGTCAGCAGCAAGGCCGCCGCCGACACGCCGAATACGACGTGCAACGTCTTGAGATTACGCCAAGTTTGTTCTGTGGCGGGCATAATTTAAGAACCTTCGGACCGAGTGCTTCGGAAGCGCGTGCGAACTTCGAAATCGCGACGGACGCGGAAGAACGGACCGTGACGGCTAAAAGTTGAGGAAGTATTCAGGAATGCTGATGATGTATTTCAGATTGACCGTCCAACGGAGAACCATTTTGAGCGGCAGCGAAATCATCAACAGCAGCAGGTACGACATGATCATGTAACGGACGAAGCCCATCTTGCCGTAAAAAGAGCGGAAGATGGTCGCCGCCATGATCGGCGGCAGGAGAATCAAGTAGCCGAGCACGGCCAGAATGCCGGGGCTTTCGCGGTACAGGATGTAGAGAATTTCGATCCCGGCATTGCTGCCCAGCGGAGCCTTGGGCATGCTCCGGTTGAGCAAGCCGTTCCAGAAGTATTGCGAGAGGTCGACGTTATTCTGGGCGAGCACTTTGTGCGCGTCCCAATACTCGAACGGTCCGAAGAAGTTCCAGTTCGGGCCGCGGAGGAACGTGCCGAGAATGATCAGCACCACCCACAGCTCGAGGAAGCCGAGCTGGAAGACGATGTAGCTGAACTTCCGCTCATCGATGGTGTAGTAGCCGTTACCGGACTTGTTGAAGTCGAGAAAGGGAATGGCCATCAGGCCGACCAGCACGATGCTCGGCAGCACGACGCCCGCGTACCAGGGATCGTAATAAACGAGCATTTCCTGCAAGCCGAGGAAGTACCAGGGAGCCTTGGAGGGGTTCGGCGTCTTGACGCTCGAGGCCGGCTCTTCCAACGGGGCCTGCAGGGCCAGGGCCCAAACCAGCATGAAGGCGGTCATCGCCACCATGCAGATCATTTCCGTGTAGACCAAGTCGGGCCAAACGAGCACTTTTTCGTCGTCGGTTTTCTCGACCGGAGGCAGCCCCTGCTTGCGGCGCTCGTCGTTGATCACGGCCTTGTAGGTGGCGAGCCAATTGAAAAAGCCGAGCAGGAACACAAGCCCGACGATCGGCACGTTGTCGGGCTTGCCGACGATTTCGAAGAAGTTGGAATCGGCCATGGCCAGGCCCATCGCCAAGAGCGACAGGTTGAACAGCGACCAGGCGATGGGGGGCTGCGTCCACCAGACCCGGCCGACGTAGAGCAGCCACATCG
>Ga0163153_10006204_pt1 | contig 13604 bp, 6 predicted proteins | sample OliLakLV19MP6IB1_FD_148629 | JGI IMG/M metagenome (GOLD analysis project Ga0163153, IMG submission 148629) | Freshwater microbial mat bacterial communities from Lake Vanda, McMurdo Dry Valleys, Antarctica - Oligotrophic Lake LV.19.MP6.IB-1 | ecosystem: Environmental > Aquatic > Freshwater > Lake... | reverse complement strand
TGATGCTTGGGATTCAAGGGTTATATCGCTAAGTCTATCCTGTTCCAATACAGGAATTTTGTCAGCCCCGGATTCGGCTAGTGCTGTTTGGTTTTCCGCCACTAACTTAATTCGATATTTAATTTGTGGCAAAATATCTTGCCACTGGCTTTTACTGAGGTTTTCTAATAAAATAATTTCCGGTTCTGTGCTAGAATCTAAATCTTCTTCCATGCAGAGATCCATGAGAATTCCTGACAAAATTAAATTAGCATCTACTTCAGATGATTCTATAATGTCGGTGATGTCTATTAAGAGAGCTAGATAATGGCTATCGGGATGAGTTATGATACTTTTAATAATTGCTTGTAACTCTAAATACAGCAATTCTTCTGGTTGGCTCCAATCGGGGAAAATGAGCAAATTTAAGGGTTTAAGATTTAAGATGGTTAGATCCATTTGATTGTCTGTCCTGTATTCTTGGGTATTGTGGGGCTTTTGGTGTTTTGTGCGATACGTTCCTCACCAGCTATCTCGGCTGCTGTTGCCACGCCCGCCAGCCTAGGATCGCAGCTAGGATGATACTGGGGGAAACCACGGCGATGAGGGCGTTTAAGTCGGTGGAGGGTATGGATAGGCTGGGCCCTGCGTATTTGATGGCAAGGGAAAGGGCGGCGGAGAAACAGAATACTTTGAGGATGGGGCTGATGTTGGTGTTCATGGATGTGCTGGTTGGGCGATCGCTTAAAGATGAAATGCCTTTCCATTTTATAATAGGAAGTGCCACAGCATAATTTACCAGCATCAAGAGTAATTCATAATGGAAAATCAAGAATCTGATTTAATCGAGCAAATTCGCCAGCAATTTGACTATGCCCCTTATCCGAGAATTCCCCTCGAACAATCTCCTGAGTCTGAGTATGAGTTGCTTTACCTGCACAACCTTGTAACTGCTTACTACTTCAGAAATCGGAAAGTTATCAATACTGAAGGCAAACTTATTCTGGATGCGGGGTGCGGTAGCGGATACAAATCCTTAGTTTTGGCGACAGCTAATCCGGGGGCTAAAATTGTGGGAATTGATTTGTCAGAACAATCTGTTAAGTTAGCCCGTCACCGATTGGAATATCACGGCTTTGAGAATGCCGAATTTTATGCCATAAAAATAGAAGAATTACCCAGTTTAGGTTTGCAGTTCGACTACATTAATGCTGACGAAGTGCTTTATTTATTGCCCGATGCAGTTGCAGGAATGCAGGCAATGAAATCGGTTCTCAAACCTGATGGCATTATTCGGACTAACCTGCACAGTTCAAATGGTAGAGCCGGAGTATTTCGCGCTCAAGCTGTTTTCAAAACAATGGGATTAATGAATGGCTCTCCCGGAGAAGTGGAGATAGAAATAGTCCGGGAAACAATGGAAGCATTACAAGATGAAGTAGGGCTTAAGGCATTCACCTGGAATTCCGATCGCGCGCAGGATGAGGGATGGATTATGGCTAACTATTTATTGGTGGGTGATAAAGGTTGTACCATTCCTGAACTGTTTGCACTTTTGAGAGCAACCGATCTAGAGTTTATCAACATGGTGGCTTGGCGCCGCTGGGATTTGATGGATTTGTTCAAAGATCCAGATGATTTGCCTCCGTTTTTGGCGATGAGTCTGCCAGAAGCTTCTGTGGAAGAGCAACTGCATTTATTTGACTTGTTACATCCCCTGCACCGTTTGTTTGACTTCTGGTGCGGCAATCCGGGCACTCAGGCTTTTGTTCCCGTTGCGGAATGGACGGAGGCTGACTGGCAGTCGGCGCGGGTGCATTTGCATCCTCAACTCAGGACTTCTCAGGCGAGGGAAGATTTGAGTAATTGCATTGCCAGCGATACGCCGTTTGAGATTAGTCGTTATATTATTGTGCCAACTTTAGCACCGATCGCGATCGACTGTACAATTGCAGCTTGCTTGTTACCTCTGTGGGATGGGCCACAGTCTGCGGTGTCGCTAGTCGAGAAGTGGTTGCAGAGCCGAGCCGAGCCTGCTGTTAATCTAGAACCCGCAGCCCAGGAGACAGCCTTCGATCAAGTCAAAGAACTGTTGACTAGGCTGGAAGTCTTTCTGTATGTGCTTTTGGAGCATTAGCCACCAAACATTGAAAAAAAAATGGACGGGATGATAGGAAAGCGGGGGAAACTGGGTAAGTTACATATAAGAGTTAGAAACGAGCATCCACGCCTCAAGGAGAAACAAATTATGAAGACTGAATTTAAAGCCAAGTTCCTGCAACACATCAACAAAAGAAGACAGGATCAAGGTTTCACCCTGATTGAACTGCTAGTTGTTATCATCATCATCGGTATTTTGTCGGCTATTGCGTTGCCCTCGTTCCTCAGCCAAGCTAACAAAGCGAAGCAGACAGAAGCTAAGCAGTACGTCAGTTCCATTAACAAGGGAGTACAAGCTTACTACGCAGAAAACACCAAGTTTACCACAGATATCACTTTGTTGGGTCTTGGTCTCAAAACTCAGACCACTAACTATTCATACACGATTGGCGTTACAACTGCGGGGGGAGTAACTTCAGCAGCAAATCCTAGTGCGGAAGCTGCAGCTACGCTGAAGGGATATGCAGGAGCTGTAGCAGTGACTGCGCCGGATGCTTCAGGGGCGGCAGGCACACAGACAGTCCTTTGTGAAACGACGAAGCCTGGTAATCCTCCTGGTGCTATTACTCTTCTTGGTAGCGATACTACTTGTAATGGTATGACCCTAGTTACTAAATAACAGCTCAGCACACAAGCAATGCTTGTGAAAAAAGACCGAAGAGCGGGTTGGCGTTGTGTGCTGCCCGCTTTAGTGTAAATAAAAAACTGCTATTATTGGCTGAGTTTATGAGTTATGACAATTTCTTAACGCTGGCGACCGATTGGCAGGAGAAAGCCGAGCAACTCCTGCTTAAAGGAAATTACGCTCAGGCTGCTATCCTCTACGAACAGGCAATTGCAGAGCAATCAAGCGTTAAGTCCTACTACTGGCACTTAGGATTAATTTTGCTGTTGCAAGAACAAGAAGCAGAAGCTCAAACAACTTGGCTGCTGGCAATGGCTGAGGGTGAATCTGAAGAAATTGAACTCTGGACAGCAGAACTGTTGGAAGTGCTGGAAGCTGAGGCTGAGCGACAACGGTTGGATTTGACAAATTATGAAGTAGCTTGGGCGATTAGGCAGCACATCCGAGAAATCAATCCAGGGGATATTCATAACCTGTTGCATTCGGTGGGACTTTCCATCCTGCGGACAACTTACAGAGGTGAAGAATCAGACGCTTTGGACTCGATTATCAAGCTTCTGAAGTCAGATATTCCCATAGCATTAGATTCTGACCTCCTGCTGCAAGTCTGGAAGAGCGTTTTAGATGTTGCTCCATTCCACCCTTCATCATTTGAATTGACAGAAGCTTGCTTAAAATATGTTAAAGAACCTATACCTGTTATAGAAAATTTACTTTTATTTGCCTATGATATAGCGTACTCAGGAAAGCAATTTCACTTAGCGACTCGCTATGTGGAACTCGCCTTGCAGCTAGAAGCTAAGCACCAAGAAGTTTTGCGTGCTCTGGCTGGTTTTTACCAAGATATCGGGAATTTTTCTAAGGGGATAGAAACTGCTAAGCTTTGCTACTCTGTGATGGAACGGTTGGTAGATAAAATTTTTGCTAATCACTTGCTACTACGCGCGCTGATGCTGGCTGGTGGTTATTGGGAAGATGCTTGGTCAGCCTTTGAAGCACACAAATTAATGATGGAAACCCTTATTGAGGAATGTCCAACCAATCTAGATTCAACTTTGGCGCTTCGCTTGATGAGTTCGTTATTTTTCTTTCCTTACTTTGAAGATCGGCCTCAAGAAGCCGGGAGAATTCGCATCCAAATTGGTAATCTTTTTCAAGAAAATGTTGAAAATTATGCCAATCCAGTAGTGGAGAAGTGCCGCCAGCGCTCGTTGCCCCTGCTTCAGGGAGGCAGTCAAAAAAAACGTTATAAAATTGGTTATTTATCTTACTGCTTACGCAGCCATTCTGTGGGATGGCTGGCGCGGTGGCTATTTGAACATCACGACCGCGATCGCTTTGAAATATGTGCTTATTTAATAGGATCAAAACTAACAAACGATCCCATTCAGCAATGGTATATCAACAAATCTGATAAAGCTCATAGACTAGGTATCTCTGGTATTGAAGCTGCTGAAAAAATTTACGAAGACGAAATAGATATATTGATTGACCTCGATAGCATTACGATGAATACTAGCTGTGAGGTAATGGCAATTAAGCCTGCTCCTGTACAAGTTAGTTGGCTGGGGTGGGATGCTTCGGGCGTACCAAATGTCGATTACTTTATTGCAGATAATTACGTTTTACCGGAATCAGCACAGGATTACTACGCAGAAAAAATATGGCGATTGCCTGAAACTTATATAGCAGTGGATGGTTTTGAAGTGGCAGTGCCGACGGTTCGACGCGATCTGCTAGATATTCCTAGCGATGCCGTCATATACTATTGCAGTCAGATGGGATACAAATACAATCCCAACACAGCTCGCCTGCAAATGCAAATCATTAAAGCAGTCCCCAATAGCTACTTTGTAACTAAATGGTTTCCAGATCAAGAGTCCATGAAAAACTTTTTTATTCAGAGTGCGGAATCTGAGGGGGTGAGTGCGGATCGCCTGCGATTTTTGCCTATAGCTGCTTCAGAGTCAGTTCACCGAGCGAATTTAGGAATTGCTGATGTTGTACTCGATACTTATCCTTACAATGGAGCAACTACTACTCTAGAAACTCTCTGGATGTGCATTCCTATGGTGACACAGGTGGGTGAGCAGTTTTCATCTCGCAACAGTTACGGGATGATGATGAATGCAGGCATAACTGAGGGAATTTCATGGACAGATGAAGAATATGTAGAGTGGGGGATTCGTTTAGGAAAAGATCCTGTTTTGAGGCAGCAAATATCTTGGAAATTGCGGCAGTCACGACAAACTGCTCCGCTGTGGAATGGTAAGCAATTTACGCGAGAGATGGAAAAAGCTTACGAGCAAATGTGGCAGAGATATGTTGACAACTATGAGCAAAAGTAAGGAGCTTTTGTCTACTAATTATACAATTCCGAGTATTCAAATTCAAAATTCACGCTGTAGAATCCACGTTCAATTTTCAATGACGCTGTTGCTTCAAGGGAATCTCTTCAAGTAAAAGCAGATTGTTCAACTCTTGTCGGGAAGCAATAAATACTGAGCGAGTCAATGTTGATGGTGAACATAAAGTCCAATCAATAGGAAACTCTTCGTGGTTAGGTTGGGTTATGGGCATATAAACAAACTCGAAGTATTGCTTTAGTTGATTGTACACCCACTTTCTAGTAGGTCGGCATCCATTACCTGATATAGCTTGCGATGGAAAATCTGCTCGTTCTTTGCACAAATTGATAGATTCTTCTTCCCCAAACGAGACGCACGTCTCCAGCAACAGCATCTTTTGGCAATTGCGGGCCATAAACTCGATAGCTTGAGTGGGTTTTTGCAAGTGATACAGCAACCCGTAGCAGTAAACAATGTCAAATTGCTGATTTATTTTTAAATCTGGTGTGTCTAAATCTAGTTGTATTGTCTCAAGATCGGGATAGCGCAATCTAATTATTTCTATGTTTTGCGGTCTACCTTCAGTGACAACTACTTCACAGCTTCGATCCAGAAAAAAGCTTGTATGATCGCCAATTCCTGCTCCAAGTTCTAGTACCGTTTTACCTACAATATCTAATCCTAAGCTTGCTAAATGTTCTAATCTTCTCTGGTTGTGTCGCAGATATCCATCGCAGTGGAACACCGTAATAGGATCTATTTGTGGTTCCTGCTGGTCTTTAGTGCTAGCATCAGCTTGACTGGGGATGAGAGAGTCAATATCACAACCATCAACGTAATCCAAAATTCGGGAAACAGCAGGCAGAGAAGTTATTCCTTTGTTGACAAGCTCTGGAAATCGAGCCAAACTCTCAACGATATTGTTGGCAAAATTATAGTCAGGGTTGTTGCCGTACTGCAAAGTTAAATACTCTAATAACTCCAGAGTATAGTCGGGGAAATTGAGAATATCAGCAATGCAAGCTAATTTGAGAATTTTATCTGGTGTTTGTAGATTGTTTTCCAAGCCGTCTTCTATCAGATCCCGAAAGTAAAAAGCCTCTCCGTATAATAACTGTCCATCGCGAACTGTTGAACGAATGGGAGATATGCTCCGCAAGCGATAAGCTCGATCTAAATCGAACAAAGTAAATCCTTGTTCCCTGAGATAAATATCAACGTCCGCAAATAAAGGCTGATTTTTATAGAGGCGTGAAAACCCGACTTCAGCGTGCACAGCAAGAATAGACTGTCCCAAAATTTGAGAAGCACCTTGTAATACTTGTAATTCTGCGCCCTGAACGTCAACTTGCAAAAAGTCGATTTCCTCAATCCCTTCACTTTGGCAAAACTCATCTAATGTAGTTGTTTCTATTCCCACATAAAAATCTAAGTTTGCTAATTCTGACAACCCTGAAAACCGCTCAATATAAGGTTCATTAGGTGGGTACAGAGAGCTACACATGGGATGCTTAGTTACATAAAGTGTAGATTCGCCTACTGAATTTGCTAGCACTAAAGGAATATGTTTTTCTGTCCAATTTATTGGTTGAGCTTCCAGAACACTATTGCTAGCCTCACAAGCATCAGCATCAGCATCAAATCCATAAATAGTCAGATTTGGTGCAAATATTTCCCAGCCTTTGTGACTATAGTCATCTTCACTGCTCATTTTGCGAGAGCCAACGTTACAAACTGTCATGTGAATTTTATCTAAATGACCACTTTTCTTTAAACTGGGGAGAAATAATGACATAGCCTAAATTTTCCTGGCTTTCTTAATTGAAATGTACTTTTAAGATTGAGAAATGAGATCTATTTTGCTCTCAGGAACAGCGATAACATTTAGGTTGCCCTCCAACTCATCAGATGAGTTTATAGGAATTAGTTCCTGGGCGTAAGGTTGATAGCGAAAGAGTTTATACCCTTTGCTTTTAAGATAATCAGCAACAGGTAAATTACTGCCTTTGCTGCTAGCGATATTTTCATAGAGGATGATAGGACAAAATTCCGATAATATTTTTTCGCTACCTATTAGAACTGACATTTCGTGTCCTTCTGCATCTATTTTAAGATAATCAACTCGGTTGACGTTTTCCTGCTCAACTAAACTATCCAGGGTAAAACACGCGACTTCTTCAAAGGAACCAATTTGCATTGATTGTGCCGCATCACCAGTAACAATTTCGTTCAATTCGGTAGCTGCGTAAAGCTGCAATCGTGCTGTACCAATGCGATCGCTAGCAGCTCCAGCACATATTGTTACCCAATCGAACTCGTTGATTTTACAGGTTTCTTCTAAGCAGCGCAAGCAACCTGAAAAAGGTTCAACTGCTAGTACACGACCTGTAGTCCCCACCCGTCGCGCAGCAGTAAAGGTATAAACCCCGACATTTGCGCCAACATCTATCACGGTCATGCCCAGTTTAACAGAGTTTCGCCAAAATTCCATTTCATGTTCAAACCAATCTCCCTCTGCCAGTAGGACACCTGTTACAATACTCCGAAAACTCGTATCGACGGCTAATAATAAATCTTTTTCAACAGGTAGGTAAGTGACAGAAGAATTTGCTGCTAATTTTGCCCATTTCCAATCAGGATCAGCAGGATTTTTATTGTGAAATGCACGAGCCTCATTTAGCCAGTAGTTAGCTGAATTTCCATCCTGTATATCTCGATAAGCGAGGTAGAGAGCTTGAAAAATTTGTGGCGAATGTGGCGCTAGCTGCTTGGCTTGGTGCAGGTATAAAAGTCCTTCCCTTAAATTGTTAGCCATGCACGAGACTCCTAGTTTAAACTTGATGGAACTCGAATCTGGTAGAACCTTCTCTGCTAGATTTAGTAGTCGGAGTCCACCTGCTGAATAAAATACAATGTGAGTTCGACATAGCACCTCGCTTAACAGAAAAAATGCCTGAGTATAAGCATCTCTTGCTTGAAGTAGATGTGTCAATTGCTCAGCTAGAGTATTAGACAAGCTGTTGCGCGGTGAAGGTAGGTAAACCAGTGCAGAGGGAGGTTTCTCTATGTGACTGTAAACATTAGGAACTGTATTGAGAAAAGCAGGAAAAGCAAGTTCTATAGCTTGCGACATCTCTCCAGTCATCGTCAAGACGAGAGCTAGATGAGCCATACAGAGAGGACAGTTATCTTGCTCTATTCCTTGGTTTAAGGCTTCTAAAGCCATATTCAGGTACAGTTGGCGATCTAATAAGTCTTCAGACTGTTCTGCTAGGATCAAAGCTAATACTGCAACGTTGTTTAAGTCTAAGCAAGAGGTAGGTTCTTCCCAGCAAGTGCTTTCAAGGATTGTTGCTACACGAGCTAAAGAATTTGCATCCAAACTAGGACAATTATGATAGATATAGTCGATATATTTATCTTTAAATTCGCGAGAAGAATCCATTAATTTAGCATCTACTTTCCCACAGCTTATCACAGAATTTTTTTGAGGATAGAGGGGAAGGGCAAGTAATAAAGCATCACTAACCGTTTTTGCCATTGTTGACCATGAGAATTTTTTCGCTTGCTCGATCCCGGCAGCTATCAAAGCTTCGCGCACTTCTGGCTTTTGAATGTTAATAAGCGCGATCGCCATTGCCGCAACATCATCATCCTTAACATATAAGGCAGCCTCTCCCGCCACTTCAGGGATAGAAGCATTTGGGCAAGTAATAACTGGACATCCACAAGCCATTGCCTCTAAAATCGGCAAACCAAAGCCTTCATACTGAGACGGATAGACCAACGCAACAGCACCCGAAAAAGCTGCTTTTAACTCTTCATCGCTGAGGGGAAGCTTATGCACTGTACTCCCTGACGTGTAAGGTTCAAACTCATCCTTTGTTAAAGCGCTGTGAGCTGTGCAGACAATATCAAAGTCTGGTTGATTGGGCAGTTGCGCGAAAGCTTGCAAGAATAAGGGTGCATTTTTATGACCGCCTGCCGCACCCACCATCATAAAGTATGGCTTTGAGAGATTGTATTTAATCTTAAAATTCTCTATCTCCTCTGGGCTAGCTGGCGATAAATTTTGGGAAACTCCACAATGAGCGACTGTTACTAACTCTGAGGAAATATCAGGAAAAAACTTTAATAAGTCTGACGCTGTATTGTGGGAAATAGTAATGTAGGCAGATGCGTGGCGGATGCCGTAATGTTTCTCGCGCCACATGGGTTGATCGAGATTTGTCTCAAAGACTTCAGGAGTCATGTCATAGGCGATAAAGACTGAAGGTGTTGATAGAGGCGTTGTGTAGTAAGTTGAGATAAATAAGTCAGCTTCTAGTTCGTCACAGACTTGCTGGAGCATTTCGCGATCGCCATCTGTTTTGTCATAGTCGTAAGCAGCCACGGGACAATACATAATACCAGGGATTTTTGGGGCAGTTCCGGCGCGATCGAGGACAATAATGTGTTTAGCAAAATCCTGCGTCACCCACTCTTCTAAGAGCGATCGCCACACCCGCGCAATTCCAGTATTGTAAAGCTGGAAAAACACACCATCTACAATAATCCTAGGGGTCACTTTTTGCATTGCTGTTTCTCTTAACAACTCCTCTGGCTGGGCAAACCTCCATACATTATTATCTTGGTCACGTCGTGCTATTGGTGCTACACCAAAAGACTCAGCCCTATCAACCATTGTGCCATCTTGCACCCACGACAAATAATTACCCAAACGCACAGGAAACTTAGTTTCTACTTGCAGCTTACTCCATTCTGCAACTGCATTTTTATAACCGTAGTATTGTTCTTTAAATTGTAGCTGTTCAGGCGTTACATAAGCAAAATGCTGGAAAACTAAACCCTTTTTTTCTGTGTCCTCATGTAAAAAAGGGTTGACTTCTGCAACATCTCTCGATTCGCCATCGGATAAAGGTTCAGCTAATCTTGGAGGTTCGTGAGCTACCCAAACACAGCCAGGCTTAAACCTCCAGGTTCGCAACCATTCCTGTGCAGGATTCTGAGCGTAACAGTTGCGAGTGCTAATAACCAGTTTTTCTCCGACAAAATACCAGCACCAGTAAAAAGCAGCAGTTTTTTCTGGATTCTCAACGAACATTTGTCGGGCTTTACAAATTTGTTCTGCTGTCCACAGTTCATCTACATCCATCTGCCATAACAAGCATTCCTCTTTAATATTTTCCAGCGGTGCATTTACCATTTCACGCTTTCCATCCCAAAAAACACCTTCTGGCTGGCGATAAACTGTAATATTTTGGGGATAAAGTCGTGCTATTTCGTCTATATATTCTGATGTACCATCCTTGCTGCGACCCCGATCGTGAAGTTCGTCAGTAATTTTTCCGCCAAATCGAATAGGCCAGGCAGTATCATGTTTCAAATCAGCTACCCCCTCAACAATATGCCAATGCCATTTAAAAGGTAGTTGCTGCAAAACTTCTATATGGTAGCGGATGAAAGGTTCACCGTTTAGGACTATTGTGAAAAAATGAATAGGCATATAATTACGCAAAATTGGTTCGCTATTCCAGGGGTCAAAAGGAATTAATTTTTCAGCAGACAAGTGCGGACGAAAGAATGATTTTCCTTTTTCGTTTAGCATACAAGCTGCAAAGGAAAATGAGCTATTTGAAATTGCTACAATCTCGCACTGGCTCAACAAGTAAAAATCTGGATAAAATTCTGCTTCTGGCAGCTCTATACCTAAATCTTTGGTCGTAATTGGATTGTACTCTGCAAAATCACTTAAAACTTTTTCCGGTTCATCGCTAGCAATAAATAGTATCGGTTCATCCAGGGTTTCCCACAAGCCTTTTAGCCATTCTTTGTACCATTGGCTGGGGGCTATGAAAAAGTCTTCGTAGCCATAATCCCCGCGCCGCAGATGCAAACCGACGAGCGTTTGACCGCGCGATCGCAGATTAGCGATCGCTTCCTTCATTTTAGTTTCTATTTCCCCTACAGGTTTGAACAGGGAGCGGAAATACTCTTGGTGCGGTTTGTAATACTTTGTGTGATATTGAAAATAACCCCAAAAGTTCACATTTTTAAATATTTGTTTCGCATTGGGGATGCGAGCGGCTGACAATTTATTAGTGGGTTCGGTAACTACCGGTAACTCTTGAGAAATGGGCGAATCATTGCAACCAAAGAGATATTGACCAATCCAAACTGGTGTCTCTACTTTCAAATTATGTTCTTTCGCATAGATTTTCAAGAAAGCATACTGAAATATTTGATTAGCAAACCGCCCATTTCTTCCCAGCGTGGACATTGTGACTGCGGGCTTTTTCGCATAAAACGCATCGCCCCAAGATGGATGGAACGGTGTTGTAGTTGCTGTGCGATCGAAACCGCAATTCTCCAAAAAATCATCAATGTCGTCAATTAAAGCGCATCCTTCATACAGTTCTTCATAATTAACTTCCGTGTTAATTGCTTCAATGTATTTCAAAACGTTAGTTGATCCTTGCAAAGCCAACAACTCTGCACCTTGAATGTCAATATTTAACATATTAAACTCGGCGGGATTAATTTGCAGTTCTTCTAAAAGAGTATCGAGAGTTCTCGACTCAACAACTACCCGATCGACTTCCTTAATTTCTGGATAAATTTCCTGATGATACTTTAATTGTAAGATAGAACTGCTTTGATCCAAAGAAGTTACATATAATGTGCTTGTGCCGTTAATATTGCTAATTGCACAATTCACCGCTTGCACGTTAGAAAAACCAGCTATGTTCGCTTTTAAACGTTCAAATACAACAGGGTTAGCTTCAATGAACAGCACTCTTTGTACTCCCATTGCTTGGTATTTTGTAATTTCCTTGCCTTCGTGGGCTCCAATATGAATAACGCCACGCGGCACCACAGAATGTTGCAGGCAAAGCTGCTGCAAATCGAGCATTTTTCTGGCTTCACCAAAAATAGCTGCTGTGAACCTCTCGTTCACCGCTAAAAAGTTGCTATACTCGTAATTTTCATGTTGCGGTAAAAACTCCGGCAAGGGCTGTAAAGCATTTGGCAGTATTTTAAATATTGTGTAACGAAATTTTTGTAAATGCTCGAAAACTTGTTTTAATGTAATTTTGGCATCAATAAATGTTCCGCCATACTCAAACTGAATATAATCAACTAGACCTTTTTGCAACAAGTTGGTTGCTCCCTGAAGAACTTCTAATTCCCCACCTTCGGTATCAATCTTTAAAAAATTAATCCGCTTAACGTCCATTTTTTGGACATAATCATCCAGGGTACTTGTCAAAACCTGAAATGATTTTGGTAACTCAATACTGTATTGTTTTTCGATTTCGAGTCGGCGGTGAAATGTACTCCATCCTGAAGTATTTTTGTAATAATAAAATTCTCGGATTTTCTGTTCGCTGCCTAGTGCCAAGTTGTTTAACACAAGTTGACCTGTTTTAATCGGTTCAGCCAGGTTTTGTAAAAGTGTTTGATATATCGGCGGTGCAGGTTCAAACAAATGGATTTTAACATCAGGCCATTGGTTCAATACTTGCTGCGTCCAGTTACCTATATTTGCGCCAATATCGAAAACTACATTACCGGCAGCAATAAAATTTTGGATGATTTTAATTTCATCGTTATTGATAGCCCCTATATTAGTAATATCCTCAGCAGACACATCATCTTTTTTAGGATTTTCTTCCTGTTGCCCGCCGCGAGTTTTCCCTAAACTGGTACTCAAATCTTGGTAATACTGAACTATTAGCGATTTGGCGAAGCTAGGTACAGCAATAATAACATCATCAATAACTAAAATATGCCTACTTTTTTTAGAGGAATTCAGTAAAGTTAATACTGCACTAATATCCGGCCATTGTTGAGCTGAATGCGGCAGGGGCGGAGGAGACAAAAACAATCGAGCATCATCAATAAAAATAAAGTGTTCGCAGTCGGAGCGGTTAATTATTTCGATTTCTGCAAGTAAGGGACACTCATCGGTTTCTCCATAGGTTAGCCCTCCGCTCCAATGTGCATCAAGCCAGAATAGGCTGGAATTTTCTAGTTTTGATACTATCTCCAAAAGGATGTTTTTGGTATGACCGTACAGGAAATTTATGTTTTTGATATAACCGTATTTTTGGGTTACTTGATTATAAATATCTTCCGAATACTCTATTGTAATAACTTGTTCAAATACTTGACTAGCCCAGTAGGCTGTGTTGCCCTGATAAGTTCCTGTCTCAATAAAATTATTAATCCCATAAGCTTCTTTTAGTTGGGAGATAATTTCTATTGGTGGCCCCATGCGTAATATGCCCATATTGGCTCCTTTTGTGAAACTAAGTCAAGTATTTTAATTAGGAAGTTTAAGGATTTTAAATCTATTTTACTAAAAAAACGACCGATCGCCCTCCCCCTACTTCCCCTTCGCCTGGGCCAACAGCGCCTGATAATCAGCTCTGTCAGGATGCAGCTTCACCAACTTCTCCAAAGGCTCGATCGCCCCTTTAGCATTATTC
>Ga0163153_10006203_pt1 | contig 13606 bp, 12 predicted proteins | sample OliLakLV19MP6IB1_FD_148629 | JGI IMG/M metagenome (GOLD analysis project Ga0163153, IMG submission 148629) | Freshwater microbial mat bacterial communities from Lake Vanda, McMurdo Dry Valleys, Antarctica - Oligotrophic Lake LV.19.MP6.IB-1 | ecosystem: Environmental > Aquatic > Freshwater >... | reverse complement strand
CCACTGTGGAGAGTGGCCAGGACACGCCTGGCCACTCTCCACAGTGGCAACGGACTTCCGGAACGGCGCACTAGGCGGTGGCCGAGCGGATCATGCCAGCTGCAACGGTGTCGTTCGTTGCCTCGTCGACCAGGATGAAGGCGCCGGTCGCGCGGTTCTCCGCGTAGGCGTCGACCATCAGCGGGCCGGAGAGGCGAAGACGCAGGGTGCCGATGTCGTTCAGCCCCATCTCGGTCGCATCGCTGTGCTCGAGGGTGTCCATGTCGACGACACCGTCGATGCCCTCGACGACAGCGCGCACGACGCGCGTCGTGTGCTTGACACCGAAGCGGGCACCTGCGTGGAGCGGCCGCTCGCTCATCCAGCAGATCGTCGCCTCGATGGCGCGGGCCGTGATCGGCTGGTCGTCCGGGTCGACGAGCATGTCGCCGCGTGGCACGTCGATCTCGTTCTCGAGGCGGATCGTCACGGACATTCCCGGCGTCGCCTCGTCGATCGGGCCGTCGGAGGTCTCGACCGATGCGACGCGCGTCGTCAGGCCGGAGGGGAGCACGAGGACGTCGTCGCCGGCGCGCCAGACGCCGCCCGCGACCTGGCCCGCGTAGCCGCGGTAGTCGTGGTGCTCGTCCGTCATCGGGCGGATCACCCACTGCACCGGGAAGCGCCGGCTGACGAGATTGCGATCACCGGAGAGCTCGATCTCCTCGAGGTGATGAAGGAGCGTGCCTCCCTGCCACCACGGCATCCGATCGGATGCGTCGACGACGTTGTCGCCGTGGAGTGCCGCGATCGGGATCGCGACCTCGTCCTTGACGCCGAGCATGCCGGTGAGCTCGTCGAGCTCGCGTGAAATCTCGTTGAAGCGTGCCTCGTCGAAGTCGACGAGGTCCATCTTGTTGACCGCGAAGACGAGGTGGGGGACAGCGAGGAGCGACGCGATCAGCGTGTGGCGGCGCGTCTGCTCGATCACGCCCTTGCGCGCGTCGACGAGGACGACGGCGACGTCGGCCGTCGAGGCGCCCGTGACCATGTTGCGCGTGTACTGCACGTGCCCGGGTGCGTCCGCGAGCTGGAAGCGGCGCCGTGGCGTGACGAACCCGCGGTAGGCGACGTCGATCGTGATGCCCTGCTCACGCTCGGCCCGCAGACCGTCCGTGAGGAGCGCCAGGTTGACGTACCCGTCGCCGCGTCGCTCACTCGTCTCCTCGACCGCCTCCATCTGGTCGACGAAGACCTGCTTCGTGTCGAAGAGCAGCCGGCCGATCAGCGTTGACTTGCCGTCGTCGACCGAGCCACACGTGACGAGACGCAGGAGGTCGCCGGTCGCGGCAGTCCGCAACGGACTAGAAGTACCCGACACGCTTCCTGTCTTCCATCGCAGCCTCGGAGGCGCGATCGTCGGCGCGGGTCTCGCCACGCTCCGTGACGCGAGTTGCAGCGATCTCCGCAACGACGTCTTCGAATGAGGTGGCGTGCGAGCGCACGGCACCCGTGCAGCTCATGTCGCCAACGGTGCGGAACCGCACCCACTCCTGAAACGGGACCTCGTCGTCGGCGCGCTCGATCACGTCGGATGTGGCGTAGAGCATTCCGTCGCGCTCGAACACCTCGCGCTCGTGCGCGTAGTAGATCGACGGCAGCTCGAGGCTCTCGCGGGCGACGTACTGCCACACATCGAGCTCGGTCCAGTTCGAGATCGGGAAGACGCGGACCTGCTCGCCCTTGCGGATCTTGCCGTTGTAGAGGCTCCACAGCTCCGGCCTCTGGGCCCGCGGGTCCCACTGGCCGAAGTCGTCGCGGAACGAGAAGATTCGCTCCTTCGCCCTCGAGCGCTCCTCGTCTCGGCGGGCACCACCGATTGCGGCGTCGAACTGATTCGCCTCCATCGCGTCGAGCAGCGTCGTCGTTTGGAGCTGGTTTCGTGAGGCACGCGGCCCCGTCTGCTCGACGACGCGACCCCGGTCGATCGACTCCTGGACGGAGGCCACGACGAGGCGCTCGCCAAGCTCGGCGACGCGACGGTCGCGGTACTCGATCACCTCGGGGAAGTTGTGGCCCGTATCCACATGCATGAGTGGGAACGGGAAGCGGCCAGGGCGAAAAGCCTTCTCGGCCAGGCGAAGGAGGACGATCGAGTCCTTGCCACCCGAGAAGAGCAGCACGGGGCGCTCGAGCTCCGCAGCGACCTCACGCATGATGTGGACGGCTTCGGCCTCGAGCTCGTCGAGATGGGAGCGATGGCGGCTCGTGCTCATACGTCGACGTGCAGCCCGCACTCGGTCTTGTCGCTTCCGGTCCAGCGGCCCTCGCGGCCCGTGCCGGGCTCGGTGCAGTGGGTGCAGCCGATCGACGCATAACCCTGAGAGTGGAGGACGTTCACCGGCAACCCGCGCTCCTCGATGTAGGCGTCGACCGCTGCCTCCGTCCAGTCGGCGAGGGGGTTTGCCTGCCAGAGCTCGTGGCGCTCGTCCCAGCCGATCTTCTCGGCGTTCGCGCGCGTCGGTGACTGCTCGCGCCGCATCCCGGTAATCCACCCCTCCAGGCCGCCGAGCGCATGGCCGAGCGGACCGACCTTTCGGATCGAGCAGCAGAGCGTCGGGTTCGAGGCCCAGAGAGCATCACCGTGAATCGCTGCCTGGCGACCGAGTGACGGCCCCTCGTACACCTCTACCTTGATCCCGTACCGCTGCTCCATCTGGCGCCAGACCTCGTACGTCTCGGGGAAGAGCACGTGCGTGTCGAGGGCAAAGACGCGGGCATCGGGCTCGATTGCGAGGAGCATGTCGAGGAGCACCGACTCCTCCTTCTGGAACGAGCAGGCAAGCGACAGATTCGGGTGGAAGTGCTCGACCATGATCCCGAGGATCTCGGGTGCGGACAGCGTCTCGGGATCGGTCTCGCCGACGAGGGAGCCAGGGTCGGTTTCCATCGCGTCAGACACTATCAGTTGATGAGGACTGTTTATTCGTTGCATAAGTAGAATGCGTAGTTTGTGAGCGCCGGGTAGAGTCGCCGCGTGGACGAGTTTCCGGAAGGTCTCCTGCGGGTGACGATGCCGCTGCCGATGCGGCCCGACCACGTCCACTGCTATCTCGTTCCCGTGGAGAGCGGCTACATGCTCGTCGACACGGGGCTCGGGCTGCCGGGCGCAAAGGAGGCCTGGGCGGCCGTTTTCGACGATCTCGACGCACCCGTCGTGACGACGTTTCTGACGCATTTCCACCCGGACCACCTTGGTGCCGCCGCCGATGTGCGCGATCTCACCGGCGCTCGCACCGTCCAGGGGCGGCTCGACGCCGAGCAGACCCGGACGGTCTGGGAGAACGACGCGTGGTCGGACGAGCTCGCCGTGTGGTTCCACCGCCACGGGGTGCCGGGAAGCGTCACGGAGGAGCTGATCGGACAGGGCGTGCTCTATCGGCCATTCGTGCGACCGGCCACGAGTCCCGAGCTGGTCGACGACGGGATGATGCTCCACGGCTGGGAGATCGTTGCAGCTCCGGGGCATACGGATGGCCAGCTGACGTTGCTGCGGGGCGGGGTTCTGATCGCTGCTGATCACTTGCTCGCGCGGATCACGCCGACCGTCGGTCTCTGGCCCGAGAGCCGCCCCGATCCGCTCGGGGACTACATCGGAGCGCTCGAACGTACGATCGAGATCGCCCCGACGATCGCCTACGGCGGGCACGGAGACGCTGTCACCGACCCGGTCGGCCGCGCACGGGAGCTGATCGCGCATCACGAGGAGCGGCTGCGGTTCGCCGCGGCGGCGCTCGGCGCCGAGCCCCGCACCGGGTACCAGGTGTCCTTCCCACTCTTCGGCGAGGATCTCGGCCCTGCGGCCCGTCGATTCGCTGTCGCCGAGACGCTTTCCCACCTCGAACGGCTCGTCCGCGACGGTCGGGCCGACCGCCACGAGGGCGTCGCCTCCGTCTCCTATACTGCGCGCTGAATGGAAGATGAGATCCCGCGAAGTACCAGGGCCCCGGACGTCGGGGCGCTCCCTCTTGAGCTCTCTCGCCCGACCTGGCGTGTTCTCGCGTGAATGACGGCGCCCGGATCGCGCTCATTCTTCTGCTCGTCCTCGGGAACGCCCTGTTCGTCGCGGCCGAGTATGCACTCGTCACTGCTCGCCGAAGTCGGCTCGAGGATCTCGCCGAGAAGGGTGGGCGTGGCGCACGGACGGCATTGGAGCTCATGGATGAGCCGGTTCGATTCATCAGCGCCGTGCAGGTCGGGATCACGGTGTTCGGAATCGCTCTCGGTGCCGTGGGCGAGCCGCTCGTCTCGAGCTACCTCGAGTTCCTCCCCCGGGGAGTCGCTTTCGTTATCTCATTCATCGTGCTGACCTATCTCAGCGTCACGCTCGGAGAGCTCGTGCCCAAGGCGATCGCGCTGCAGAAGTCGGAGCGGCTCGCGGTTGTGCTGGCTGCACCGATCGATCTCCTTTCTCGGTTTGCCTACCCGCTCGTGTGGGTGCTCAACCACTCTGCGAACGTGGTGCTCCGTCTGCTGAGGGTCACGCCGGCGCCCGCCGGCATGATCGCCTTCACCCGCGAGGACATCCGCCATTCGGTTGGGGCTGCGGAGGATGTCGGCGAGATCCAGACGTCCGAGGAAGAGATGCTGTACAAGGTCTTCGACTTCGCCGAAAAGGAGGCGTCGGACGTGATGGTGCCCCGACCGGATGTGGTTGGCATCTCGATCGAGATGGCGCCCGATGAGGCACTTCGTGCCGTGCTCGAGTCGCCGTACACGCGGTACCCGGTCTATCGGGAATCCCTTGACGAGATCGTGGGGATCCTGCATGTGCGGGATCTCGTCTCGGCCCTGCACGACCCCAGTCTCGCCGAGGTCGATCTCGCCTCACTGCTGCGGCCGGCGTACGTCGTGCCCGAGACGAAGGATCTCGCCGCGTTGCTGCCAGAGTTCCGGCGCACGAACCAGCACATGTCGGTCGTCGTCGACGAGTACGGATCGACCGTGGGAGTGGTCACGCTCGAGGATCTGCTCGAGGAGATCGTCGGAGAGATCGAGGACGAATTCGACCTACCCGACGAGTCCGTCGAGCGCGTCGACGAGACGACGATCCGGATCGACGGCACATTCCCGATCGACGACTTCAACGAGGAGTTCGGGACAGCGCTCGAGCACGAGGACTACCACACCGTTGCCGGGTACGTCTTCGACCTGATCGGGCGTGCCGCTGCACCGGGCGACGAGGTGCTGACCGACGGCCTGCGGATCGCGGTGGTCGAGGTCGAGGGCTCTCGGATCCAGCGCCTCGAGGTGGAGTTCCTGCCGACGCCCGAGTCCGACGACGAGGAAGGCGAGGCGGCGTAGACCGCACGCGCTCGTCTGCTCGGCCCAGCGATTCACCGCTCCGGCACCGCGATTTCGTTCTCTTCCTCGGCATTCTCCTCGCGTCGGGCTTCGCGATCGAGATGTCCTTCGTCGCAATCGGCTGGCAGGTCTACGCCGTGCGGAGCAACCCGCTCGACCTCGGACTGGTGGGACTTGCGATGTTCATCCCGCTCCCGCTTCTCGCGCTCCCGGCAGGGCACCTTGCCGATCGCTTCCCACGACGCACGCTGCTCGCGATCGCCATCGCCCTCGAGACCGCGATCATGCTCGGACTGCTCGCCGTCACCCGCGGAGGCCCGAACGAGACGTGGCCGTTCTTCCTGCTCGCCTTCGCAACGGGCGTAGCGGCAGCGCTCGGTGCGCCGGCGTCCCGGGCGCTGACACCGTCACTCGTGCCGCGCGAGATCCTGGTTCGGGCGCTCGCGTTCCGCTCGGTCGTCTTCCAGGCCTCGGTGATCGTCGGGCCGGCGATCGGCGGTCTCCTCTTCGCCTTGCACTCCGAGTTGGTGTACGGGATCGCGGCTGGGCTTTCCGTGATCGCACTGCTCCTGACGCTTCTTCTGCAGGCCGGTCGCGACCCGGTCGGTGGCTCGTCACCCGACCTTGCGAGCGTGCTAGCTGGTGTCTCGCTCGTTCGGCGCACGCCCGTCCTCTTCGGAGCGATCTCGCTCGACCTGTTCGCCGTCCTCTTCGGCGGGGCAGTTGCGCTATTGCCCGTGTTCGCCAAGGATATCCTGGAAGTCGGGCCGGCGGGGCTCGGGGTGCTCCGCGCTGCGCCCGCGGTTGGCGCTCTCGTAGCCGCCGTCGTGATGACAAGATGGCCGGTTCGCAGGCGGGCGGGGAACACGCTCCTGCTCGTCGTTGGGCTCTACGGCGTCACGATCGTCGTGTTCGGGCTCTCGCAGACGATGTGGCTGTCGCTGCTCGCGCTTGTCGCCGGCGGCGCTGTCGACATGGTCAGCGTCGTCCTGCGGCAGACGATCCTGCCGCTCGTCACGCCCGACGAGCTTCTTGGTCGGGTGAACGCGGTCGAGATGGTGTTCATCAGCGCCTCGAACGAGCTCGGCGCGTTCGAGTCGGGCGTGGCCGCGGCGCTCGTCGGCGCGGTGCCTGCGGTCGTGATCGGTGGCGTCGTGACGATTGCGATCGCCGTCTCGTGGCCGCGTTTCTTCCCGGCGCTCGCACGGGTCGACAGGCTCGACGACCTCAGGCCCGCCCAGGCGCCCGTGTCCTGACGCAGGCTTAGACGAGGCAGCGCTCGGGGAGCTCGAACCAGCGCAGCTGCTCGAACGTCTCGCTCACCCACGCGTCGGGCGATGCAGGCTCCGTCGCTTCGGCGAGAATGCGATGCGCCTCGTCGAGGTACCCCGTCAGCGCTGACTCCGGTGCCCGGTCGTGCGCAAGGACGGGAACGACGAGCTCGCCCGTTTCCACGTCGTAGGAGAGATCCGTGAGCCGCAGGGGAGGCTCGACGTGGCCGGCGCGGTGCCGCCAGAGCCCCGAGAGTGGGTCGAAGCGGTAGGCCGGGAGCAGGCGCCAGCCGTGTGTCGCCACGAGATCGACCGCGGCGACGATGTACTCGAAGACGGCCTCCGAGATGAAGTAGTTGAAGGAGACGCGCGTCCAGCCGGGCTTGATTCCCTCGCACCCCCGGCTCACGACCTGCCTGTACTCGAGCGAGCGCTCGAGGCCGATGCCGAGAAGCCGGTGGCCGTAAGGCCCAGCACAGGAGCAGCCACCACGAGACTGGATCCCGAACAGGTCGTTGAGCAGGGCGACGACGTAGTTGTGGTGGAGATAGCGTCCCGACGGCCCGTGGACGACGAACGACACGATCGAGAGCCGGTCGGCCTCCAGGTTGCCGAGGATTCGAATGTTCTCGTTCCGTGACCAGCGCTCGACGGCACGCCGCCAGAAGTCCTCCTCATGCGCCCTGATCACGTCGACGCCGACCGCCGCCTTGAGCTGGAAGACCAGCCCGGCGCGGATCGCCTCGACAATGGCCGGAGTGCCGCCTTCCTCGCGCATGATCGGGTCGTCGAGATAGCGGTGCTCGCTCGGCCCGACGAAGGCGACGGTGCCACCACCCACGACGTCGGGCACGCGATTCGTGAGCAACTCGCGCCGTACCGCGAGCACGCCGGGCGTGCCGGGGCCGCCGACGAGCTTGTGCGGACTGATGAACACGGCATCCTTGTGCGCCAGGGGGTGCTCCGGGCATGTCGGGTTCATCTCGATCTCGACGTAGGGTGCGGCGGCCGCGAAGTCCCAGAACGAGAGCGCGTCGTGGCGATGCAACATATCCGCGATGGCGCAGGAGTTCGAGAGGATTCCGGTCACGTTCGACGCTGCGGAGAACGACCCGATCTTCAGAGGCCGCGAGGCGTGCGCGATGAGCTCGGCCTCCAGTGCGGTGAGGTCGACGTGGCCGTCACCGTCCTCGGGGATGACGACGACGTCTGCGATAGACTCGCGCCACGGCAGCTCGTTCGAGTGGTGCTCGAAGGGGCCGACGAAGACAACCGGTCGATCTTCGACCGGGATTCGAGCGGATAACGCGTAGCGGTCGTCGAGCGCCGACGGGAGCCGAAGGCCGAGGATGCCGATCAGCTTGTCGACGGCGCCGGTTGCGCCCGAGCCGCAGAAGATGACGCACGTCTCGTCGGTGCCGCCGACAGCGTCGTGGACGATCTGGCGCGCGTCGTCGCGCAGGCGGCTCGTCTGCAGGCCGGTGCCCGAGGACTCGGTATGGGTGTTCGCATAGCGCGGGAGCACCTCGTCACGGATCAGGTCCTCGATGAACCCGAGGGCCCGCCCGCTCGCCGTGTAGTCCGCATACGTGACCCTGCGGGCGCCGAACGGCCCCCACATCACCTGGTCGTCCCCGATCACCGACTCCCGGATGCGCTGCAGAAGCGGGCTGTCGGGGGGTGGGCTCACTCCTTCAGCGTAGCGCCGCCCGGCGACCGACCCGTGTTTCGATGCACTAGGCTCAGCGGCGAGAGCTGCGCAGCAGGCCCGCCGCGCCCGTGTTGCGGATCGAGGCGTCGACGAGCTCGATCGGATGCACGGCCGGCATCGGGTGTCCTGCGCGGCGCAACGCCGTAGCGACCTGCACGAGGCAGCCAGGGTTCGCACTCGCGTACACCTGGGCGCGGGTCGCGAGCACGTGGCCGGCCTTGCGGTCGCCGAGCTGCCGCGCCGCGTCGGCCTGCGTGATGTTGTAGATCCCGGCACTGCCGCAGCAGATGTCCTGCTCCGCAGGCTCGATCACCGCCAGCCCGGGGATCCGCTTCAGGGAGGTCGCCGATGACAGTGGCAGCCTCTGCGCGTGACGGAGGTGGCACGAGTCCTGCATCGCGACGGTGAGATTCAGCGGATGCCTTGGCGCGCGCGGCTCGACCTCGGCGAGGAACTCGCCGAGGTCGCGGACACGCGACGAGAACTCGGCGGCTCGCTCGGCCCACGCCGGGTCGTCACCGAGGACGTGGCCGAGCTCCTTCAGGTGCGAGCCACAGCCCGAGGTGTTCACGATCACGGTCTCGACGCCGTCGAACGACTCGATCGCACGGCGAGCGAACGCACGCCCCTCGTCGCCCCGGCCTGCGTGCATCGAGAGGGCACCGCAGCAGCCCTGCGGCGGTGCGACGACCTCGTAGCCGTCGGCGGCGAGCACCCGCGCGGTCGCTGCGTTGACGGTTCCGAACACCACGGACTGCACGCAACCTGTGAGAATGCCCACACGTCCGCGGGTCTCGCCACTCGCGGGCGTAACTTCTTCCGGCTTCGCGGTCGAGCGCCACGGCGGCGCAATCTCCGTCATCGCTCCCAGTCGGCCGGGAAGCGGCAGCTTGCGGCCAAGCGGGGCGAGGCGCAGTGCCGGCCCCATCCGGTTCGGATAGGGGAGGAGCTTGAACAGCGCGCCGCGCACGAAACGGTCGCCGAACGAGCGCCTGGTTGTCGTCTCGATCGTCTCGCGCGTTGCCTCGATCAGCTTCTCGTACTGCACGCCCGAGGGGCACGCCGTGACGCACGCCATGCACCCGAGGCACTTGTCGAAGTGTCCGACGACAGTCTGGTTGAGCGAGATCGTGCCGTCGAGGTGCGACTCCATCAGCTGGATCCGGCCGCGGGGCGAGTCCATCTCCTCGCTCCAGAGGAGGTACGTCGGGCAGGTGGGAAGGCAGAAGCCGCAATGGACGCAGTCGCTCGTCAGGGAGCGGAGCACGTCGGGCGCGGCGCTCACGAGAGCACCCCCTTCGGGTCGAAGCGCTCACGTACGCGCTCCTCGAGTGCGCGAACAGCCGCGGGGGTCTCGATCTCCGTCGCCGTCGGGAGGTACGCGATTCCGGCCGCGGGACGAACGAGGGCCGCGGCGTGGGTCGCGAGGAATGCTCCCAGCTCTCCCGGCGAGAACCATGACCGGCCCAGGGATCCCGCCTGCTGCTCCCGCGACGCGTCCCAGACAGAGGCATCGACCTCGGCACCTCCGACGAGGGCCTTCGTCGACTCGACCTGTGCGGCGACGGCTGCCGCGCCGCCCTCGAAGAGAACCGCAACACGACCCGGATGGAGCACGTCGACCGCGCTCGGAACGAGCTGCGATCCCAGCAGCGCGGCCACGATGGACGCTGCGTCCGTCGTCTCGACGACCACCGTTGCGGCTGCGATGGGAGCGGGGTGGAGGCGGAGACTGACGCGGCCGATGAACGCCAGCCGACCGTGCGAGCCGCAGACGAGCTTACCGAGGTCGTAGCCGGCAACGTTCTTCACGACCTTGCCGCCGGCATTCACGATCGTGCCGTCGGCGAGGACGAGCGTGACGCCGAGGACGAGGTCGCGCGGTGAGCCGAAGCGGTGGCGTAGCGGGCCGGAGAGGTTGGCGGCGAGGCAGGCGCCGATCGTCGGATCGCCTGGCGGGTCGAGTGAGAGGCGCTGACCGGAGGGAGCGAGGGCGGACGCGAGCGCCGAAAGCCGGATCCCGGTCTCGACCGTGCAGGTCAGATCGCCGGCCTCGTGCTCGAGGACAGCGCTCATCCCGCTGGCGTCGAGATCGCTGCTGATCCGCACTCTGCTGCCGGCCGCCGAGGCAACCCGCAACAACTCGGCAGCCTCCTCGAGACTAGAAACGCTCGGCAAGGCCGATCAGCTCCAGCGGGTGTTGCCGGTACGGCCCGGGTACCTCGCCGCAGAGGCGCGGCGTCGGAATCACCTTGCCCGGGTTCGCGATCCCGTCCGGGTCGAACGCGCGGCGCAGCCGCTCGAAGGCTTCGAGATCGCGTTCGGAGAACATCTTCGGCATCGAGCACGCCTTGTCGACGCCGACACCGTGCTCGCCCGTGAGCGAGCCGCCTGCGTCGAGGCACGCTCCGAGGATCGCCTCGGCGAGGATCTTCGCAGCCTCCGTCTCGCCTTTCGCGGCGTCGTAGAGTACGAGCGGGTGCAGGTTGCCGTCACCTGCATGGAAGACGTTCCCGACCTGGAGGCCGTGCTCGCGCGAGAGCTCGCCGATGCGCCGGAGCACCTCCGGCAGCTTCGTGCGGGGGACGACGCCGTCCTGCACGTAGTAGTCGGGCGACATCCGGCCCATCGCCGGGAATGCGCCCTTTCGGCCGAGCCAGAGCAGGGCGCGCTCGGCGTCGTCGCGCGCCACGCGCACCTCGAAGGCGCCATAAGCGCGGCAGATCCGGTCGACGGCCTCCGCGTCTTCTTCCACCTGGACCGTGATCCCATCGAGCTCGACGAGGAGCAATGCCTCGGCGCCCTCGGGATAGTTGGGGTGGTAGGCCTGCTCTGCCGCCACGATCGTCAGCCGGTCCATCATCTCGATCGCGGCCGGCAGGATCCCCGCCGAGACGATCGCGGAGACCGCCTCTCCGGCCTCGTCGATCGAGGGGAATGCGGCGAGCTGCGTCGTCACGGCTTCCGGCTTGCGCAGGACGCGGAGCGTGATCTCGGTTGCGATCCCGAGCGTTCCCTCGGAGCCGATGAACACGCCCATCAGGTCGGGGCCGTCCGGATCGAGCGCCTTGCCACCGAGCTCGACGATCTCGCCATCGGGAAGCACGACCGTGAGGCCCGTGACGTGGTTCACGGTGAAGCCGTTCTTGAGACAGTGCGCGCCGCCCGAGTTCTCTGCCACGTTGCCACCAATCGTGCACACCTGCTGGCTCGACGGGTCGGGTGCGTAGAAGAAGCCGTCGGCCGCAACGGCCTTGCTCACGTCGAGGTTCGTGACGCCGGGTTCGACGACGATGCGCTGCGAGGCGAGGTCGATCTCGAGAATCCGCTTCATCCGGGCGAGCGAGATGACGATGCCGTCGGCGACGGGAAGTGCGCCGCCCGAGAGGCCGGTGCCGGCGCCGCGGGCGACGAACGGGACGCGCTCGCGGGCACAGATCTGCACGATTCTCTGCACCTCTGCAGTCGAGCCGGCGAGGACGACGAGCTCGGGCATCGCACGCCAGCCGGTGAGGCCGTCGCAGTCGTACGTGCGGAGCTGCTCGGGCTCGCTGATCAGATGGTCGGCGCCGACAGCGGCCTCGAGGTCGGCGCGAACGGCGGCGGAAAGCGGCATTCCCGGAGTCTAGTCAGTGCCGAAAGCGGCGATGAAGCAATGATCGATTATCGCGGGTTCGGCCTGCGGCGCCTCGGACGGTCGCGTAGGATCGACCACATGATTCCTATCGAGCGTCCCGGAAAGATCATCTGCGTCGGTCTCAACTACAAGGACCACGCCGAGGAGCAGGGAGTCGACCTCCCCAAGGCTCCTCTCTTCTTCGCCAAGTACACGACGTCGCTGATCGGCCCCGGCGATGCCATCGTGATCCCGTCGGTCGTCGAGCAGTGCGATTACGAGGCCGAGCTCGGCGTCGTGATCGGACACACCGTCAAGAACGTCTCGAAGGAAAACGCGTTCGAGGCCGTGCGCGGCTACCTCGTTGCGAACGACGTCTCGGCCCGTGATCTGCAGTTTGCAGACGGTCAGTGGACCCGCGGCAAGTCTCCTGACACGTTCTGCCCGATCGGCCCGCTCGTTCCCGCCTCCGAGGTGCCCGACCCGCACGCGCTGCGGATCCGCGCCATCGTCTCGGGCGAGACGCTCCAGGACTCGACCACGGCGAACCTGATCTTCGGGATCGACGAGATCATCAGCTACGCCTCGCGTACCTCGACACTCGAGGCAGGCGACCTGATCCTCACCGGCACGCCGGCGGGCGTCGGCGTCTTCCGCGATCCGAAGCGGCTGCTGCAGCCCGGCGACACGGTCACGATCCAGATCGACGGTGTCGGCGAGATCACCAACCCGGTGATCGCCGGTTAGCACGGTGGTCTGACCAAGTGGCGGTCATCTCTCGCACTGTCCTCAGGGAGCAGGTCAAGGACGTCTTGTTGCAGCGAATTGCGAGCGGTGAGCTCGAGCCCGGCGAGCGGCTCGTCGAGACGAGGATCGCCCAGGAGCTCGGCACGAGCCAGGCGCCCGTGCGCGAGGCACTCCGTGATCTCGAGCTGCTGCGACTCGTCGAGTCAGAGCCGTTCCGGGGCTCGCGCGTTCGCAAGTTCGGCGAGGAGGAGATGACCGAGGTCTACCCCGTACGCGCCTCGCTGGAGGAGCTCGCGGCACGTCTTGCGACCGTCAATCTCAACGGCGACGTCAAGGCCCTCGAGGTCGAGCTCGAGGCGATGAAGAAGGCGGTCGAGCGGGATGACACGAAGTCGCTCGTCGAGCACGACGTCGCCTTCCATCGGCTGATCGTCGAGGCGGCGGGGAACTCGGTGCTGCAGCAGTGCTGGGAGTCGCTCGGCGTCGAGAGCCGGATCACGATCTCGCTGTACGGCACGTACATGGATCCGACGTTGGCCGCCGGGCGCCACGCAAAGCTGATCGACGCCATCCGTTCAGGGAACGCAGCCGCTGCCGGCCGCGAGGGTCGTAAGCATGTCGAGGTGTCGGCTCGGCTGATGCGCAGCCACTTCGACGCCGCCAGGAAATGACCGTCGTTCTCGCAGTCACGTGGGTGGCGAAGGACGGCGAGAGCGATGCCGTGGCGGAGCTGCTGCGCAAGCTGATGCCGCTCTCGCGCGCCGAGCCCGGATGCCTGCAGTACGACGCGCACCGCGACCCTGACGACCCGAACGCGTTCTTCCTGTTCGAGCGCTATGCCGACCAGGAGGCGTTCGAGGCTCACGGGGCGAGTTCCCACTTTCGCGATCTCGTGCTCGAGCACGAGATCGCGAAAGT
>Ga0163153_10006201_pt1 | contig 13608 bp, 7 predicted proteins | sample OliLakLV19MP6IB1_FD_148629 | JGI IMG/M metagenome (GOLD analysis project Ga0163153, IMG submission 148629) | Freshwater microbial mat bacterial communities from Lake Vanda, McMurdo Dry Valleys, Antarctica - Oligotrophic Lake LV.19.MP6.IB-1 | ecosystem: Environmental > Aquatic > Freshwater > Lake... | reverse complement strand
AACCCATTAAGATGCAATTGCCCTGTCAACTTTGACCGATCATCCGATTGCGCTTACACTTAACTGGTTCGGTGCCCACTATGCCAAAGCCCAAAACAGTCGCGAAATCCCCTTCGGCGGGCCACCGCCAACGGCTCAGGAAGCTATTTCTCCAGGGCGATCCCCACGCGCTCACAGACGAAGCGCTTCTGGAGCTACTGCTAACTTACGCTATCCCCCAGAAAGACGTTCAGCCGCTGGCCCGTGCGCTTTTGGCCCATTTCGGCAGCCTGACCAGCGTGTTAGAAGCCGATGTGGCCTCGCTTTGCGGCGTTAAAGGGATTGCACAGAATACGGCCGCCCTGCTCAAGTTAGCCCAGGTCATCCGCATGCAGGCGCCCCAGCGTATCGCGACGTATGCAGAGCCCAAACCCAGCCAGTTGGGCTTTTTTGAGACGCAGGAAGCGGGTGTCCCGTCCAATGGCAAGGGGGGTGATCCGGCGGCCGTAGAGGCGGGAACGGGGCCGGTCGCCGCCACATCACCTGGCCCACGGTACAAGATGCAGCACAAGCAGCGTAGCGAGCTGTTTAGCCAGTCTGTGCTGGACGAGGCAATTGAGCTTCTGCCCAAGTTGCCAGATTCCGACGCCCTGAGCGTGGCCGTGGACTTCCTGCAGCAACACATGCGCTATAACTCGGCCGAGACGCGCCGGCGCTATGTCAGTTACATCACCAAGCGGATGTTCCCAGACGGAGTAGTAGACGCGGCGATGCGGACCTTCGCCCGGGCCTATGCCGGCCGGCAGGAACTGCGGGACGTCTGCTATTACCGCTTCTGCAAAGCAGAGCCTGTGATGTATCGGGTGACGGAGGAAGCGCTGCTCCCCGCCCTGCCAAGCGGTGTTCTGGAACGTCGCCAATTGCGCCAGTACCTTGCGCAGCGCTACCCGGAGACTGACAACGTTGAAAACGCTGCTAAGGCCATTGCTAAGGCCCTGCAGGAGGCCGCTATTGCGCGGGTTACACGCACTGAGATCCAGTTGAACTATCGCGAGCCCCTTCAGGCCGCGCTGGCGTTCATCGTCCTGAGCGAGTTTGAGCCGGGGATGTATGACCTGGGGCGCCTGGAAGGGCACACAGCCATCCGAGCGATGCTTTGGAACCCGGACCGGCTTCAATCGGCCCTATATGAACTTCGGAACAGCGGTTGGCTGTCCAAGATTTCAGAGATCGACAGTGTGCGCCAGTTTACGGTTCGTTGGACGCTCGACGAGTTCGTTGCCAAGTTGACTAGCGAGGGGGAAGGCCGTGCGCGACGCTGATATCATCGAGACCCTTCGCGCCAAGTTGTCCGTGACTAGTGGTCGCCATGTGTATGGGGTGCTGGGCACGTATCCGGCGCTGGAGCGGTTTGCGCGCAACCTGCAGCAGGCTACCACCACCGAAGGTGAGCCATTTCCAGAACCACTCTCTGTGAATATAGGCATCTTGGACTCGATCCCAGACGAAGAGTTTCGCAACTTAGTTGAAAACGAGTCCAGGCGCCCTGAGCCCACGGCCAAGCACGTGGATATGGCCTTTGAGAAGTTCATCCGGGCCAAGCTCAAAGAGCAGCCATTGATCGTCCTAAAGGATATGGAGCTCTTGTTCGCCTACAATCTAGAACTGGCGGTGCTGCGGACCCTGCCGGCCGATGAGCGGCGCGTCATTCTTCTGCTGCCTGGCCGCCGCGAGCGAGGCCAAATCGTGCTTTATCCAGATGCCGATACCGGCCGCTATACGTTGCCGGGCCAGATCATTGCCGAGAACCATTTGTGGGAGCTGGATGAGACCTAGACAACCTTGAGCGATCGTTTGGGGGCCCCGCAAGACCACAAATACAACCGAGCCTTTGGTATAGTCTCATTTCGAGTATTTTGCGATGGCAGGAACCTGCCAGCGCTCAATGTTTGTTCTGTCAGAGAAGATTGGTGACCTGAGATGCCGAGACAAAAGAAAAGTCCGTACACTCAGCTGGCTGCGTTTGAGCTTCCCCGCCAAACGGTGCCGACAATGCCGGAAGGCTATTATTCCGGTGACAAACCCAACCCCAACTTGCATGCGTTTGTTGAGGCGCATGTCAACGAGCGACCGTATGACCCGGCCACGGATAACTACGATGTCCCGGCCTTCGACAAGCCTATTGATGCCACCAAGGCCACGGCAACATACAACATGCACATGTATTGGTCGAAGAAACCGCATGACGCCATTCGTGAGTATATCCACCACTACACACAGCCCGGCGACTTGGTGCTCGATCCATTCTGCGGGTCCGGCGGCACTGCCCTGGCAGCGTTGATGGAGGGCCGCAAGGCCATTGCTATAGATCGTTCTCCCGCTGCTACCTTCATCACAAAAAACTACTGCACACCGGTCAACGTCGCCGAACTACAGTCGGCCATCGAGAAGCTCAAGGCCACGGTGCAGTCTGAGATTGACTGGCTATATGAAACGCGTTGTGATCGATGCGGTGGCTCGGCAACCACGGGCTATACCGTTTACTCGCAGGTATTCCAGTGTCCGCGCTGCATGGAACAAGTGGCGCTGTTTGACTGCGTGGAGGTGGAGGGCAAAACGGCCGCTGGTAAGCCCAAGACTATCAGCGCTTGCCCGAACTGCCAGAAACGGGGATTTGTTGAGGAGATAAACACTCGTAGCAGAAAGTTCGGAGCGATGCCAGTGCTAGTTCGCTACGAATGCCAAAATGGCTGCAAGCCGGCGAAGGACGAACGCCGTCATAACGACCAAAACTCCAAGAAACGAGAGTACTTCGAGAAGTGTGATCTGGGCAAGCTACGTGAAATTGAAGTTAAAACAATTCCGCATTGGTATCCGCAAAATAAGATGATGAACGTCGAAGACGATTCACAACCGTGGGGTGACAAATGGCGTGCTGGTACGAGTAATTTTAGGACGGTAGCTGAGCTTTATACAAAGCGCAATCTGTGGGCGTTAGCTGCATGCCGGGCAGCATTGGCAGGCTTGGCATTACCAGATTCGATTTCAGCCGCTTCGGCATTGTGGACTGTTATTACGACACTCTCGCTCACAGGCACGAAAATGCTGCGTGAGGAAAAGCGGGCAATTCAATCTGGTACTTACTATTTGCCTCCAGTTTTTAGAGAGATCAAAATCTTCAATGGGCTAGAGTACAACGCTTTTCAACTGACAAAAGCAGAAGAAGCGCTATTAGGTTCCTTCTCTCAATTGCCAGAGCTCATTATCTCCACTCAAAGCGCCCTGCTCCTTGAGGCGATACCAGCCAATAGTCTGGACTATGTTTTCACTGACCCCCCTTACGCAGAAATGGTCCAGTATGGCGAACTCAATTTCGTATGGGAGGCGTGGCTAAGCTTTGATACCCATTGGCACGACGACGAAATTATCGTCAATGAGGTGCGTGGCAGAACAGAAGAAGATTGGTCAAATATGTTGCGCAGTGCCATGGCAGAGTGCTATCGCGTTCTAAAGCCTGGTCGCTGGCTCTCACTGTGTTTTCACGGTTCTGAGAGCACATGGGCTTTGGTGCAGGACATCATGGTTGACGTGGGTTTCTTTGTAGACTCATCTGCCAAAACACTGTTCATTGACGCTGGTCAGAAATCTTACAACCAAACTATGGCTGACAAGGTCAATCAGCGCGACCTCGTCATCAACTTCCGCAAGCCGAGACCTGACGAGGGGCAAGCCAGTATCAAAATAATGGGCAACGAAGATGCGGCGACATTCAGCGAGAAAGTGCGCGAAATGATCGGCGCCTTCCTATTGGCCGATCCGGGCGCCACAAAGGACCGCATCTATGACAACGTCGTGAGTCGGATGGTCCGGGCTGGACAAATGGAAGCCCACAACTTTGACGAGCTCCTGGTCCAGGTGGCAGATCCGGTGCGGGAACCGCTCAAGCAAGATTTTTTCACTGACAAACCACCAGACCTTTTTGGCTATAACGCCATCACGCGTTGGTATCTGCGCGAGGCCGAGGCTGGCGCGGAGGAGTCTCAACACAAGCTGGAGCAGGCCACTGCCGAAAAGATCGAGGGGTTCTTACGCGAGACTACGGCCGAGGCACTCCACCGGACGCAGTCCGAGTGGGAAGAGTTGCGGAGCGATCAGGCGGAGAAGCAGCAACTATTGGGCGTGACTTCTGAAGATGATCTGCTGGTGAAGCGCTCGAAGGTGTCACGCGAGTTGCGTGATATCGAACGTCGGCTGGACAAGCTTGAATCAGAGCGCGCTGAATGGGGACAGATGGCGTTGCACTATAGCCCTATCCTTGAATTCTATCTGCCCCTCGGGCATAAACCCAAGCTAACCTTATTTGAGTTGCTAGAAGACTATTTCTACCAGACTGAAGGCGGCAACTGGCGGCCTCCGGCGGACGAGTCCGACCGCGCAGCCCGGGCGGAGCGGCGTGGCCAGGCCGCTCACCGGCAGATCCGACGCCTTTGCCGCCTGCTCCGGGCGGGCGAGGTTGTGCCGCACAGCATGCAGCCAAACTCGGCCACTCTGGCCGAATGGATCCGATACTGCAAGAAGAGCGAATTATATGAAGAAGGCAAGCTGCTATTTGAGAAGGGCGGCCTTGACCTGGAGGTGCTCACGGACGAGGAACAAGTGGGCGTGGAAGAGGATTATCAGGTGTGTGTGCGCCGCTTGGCGGCTTTGATCTAAATTGCTTGCGTGGCGCCAAATTGAGAGACCAAAGAATAGATGCCTTCGCGATACCTGGCTTTGACCGATCACCTGACCACTCAGCATGAGAAAACGGGTCAAACTGACTTCGTGCTCACGTTCGGCGAAGTTTCTCGGCTGGTGGATGGACTGCCGCCGGTAGCCTACTTGCGGCCTCAGTGGTGGCACACCTACAAGGCAAGGTGGTCAGCGGCAGGCTGGCAGATGAAACACGTCTCTATTGCCAAGAGTCAGGTCACCTTCGCTCGTGCGGGGGTGGTCACGCCTCCTGGATCGCGGGCAACGTCACCCAGCGGCATCGGCCGACTTCGAGAATTCTTCCAGAGCCTGCCTGCCGAAAAGACTCAGGCAGCCCTGACCTTCGATGAGTTCAGCCGGATCCGGGGTCGCGATCTGACCAAGAAGGCTCAAAATGAGCGGGAACGCTGGGCAAACACGCGTGACAAACCCTGGATGCAAGCGGGCTGGGAAGTCCAAAGCTTCTACGTACGCAGCCGCCTGGTTGTGTTCTGCCGCGTAGGGAAGGATGTAGCGCAGAATATCAAACAGTATCTGCGACATGTTTTGGAGGGGCAACGTTGGACTGGCCCCCGGCCATCAGCACACAACCTGATCGATTGGGTACGTCTATGTAAACGTCTGGAATGGAATTTCGAAGGCATCATGCTTTATGAAAAGGGCGGCATTGACCTGGGCGCACTTGGTGACGATGGGCAGGCAGAGCTTGAGCAAGATTATTCGATATGTAAGCGACGACTCGTCAATTCGCACGGTTCGGAGGCGGGCCGGGCAGAGTCCGCCTAGGACCTACAGCGTGAAGCCGTCAAGCAGCGTTTATGATCCGTTGACTGCCTACTTGCGGGCCATGCCGGCTGATCGCGATCAGGTGGGGGCTGCGTTTCAGCGAGCTCGAACGCTTGTTGGGGCGGCCTCTGCCCAAGTCCGCGCTGCGAGACGAACCGTGGTGGGCAAACGTCAACAAGCGGCCGGCCAATCTCACACCTTGGGACGCAGCCGGGTGGCGGGTCCAGGCTGTGTATCTGACGGCCAAAAGCGTGGTGTTCCGGCGCGCCGGCACCGATATCGCAACTGATATCGCGCGAACAATCAAGCTGCTGCTGGAACCGCGCACAGCGCCTCCGTTATTGGAGGCCAATACAGTCAAGGGATGGTTGCGCTGGTGCACGCGGAACGGCTGGTATTTCGAGGGAAAGACCCTGTACGAGCAGGGCCACTATCGGCGCGAAACACTGAATGATACCGACCTGGCTGAATTCGAAGAGGATTACTCGACCTGTAAACGGAACTCGGCGCTGCCCAACCTGGCCTGATTTTCGGCCTTTTTTTGACTGGAGGGCCATCAGCATAGATATTGGGTTGTATTTCACGCGCGGTCGGTGTATGACTGAGCGTCTCGGAAGGCATGAAGGATGACTATGGCCAAAACGGAAGAACTCTTCACGGCGCGCAAATCTCTAGACGAGATCTGCAAGGTCCCCGACAAGATCATCTCGGTATACGCACTGGAACAGCACGTTTGGGCGGAATCCAATTCTGTGGAAGCGCGCCAGTTGCGCCAGCCCGAGCTGCAGACGATCCGGGAGTTTCAGATCGACCCAGTCCGCAGTTTCCTGAGTGACGTCTTGCGGCAGATGGCCGCGCCTTATCGCGCCGATCGCCGTGACCAGCCTGTCGGCCAGGGGTGGTGGATCCAGGCCGAGTTTGGCTCGGGCAAATCCCACCTGCTGTGTTTCCTGAGCGCGTTGGCTCTGGGTGACCAGGAAGCGTGGGATTTGGTTCGCGAGAAGGAGCAAAAGGCCGGGCGCGGGAAACGCGATTCGCTCTATCACTTCTGGGAAGATGGGCTCGAAGCCAAGAGCAAGGGCGGCAAAGGCACTTTCGTCATCGTTACCACACTCGTGGGCCGTGGCGGTGGCGTGGTCGGAGTCAACCAGAGCGGGGGCCGACTATCGGAGTACATCCTGGAGGCCGCCAAGGAGCAGATTCAGCTCGAACTCGGCCAGAACTTGTCACTGTACCCAACAGAGATCCTGTCGGACCGTTTCATGGCGGAGGATCTGGACCGGTATCGTAAGGACCTCGGCAAGTTCTTGCGCGACCCCCGCTTCTTCACCGAGGACCAGTTTGAGGACGTCAACGACTTCATTCGGGATATTCAGCAGAACAAATCACCGGAATATAAGCGCAGCGCCGGCAACAAGCTTTGGCGGTTCTACACTGAGTACCTAAAGGTGCAGCCCCATGTGGAGGCCGAGACAGAGGATATCCTCCAGCACATGGTTGAGACCATTATGGCAGAGGGCTACAGTGGCGTCCTATTAGTCCTGGACGAAGTCTCCTTGTTTATGAAAAGCCGCTCCGACGAGGAGCGTGTGGACGACGAGAAGACCCTGGTCGTTCTCTCTAATCGTTTGGCGAAGGTGCACAACCTGCCCATCTGGACGGTCTGCGCTGCTCAACAGGCCATCGAAAGTAAGATGGGCGTCAAGAATATCATCGCCGATGACCGTCTCAAGCTCGTAAAGCTGCTTGAGTCCGATCAAGATTACTACGGCATCGTGTTAGCCCGCGTGCGCGAAATCGTAGATCCCGCCGCAATTCGCAACTATTACCTTTACTATCGGCGTGGCTTCAGTTGGCCGGCCAGCATTGGCGAGCAGGAGTTCGCCCAGTTTTTTCCGTTCCACAAGCCGGCGATCGAGGTCCTGCGCGCCGTGACGTATGAACTGACCACGACGCGCTCGGCCATTCACTTTATGCACCAAACCCTCAAGTACCAAGTCAAGCAGAAGGGCAATGAACTGATCCGGCTGTGGGAGCTTTTCGACGAAGCTGTCCGCTATGAAGAAGATCCCAGCGGTGTGCATGCCGGCTTGGTAGCTATCAAGACCAGGCGTGAGACCGAATACCGGGCCTACGAAGCCTGTCGCCGCCAAATCGATGCGCAGACCAGGGGGCCACTTAAGGTCCTCCGCGATAAGGCAATCAAGGTCATGCAGACCCTGTTTCTTTATCACATCGCCCGCATCCGGCAGCAGGGCTTAACGGCCGAAGAGATCGCGAATTCGGTCATGATCCCGCGGGACGCGGACTCCGATGCGGCTGAGAACAATGACCACTACCAGACCCTGGCCGACAAGCTGAAGTCTGAGCTGCGCCAGGTCGTCCAATCGTTTGATGAGGAAAACCATTCCCGTTACCGGTTTGACCCTGTTTTCACGGGGGTAAACCCAACTGACGAGTTCCGCAAGGCTCGCGATGAAGCCGAGGGCAACGAGTCTGGTCAGGAAGAAGCCTGGATGGCCCTACTGGCCCTTGATCAGTGGCAGGTTCGCACTCGCCAGATGACCTTGGACCTAACCAATGGGGTCCAGTCAATCTTTAGAGAGATTGCCCAGTCGGTGAACCAGCGAGCGATGTGGTGGGGCGACGATAAATCGCTGGAGCTGACCTGGCAGGGTAGACAGGTGTTCGGGAAGCAGGGGATGCGTGATCTGCGCCGGATGGTGGCGGATGGCCTCCCCTTGCCCGCCATCGATACCGACCAAACCGATGAGGATTTCGCCGTATTCATTAGCACTTACCCTATCTCAAACGAGAGTGTTAGTAAGCTGCTCGCTCAACGGAAGGACAAACGCGTAATCGTTTGGGTGCCGGCAGAACTAACACCGGAGGAACGCAGCCGCCTAATTGATTTTGCTGCCTATCGCCGGCTGGTGGACCAATGGGGAGGCAAGGAGACGGAGGACGCCGTAGCGGTTGTCAATTGGGTGGCCAACACCTTGCAGACGGACATGGCCAAGCTGTACAAGATCGTTGACACAAGCTACGCGCGCGGCCGAATGGAGGCCCTGGACAACGCCCGCATGGATTTTTACGTCGCAGGCGGGCTTACGAGCATCCTTACACCAGTGGTAGACCGTGTGCTAAGTTCTGCCTATGCCTCCAGTTCCATTCGGTTCGAGCAATTCGTCTTCCGGCGCGAAGAGGCCGTCAAGGTCATCAACGGCATCGTAAAGACTGGGCACATTCCTAAGGGCGCCAAACCCAACCAGAACATCAGCGCAGTCCAGAATTTTGGCTTCGGTCTGGGAATCGTAAAGCGCAGCGCCGAGCGTGATTTGGATGTCAACGAGAACACATTCGTTCAGGAGTTGTGGACCTTCATTGATACAAAGCAGAGCGATTCCGGCCAGCCTATGAAGGTGGAGACAATCTACAAGAACTTCATGGGTGTCGGAGGCCCGAAGGACTATGGTCTGAGCCGACGCATGGTACAGATTTACTTGTTGTGCCTGGTCCGGCTCTCGCGCGTCCGCTTGGGCGTTGGCCCGCGTTCAGGCCTGCCGTTCAACCAGATTGACTATTCCAATATCGCTGAGATCGATTTCTCCACTAAGGTTCTCGACGCACTGACCGACGTTCTCAAGCTGGAAAAGCCGGAGAATTGGGAGGTGCTGCGACCCTATGCTGAAAAGCTTTTAGGCCGCGAGATCCCAACTACTCACGAGGACGCTCAGATCACTGAGTACCGTAAGCAGTTGCGCGAGTTGTTCCAAACGGAGAAAGAGGGCGCTGGGCGGTTAGTCGAACGCGCGCGAAGTCTCTTTGAGACGTTAGGCTGCGCCAATCCGTACGAGGAGGAGTTGAAGCAAATCGCCCAACTCTTCCGGGTTGATGTCACGGGCGCCAATGACATTAATCTCATCCTAAATGGTCTCAAGCAGGCCCTCGGCTACGCGGCGTTCGACACCGAGATGACATCGCAGAAGGACGTGGATGACCTGGCCAGCCGGCTAAAGAACTATCGCGACCTCCAGCGATTTGTAGCCTTCGAGGCTGAGCTGCGCGTAGCAGCCGCCTATGTCCAATTGGGCTTGCCCGAGCGTCAGGACCTACGGGTTGCCCGGAAATTGCAGCAGGTAGTGGCTGAGAATCTCGCGACTCCGCAGCCGTTTATCGACTCGGAAGTCAAGCTGAAGACCGAGTTGGTTGGTCGAATTCCGGCTGAGGCAGGCGAAACCGGCACAGTGGGCGCGCTCATTCGAGAGTATACGCTGGTCTACTTGGCGTTGCACGAGCGCGTCGTCGAGCGCGTAGAAAGCCGTCGGAAGGCCATCGAAGAACTGATCACTGGTCCCAAGTTCCAAGCCTTGAGAGTCCTGGAAGGCATCCCCGCATTGCAGCCGACGATTGCGGCAGACCTCGAACGCGAGCTAAGAGAACTGGCCGCAGCACTGTTCGATGCGCCGAACGCCTCGCCAGATGCCATCCGACGCCAGCTGCTGAACGGTCCTGCCTATGAAAGCCGCCTGACTTTTCACAATGCCGACGAGACTATCGAACAGGCCGAGAGCGCGGTTGCTAACGCAGAACGACTCGTGCAAGAGGCATTGGATCGCAAATTGGTGGTGTTTATCAACCCAGCGGTTCGCGAACGGCTGCAGCAGGGCGAGGCCGAGCCGGTCATCGCCGGCTTGCTGAAACGCGACACAGTTGATGATCTGCGAGCATACGTGGTACCGGTCTGCCAGTCAGAGGCGGGCTTTGTGGACATCGTTAGTCGTTACCTGAAGCGGATTGTCGTCCGTCGGGTTCGCTTGGCCGATTTCAAACCGACTTTGACTACAGTGGAAAAGCAGCAGGTTGCCATTGTGGCTGAGGAGTTTGAGGCATTCCTGTCTCGCCAGCTCGACGAGCTGGATAACGATGATGACTCGCTACCGATGCTTCAACTTGAGTAGTCGGCCAGGACGCCGCAAACATGGCAACCATAGATGTCGGGATAGTCATCGGGAACCGCTTTGAGGTCAGGGCACATATCGGTGGTGGTGGTTTTGGCGATGTGTACCATGGATACGACCTGAACCTGCAGCGCGATATCGCGATTAAGCGCGTTAAAATCTCTGCCGCAGACTTCTCCGAAGCTCAACGGGCGCGCCGCCGCGAGGTGGCACTCGAAGAAGCCCGCAAGATCGCACTTCTCGCACATCCCAATATCGTATCGATCTACGACGCCTTGGAGTATGAGGATGAAGTACTCATTGTCATGGAGTATTTGCGGGGAGGCTCGCTCAACGACAAGCTCCGTCAACTGAGCCGTGCGGGCGGTTGGCTGAGCGTACCCGAGAGCTTCTTGCTGCTCCGAGATATCTTGTCTGGCCTCAATGCTGCTCATACGGCCGCACCGGGGCCGATCATCCACCAGGATCTCAAACCGGCTAACATACTCTTCGACCGGGATGACGTCCCTAAGATTGCCGACTTCGGTATTGCCGCTGTTGGGGTCGTGAAGGCGATTGAAACGGTACACCCCGGAAGGTGGCCGCATGATGGGACGATAGGTTTCATGTCGCCGGAGCAACTTCGAGGGGCGGAGCTCGATCCACGTAGCGATTTGTTCAATGTCGGCCTGATCGGATACCTTTTGCTTGGGAACAACCATCCGTTTGTCGACGCCCGATTTCTGTTCCAGTATAAGGAAATGGTACTTGAGCCTTATCGCACCATGCCGGTCATTCAACACGATACATTGCCAACCGAGGTGGGCGAGTTTATAGGGCGGTTGTTGGCTCTAGACCCGGCGGAACGATATCTGTCGGCGGCCGAGGCTTTAGCTGAGCTCGACCTTGTTCAAAATCGTTATGATGACCATAGCCTTAGCGGTCTGATGCTACTGCATGATGCGCTGCGAGGTGGACTGGTACCGCCGTTTCGCCCTACGCCCATAGATGTCGTCAATGGCGTGGCCCTTCTCAAGCGAAAAGGCCTTTACTTGCAGGGCGTCATATTATATGAACGCTTGGGAGTTGACCTTGCGGCCTTGCCAAGAAAAGCTCGGGAAGGGCTGGAGTCAGATTACATTGTGTGCAAGCGAAGAGTTGGGCGCGAGGTACCACAAGAATGACAGACGCTAATTTGCGCGATTGGGTTGTGGGTCAATTGGAGGCCGCCAAGGACCACGCGTACCTCCTGCTAAGAGATCCATCACGGCTGCTGCCTGAGAATGACGGTGCGCTGAGTGCTTTTGCTACGGAAAACGGCTACACCTTGATCCGGGCCTCGACCAACCTCGTCTTTCGTGAGTTATATGAAAAGGCACGTCGGTCACCGGATGTGAAGAAGCTCCTGGTATGGGATCGGATGGAGCAGCGCCTGGCCAAGACCGGCCCCTTGGGAGTGCAAACTTCGGCACCACCGCCCTTCTACCCTGACTTCCTTGCCACGGTTAGGCCAGAAGCCCGAATCGAGCTGGATCTGCGCCAGTTTCTAAAGGAGGCTACCGGGGACTCGTTGTGGCCTGCAGCCGCGAATGAGCCAGCCTACGCGCGCATTATCAAGCGAAATCTGTCGGCTGTGTTGCGCGCTCATCAAGGCTTGCGCGCAGTGAATCAAGGTCGGTTCACCGACTCGGATTTTCACACTATTGTAGCTTTTGCTGCGCTTGGCGTGCCTGAGTCGGCCTTCAAACGATTGGGTGCCGAGGACTATTGGAAGATCGGCTTGCTCGGCCACCAGGCCCTTGAAGAACTCGACACAATTGTCCCAGTCGTGACGAAGCAGGTCAAAGACGATCTGAAGCGCGCACCGGCGCCGTTCTCCTGGCTAGCGGATCAGGATCCCGAACGAGTAATCCGGGCATTTTACTTGGCGGTGATACTGTCCCAGCACTCCACTAACTGGAAGCTGCTCATACCGGTCGTTGATCCTGACTTGGCGGGTCTCACTCAGATGCCTGAGGCGGGACTATCAGAAGCAGCGGAGAAACTGGTCCGGCTTGATCGCGTGCAGGCCTCGCGCGACCTAGGCGAGGTCGAACGCGGTTGGAGCCGTGATGGCCTTCAGGAATTGCTGTATAGCCACCTAAAGTGGACGGAGATTGGACGCGTCGCCCAAGCACTTGAAAATGAGCGCTACTCCACCCTCATCCGTTCCCTGGCCCTAATGATGGCCCTCGGAAACCTAATGAGCAATGCGCCCAATCGGGAAGCAGAGCGGCGTGTTGCGGCCGTCCTCTTTGCGGACGCAGAAGCGGCCAACGCAACTCCGACGGTGCCGTTCGTAGATGCCCGAGAGTCTCTGGTCTGGACCAATCTGAAAGAGGCCTATCGGCTCGCCCGCAGTTGCCTATCACTCCGAGGCACTCTACAGGAAACAATCAAGGCCCTCAAAGTTACGAAAACCGACCAGCTAACCTTCGACTTCTTTAGGGCAGCTTGGAATGAAAAGCAGCTAAACCGGGTTGAGTATTACCTCTCGTCGCTTGAGCGGCTCGTGGATACCGCCGAACTCTTACCGTCGACCAGTGATGAACTGCCAGCAGCTTTTGACCAGGCGCGGCGCGGGATCCGGCAGCGCGTCTTGGACCTCGCCAAAGAGGTCGATGCAGGACTAGACGAATTAAATCGCCGCTTCCAGGAGTTGGTCAAGCGCGACTACGCAACCTGGGTGCAGAACGACGGCAGCTTGCAAGGGGCACCAATTCTGACCGCCCAATTCCTGCGCTTTTGTCTCAAGCGCTATTGGGATCCGAAGAACGAGAAGGCGGTCTTACTCATCTTCGACGGGATGCGCTATGACATTTGGGATGAACTGCTACGGCCGGCACTGATAGACCGAATGGAGGTCTTGGCCGACCTCCCGGCTTCATCCCTTTTGCCCTCCGAGACCCACGTTACCCGCAAGGCGATAAGCGCAGGGACTTTCCCAGATCAGTTTGACATGGACCAGGGCGAGGACAAATTACTCAAACAGGGTCTGCTCCACGCCATAGACTACAAAGGGCCTGTAGACACGCTCGCACCTGACACCGCTGGCACCGGCGAAACTGTGCGTTACCGTGCCGGCAACCTGGATGTATACATATTCGAGTTA
>Ga0163153_10006199_pt1 | contig 13610 bp, 11 predicted proteins | sample OliLakLV19MP6IB1_FD_148629 | JGI IMG/M metagenome (GOLD analysis project Ga0163153, IMG submission 148629) | Freshwater microbial mat bacterial communities from Lake Vanda, McMurdo Dry Valleys, Antarctica - Oligotrophic Lake LV.19.MP6.IB-1 | ecosystem: Environmental > Aquatic > Freshwater >... | reverse complement strand
CCTCCGGCATTCCGGGCTTTTCCCTCCGGCATTCCGGGCTTTTCCCTCCGGCATTCCGAGCCTGACCCGGAATCCATCTTCAGTGTTGAATTGGATACCGGATCAAGTCCGGGATGACGGGCTAGCCAGGGGCCGGGATGACGTACGAGCAGCGCGGCATACTATCTGGGGCTTGAGCCCTGTATCAATCGGACAGAATGTGCTCGATGCGCAATTGGCAGATTTCCTGCCCTCGCCAGCGATTGATATCCAGCCGATACAAAGCGCGTATGGATCCGCTGTTGCCCAGATTTTCCGGCGTACAATTGAATGCAATGGCCTCCAGCACCGCAGCGGACTGGTGTGGCCGCAAACTCAGTTTCATATGGGCAGCTCCAACCACCCGTTGCTCCACGATGGCAAAACGTCCATCGAACAAGGGCTCGGGAAAGCGCTGTCCCCAAGGGCCCAGGGCTTCGAGCTGATCGGCCAGGTCCAGACTCAAATCCGTTGCCGGTAGCTCTCCATCGGTCATCAATTCCGCGCTCAGGCTTTGGCCATTAAGTATGGTCTGCACCGCACCGAGCAGCGCCTGTTTGAATTCATTCAGCCGCGCCAGTGGCAGGCTCATACCCGCCGCCATGGCATGGCCGCCAAAGGAACTCAGCATTCCGGGGTTACGACTGTCCACCAGCGCCAAGACATCGCGTATATGCAAGCCGTTAACGGAACGCGCCGAGCCTTTGAGCAGGCTGGCTCCGGGTGATTCGGGGGCGAAGGCAACAACCGGCCGGTGCACCGCATCTTTTACTTTCGATGCCACCAATCCGACGATGCCCTGGTGCCAGCCAGCATCGAACAGACACACCGCATCGGGTATATCTGTTGCAAGCGAACCAAGCAGGTCCTTGACTTGCTGCATGGCACTGACCTGCATTTCATCCTGCATGTCCTTGCGCTGCTGATTCAGCTCATCCAGTTGGCGCGCCAGCGCATCGGCTTCGTCCCGATCAGAAGCGAGCAGGCAACGGATACCCACGCTCATATCTTCCAGCCGGCCCGCCGCATTCAGCCGCGGCGCCACCGCAAAACCCATGTCAGATGCTGCAGCGTAACGGTAATCCCGATTGCCAGCCCGCAACAGGGCCAGCAGGCCAGGTCGCGCCAGACCCTGCCGAATACGTTGCAAACCCTGGCTCACCAGGATGCGGTTGTTTCGATCCAGTGGTACCAGATCCGCCACAGTTCCCAGCGCTACCAGGTCCAGCAGGCTGGCCAGGTTAGGTTCCTTGAGCTTGTTGCTGAACCAGCCCTGCTGGCGCAGAACCTGCCGGACTTTGCTCAGCAGGTAAAACATCACACCCACGCCGGCCATGGCCTTGCTGGGGAAATCATCCCCGGGGCTGTTGGGATTGACGATGGCATGCGCTGCAGGCAGGCTCGGCCCCGGCAAATGATGGTCGGTGACGATCACGGTGCAGCCCAGTTCACGCGCGCGGGCAACACCGGCTATGCAGGCTATGCCCGAATCGACCGTAACCAATACATCGGGTGGCGCGCCAGCCAGGGTTTCCACCAGCGGCACCGTGAGGCCATAGCCGAACTCAAATCGATTCGGCACGCGAAAGCTGACCGACTGGCAACCCATGGCCTGCAATCCCAGCACCGCCACTGCAGTACCGGTGGCACCATCGGCATCAAAATCACCCACCACCAGAATGCTCTGCCTGGTGGTGATCGCGGTGGCCAATAGTTGCGCGGCCAGGGCTATACCGCCCAGACTGTCTGGCGCCAGTAAAGCTGGCAGTGCGAGTTCAAGTTCTGCTGCATTTCCCACGCCACGCGCCAGCAAGATCCGGCGTATGGCTGGGTGCATGTTCTCGGGCAAATTATCCTCCACCCGCGGACTACGCTGCGTGATGGACAGGGCACTCATGGCTGCGCCCGCAATGCAGCCAACCACAAGGACAAGGGTTTCGGCCGCCGCCAGAAACGCCGCAGATCGCGTGAGCTCAAGGACCAGCTCTGCTCCGGGCTATGCAGGCAAACACGGCCGCCCTGCTCTTTCAGTCGTGTTATCAAACCCATGCAAAAAGCTTCCAGCCGCTCGGGTGTCAGCGGTTGCGCAGCAGCGGCTCTGGAAGTCGGTGCGACGGCCCAATCGACCAATACCGAACCGTTGTTGCTGGTATCAAACAGCAGTCCATCAACGGGCAGATCACGCAAATCATTGACTTGCATGCCATGCAGCGAGGCCAAGCCACGACTGACCGGATCAGCAGAATAGACTCTTGCAAAGGCCTTGGCTGGCGCGGCTTTGGGCAAGTTGCCGCCACCCCAGAACCACACCGAATTGATCACGGCTGCGCCACGTTGGCGGCGCTGTTCATTGTCTGGGCTGGCGTGCAGCGCCATCTGGATTTCGTTCTGCAGCCTCTTCCAGTACCGGCCCGACTCACCTTCAGGCAAGCACTCGGAAACATCGGCACCCAGTGCCTCATCCAGCGACACAAAATTCACCTTCGAGTGCTGCGGCAGACGAATGATCCAGTAGTCCTCATCAGCCTGAATATCCAGCCCTTCCGCTGCCATGACCTGCTGGACGATTTGCTGGACCTGCTGCTGATAGTCACCGGGAAAGCCTGCAAAACCTGAATGCAGCAGCATCACGCGGCTCATGTCCGCCTGTAAGCTGACCGGGTCCATGCGCAGATAGTAGCCGGTGTCATTCACATTCGCTGCCGCTGAGGACAGGCGGCTGAGCGCCGCCACGGGTATTTCCCCATCCGCCTGCAGGCCAAATAATTTCAAGCGTAAGCCATCCAGGTCTGTGGCCAGCGGTGGGCTGGCCCTGGATTTGCTCAGAAAGTTCTCCAGACTGGGGAAACGATGCTCTGGCGCCTGCTGCCGCACCTGCTGCCGCACCTGTTGTTGCACCTGTTGTGGCACCCAGGCCGACAAACGTGGAAGTATTATCGTTGTGGTCGTAATGGAGTGCTGCACAGGCCCGTAGTCATCTTTTGGGGTCAGATGTATTCGACTCCAACGATTTCATATTGGCGTTCGCCGATGGGAGCAATTACCGTAATCACATCACCTTCATGGCGGCCAATCATCGCTCGGGCGATCGGCGAACTCACTGCAATGCGGTTCTCCTTGATGTCAGCTTCCAGGTCACCAACGATCTGGTAAGTTGTTTCATCAGCGGTTTCCTCATCGGCAATAGTTACGCGCGCTCCAAACACCACCTTATCACCGGCATTTACGGTAGTTGGGTCGATGATTTGCGCAGCAGACAGCCCGGCTTCGAGGCGTTGAATACGGCCTTCAATAAAGCCTTGTTGCTCACGGGCCGCATGATACTCGGCATTTTCCTTGAGATCGCCATGCGCCCGTGCTTCCGCAATGGCGGTAATAATGGCTGGCCGATCGGTCTTTTTCAGACGGGCCAGTTCTTCACGCAGGCGCTCGGCACCCTTCATCGTCAATGGTTTTCTGCTCATGTTTTTCCTTCGTTTCCGGCCCCGGGTTTGTTGGTATGATCGTTCTCAAGACCCTTGGCTAATCCTTTATGCAATTGTTGCAGGCTGTGTACAGTGTAGTCATTCTCATGATCCAGTGCGCACAGGGTGGCTTTGCCGCCCGCAATGGTGGTTGAATAACTGATTTTGCGCTGTAATGCTTCCCGCCGAATGGAGAAGGAATCAGAAATGGCCTGCCGTCCTTCGGTGGTGTTGACGATGAAGCAGATTTCCTGATTCTTGATCAGGTCGACGATATGCGGCCGTCCTTCCATTACCTTGTTGACCGTCGCGCAAGGAATGGACTGTTCATTGAGGAAACGACTGGTACCCCGGGTGGCTACCAATGAGTAGCCGCGTTGCAACAACTCGCGGGCAATGGACTCCAGCCCTTCCTTATCTCCATCCCGCACACTGAGAAATGCCTTGCCCGGCTTGGGCAGGCCGTAACTGGCGGCTTTCATGGACTTGGCGCGTGCACCACCAAAGGTCCAGGCTACGCCCATTACCTCACCGGTGGAGCGCATTTCCGGACCGAGAATCGGGTCTACACCTGGGAACTTGATGAACGGAAAAACTGCTTCCTTGATAGAAAAGTAATTAGGTATGATTTCTTTTGTGTGACCTTGTTCTTTGAGTGATTTACCTGCCATAACCCTGGCGGCGATACCGGCCAGGGGTACGCCGGTTGCCTTGGAAACAAACGGTACGGTGCGCGAGGCACGGGGGTTTACTTCGAGCACATAAACTTCATCACCTCGAATGGCAAACTGGGTATTCATCAAACCAATCACGCCCAATTCCAAAGACATCAGGCGAATCTGCCGACGCAACTCGTCCTGGACTTCTGGGCCCAGTGAATAGGGCGGTATGGAACAGGCAGAATCACCGGAATGCACCCCGGCCTGCTCTATATGCTCCATGATGCCGCCGATCAGCACATCCTTACCGTCACAGATGGCATCCACATCCACCTCGATGGCGTGATCAAGGAAGCGATCCAATAACACCGGCGAATCATTTGAAACCTTGACCGCCATGGTCATGTAACGGCGCAGCTCTTCTTCACTGTGTACCACGTCCATAGCTCTGCCACCCAACACATAGGATGGACGTACCACCAGCGGGTAACCAATTTCTTCGGCACCTTTTACCGCGCTTTCGACGCTGATGGCAGTACGATTGGGCGGTTGCCGCAGCTCAATGCGCTGCAGCAGTTTCTGGAAGCGCTCACGGTCTTCAGCCAGATCAATGGAATCAGGTGAGGTGCCGATAATGGGCACACCTGCGGCTTCCAGGGCGCGCGCCAGTTTCAGCGGAGTTTGCCCGCCGTACTGCACGATCACCCCCAGTGGGTTTTCCTTGCGGACAATCTCCAGCACGTCTTCCAGCGTCAATGGCTCAAAGTACAACCGATCGGAAGTATCGTAATCGGTGGAAACAGTTTCAGGATTGCAGTTGACCATGATGGTTTCATAACCATCATCACGCAGCGCCAGTGCCGCGTGAACACAGCAATAGTCGAATTCAATGCCTTGGCCAATGCGGTTGGGGCCGCCACCCAGCACCATGATTTTCTGCTTGTCGCTGGGCTGTGACTCACATTCCTCTTCATAAGTGGAATACATATAAGCGGTCGAAGTGGCGAATTCAGCAGCGCAGGTATCTACCCGCTTGTAGACCGGGAACACTTCCAGGCTGTAGCGGTACTGGCGGACCCGTGCTTCTTTCACACCCAGCAAACTGGCCAGACGACTGTCGGCAAAACCCTTGCGTTTCAGTTGCCACAGCTCAGTCGCGGCAATGGATTCCAGCTTCCTGCCCTGCAAGCCCTGCTCCAGCAACACCAGTTCTTCGATCTGCGCCAGGAACCACGGATCGATCCAGGTCCAGTTATGCACCTCAGTCAAGCTCATGCCTTCGCGGAAGGCATCAGCCACGTACAGGATGCGCTCCGCTCCCGCTTCGCGCAGCTCGCGCTTGAGTTCCGACCTGCGCGCTTCGGCATCCTCGCCCTGCAGAATCGGATTCAGTCCATCACGGTCAGTTTCCAGACTGCGCAAAGCTTTCTGTAATGATTCCTGGAAGCTGCGGCCGATGGCCATGGCCTCGCCCACCGACTTCATCTGCGTGGTCAAACGTGGATTGGCGGCAGGAAATTTTTCAAAAGCAAAACGCGGAATCTTAGTCACCACGTAATCAATGGCCGGTTCAAACGAGGCCGGGGTCGCACCACCGGTGATCTCGTTGCGCAATTCATCCAGTGTGTAACCCACCGCCAGCTTGGCCGCGACCTTGGCAATCGGAAAGCCGGTGGCCTTGGAGGCCAGCGCGGAAGATCGCGACACACGCGGGTTCATTTCGATCACCACCACTTTGCCATCGGCCGGGTTGATGGCGAACTGCACGTTGGAGCCACCGGTATCCACACCGATCTTGCGCAAAACAGCGATGGAGGCATTACGCAGGCGCTGGTATTCCTTGTCGGTCAAGGTCTGGGCTGGAGCCACCGTGATGGAGTCACCGGTATGAATGCCCATGGGGTCGAAGTTTTCGATGGCGCAGATGACGATGCAGTTGTCTTTGCAGTCGCGCACCACCTCCATTTCAAATTCCTTCCAGCCCAACACGGACTCTTCCAGCAAAACTTCATTGGTAGGCGACAGCTCAATGCCGCGCGCAACGATTTCCTCAAACTCTTCGCGATTATAGGCGATGCCTCCGCCGGAGCCACCCATGGTAAAAGACGGCCGAATGATGGTTGGAAAGCCAATACGGCCTTGCTTTTGCAAGGCTTCTTCCAAGCTGTGAGCAATGACCGCAGTCGGAACATCCAGGCCGATTTCAATCATGGCATCACGAAAGCGTTCACGATCTTCCGCCATGTCGATGGCATCGCGCGATGCACCGATCATTTCCACACCGTATTTCTCCAGCACGCCTTCACGCGCCAGGTCGAGAGCGCAGTTCAGAGCAGTCTGGCCGCCCATGGTGGGCAGCAGCGCATCGGGTTTCTCGCGGGCAATGATATGCGCCACGGTTTTCCATTCGATCGGTTCGATGTAGATGGCGTCGGCCATCTCGGGGTCGGTCATGATGGTGGCTGGGTTGGAATTCACCAGGATGACGCGGTAACCCTCTTCGCGCAGTGCTTTGCAGGCCTGGGCGCCGGAGTAGTCGAACTCGCATGCCTGGCCAATCACAATGGGTCCAGCGCCGATAATCAGAATGCTGTTGATGTCCGTGCGTTTTGGCATCAGCGTGCTTCCCCCAATACTGGGACGTCAGCTTGCTTTGGCGGCTGCTTTTTGGCCGCGACCATCAGATCAATGAAACCATCAAACAGCCCGGCGATATCTTGCGGACCGGGGCTGGCTTCAGGATGACCCTGAAAGCTGAAAGCGGGCGCATTTTTTAATCGTATGCCTTGTAAGGTGTTATCAAACAGCGAGCGATGAGTGGTTGAGACAGTCTTCGGCAAGCTGTTCTCGTCAACCGCAAAGCCATGGTTCTGACTGGTGATCATTACCTGCCCCGTGGCCAGATCTTGCACCGGATGGTTGGCACCGTGGTGGCCGAATTTCATTTTCATGGTGCGGGCACCCACGGCCAGCGACAGCAACTGATGCCCGAGGCAAATACCGAATATCGGCAAGCCGGTTTTCAGCAACTGCTGAATGGCCTTGATGGCGTAATCACAAGGCTCAGGGTCACCCGGGCCATTGGACAGGAGCACACCGTGTGGCTGCAGGGCCAACACGTCATTGGCAGACGTGGTAGCCGGTACCACAGTCACGCGACAGCCTCTGTCCGCCAGCATGCGCAAAATATTGCGCTTGATGCCAAAGTCATAAGCCACCACGTGGAAGCGGCCGGCACTCTGGCCCCATTGCTGGCTATCCAGGTCCCAGGTACCCTGCTCCCAGGAATACGCTGCAGCGCAACTGACTTCTTTGGCCAGATCCAAACCCACCATGCCAGGAAAAGAGCGTGCCAGTTCGAGGGCAGCTTGCGCTGTGGCATTCGGACCACAAACGATGGCGCCGCTCTGGGCCCCCTGCTCGCGCAGGATACGGGTTAGTTTGCGGGTATCAATATCGGCAATGGCAACAGTGCCCTGTCGTTGCAGGTAGTCCGCCAGGGTTTCCTGCATACGCCAGCTACTGGCCAGCAAGGGATAGTCGCGAAGAATCAACCCGGCAGCCTTGATGCCATCGGATTCATCATCCTGCTCATTACAGCCGGTATTGCCTATATGCGGATAAGTGAGGGTTACCAACTGGCGCGCATAGGAAGGATCCGAGAGGATTTCCTGGTAGCCCGTCATAGCGGTATTGAAAACCACTTCACCTGCGGACTGCCCCTCTGCACCAATGGAACGACCACGAAATACGCTGCCGTCCTGAAGTGCTAGTACTGCCAACTCTGCCACGTTTTGCTCTCCGGACATAAAAAACGGGAAAGCTTAGAGAACCATGGGTTCCTTGGGCTGTTCCCGCTTAGAAAATTCGATTTTCTGGCCTTTACCGTTGCTGCATCGCTGCCAGTTTGCAGTGACAGCGTCCGGTGAAGGGGACTCTAAGCGCTCAGATTTTAGCGGAGCAGCATCGCCCTGTCTAACGACGAGTGCCTAAATGGACGATATTTGCGCAATTCATTTCTAATCATCGGTAGTCGGAGCCAGGCTCTGTAACCAATCATCGGCGCTAAAACGGCCTGCAGCCTGCTGAGCCAGCCAGATGGCGGCAGCTAAAGCGCCGCGGGCAAATACCGCACGATCTTTAGCCAAATGCGCCAAAGTGATTTGCTCGCCAGCCCATTCAAAGCGGATTTCATGCTCGCCAATGACTTCGCCCACCCGCTGTGACGTATAACTGGCTTGTTTATGCGGACTGGCTGACTGAATCGCATCACCCAACATCAACGCAGTACCGGATGGAGCGTCCTTTTTATGTTGATGGTGCACATCATCAATGTGAATGCGGGTATCAGCAGGCAACGCAACACTGGCCTGTTTGGCCAAGTGGGCCAGCAAGTTGACTCCCAGGCTGAGGTTGGGCGACCACAGCACCGCAACAGATTGTGCCGCACGGTCCAGCGCTTGAATTTGCCCGGACTCCAGTCCGGTGACGCCACTGAGCAGAGCCACGCCACGCAGCGTGCACCAACGAGCCGCCTGCTCGGTTCCAGCAGGCAAAGTGAAATCCACCAGCACTTGTGGTTTCGCAGCAAGCTCATCCAACCGGCTGAAACATGGGGTATCCGCTATCCACTCCGGACTCTGACGCGCCACCACGGCGCTGAGCACCACGTCGGTTGATTGCCTGACCTGTTCGGCAAATGCCTCTGCCATTCTACCGGCACCAAACAGCGCCACGGAGATCATGAGTGCAAGCCGCTCACGAGGTCATGCGCTCGAAGAATTCCTTCACGTTGCCCAGCCATGACTCGGTGCGCGGATTATTCTGCTCGCCACCATCCGGACTGCTTTGCTCAAATTCTTTCAACAGGTCTTTCTGTTTGCGGTTGAGTTTCACTGGGGTTTCCACTGTTACGCGGCACATCAAATCGCCTTGTGAGCGGCTGCGTACCGATTTCACACCTTTGGCCTTGAGGCGGAACACCCTGCCCGTTTGGGTTTCAGAGGGTATCTTGAGTTTGACCTGGCCATTCAGTGTAGGAATTTCCAGTTCACCGCCCAGTGCCGCGGTGGTGAACGGGATGGGCACTTCGCAATACAACTCATCACCGTCACGTTCGAAAATACGATGCGGCGTAACGCGGACTTCCACGTACAGATCGCCGTTGCCAGCGCCGCTGCGACCCGCTTCACCCTCGCCTGATAAACGGATGCGATCACCGGTATCCACTCCGGCTGGTATCTTCACTGCGAGTGTGCGGGTTTCTCTTACCCGTCCCTGGCCATTACAGGTACCACAGGGGTTACTGATGCGCTCGCCTGCACCATTGCAGTGCGGACAGGTTTGCTGCACGGAAAATATGCCCTGTTGCATGCGCACCTGGCCGATACCGCCGCAGGTTGTGCACTGTTCTTTCTTGCCGTCTTTAGCGCCTGAACCATCGCAGGTTTTGCACGCGCCCAGGGTGGGTACACGAATATCGCGCGAGATGCCGCGTACCGCATCTTCCAGTTCCAGATCCAGCGTAAATCGGAGGTCAGCACCGCGAGCCCGTTGTTGTTGGGCACGGCGGCCGCCGCCGAAAATATCACCAAAAATATCGCCAAAAATATCGCCTACATCACCCTGAAAGCCACCCTGGCCCCTGCCATGTTTGACGCCTTCATGGCCAAAGCGGTCGTAGGCAGCCCGTTTGTCCGGGTCCTTGATGACTTCGTAAGCTTCTTTGATTTCCTTGAACTGGTCCTGGGCAGATTCATCCGGATTACGATCCGGGTGATATTTCATAGCCATACGACGGAAAGCCTTTTTCAGCTCCGCTTCGCCCACGTCCTTTTTTACGCCGAGGACTTCGTAGTAATCGCGTTTTGCCATGCCGGGAATTCCTTTTTGCTGCACCAGAGGTGAGGCTGTTGCCGCAAAAATTCAAGTACATCCGTTCAAAAGGAGACAAGGTCAGCTCAGGGCACACCCGTCTGACGTGATCTGCCCGTTCCCGGATTGCTCGCCGCAGAGGTTGCGGCTGCCTGGAGTTGCACAGGTTCGTCGAACTTAAGCTGCATTACTGCACGAGAGGCAATAAGAATATGGCGAGGATAACTGTCAACTAACTCATTGGCTGCAATTGTTCTCCTTAATAAACCTCAGTGTATCGGCGGCAACTGGCGACACCCAGCGAAACGACTTGGCCAGCCCCATTAGCACCCGCACGTGCCCGGCTTTTTCATACAGGAGCATATCCACCCTCCCACCCGACTCTGTGATCGTATTGGCCAGACTTTGCGAATTGCGCGGCTTTACGCGGTTATCCTGCAAGCCATGGATAAGCAACACGGGCCCCTCTTCGCCCGTTACAAAATTCACCGGCTGACTGGCTGCACGTTCCTGTTCCGGAAACAAGCTTTGCATTTCCGGCGAGGCCAAAGGCAGGAAATCGTAAGGACCGGCTAATCCCACAAACCCGCAGGGCTTCAAAGCAGCGCCGCTGTTCTGCAGATAACGCTGATCAAAATACAGCAGTGCCGCGATGTGCGCCCCGGACGAGTGCCCCATGAGAAAGATGTTGTCAGGATCACCACCATACTGGCCAATATTTTGCTGTACCCAGGTAATCGCTGCCGCTCCGTCACGAACAAAGGCAGGAAAAACAACCTTGGGATACAGCCTGTAGTCCGGAATTACGACCATGACATCGCCCTCAAGTAAAGTTGAGGCCACAAATTCATATCTCTGACGGGATCCATCCTTCCAGGCCCCACCGTAAAAGAACACAACAACAGGCACAGGCGCTTCTGTTTCGCTTACCTTTGGTTTGTATATGTCCAGAGTCAGGCCGTGCGCCGCATCGAATACCTCTGTCGCAACCGGATTAGCAGTGCCTGTAGGGCTGAAAGCACTGACAACGGACAGAACACTACAACCTGTTGCAAACATAGCCAAGCCCAGTGCAAATGCTAAATTCCACACCACAACAGGCACGCGACCACCGGCTTCGACCGGCAAGCTTGCTTGGTGACCGCAGCCGGTCAAAACCAGGGTGGACGAGATCGAAGCTACCCGGAGCGCCCTGCAGACGTGATGGCTCACAGTTTACTCAGGGGGCGTCGCCGCCGCCCCGCCAACTCTTTAACGCAAACATCCCCTGTCAGGGTTGCAGTTGTCCGCGTAGTTCACCCTCTGGATTTGCCGCGGTGTGGATGTTGACGTAGAGATTTCCAGCCTGGAAGCTCGCATACTGCTCAGCTGTCAGCATTGTGCCCGCCGGGACTGCATAGGTGTTTCCGTTCTTTGTGAGAGGAATGATCACCTCTCCATTCTTGCCCGGTGCCGCTTCGTGGATGTGTGCCGCTGTCCCGGCGATCCCGGTACTCATCACGCTGCCGCTAACTGTTCTGTCGCTACCTATAACGATTGAACTGGTACCGTCGCCAGCGCTCTCGACCGGCGGCACTTCCTGATCACCGGTCAGTGTCGTCGTTATCTCGGTAGCAGCTGTGGTGCCCGCATACGCGCCGAATGCAGCTATCGTCAAGATCAACGCTGTACCGAGTGGTAACCACACTCGTCTCGGAATTATGTCGCTATACATATCAAACTCCTGCTGTGAAAGATTCGGATAAAGTATTACGCCCGAGCGAGCTCGGCCTGTCTGTTCGCTATCGAACGAAAACGTTGCAGTTGTGCGATCCTGCATGCCAGTCTCGACGACGTTCGGGAATCCACTTGTGAATGGATGACTGAATACAACGAGGAGCGGCCACACGAATAATAGTCATAATAGTCTGCATGCATGGAGCTCGGAGTGTCGCCGTCAAGATTTGCTCGATTGCGCGTCAGGGGGTGCCATAACGATGCGGTTGGGGAGGCTCATGTCCCCCAGCTGAGTCGGCGAAAAGAGTTTGTCGGCCATGCGAATATCCTGGTTTGAAAATGAGAATGGAACTTGCCACACCAAATGCAAGTTGCGTCCGAAAGTTCCACGCTTCATGAGCGGACCTGTCCAACGTCAGATTTTTTGGGACAGATGCCTGCCTGGCCTGAGTACAGCCATGGATATGCCCATTGCCGTAGGTGCCGTCACCATGCTGACCGCGGGCTAGCCCCTATGGGATGGTGCGCCGCAAGCGGCGCCCTTTCATCAGCGAGTCGCGATGATCCAGACGGCATGGATGATGCCGGGGATATAGCCCAGAAGGGTAAGCAGGATGTTAAGGAAAAATTGAGCGCTCAAGCCCACCTCCATGAACACTCCCACCGGTGGTAACAATACTGCAAGTATCAGTTTTACGATGTCCATGGTTATATCTGTCCTCTTTACCGGTGTTCAATTGACGAGCGAATTGTGGTTACTGCCTAGCGGTTTTCGCGAGTTTGGACGATAGCGCTTCGGCTCATACCACTGGCACCGACCAAGCCGCCAAGCGCGGCCGCTCCGAGGCTCAATGCAATAGCAAAAAAGTAAAGCCAAAGCAGGGCTTGCGCGTAGTCAGATGTCGTTTCTACGGCGGCTTTGAATTCTGCAAGAATCTTGCCGCCTTGCTCTTCGATACTGGCGCTCACGCCATCCACAATCGCGGTGATTTCTGTTTCACTCAGATCGGTGTTCGCCGCGAGGATTGTTTTCGCTCGCTCAGGATCACCGAACAAAAGAGCCCGCGATGCAGCAGTCGATGTCTCGGCGTCAAGTTGTTGCAGCGCAGTCTGTAATTCCTGACGGCTGACCTCGGGACCGCTCATTTCACTAACCGCCTGGAGCGAAGCATCAATTTGTTCAGTTAACCACTGGCTGACCTGCTGCCCGACTTCAGATTCCTCAGCCATGGTTTGTACTTGCTCGCTTACGCCCTCAACGATATCGCTAAGCTCAGCCGCAGATAAATCCAGCCCTCGCCTGAGCGTGCGTTTGGCCCCTTCGATGTCGCCGCTTACAATCTCCTGTACTACGCGCTCCAGTAACTGTGGATCCATATTGTCGATGGCGGTTCGCATTTCCTTCTGACTTACTTCGGCAACACCACTGGCTTCCGAGTTAGCGATAACCCTGGCGGCTTCACGCTTAAGACGAGCGCGCAGGTCATCTGTATAAGACGACGCGGCCAAATCCGCCGCTCCGCTGCCGAGCGCCTTCATTCCGGAAAACATAGCCCCACCGACACTGGAGGTGGCAGTCACCGCACCCTGCGTTAGCTTGGCCCCTGCAGAAACCACACCGCTGATGACCATGGCGTCCACAACAACGAGCGCGACAAAGCCAACCGACCAGACAATTACACCATGCATCAATCCCGAAGCATGCGTCATTCGGCCCGACAGATGTGCCGCTAACAGACCGCCAATAAAGTTCACTACCAGTGCCGACAGTACCACCCACACGGCCGCGCCAATTGCCAGCCCCCCCCCGCCTATAGCCGCCATGTCGGTAACGTCAACGACGCTGACACCAATCGCCGCGCCGAGAATCATTAATAAC
>Ga0163153_10006196_pt1 | contig 13614 bp, 14 predicted proteins | sample OliLakLV19MP6IB1_FD_148629 | JGI IMG/M metagenome (GOLD analysis project Ga0163153, IMG submission 148629) | Freshwater microbial mat bacterial communities from Lake Vanda, McMurdo Dry Valleys, Antarctica - Oligotrophic Lake LV.19.MP6.IB-1 | ecosystem: Environmental > Aquatic > Freshwater >... | reverse complement strand
AACGTCGACTCGTGGCCGGCAGGGGTGCTGCCGGCCGGGATAGTCTCAGCACAGGAGCACTGTTTGACGTCGGACGTCGCGCGCGCGCGCGGCACAGCGGCCACCGCGCTGTCGAGGAGTCGATGGCCCACCGACAGGGCCGAGGGACGATTTCTCGCCAGCGTCGAGGCCGACGGGGCGTGGTTCGGCGTCTCGAAGGCGCTGCTGACGATCTGCACGAGCCAGGGGAAAGACACACTGATTTGCGACGTCCCTCCCGGCGCGATCGAGGTGCTCCGCGTGACGTGCCCGGATCTCCTGGTCTTACTGCCGCCGTAGACCCGTTCGGAGTGATGTGTGCAAGTCAGTGGCAGGATCCGCAGGCTCACGTTGTGCGATAGTAACGGCTACCTAGAGGTGCTATGAGAAGAGCCGTTGCTGCCGTTGTGTGCGCCCTGATCGTATTCGTCAGCCTGATCGCGCAGGATGGGCCTGAGACCGTGGTGCGCGGGACGAAAGAGTTCCGCCAGAGCGAGGTGGTCACGGGACTCGCCGGGCCGTGGGAGCTGACGTGGGGTCCGGACAATATGCTGTGGGTGACGGAGCGCACGGGCAAGCGCATCACTCGCGTGAATCCGGCAACGGGTGAGCAAAAGGTGGCGGTAACCATCGATGAGGTGCTCGCGCCGGGAGGGCAGGACGGGCTCATGGGGTTGGCGCTCGACCTGGGCAACAACTTCGTCTACACGGCCTACACGTACACCGACCGGAGTTTGGCGCCGCACGAGACGCGGGCTCCCGCGAGCCCGTATCGCTTTCTCTACACCAAGATCGTACGCCTCACCTACGATCGGGCGAAGGAGACGCTGGGTAGTCCCGTCACACTGATCTCGGGATTGCCCGCGGGCAACGACCATCAGGCCGCGCGGCTCAAGATCGGACCGGATCGCAAGCTGTACTACACGATCGGCGATCAGGGGAACGATCAGCTCGGCAACTACTGTGTTCCGATCGAATCCCAGCGGCTGCCGACCCAGCCGGAGATCCGGGCGAACAACTACATCGCGTATGTGGGGAAGTCTCTGCGGCTGAATCTCGACGGCTCGATTCCGAACGACAACCCGGAGATTGCAGGCGTGCGGAGCCACGTCTTTACGTACGGCCATCGCAATCCGCAGGGAATCGATTTCGGTCCGGATGGCACGTTGTACGAATCGGAGCACGGCCCGAAGACCGACGACGAGATCAACATTCTCAAAGCGGGTGCAAACTACGGGTGGCCGCACGTGGCGGGAATAAAGGACGGCAAGGCGTACGAGTACGCGCGGTGGGCGGAGTCCACGACGCCGTGCGCGCAGATCAAATTCAGCGACCTGGCGATTCCCGCGACGGTGCCGCGGGAGCCGGAGTCCGCGTTCACCAGGCCGCTCACAGAGCCGATTGCGACGATGTTCACGGTGCCGACCGGGTTCAACTTCAGCGATCCGGTGTGCCGCGGCGTCGACTACATCTGCTGGCCGACGGTGGGCGTGTCGAGCATCGAATACTACGGGTCTCCCCGCAATGGCGGCATCCCCGGCTGGGAGAAGATGCTGCTGGTGACGGCACTGAAGCGCGGGTCGCTGTACGTGGTCGCCCTCAGCGCCGATGGGCAGAGCGTGCGGGGACCGTTTTCGCGCTACTTCCAATCCGACAACCGCTATCGCGACACGGCAGTCAGCCCCGACGGCAGGACGATCTACATCGCGACCGATCCCGGGGGGCTGGCCGAAGCGGTGGCGGGCGGCACCACGCGCGCGATGACCAACAAGGGATCGATCCTCGCGTTCACCTACGTCGGGGAAGGGACGGGGGCGCCCATTGAACCCCAGCGCACGACCGCTGTCGCTCCGCCCAAACCAGCAGCGCCGGCGGTGACGGTGACGGGCCCCGCTCCGCAATATACGGCCGCGCAGGCCACCGCGGGCAAGACGGCATTTGATGCCGATTGCGCGGTGTGCCACGGGAATACGCTGACGAACGGCACGATGGCGCCGCCGCTCGCGGGCGAGTCGTTCCACGCCGCGTGGTCAGGGCGATCCGTTCGTGAGCTGTTCGACAGTGCCAAGATGATGCCCCCGGCCAATCCCGGTTCGCTCTCGGATGACACGTACGCACGCATCGTCGCCTACATGCTCCAAGTGAACGGCTATGCAGCGGGCGAGACGGCACTCACGACGGGAGACGGGACGACGCTGCGCTAGTCGCGATGACGGCTCAAGGCTTCTGCTGGATGGATTCCAGATAGTCGACCAGCGCCGCGATCTTGCCGGGTGTGGTATCCGGGCCGTCGGAGCTTCTGCCAAAGGCATCGCCCCACGCCGGCATGTCCCCTCCGCCATGCCCCGCCAGCGGTTTGCGGCCGTCGATAATCCGCGACACCATTTCCCCCGAGAAGACCCCGCCATTCCTCAACGCCAACAACGTGAGGTTCGCCGGCGGTTTGCGAAGCATCGCTGCCAGCGGCCCATCTCCTATGGCGCGCGCTCCGTGGCACGTTGCGCAGTACCGGCTGAACATTTCCGACCCACCGAACTTTGCCGGAGCCGGTTGGCTCGCGCTTTGGGCCCATGTGTTTGCGGCGACGAGGGCGATCAGCCCACCTGCAGTCACCAAGCGAATTGCGAAGCTCTTCATAGATTCTCCTGCTGCCTCATCAGGCAAGGGCGGTACCATCGCAACCGGGAGTTTTGCGGGGGTTTTCGCGTTGTGGAAGCTGGTGTTGCCGTGAGGAGCGGTAATTTTCCCGCGCCGTGGGAAATTCTCCCGATGGGGGAGCAGAGGATCAGAATCCATTCTGCCGCCGTATCAACGTGGTCGCGCGAGGGGCAGGCGAACCGCGGCCATCTCTAACGCGCCATGATCATCATGTTCGTCGCGGTCCTGTAGCGTCCAGCCGGCGGTCGGCCAGCGCCTGGTCGATGCGCTGTCGTGCGCGTGCCTCGGGGGCATTCGAGCTACCGGCGGGCGACATCCAGAAGATTCCGGTTCACAGTTGAATTCCAAGACGATAACAGCGGAGGTGGCGTTGCGACGGTCAACCTCAATGGTGTGTCAATGTGCATCCAGTTGTAGTCAAGTGGAAGTATAATAGCACGTCATGTCCACCCTCCCACGCGCCATCCGGAACAAGGGCATCTTCCGCCTGACGGAAGCCCGGGCGCTCGGCCTTCACCCCGAGCAGGTGCGGAGGCTTACCCGTCAGGGCCACCTGACCCGACTGGGTCGAGGGCTCTATACCGCGGCCTCCACGGTTCCGAGTGAGCACCACACGCTCGCGGAAGTCGCCAAGAGGGTTCCGAAAGGCATCGTGTGCCTGCTGACAGCGCTTCGGTTCCACGCGGTTGGTACCCAGCACCCGCGTGAAGTCTGGCTGGCCGTGGACCGACGCGCGGGAATCCCGAGGATCGATTTCACCCCTGTTCGGGTGGTGCGCATCTCCGGTGTGGCGCTCACGTCCGGCATCGACGAACACGAGATCGAGGGCGTGACCGTTCGCATTACCAGTCCCGCCAGGACCGTCGTCGACTGCTTCAAGTTCCGTAACAAGATCGGCATTGATGTCGTCGTCGAGGCGCTGCGGGACTACCGCCGCCTCCGGAAAGGAAGTGTCGACGAGCTGTGGCGCCAGGCAGACCAGCTCCGAATGACCCGGGTGATCCGCCCATACTGGGACGCGATCGCGTCATGAAGCGGAAGACCCCGGTCAACGTCGCGGCTTCCGTCAGGGCGCGACTCCTGAAGGTGTCCAAGGAGCGTCGCGAGGACTTCACGCTGACGCTCATGAACTACGCCGCGGAGCGCTTTCTGTACCGCCTATCGCGTTCGAGGTTTCGGGACCAGTTCGTCCTGAAGGGAGCCATGCTGTTCGCCGTGCGGATCGGAGAACGGTACCGCCCGACCCGTGACCTTGATCTGCTCGGAACGGGCGAGGCCACCGAAGCGGCCATCGAAGCGGCCGTCCGTGACATCGGCACAACGGCGGGCTATGACGACGGAGTGAGCTTCGACCTTGACAGCCTGCAGGTACATCCGATCCGGGAAGACAATCGCTACGGCGGCATTCGCGCGGTGATGCAAGCGCACCTCGCTGAGGCTCGCATCCACCTTCAGATCGACGTCGGTTTTGGTGACGCGATCACGCCGGCGGCAACAGATCTGGAGTTCCCGACGCTCCTTGCCGACATGCCCCCGCCGAATGTGCTTGCGTACCCGACCGAAACCATCGTCGCTGAGAAGACCGAAGCGATGGCCGATCTAGGCAGCTCGAACAGCCGCATGAAGGACTTCACGGACGTCGCGATGGCGGCCCGGCGTCTGGCCTTCGATGGGGATATCCTCGCCATGGCACTTCGAGCAACGTTCCGTCGCCGCAAGACGCCCTTGCCTGACACCGAATTCGTTGCCCTCAGCGAACGGTTCGTGAAGGACCCGAATGCTCAAGCGAATTGGAAGGCGTTTTCCACCAGGAACCAGCCGAGCGGGTTCGAGTCTCTGTCCCAGGTCGTGGCCGAACTTCGGTCCTTTCTCCTCCCACCGCTTGAACACGCCAGAACCGGCGAACCGTTCGCCGCGAGCTGGAATCCCGGTGGCCCATGGAGTAGCGTTCACTCGTCGACAGATTTGACCGTCGCTCCGATAGTTGCCGGCCGCAAGGCGCCCACCGATGCGAGCGTGCGGCTCTCGGAGCCGCGAAGGGTGTAGTCGCGGTCGCGGAACCGAATGTGCTCCCGTTCTGGGCCTCGGGGCAGGCTGACGCGGTCAACGAACACGTCACGCGGCTCCACGCGTCCTCGCTCACGCGGGTCCGAGCCCCCGCGGCCGCTGCGGCTGAGGTCGCGCCCGCTATCGTCTCGGTCGCGCGGATCGTCACCCCAACGAGGATCGTAGGACATCGGACACCTCCGTCGAAAACAGCAGCATTTACAGGCTTACGCTGCCGTCCAACAAAGATGCCGATACAGTGTGCGGCGAGCCCCCGCAACCATTGTCTGCACGAGGTCGCGGACGTTCAGTCGGCGACGCTACCGGTCGCGGCGCCGGACCGCGATGCGATCGTGGGCAAATACACGTATGGATCGGGCCCTCGCGACTCCTTCTCGGCGGGACTAAGCTCGTTGCACCGTAGGGCCTGCATGAGGCACGGACGCGATCAATGTTCCTGGACTGGCGGCTTCACGCTTGCGACCGGCTTCGTGCCTTTCAGGATCCAGCGCTGCATGCGCCGCCCGTTCGCGGCTTCGCCGGTGTACATCCGGTTCTTCGAATCGATCGCGATCACGTGCGCGCGAATGAATTCGCCGGCCTGGCGGCCGGGCCTGCCGAAGCGGTCGAGAATCGCCAGGTCGTTCCGGCGCAGGACCCACACGCGCTGATTCGTGCCGTCCATGAGGTAGAGCAGGCTCTGCTCAGGGTCGCGCGAGAACTGCAGGCTGAAGCCACTCCCCGAAGCGCCGGTTTCCGGACGAACGAACCGTTCCATCAGGTACTCGCCGTTCTGACGGAACACCTGGATGCGGTTGCCGCGGCGATCCGAAACGTAGATGAGGCCGTCCTTGGAGCCGACGAGGCCGTGCAGCGTGGAGTACTGCTGCGGCGGATTCGCCGGATTCACGGGATACGTGTATTTCTCCGTGTCATCTGGCCGCTTGCCGTACGCGCCCCAATGCCGTTTGTACTTGCCGGTCTCGGCGTCGTACACCACCACACGCTTGTTGATGTAGCCGTCGGCGATGAAGAGCTCGTTGGTCTTCGGGTCGACGTAGAAATTCGCCGGCCCACCCAGATGATCGGGATCGTTGCTACCCTTGTTCACGCCCGGCTCGCCGATGGTGAGCACGTACTTGCCGTCCTGCGTGAATTTCATGACGTGCATGCCGTTGCTCGTGCCCGTCCACACGAAGCCGTTGTGGTCAATGTAGATGCCATGCTCTTGGTCGAACCACGTGTAGCCGTCGCCCGGCCCGCCCCAGGTTCGCAGCACTTTACCCTCAGGGTCCAGCTCCAGCACCGGCGGCGCCGGAATGCAGCAGTCGGCGATCGGCGGCTTGATGGCGGCGCCGATCTCCTGCGGCGTGAGGCTCGACGGCATGTGAATCACCCACAGGTGATCGCGGTCGTCCACGAACAGCCCGCGGATATCGCCCAGGATCCAATCGTTCGGCAGTGTCGGCGGCCACGAGGGATCGACCTCGTAGATCGGTAGCCGGTCGGCCGTTGGCGATCCAGGGGCCGCCTTGGCGGTCGCGCCTTGTGCGCCGGCCACCACGGGCAGGAGCAACACGGCAACCAGGCCCGCAAAGGTGTGTGCATGTGTCATGACCCAGGGATTATCGCGCACTCGAGCCTGGGAACGGACGTGAACTCATCGCTCGCCCGTATGATGGTCACATGGCTGGCTGGCACCTAGAGCACACCTACGCGGAGATGCCGCAGATTTTCTACTCGCATGAGGTACCGACTCCGGTTCGCGAACCGCGCCTGGCCGCTTTCAATCGGCCGCTCGCGAGGATGCTCGGACTCAAGCCGGAGGCGCTCGAGGGTTCCGATGGCGCCGCAATTTTCGCTGGCAATGCCGTGCCCGAAGGCGGTCGACCCATCGCGCTGGCGTACGCCGGCCACCAGTTCGGCCACTTCACTGCCCTCGGCGATGGCCGTGCGATCCTGCTTGGGGAGCAGATCACGCCATCCGGCGATCGCGTGGACATTCAACTGAAAGGGGCAGGGCAGACCCGGTTCTCCCGCCGGGGTGACGGGCGCGCCGCGCTCGGCCCGATGCTCCGGGAATACATCATCAGCGAGGCGATGCACGCACTCGGTATTCCGACCACCCGGAGCCTCGCAGTGGTGAAGACGGGCGAGCCTGTCTATCGCGAGACGGTGCTCGACGGCGCAGTGTTGACGCGCGTGGCCGCCAGCCATATCCGCGTCGGCACGATGCAGTGGGCAGCGACACACGGCGACCAGGAAGCTGTGCGATCCCTTGCGGATTACACGCGTGCGCGACATTACCCGGAGCTCGCCGATTCGCCGGAGCCGCATATCGCGCTGTTCGACGCGATCCTCGGACGGCAGGCGTACCTGATCGCCCGCTGGCAGCTGGTCGGCTTTATCCATGGCGTGATGAACACCGACAACATGGCCCTCTCTGGCGAAACAATCGACTACGGACCGTGCGCGTTCATGGATAGGTACGATCCCGCCACCGTGTTCAGCTCCATCGACCATGGCGGGCGATACGCGTACCGGAACCAGCCGTCCGTCGCGCAGTGGAACCTCGCCCGACTTGGCGAAGCGATGTTGCCGCTGTTCGATCGTGACGTCGATCGCGCCGTGGAGCGTGCCACGGCGGCGCTCGACCGCTTCCCGGACTTGTTCGAGCGGCACTGGCTCGAGGGTATGAGAGGAAAGCTCGGACTGTTCACGCAGGAAGAAGGAGACAAGGCGCTCGTCGACGACCTCCTTGCCTGGATGCAGCGGCGGTCGGCCGACTTCACGAACACCTTCCGGTCGCTGATGAGCGGGCGACTGGTCGGGGACTCCTCGAACGCCGATCCCGAACTCGAGGCGTGGCATCACCGGTTGGCGGCGCGCCGCGGGCGGCAGCCGCAGTCGCTCGCCGAGGCCGAGGAGCTGATGCGACGGCACAACCCGGCGTTCATTCCGCGTAACCACAACGTGGAGGAGGCGCTCCAGGCGGCAACCAGCGCGGCCGACTATTCTGTGATGGAGCGCCTGCTTGATGTGCTGGCGACACCCTACGACCACGGGCGCGACTTGCCGATGTTCAGTACCTCCGGTTCGGGCGAACACCCTTACCGCACGTTCTGCGGCACGTAGCCTGTCGTGTCAGGTGAATTGGGAGTAGAGTGAAGGTTTTAGAGACAGGAGGCCGAATGTCAGTTGCCAAAGTCACCGAGATCAGCGCCACATCTTCGAAAAGCTTCGAGGACGCGATTCAGCAGGGCCTGAACAGGGCCGCCAAGACGCTTCGGAACATCCGCGGTGCCTGGATTAAAGAGCAGCACATCCACTGCGAGGATGCGCGCATCACGGAATATCGCGTGAACATGATGGTCACGTTCGTGCTGGACGACTAGCATGCCGCAGCGAACCGATGCACCGCCCGGACGCAACGAGCCCTGTCGTTGCGGATCGGGCCGCAAGTACAAGCACTGCTGTCTTGCCAAAGACGCCGAACAGGCGGGCGTTCGGCGAGCCGCAGCGGCAGCTGTGGAGTCTGCGCCAGCGTCCGAGGACACGACGGCAACCGCCGCGCCGGCGCGGAAGGCCCGTACAGAACAGCCTTGGAGGGCGCAGACGGCGACTCGCGGCTTCGTTCCGCGCTCGCGCACGCCGCGCAAAGTCGGCGGCGGCTGATCGGCTGCATCATCAGGCGGCCGGTTTCGCACGGGCCGTGATCGGGCCCAGATGCAGTCCGAGCGCACCGCCACACAGCAACGCAGCGGCCACCAGCAGCAGCGCGTAGTCGTAGGTGCCGGTCGTGTCCTTGATGTACACCATCAGCGGCGGCAGCGCGACGCCGCTATTCGGTGGTGACCGCCCAGAACACGGGCGTGGCCGCCCAGCTCAGCGCGATCGTCACCACCAGCAGCGCGTAGGCCAGACTCTGATTACCGCTATAGATCGAGCCGATCATCAGCGTGCCCGCTGCCAGCAATGGGACGCCCAGATGCAGGGCGCGCTCGCCGGATCGATCCGAGTGGCGACCGTTGGCGTACATGAACACGCACGCAAACAGAAACGGCACGGCGGACAGCACCGTCACGATGAGATCACTTTCGGTCGATACGGAGCGGACGATCAGCGGGAGGAAGACCGTGATGCCGAGCGTGGCGAAGGCCTGCAGGAACCAGAACAGGGCGAGCAGCCACACGCGGCGATTGCGCAGCGCGTCCTGCCAGGCGGTCGAGTGCGAGACAGGTGAGCTATCGGCTTCTGTGCGCAGCAGCCGGATGAGCCAGTCTTTCTGCGCATCGCTCAGCCATGGCGCCTTGGCCGGCGCGTCGGGCAGGTACCAAAGGACGCCGGCGGCCAGCGCAACCGCCGGAAGCCCTTCGAGCAGGAACAGCCAGCGCCAGCCCGCGATCCCCATCACACCGTCGAGGCTCAGCAGCGTTCCGGACAGTGGCATGCCGATCACCGATGCGAGCGTCGCGCCGATATAGAAAAACGACATGGCGCGTGCGCGGTCGCTGCGGGGATACCAGCAGGACAGGTCATAGATGATGCCGGGCGTGAAGCCCGCCTCGGCCGCGGACCGAAATGTTTGCCCGGTCGATGTAGGCGACCAGGTAGAGCAGCATCAGAAACGGAATCAGCTTGAGATTGAGTCGCGCGATCGTGCTGGTCCCGAGCGTGTCGGTGGGAGATGGCGAGGGAGACAATGGAGCACAGAGTGTAGGCCCACAGGCAGAAATTGTCCCGACTTGTTTCCGGGTCCATGGGAGGCTGAGCTTGGCCGGCAACTGAGGGCCTTGAGACTCAGGCTGGACCTCGATCAGCAGCAACCGGCCGAGCGAGCCGGCATCGCCCTGAATGCCGTCAAGAACCTGGAGAACGGCAAGGGCGCCACCTTGCGGTCCCTCGTGCAGGCGTTGCGCGTGCTGAACCGGGTCGAATGGCTTCGCACCCTCGCGCCGCAGGTCTCGATCAGTCCTGTGCAGATGCTCAAGACCAAAGCTCCGCGCCAGCGCGCGTCCCGCAGGAAGCCCTAAATGTACACGCCCGTCCCCATCGTCGAGGTGCGCATCTGGGGCAAGGCGGTGGGCGCCGTCGCGCTCGATCCGGTGCTGGGGTACTACGCCTTCGAGTACCAGCCCGCCTTTCTCCGATCCGGCATCGAGCTGGCGCCGCTGATGATGCCGCTGGCCGCGGCCCGTGACCCTTTCGTGTTCGCCGATCTTCCCCATCTGACGTACAGGCGGTTGCCGGGTCTGCTCGCGGACGCGCTGCCCGACGACTTCGGCAATGCGTTGATCGACGCCTGGATGGCGCGCGAAGGCGCGGGGAAGGCGCAGATTACCTCGCTCGATCGCCTCGCGTACATGGGCAAGCGTGGGCTGGGTGCGTTGGAGTTCAAGCCGGTGCGCGGCCCGAAGCCCTCGAAATCCGCAACCGCGATCGAGATGTCGGAGCTGGTTGAAAGCGCCAGGCGCGCGGTGCAGGGCGAGGTCGACACCGACGCGCATGCCGAAGCCGCGCTCGCACAGATTCTTCAGGTGGGCACCTCTGCTGGAGGCGCGCGGGCCAAGGCCGTCGTCTCCTGGAATCCTGAGACCCGCGGCATTGACGAGCGGCTCGGCGTCAGCCAGGACGACGGGCGCATCGAGTACGCCTATCACCTGATGGCCCGGGCCGCGGGGATTGCCATGTCCCCCTGCCGGCTGCTGGAAGAAAATGGGCGCGCCCACTTCATGACGAAGCGCTTTGACCGCGACGGCAATTCGAAGCACCATCTGCAGACGCTTTGCGGCCTTGCGCATCTCGATTACCGGCAGAAGGCGACCCACGACGTCAGCCAGTTTCTGATGACGGTCGATCGTCTGCAGCTGGGGTATCCGGCGATGGAGGAGGCGTTTCGGCGTGCCGCCTTCAACGTGATGGCGGCCAACTGCGACGACCACACGAAGAACATCTCGTTCCTTCTGCGCGAGGGGGGAGCCTGGGAACTGGCCTCCGCCTACGATGTGACGTACGCCTACAACCCGAAGGGGGAGTGGACCTATCAGCACCTGATGTCGGTGAACGGCACGTTCGCCGGCATTATGAGGGACGACCTGCTGATCGTCGCGGATCGCTTCGGCGTCGGTACGGCTCCGAAGGTGCTCGAGCAGGTGGAAGACGCGGTGGCGGCCTGGCCGGATTTTGCCGGGCGCGCGAACGTCAGCGCGCCCGAAGTCGCACGCATACGCGATCATCATCAGCACATGGCGAGGAGGCAGGCATGAAGCGTAATGGCTGGATCGGCGGCGTCGCGGGAGTCGTCTTCGTTGCATGGGCGTCCGTCAGCGTCCCCGTCGCGGGTCAGTCCGCAGCCCCCGGCGGTATTCCTCGGTTCGAGCTCGAGCAGGGCTGGCTCAAGGTGCCCGCGAAATGGCGGCTGGGGAATACGTCCGCGGTCTCCGTCGACGCCCGGGGACACGTGTGGATCCTGCATCGGCCCCGCACGCTCCCCGATACTCTGCGAGCGATGGCTGCGCCGCCGGTGCTGGAATTCGACGCGGATGGACACTACATCCAGGGCTGGGGCGGCGAAGGCGCCGGGTATGAATGGCCGCAGAACGAACACGGCCTTCACGTCGATCCGAAGGGATTCGTCTGGGTCGTCGGCAACGCCATGCCGCAGGACGGGCAGATTCTCAAGTTCACGACCGCCGGCACGTTCGTGATGCAGATCGGCCGGAGCGGGCAGACGGGCGGCAATACGACCCAGTTTCTGCTGGGCGCGGCCGGCCTCCGGGTTCATGCGGCGCGCAACGAGCTCTTCGTGTCGGACGGCTACGGCAACAGCCGCGTGATGGTCTATGACGCGGGCACCGGAGCCTTCAAGCGGATGTGGGGCGCGTACGGCAGGAAGCCTGTGGATCCGCCCACGATCGCCATCGGCCTACCCTCGTCTCCGACGTCACAAATTCCGGCGGGGATCGCCGAGCGGCTCCAGCACTTCAAGACCGTGCACGACGTCGATATTTCGCACGACGACCTGGTCTATGTGTCCGACCGCGGAAACAAACGGATCCAGGTGTTCACGCTGGAAGGGACATACGTTGCGCAGCAGTTCGTCGGCCTGGATAGCCCCGAGTATCAGCAGGCGCGGTCAACGGCCTTCTCGCACGATGCCCAGCAGAAATTTCTGTATGTGGCGGGCAGCCCCGTCATCTACATCCTCAACCGGAAGACGCTGGAGGTGCTCGGGGAGTTCGCCATCGGGGCCGCGCAAACGAACCCACCAGGGCATCAAATCGCGGCTGACCGTCGCGGAAATGTCTACACACCGCAGGCGGCGCAAACAGGCGCCGATGGCAAGGGTGGCGGGGCCGGTGTGCAGAAATTCGCGTTCAAGGGGTTGTCGAAATGACAAAGAGACTCGGATCGATCCTCGTTCTGGCGCTCGTGACCGTCCTCGCCACGCCACTGGATCCCCTGGCCCAGAGCGGGCTGCCGAATCCGTATCGGCCCGTGCGGGGTCTGGCCGATGGAGGGGGCTTGATGGTACCGGGCGGCGATTGGGCGCGTCTACCGGGCGGGCGCGAGATGGGGCCGCCGGCCTCGATGTACGTGGATATCGACGGCGAGAGCATCTGGGCATTCATCCGATGCGACGAAACCAATCCCGTGACGGTGGCCAACGGCGGGAGGTTCGGCATCGACTGCCTCGATGCGAATGGCCGGATCAAGAACATCGACACGGTGTACAGATTCAACGCGAAGGGCACCCTCGTCCGGAGCTTTGGCGCCGGCATGTTCATCTGGCCCCACGGCCTCCATGTGGACAAGGAAGGCAATGTGTGGGCGACCGACGCGGCCAGCCAGGATGCCGTCGCGATGGCTGCGAAGGCGGGCGGACGCTTCGGCCACCAGGTCGTCAAGTTCAGCCCGGACGGCAAAGTGCTGATGACGATCGGCGAGGCCGGCGTGCCTGGAAGCGATCAATACCACTTCATCTCGCCGAGTGCGGTGGCCGTGGCGGCCAACGGAGACATCTTCGTGGCAGACGGCCACGGCGTGAGCGACAACAACCGCGTGGTGAAGTACTCCAGAGACGGCACGTTCATCAAATCGTGGGGAAGGACCGGATACGCGCCCGGAGAGTTCCGGACGCTGCACGGGCTCGCGATCGATTCCCGCGGCCGCGTGTTCGTCGCCGACCGCGGAAATAATCGAATTCAGATCTTCGACGCGGAAGGAAAGCACCTGGCGACATGGCTGCAGTTCGGGACGCCGAGCGGCATCGCCTTTGACGACAAGGATCAGATTTATGTCGCCGACTCCGAGTCGGACAACGTGACGAATCCAGGCTGGGAGCAGGGCATCAGAATCGGGGATGCCAGGACCGGCTGGGTGACGGCGTTCATTCTGGACCACGGGGGCGACCCGCGGACGCTGACGGGAAGCGGGCCGGAGTTCGTCACGGTCGATCGCGCCGGTAATGTCTTCGGTGGAGAGCCCCGCCCCCGCGTTCTGAGAAAATACGTGAGGGTCCGGTAGGCGGCGCAGCAGGCTGGACAACCCACTCCTTCGGTGCTAAAAGAAGCTCACTATAGAGAGGTCGTTGGAATCACTAGTAGATGAAAGCCTGTCCATCCCGGAGGTCTGTATGAGAGCGTTTCCGCGCGTTCCTGCTATCGCATTCCTGGCCGTCGCGTCGCTTTTACTCTCGTCCGCTCACGCGCGTGGCCAGGTGACCACCGCCACGCTGTACGGCGTCGTGCGCGACAGTTCCGGAGGAATCCTGCCGGGCGTGAACGTCACGGTGACTCATCAGGGCACGAACCTGACGAGGGAAACGGTAACAGATGGCCGCGGAGAATTTGCGCTGCCCGCCCTTCCTGCGGGCCCGTATGCGATCAAGAT
>Ga0163153_10006195_pt1 | contig 13614 bp, 13 predicted proteins | sample OliLakLV19MP6IB1_FD_148629 | JGI IMG/M metagenome (GOLD analysis project Ga0163153, IMG submission 148629) | Freshwater microbial mat bacterial communities from Lake Vanda, McMurdo Dry Valleys, Antarctica - Oligotrophic Lake LV.19.MP6.IB-1 | ecosystem: Environmental > Aquatic > Freshwater >... | reverse complement strand
TCCTCTTAACGTTTGAGTTCAGCGGCTGCCGAAGGCCGTCCGCTGCGACGAAGGGTTAGGCAGCTATGCCTCGCGAAAGCACGAAGTCGTCTTGCAACTCAGAGCCAGCGCTGTACTGCCTCAACTGTGTCAGTCGGGCCGGTGTTGAAGCACAGCTTGGCTTGAGGAGCGTGCGCGTGCACCAAATTTATCAACTTTTCAAACAATAAGAAGTTTCCTGCGATCGTTCGTATGCCCGCCCCGATGACGATGCAGTCGAACCGCTTCTGCTCCAGTTTGTCTCGAACAACGGTCTCAGCAGTTTCGCCAAAATCGGTCAAGCACATTTGCACGTCGTAGCCGCGGTCAGTCAAGCTGTCTTCAGAGGCTTTGAGGCCAGCCAATACCTTCGCCGCATCCATGCCGGGGTAAGCTGCGTAGTCTGGGTCAGAGAAATCCATAAGTGTTGGTTGCACGCCGATCACCAGGACACTTTTCTTGTCTGTCAAATCTTTCTCCAGGTAGTCTCTGCTTGACGGAAGGCAAGCACAGTAACGGTTGTGTACGGGCAGCGGGCGCTTGTGTACCGTCTCGTCTGTAAATTCGCGTGTGGAAAAGCTGACGACTCCTGTCGGTTGCCGTCATCTGCCACGCGCCGCGTTGACTTCCCGTGATCGGCAGGTCATGAGGGCCCCAGTTGTTTCGTCGCAACACGGAGACCCAACACGACCAGCCTCGAACATTCTAACTCCTCCCCGATCCTCGAACAGCTCTTCGCACTCGTCACTGAGCACGGTGCCGATTCAATGTCACAGGCATTCGCTACCCTCCTCAACGCCGCCATGCGCGCCGAACGCGAATCCGTCCTCGGGGCCGCCGACTACGAACGATCACCTGAACGCCGCGGCTACGCCAACGGATTCAAGCCCAAGACGCTCCTCACCCGCGCTGGCAAAGTCGAGCTCCGCGTACCCAAGGCGCGCGGCATCGAGTTTTATCCCCAATCCCTCGAACGCGGCGTCCGCAGCGAACGCGCTCTCCCTTCATAGGGTGGGCTTGCCATCGCCGAGATGTACGTCCAAGGCGTCTCCACCCGCAAGGTCCGCGAGGTCACCGAAGCGCTCTGCGGCACCGACATATCCAGCACGCAGGTCAGCCGTCTCGCCAAGGAACTCGATGACGATCTCGAGAAATGGCGCACTCGTCCGCTCGGCGCTGTCCCTTATCTCATCATTGACGCGCGATACGAGAAGGTCCGGCACGGCGGCTCCGTCGTCAGCTGCGCCGTCCTCGTCGCCACCCGTGTCTGCGAGAACGGCAAGCGGTCCGTCCTGGGAGTCTCGTGCAAGCTCAGTGAAGCCGTCTTCCCCAGCACGCCGTGGCAGCGCTGCCAGTTTCATCTCATCCGCAACGCATTCGCGTACGTACCCAAGCTCTCGATGCGATCCGAGGTCGCGCGCGATCTGAGGTCCATCCTCGATGCGCCCGATCGCGCCGAGGCGAACCGGCGGATCGAAATCGTTGCCCAGAAGTACAAGTCGACCGCGCCCGAGCTTGCTCCTTGGATCGAGTCGAACGTCCCCGAATCGCTCACCGTCCTCATGCTTCCATGCGACCACCGAAGGAGGCTCCGCACCACGAACACCCTCGAAGCCCTTAACAAGGAAATCAAGCGGCGCACGCGCGTTGCCACGCTCTTCCCCAACACCGAGTCGCTCCTGCGCCTCGTCAGCGCCGTCCTCGCCGAGGTCGACGACGAGTGGACCCGCAGGGCGCATCTACCTCGACCTCGCCCAGAAACCGGAATAACCCCAGAGCCCCAACGACCTGCCGATCACGTCACCAGATATGCGACCCCGGAACTTCCGATGATCCCTCAACAAACATTCATCATCATCGTCCGGGGAACTCGCGACAGGCGAAAGTTATGAATTTACAGACGAGATGTTGCTTAACCGCAACTTGCGCGAGTCGTCCACACGGTGAGTGATACGGATCACAGTTGACCTTCGCGCAAGGCGTTCACGCCAGCAGCGGCAGCTCCCGACAGAGATCGCACCACGAGCGCACGGATCAACTGCGGCCCGTATGAGACGGCTCAGCCGGCGTGGATGCGCAGCCAACAAATGAGCGAGCCCGCGTTTGACGGGCACGACAAATTGCCTGGCTGGTCGGCGGTGTTCATCGCCACCGACACCGTGGCTCTCCGCTACTCCATCGCAACGAAAGACCCGCGCCATTCACTTCGTGTGCGACGACGCTCATCGCGCGGGATGGAGCGCGCCGCCATCGCAGTCGGACTCATTGCGGCCGGCTTCACATCGTTCGTCCCTCCCTGGTCCATGCGGTTTGGTTACGCAGGCATGATTCCTCCGCTCATGCTCTACACCATGCGATTGGCGGTGTCGGTCTGCTGATCGTCGCGATGAGCGCCTTCGCTTCGGAAGGGACACGACGACAGAAGCCAAGCTGCGTGAATACCCCGGTGTCGAGGCGAACGTCTATGTTCCCGAGATCGATGCCAGCCCAGCGCCACGCGTCCGATTCGGCGCGCCGTCGGATGAACACCGGCGATCCGGATGAGCCTCGCCCAATTCGGCAGCGAACTTGAATCAGGTAGAGGTCCGGATCGACCCCGATCTGCTGATCAGCGTGCGCGACGGCCGGGGCAGAAGGGGAGTGTGCCGGCTGTCCACGGGTTGCGCTGCGCTTCACCCGTGGCTACTGGCCTCGGCCCCGCCGGGGCCGTGAAGAGAGGCGCCTCGCAGCGCGGGGTCCCGATTCGTCGTGTCGTCGTGACGTTGTGGCGTCATGTCGTTCCAAGCAACCTCGAAGGTCGAAGAGTGGCATCACGTAGGCGACATCGCGCTCCCCCGCGTCATTCGTTCGGTGTGGCCGGACCACAGGAACGGCTCCGAGCAATGGATCATCACGAAAGTGGAAGCAGCCGAAGTGATCGCGGCCGACGCTCCGCTTCCGCAGGCGCTCCCCGACGGAATCGTTGTCACCGACGGTAGGTTGCAGCTCACGTTCACAGTCGGTAGCCGGGACATCACGTATCAGGGACGAACGCTGAAGCTGGCGGAACCGCTCACGGGACACCCGGGTTCGAAGCTTGAAGAGATCCTGGTGACTGCGGTCGAGCGCTGACGTGCGCGCACCAAGCCCGCGGTTGACGAGCATCACCTCTCGGCGCTGCCGCGCGAGCGTGATGCCGCAACGTTTGCGATGCGCGTCATTCCTGCCGTTTCGATGAGAGGACCGCTTGTCTGCGTGCGGAAAGCGCCCGAGTGCTCGGAAGCAACCACAGTGAGCACGCCCGTTCGTGGCGAGCAGATCAGCATGAACGGCGTGAGGAGCGGGGGACGTCAGAGCGTGCGAGCATTTTCGGACTTGTCCCGTCGTGAGCCAAACCCGAAGGATTGCGACACGCTGAACCGCAAGCGACGATTCCGCGCGGGGCACGCAATGAAGCAAGGAATCGCCCTCTCGCGTCTTTGACAAAAAAAAATTTTTAGGAGGTTCTTTGTTAATAAGCGTGTAGTCTGTTGTTTGGCGCGGACGCACGCGATCCGGGGGGCATCGAACGATCGCACGTGGGTGAATCGACGACACGCCAGTCAAGCGCAGGGAACCAATCCAAGGAGAGGCCCGATGAATTTCAAGAGACCGCTCGCCGCGGCAGTCGCTGTCCTCGCGCAGGCCGGCATCGCGTTCGGGCAGACCGCATCCCTTCCCGTCGATCCCGGCGAATCGGTCATCACCCACTATTCGGGCAACACGGGATTCGTGGTGACGCTCGTCAACACATCCGACCCGGCGGGGCAGGGTGCGCCGCTCGCAGGGCCGTTCCCATCGACGAATTGGCTCGCGGCGAAGTATCGCAACGAGTTTCCCGGCAATCCGACGAACAGCGCCGCGGATGTATGGAACGTCGCCAACCTCGGGGAAGTATTCGGCGTGGTTCTTGACGATGCCGCGCCGCCCAACATCTATGTCACCGCATCGACCGTGTACGGCAACCTCGGGTTTGGACCGGGTGGCATCGGCGGCGAGGTCTATCGAATCGACGGAGTGAGCGGCGAGATCTGCAAGCTCGCAGTGCTCCCGAATTCGGGACAAGGGTTGGGGAACATTGCCTTCGACTCGGTGAGCAAGATGCTCTATGTCACCGACTTCGAGGACGGAAAAATCTACGCGGTGCCCGCCTTGCTCTCTGGCCCGTGTGCGCCGCCCATCAACGTCGTTTGCAACCCGGGAGTGAACTGCTACGACCACGGAGTCGTCGGCCGGCCGCAAGAAGGACTGAACGTCATTGCTGACATTGCGAGTCAGGGATTCACGCAGTTGGGTCGCCGAGTCTGGGGAGTTGCTGCGCACGAAGGTCGTCTCTACTACAGCGTCTGGTGGGAAGACGCTCGGCCAGGCGGGCAAAGTGTCACCGAGGCCAATGAGATCTGGTCCGTGGGCCTCACCGGCGCGGGCACCTTTGTGCCGAACAGTACGGTGCGCGAATTCCTGATGCCTCAGGGTCCAGTGCCTGCGGGCGCAGGCTTCCTGTTGCATCCAGCCGACAGTCAAGTCATTTCGTACTCCAACCCGGTCGCCGATATCCACTTCTCCCAGTCCGGTCACATGTTCCTTGCCGAGCGCACGCGTCTGGCGGATGTGGGGACCCTCATTCCTGGTGGCGCCAACGATGCCCACAGCTCGCGCGTGGTGGAGCTGACCGGATCATCTCCCGCCGCTTGGACCTTCGCGCCATTGAACAAGTGGAAGGTCGGTTGGCTTGACCCGATGGGCGATTGCGATGGTGCGAGTCTCGTGCCCGAGGGCACGAACAGCTCCGGCGGAGTGGCGACTGATTGCGAGGACAACGTGTTCGCAATGGGCGACGCGCTGTTTGCTTCGTGCGTCAATCCCAACCTGCCCTACATCTACGGCCTCGCGATCATCCCGGCAGGAGGAAACTCGGCCACGGTGCCACTTTGGAGCAGCCTGAGCTACCTCATTGACTCCGACGGCTTCACCGTCTTTCATGCCAAGACCGGGCAAGGCGACGTGGCCGTGCGGAGCGACTGCAAGTGCGCGGATATCGCGACGTCGTCGATCGAGTGCAAGCCCGGGGGACAGTTCACCTGGACGTTCACGTTCACCAACAACTCGGGCACGACCGCGTCGGTGCTGATCCTTCCCGACCCGTCGATGTCGCCCAACGTGATTCCGCTCAATCCGCCGGTTGCCGACGGCAGTACGTCGGCGCCGATCACAGTGACGATCACGGGCCAACAGCCGGGGTCGCAGCTTTGCTTCGACTTCATTCTGGGCGACGTCAAGGGCAACGAGTGCTGCCACTTGAATCCCTGCATCGACCTGCCCGATTGTGACTGCGGCCAGGTCTCGCACCTGAGCGTTGTCGCCACCAGCACGCCCGGCACCTTCCAGTTCTCGTTCACCTTTACCAACTTCGCGACGTGGAACACGGGACATCTGGTGTTCATCCCCGCGATCGGCAGCTCGATCAATCCGGGCATCCTCAACGTGGGGCCGATCGCGCCGTTCGGTTCGCAGGCGGTGGGTCCGGTGACGATCGTGAGCGGACTGGCGCCGGGATCGCAGTACTGCTTCACGCTGGGCAACCACAGCGCGGACTGGCTGCAATGCTGCTTCATCGAGGTGTGCGTGACAGTGCCGAACCAGAGCCCCGCGACGGGGAACCCGGCAGACCTCAACGGGGACGGCATTGTGAACGCGATGGACCTGTCGATCCTCCTTGGTGCATGGGGCGGGCGTGGCGGTGCGGCTGACCTCGACCACAACGGCGTGGTCGGCGCGGGTGACTTGGCGATTCTGTTGGGCGCGTGGGGCTGAAGCGACTGACGAGATCAATACTGAACCTTGGACGGAGTGGTCGACAGCGACGACCTTGCGGTGAGCCTCGGCGGCTGGGGCCCGACGCCGTAAGCGTCGGGGGCATTGCTCGCCCAGGCTTGCAACAGAGCCGTCTGCAAGAACACCCAAATCTCCAACGAACCGCAGCTTGTCCGATCACGCGCTTCAGGGCACGCGATTGTCAGAGCCGGCAAGCAGGAGCAACAGCACCAGCAGTACAGAAAGATTCATGGTCCCACGGGGTCCGCGCGGCACGCCGCGCCTGATGTATGTGTCGATGCGCATCCTCATGCCGTGGAACGATGCCAACCAGCCGCAACGGCCCGTGCATCCCCCTCACGCTTCGGTAAACTGGAATCATGCGTCACACACTGCGTGGGGGAGTGCTCCTTGCTCTGCTGACTGCTGCGCCGTCGCCACCGGCGTTCGGTTAGGAGGGAGCGCCGGCAGCGCCAAAGCCGCCCACGCCGATGGCGGCGGCAGAGCGGCGTGCGACGATGATCCGGTTCCTCGATGAATGCACGCTTGATCGCATGCATTTCAGACGCGCGCTTGCGACGCTCGGCACGGAGATCGCGCCGGTCATCCTGGACGCTGCCTTTCACGACTACGCGGAAGAGGCGTACTTCGAAGCGAGCACCGCTGCTGCGAAGGAACTCGCGCAGGGTGGGGCGGACGCCAGCCATCCGGCGGTGGCAATTGAAGCGGACGTGTTTCGCGTGTTTGCCGTGCGTCGATACAGCCACATATTCCATTCGAGCAGACGGAATACTGTCGATGGAGGCTTCGACGTTCTGACGGACTTTGAGCTTGCGAAGCGCGAAGACCCGGTGATACAGCGCGCCGCCGAAGCGGGGAATGCGGACGCGAGCGCCAAGGCGGCGCTCGACGCGGCGGTGACGGTTTTCCGTGATCGTGGCGCGACACTCGGTCGAGACGTGGTGGAACGTGCTCAGCCGATTTCGCTTTCGATTGAAGGCACCACCGCCGTCTTTCGCTTCGTGAGCGGCGACGACGTGAAGGCGATGGATGATGCAGTGGCGGCGCATGCAGCAGCGCATCCAGACGAACCGGTCGTGCGCGCGAAACCCCGGCCGCGCGAAGTCACGGTGGAGCTGTCCGATCCGCCGCGCCTCCTCGGCTACGCGACCGAGCTGCCGATGATGGGCCCGGACAAACCGGCCGTTCGATGGGCGCTTGTCGTTGAGCAGTGGCAGCAGGCCGGCGGTGCGACGCTGCCGCAGCGCATTCGGACGACGTGGACCTTGCCCGATGGCGGGCACTCGCTCTCGATCACCGAACTTTCGCGCGTCAGCGCCGTGCCGGCGTCGGCGCCTGGCGCGGATGATCCCCATCCGCTGCCCGAGGGCCTGCGCGTCGAAGATGACCAGCAGTTCAGCTTCACAGTCGGCAGTCCGCTCGTGACGTATCAAAATCGCCACCTTCGTCTCAAGGCACCGCTTGGGCTGCATCCGGGCGAAGGGCTGGCCGATCTGCTCCGTGACGCGACTCATGTTCCGCATCGGTTCCATCACCAAGCAGTTCACGGCGGCGGCGATCATGCGACTCATCGAGCAGGGCCATGTGGGACTCGACGACAGCATGAACAAGTACCTGCCGGACTTTCCGACGCGAGGCCACACCGTCACGATTCGACACCTGCTGACGCATACCTCGGGGATAGCGAGCTACACCAGTGACGAGTCGTTCATGCGGGACCGCACCGCGAACGAACTGACCCACGATCAAGTGCTGGCGGAATTCAAGGACGATCCGTTTGACTTCGCCCCCGGCGAGAAGTGGGCGTACAACAATTCCGGCTATTACTTGTTCGGCATGATCGTGGAGAAAGTCAGCGGCAAGTCGTACGCGGCGTACGTGCAGGACGAGTTTTTCACGCGGCTGGGTCTGACGCGCAGCCGGTATGACTCCAGCAGCGACGTCATCAAGAATCGAGCGCAGGGCTATCGCGTCATCGATGGAAAAGTCGCCAACGACAAGCCCATGGCAAAGAGCATTCCCGGCGGGGCGGGAGGGCTCATGTGCAGCGCGGGCGACTTGGTGAGATGGCAGATGGCGCTGGTGAGCGGGAACGTGGTCTCTGAAGAGTCATTTGCAATGATGACCACACCGGTGGTGCTGCCCGACGGCAAGTCAACTGAGTATGGCTTCGGCTTGGCGCTGCAGACATACCGCGATCATGCGAGCATCGGCCACGACGGCGGCATCACCGGCTTCAACTCCATGATGAAATATCTTCCGGCGGAGAAACTGCACATTGCGGTGATATCCAATAGCGAGTCGGCGGGTTCGAATGCATTGTGGGACGCGATCGCGAAGGAAGCGCTGGCGATTCGCGCCGAGATGATCAGCGATCTGCCCCTCACAGCAGCGGAAGTGGAGCGCTATGTCGGCTCCTTCAAGTTCGAGCAGATTCAGCTGGACACGCGCATTTTTGTTGAAGACGGCAAGCTGATGGTGCAGGGCAAGAACCAGCCGTCGTTTCGCCTGTTGTTTCAGGGCGACAGCGAATTTCGCGCAGAGTTCGATCACGACGTGAAGCTTGTCTTCGATGCAGAAGGCGAGAAGGCGGCATCGTTCGTGCTGCAACAAGGCGGCGGACGACAGGTGGCGAAGCGCGTTGAGTGACGCGGTGTTACGGGGCAATCGCCATGTTGCGATCCCTGGAGCATCAGGGGCGCACGCCACCCCCTCGCTACATCATCGCCCGCGGCGGCGGCGGATTTTCGATGGAGCCGCGCAACCGCCGACCTCGCGGTTCTCCTCGCCGCATGGGGAGCCAGCGTCGGGGCCGTCCAGAAAGGTCATGCAATCATTCCAAGCGTTCATGTTGCGCCCGTAGAAACCGGGAAAGCCGAACGTCTCAGCGAACGTGTACGGCGATGTAAGCATCCTCATAGGTCACGCGTCGCAGTCTCAGTGCGATGGAAAATGTGCTCATTGGTGATGGCGTCCGAAGCCGCCTAACTCTCAGTTATGCACTCGGCATCGGACAGACGTGGGGTACAGATATGTCGGGAACAGCGCGTGGGCCGTCCGATGCCAGTGTGAGCGTACCAGCGGGGTTGGAGTGGCGGAAAGCTACTTCTCTCCGTGGCGCCCTGCGCTGCGGTGGCTCGGAGTTGAGCTGCAGAACTCGTCGCCCGCAGGCTGATGGATCATGATAGTTTTTGGCTGCGCCTCGGCGAGACTTCGTGAGGCCGCGCCTCTGTCGCTTTCGCGGTGACGCATGAGGGGCGCTCCGATTCGGGAACGAGGACTGCTGATTCGTACGGCGACCGGATGCGAGTTGCAAGATCAAGCGCGGGACTTCGGAACGTGTGTGTTCTGTATGCGCTGCTGTATGCGATGTGGCGTCCATGCCCCCCCCGATCGATCGACGGACGTCCGCGCAGTGCGCGCGTCAGATATCCCACGCCCCAAGCAGCAGAGCCAAGTCCGCGGCGTCCACCACGCCGCTGCAATTGATGTCGGCCGCCGTTGCCGCCCCGCCCCACGATCCGAGAAGAATCGCCAGGTCGGCTGCGTTCACAGATCCGTCACAGTTGAGGTCGCCGAGCGCACACTTCGGCACGAGTCGGCAAGCACTCAACACGAGCTCGACGATGTTGTCGGAAATGTCAATCGCGGGTTTGCTTGACGAGAATGCCTGGCCACCGGTCGCCGCGGCCAACTCTTCAGCGAGAGCGGTCACGGCAGCGCTGGCTCCGGTTCCGACGATCGGTGAGACGAACACACCATTGGCTACGGCAACCGCGCTTGCCTGGTCAATCGCAAGGTTGTCCGTCGCATTCACTGGATTGCCGCACCACGGGCCTTCATCGGAGATCGGAATCACGAGTCGCACCGACGCGCCCTTTGGAAGCCACGGGTAGTTGCCAGCGACGACCGCGGTGGCGAGGGCCCAGTCTTCTTGACAGACTTCGTTGCCTCCCGGACATGCACCAAGCGTGTCCACCTGGCGCGGCGGATTGCCGGGAACGGCGGTCCCGAGCAAGTTGGCGACGTTGTCGTCGAGGCAGGCATAAGCACCGCCGGGCTGATCGCAGATCGCGAGCAGCTTCGTCGTGACTTCCAGTCCGGCTGCCGTGAGTGCCGCGCCGACCTGTGGCAGGCTGGCGCAGAGCGCAGCGGCCTCGTCGTCCATCGATGTAGACGTATCCATGATAAAGACGACTTCGATCGGTGGGCACTGCGGACAGTCGTCAGGAATGCCGTCGCCGTTGCAATCAACGCTGCTGCCCGATGCGATGTCACAGGAATCCGGAACGCCGTTCAGGTTGCAGTCGGACGCGGCGCCTGACGCGATGTCGCAGACATCGGCGACACCGTTGCCGTCGCAGTCGAGTTCCGGATGACCCGTCGCATCGCAGCGCGCGAAGACGAGAATCGCGTCGGCACCCGCCGCGGTGACGACCAGTTGCACGCCGTCTGCCGTTGCCTCAAGCGACGCCCAGTTCGCGCCGAGGGCCAAGCCGGTGATCACTTCTTCAAGCACTCCATTCGCGGGATCCATTCGAAGCACACGGCCGGTTGTAGCCTCTGCTACGAGGACATCCTCGCCGCGCGGGTCGACCGCAATTCCAAGCGGCGCCGCGAGCGACTCGCTCGTCGCGAGCGGCGTCAGTGCGCCGCCGACGCCAACCGTGTAGATCGTGCCGGCGCCCGCACCACCGGTATCCAATGTGTAGATGACGTCTGCGCCGATCGCGACGTCGAACGCATCGACCAGCGTGCCATTGTCCGCATGCAGCGCCGTCTCACCCTCGGGAGCAACGGGCGACCAGCGCCAGATTTCGTCGGGTCCGTTGAAGCCGTGGTCGGCCACAAGACCGCTGCCCGGTGCAATGACGCGCCCGCGATAGTGGGGCGGCGCGATCGCCATGCCGGCGGGATCGTCATCTCCGGAGTGGAAGCCCGACACCCACGTCGTTCGTCCGCTCGCGCCGAATGCGGTGCGGAAGATGACGCCGGCGTTGTTCTCCGAATGGAAGATGGCGCCGTTCGTCGGATCAATGCAGATGCCTGCGAGCAGCGTTCCATCGGCCACGAGCGACGCGAAACTTTGGGCGTCAATCCGGTAGAGCCCGTCCGTGGCCGTATCGCGTCGACCGACGTAGATGCGTCCGTCGAGAGGATTGACGCGAGCGGCGATGGGGTTGTCAAATGAGATCGATCGAATCAGCGTCCATCCAGGCTCGACGACAGTCTGCGCGTGAGTGTTCGCCGAGACGAGAAGAGCGAGGCCGAATGTGCTGCAGGTGAGCGGACGACGAAGGATGGCCCGGCGAGATGGCGTGGACATGGCCCGATGGTAACGAACGAAGTTTCTCGCTCGTATGCTCGAAAGGGAAAAACGAAGTCGAGCCGTGGCGCGGGCCACGGCGCCCATAATCGTCACCGGGTTCTCGGTCCGACGATCATGTGCGCATGCCAGCCCTTCGCCACCCCCTTCGCCACCCCCGTCGCCAGATCGTCGCCATCGGCGGCGGCGGATTCTCGATGGAGCCGCGCAACCGCCGGCTTGACGACTTCATCCTTTCGCTGACCAAGAAGCGCCGACCGCGCGTTCTTTTCCTCGGCACCGCCAGCGGCGATTCGAAAAATTACGTGGGCCGATTCATGCGCGCGTTCAAGGCGCCGCGGGCGACGCCGCGCGCTCTCGAACTCTTCCGCATGGAAGAGCTGCGCGAAACACCGCGCGACATCATCCTCGCGCACGACATCGTCTACGTCGGCGGCGGCAGCACCGCGAACATGCTCGCGGTGTGGCGCCTGCACGGTATCGACCGTGCGCTGCGCGACGCGTGGCGGCGCGGCATCGTCCTCTGCGGCGTGAGCGCCGGCGCGATCTGCTGGTTCGAGAACGGTCTCACCGATTCATTCGGCCGGCCGCTGCGCGAACTCAATGACGGCCTCGGGTTGTTGCGCGGCAGCATGTGCCCGCACTTTGGAAGTGGTGGGAGAAGCATCAGATTCGGCGAGTCCGATCGGCGCTCGCGCTACCTGCGCAGCGTCGCGACGCAGAAGCTTCCGGCCGGCTGGGCAGCCGACGACGGCGCGGCGATTCACTTCGTGGGCGATGACGTGCGCGAAGTCGTGACATCGCGCGCTGGACCTCGCGCGTTTCGCGTGGAGCGGCACGGCGCGCGGGTCGTGGAGACGGAGCTGCCCAGTCGAGCGCTTTGAGGCAGGCGGCGCCGCAATGCACACACCCATTCGCCGCAACGACGTTCGATGCAGTTTGAATTCGCACTCGGCGTCCGGCTGGGGGAGAGTGCGTTGCGGCGCTCTGTTGGCCGCCGAACGCTCGCGTCATCAATTGGGCGAAGCGTCGTAATGGACAGGCCATTTCTCCTGATACTCGCCATCGACCTCACACACATGGCGAGGAAGACGAGCGCCAGGGCGCGGCGGATGCGGAACGGAACGGGACGGAGCAACGCGAAGGCATTGATGACACACACGTGCGGACTCGTCAGCAGCGACGGCATCGCGATGCAATCGTCAGCCGGGTCCGCGCGCCCGGCCGCCGTCAGCTCATCTTTGCCAGTTGCTCGTTCACGGCGTCGAGGTCGAAGATGGATGGATCCCACACGTCGCCATCGTTCAGCCCGAGCCACTCGCGCCGACAGTCGTGCTCGTCGTCCGACGGATTGGCGAGGGATGCGAGCATCGCGGCATAGCCCCACGGACCGCCGCAGTCCTCGGGCGGCGTGCGTCCAACGCCGTCGACGCAGAACCCCCAAATCCGGCGCGCGGTCTTCGACTTCCGCAGAGGTGGCCCAAGGAACTGCGCTGGAACCGGCAGCGTGTCGAAGCCCTCACGCAGTACTTTCTCGCAGCGGATCTCGTGCTCCCATGTGTCGCCGAAGTCGTATATGTAATAGAGCTTCGCGCCTCGACGCGCGAGGAACGACGACACCCGCACGCGCTTTGAGTCCTCAGGGTCGTCGAGATCGCGGAAGCCATCGGGTGCCGGCGGACCGAAGCGGCGCCGGTCGTCCCGGCCGCGCAGGGACGTCCAGAACTCGTGCAGGTGCGAGTCGTGCCAGTCAAACGCCGTCTGAACAACGTCGTGCAGCCGGCCCAATGACATGCGTGCATCGACGACGATGCGACGCCAGCACGCAGGTTCGACGTTGAGCAGCGTCACCTTGAGCACGAGTGTGGTGGGGGTGGATGGACCGCGTTTGGCCGCGACTGGTGAGGAGGGCTTGGATGGCATAGATGGCATGGATGGCAAGCGTGAGTTGACGCCACGTTCGCAGGCAAGTGAATTATGCCGCCTCAACGCTGGATGCGGACCGCCATTCAATCCGATCGACCGTGCTGGAGACACTTTCGTTAGCTGCGTCCTCGGTGGCATATGCAATCGCCCCGTCGATTCAGGATGTCCACGCGCCCAAGAGCGCAGCCAGGTCCGCAGCGTCGACGATCCCGGAGCTGTCGAGATCGGCGATCCCGCTCCCGCCCCAGGCGCCGAACAGAATGCTGAGCTTGCCTCACTTCCGTGGACACCCAACTTAGCGAGAATGCTCGCCAGGAGTGATCCATGGACAAGTTCAAGGTGAAGTGTCGGAAGCGTCGCACGTTCTCCGAGGAGTTCAGGGCCGAGGCCGTGCGCCTCTGCCGAGTCGGCGACCGCGGCATCAGCCAGGTCGCGAAGGATCTCGACATCGTCGAGACCTCGCTGCGCAACTGGATGCGCCGCGCGGACAT
>Ga0163153_10006194_pt1 | contig 13615 bp, 10 predicted proteins | sample OliLakLV19MP6IB1_FD_148629 | JGI IMG/M metagenome (GOLD analysis project Ga0163153, IMG submission 148629) | Freshwater microbial mat bacterial communities from Lake Vanda, McMurdo Dry Valleys, Antarctica - Oligotrophic Lake LV.19.MP6.IB-1 | ecosystem: Environmental > Aquatic > Freshwater >... | reverse complement strand
GACGAACTGTCGTTCTCGTCGTCGAACGCGCCGGTCGCGGCCAAGACCGCAACGGCCACGAACGCGCCCACGGCCCCGATGGCCAGCGGCCCAAGCATCGAGAGCGCGACCTCCGACGGCCGGCGCCGGCGGCGCTTGGGCTTGGGCGCGGCGGGCAGTTCGGTCGGATGGAGCCAGACGCGATCGAGCGGATCGGGCGGGGCGCCCCGTAGCTCCTGGCGGTCGTCGTCGTGGTCGTCGTGGTCGTCGTGGTCGTCGTGGTCGTCGTGGTCGTCGTGGTCGTCGGGATCAGGCGCGGAGTCGTCGTGCTCGTCGGCCGCATCCCCCATTACGGCGAGTGTAACGACGGGTCGCGAGGGGTTTGCCGCGGGTCTCACCAGGCCGAACACGGTCCGATCTCCGTAGACTGCCGCCGTGCCTCGGCCCCCGACCGACCCCGCGACCCGTGACTGGATCGAGATCAGCAGCGAGTCCCTCCCGACGCACGCCGCGGTGACGTGGGCGACGACGCCGGGCTCGGGAGCCGTCGTGTCGTTCCTCGGGGTCGTGCGCGACCACGCCGAGGGCCGTGACGGCGTGACCGCAATGACCTACGAGGCGTATGTCGACCCCGCGGTGCGAGCGATGCGCGACATCGCGGCCGAGGCCCGCCGCCGCTACCCGGACCTGGGCCGGGTCGTGCTGCTCCACCGCATCGGCGCGCTCGACCTGTCGGAGGCTTCGGTGCAGGTCGTCGTCGGTGCCCCGCACCGCGATCACGCGTTCGAGGCGGCGCGCTACTGCATCGACACGCTGAAGGAATCGGTGCCCATCTGGAAGCAGGAACACTGGTCCGGCGGATCCGACTGGGCCGTCGAGCAGCACCCCATCCGCGCGGTCGAATCGTCGACGGGGTCGGCCTGACATGGGGTTCTTGTTGTTCGCGGTCATTGCGAGTGGAGTCGGCATCGCGATCGTCCTCATGCGCAACCGGCGCCCGACGTCGATGGACCACAGCATCGCCGAGTTCGAGAAGGGCCTGCGCGCGCTCGCGCCCGAGCACCCGGTTCGCCGTACGCGGCCGGACTGAGGCTGCTCTCGTGCCGCGCGATCTCGCCATAGACCTCGGAACCGCGAACACGCTCGTCTACGCGCGCGGGCAGGGCATCATCCTCAACGAGCCGACGGTCATCGCGCTCAACAGCCGGTCGCAAGACGTGCTCGCGATGGGGCAAGAGGCGTGGCAGATGATCGGGCGCACGCCTGGTTACATCGTCGCGGTGCGTCCGTTGCGCGGCGGCGCGATCACCGACTTCGACATCACCCAGCGCATGATCCGCCTGCTGTTCCAGCGCGCGGGTGTGAACCGATTGTACCGGGCCCGGGTGTTGATCTGTGTTCCGTCGGCGATCACCCACGTAGAGCAGCGGGCCGTACTGGAAGCAGCCCGACGCGCCGGTGCGGCCCAGACGTATCTCATCGAGCAGCCCATGTCGGCCGCGATCGGCGCCTCGCTGCCGATCCACGAGCCGATGGGCAACATGGTCGTCGACGTCGGGGGCGGCACCACCGAGGTCGCCGTCATCTCGCTCGGCGGTGTCGTCGCGCTCGAAGCGGTACGCGTCGGCTCGTTCGACATCGATGCCGCGATCCAGGCCTACGTACGCCGCGAGTACGGCATCGCGATCGGTGAGCGCACGGCCGAGGAGATCAAGCTCGCGATCGGGTCCGCGTATCCCGTCGACGACGAGTTCAAGGCCGAGGTGCGCGGGCGCGACCTCATGTCCGGACTGCCGAAGGTCGTCCTGCTCGTGCCCGAAGAAGTCCGTGCCGCGATAGAGGAACAGACGCGTGCGATCTGCGACGCCGTCGTCGCGTGCTTGGGGCGCACGCCGCCCGAACTCGCGCAGGACTTGATTCTCAACGGCGTGCATCTCGTCGGCGGCGGCGGCATGCTGCGCGGCCTCGACCGGCGCATCTCGCAGGAGTCGGGGTTGCCGGTGCATCTCGTCGACGCGCCACTCGAGTGTGTCGTGCTCGGCGCGGGCCGCTGCCTCGAGAACTTCGACACGCTCAAAGAAATGTTCATGGCGCGGTCGGAGCGCTAACGACCCGAAATTGCGCCGTACGGCGACCGAAACGGTCGCCGAATGACGCAATTTCGGCTGGGGTTACTCGCGGAGGAGGTCTTCCGCGGCTTGGCGGACCTGCCAGTCGCGGTCTTCGAGGGCGGCGCGGAGTTTCGCTTCGACTGCTTCTCCCTCGAACGCCGCCAGCGCGAGTACCGCGCGCCGGCGCACCGCGGGTTTGTCGGAACACGCGTGAAGTATGGCGGGGAGTCCGGCTTCGTCGCCGAGTGCGCCGAGCGCGGCGACGGCCGCCTCGCGCACGAGCGGGTCGGCGTGGTCGACGGCCGCGGCTGCGAGTACGGCGACGGCGGTCGCGGTCGGGGCCCGTTCGCCGAGCGCGAACGCGCCCGCTTCGGCCACCCACGCGTCGGGGTCGGCCAGGAGCGCGAGCGCGGCGGTCTCGGGGACGGCGGCGCCGAGGGCGGGTGCGACTTCGGCGGCCCGCAGCCGGACCGCGGGGTCGGGGTCGGCCGCCGCGACGAGCCACGCCGGCGCAGCTTCGGTCGGCGCCGACCGGGCCAAGGCGCCCATCGCGGCGGCCCGGACCGCGGGGTCGGGGTCCGTCGCGACCACCTCGGACAGCGCCGCGGCGGCGCCGGGCGGAAGCGGTGCGTGGCCCTGGGCGGCGATCTCGGCGGCGCGCTCGACCGACACGCCCCCGACCGTATCGTGCGCGCTCTCCGTGAGACTCAGAGTGACTTTGGCTACAGTGCGTGGGCACCCGTGCCGATCGCTTTCTCCGTGCAGGTACAGGTGCTGGGAGGCGTGGCCGTCGCGGTCGCTCTGGCCATGGGAGCCGGTGGCGCGGTGGCTGTGGCCGGTGCCGAAGACGGGGGGGCACCGGCCGCGGTCGCGCCCGGGACCGTCGCCGCCGAGCCGGCGACCTTGACCACGACGTCCACCACGACCTCGACCACGACGTCCGCCACGACGTCGACCACGACGTCCACCACGACCACCACGACCACGGCGACCACGGTGCCCGCGCCGCCGCCCGGGCCCGCCGCCGAGCCCGAGCCCGAACCCGCGCCGGCACCCGCGCCGCCTCCGCCCGCCGAATCGCTCGACCCGGTTGCTCCGACCGGCCCCGAAGCACCGCCCGAGAACCCGCGCGAGGACGTTCCCGTCGTCGGGATCGGCCACATGTGGATTCCCGCACTCGGGTTCGACCACGAGATCTACGAGGGCGTGTCGCTGACCGTCATCGACGTCGGCCCCGGTCACTGGCCCGGCACGCCCAACCCCGGCGGCACCGGAAACGCCGTGTTCGGCGGCCACCGCGTGACGCACAGCCACCCGTTCCGCGACCTCGACATGCTGAACCCAGGCGACCAGATCTCGTTCGAGATGTACGACGGGACCTCGGCGACATACTCGGTCGTCGAACAGTTCGTCGTGAACCCCGATGCCATGTGGATCGTCGATCCGACCCCCACGAACATGCTGACGCTGTTCGCCTGCCACCCGAAGGGCAGCGCCCGTCAGCGGATCGTCGTCCGGGCCGAACTCGTCGCCTGAGGCGAAAATCCGCCCCTTCGGGCCTTCGGGCCTTCGGGGTGTGGGCTACGGAGCGAGGCTGCGCAAGGAGAGGTACGCCAGCGCGAGCACGACCGCTCCTGTGACGGCGATCCCGGCCGACGCGACCGCCACGAGCCCGGCGATACGGGCCAGGACCCCACCCCGCGACCCGACGACGCGGCGCGACGTGGCACTCTGGGCAGCTATGCCGACGCGCCGCCCACTGACTTTCGGAACGACGACGACGGCCTGCGGGCGGGTGCTCATGATTATTTCGTCGGCCGACGAAATAACGAGCTGAGCTGTGCAGCAGTCGTCCCCGCCCGAGCAGGTTCTTCCGGGTGCCTTCGAGCCTCCGCCGGAACCCCGGCGCCGTTCGCGTTGGGTGTCGGCCGGTCTCCCGGTGGTTGCAACCATCGCGATCGTCGTCGGGGTCGTGGGCTACATGGTCGAGCTGCCCTACTACACGGTCTCGCCCGGCTCGTCCGTCAACGTCAACGAGCGCATCACCGTCGACGGCGCGAAGACGTTCACACCCGAAGGCGAACTCCGCTTGCTGTTCGTTCGTCAGCGCGCGCGTGTGAACGCGTGGGAGTGGCTGCAAGCGTCGTTCGACTCCGACATCGACCTGGTCAAGGAAGAGCAACTCACGGGTGGCCAGTCGCCGGAGGAAGTGCGTACCGGCGCCGACGCCGAGATGGCTCTGGCGCAACTCGCGGCGAAGAAACTCGCGCTCGAGACCGCCGGTTACGAAGTGTCGGTCGCAGGTGAGGGTCTCGTCGTGCTCGCAGTCCTGCCGTCGCGCCCTGCCGCCGCCGCGTTGGTAGCGGGCGACGTCGTGCTCGGGGTCAGTGACGTCGGCGGCGGCAACGAGCAGTCGATCGTCGAAGCCGACGACCTCGGCGAGATCATCGGGCAACACGAAGCCGGTGACGTCGTCGCGATACGCATCGAACGCGACGGCAAGGAACAGACGGAGAACGTCGGCATCGAAGTCGACGACAACGGCAATCCGGTAATCGGCGTGTATGTCGCGCGGCTCTATGACTTCCCGATCGACGTCGAGATCGACACCAGCAGCATCGGCGGGCCGTCGGCCGGTCTTGCGATGACGCTGTCCATCATCGACACGTTGACCCCCGGCGAACTCACGGGCGAACAGATCGTCGCGATCACGGGCACGATTGCCGACGACGGAACCGTCGGCGAGATCGGCGGCTTGGGTCAGAAGACCGTTGCCGCGCGCGCGGCCGACGCGGACTTGTTTCTCGTTCCGAAGTGTGGTCCGGACTCGTCGCCTTCGTGCGAGACCGATCTCGAAGGCGCACGCAGCCGAGCGAAGGGTCTGCGCATCGTGCCGGTTGCGACCCTCGACGAGGCGTTGGCCGCGCTGGAAGACGCCGGAGGAGATCCTCTCGAACCGGCAGAGGTTTCCAGCTAGGTCGCCACTACCATTCCCCCCATGACGGACGACCGGCGACAGCGCGTCATCAGCAGCATCCCGCACCTGACGCCCGACGATGTCGCGAACCGGACGTTTGCGAAGGGCGTCCGCGGCTTCTCGGAGAGCGAGGTGCGCTCGTTCCTTCGGCGGGTGTCCGACGAACTGGCGGCGATGCACGAGCGCGAGGTGCAGTTGCTGGCCGTCGTCGACGACGTCGAGGAGCAGCTCCGGGTGCCCCGCCCGCTCGACGAACAGCAGTTGCTCGACGCGCTCGGGGAAGAGACGTCGCGGTTGTTGCGAGGAGCGCGCGAGTCGGCCGACGAGATTCGCAAGAAGGCCGAGGACAGCACCGCGCTCCTGCTCCGGGAGACGCAGTCCGACGCCGACCGCCGGCGCGCCGAAGCCACCGAGACCGCGGCGACGCGCGTCCAAGAGGCCGAAGCACACGCGGCCGAGATCATCGCGGCGGCCGAGGCCCGCGCGACCGCGATCGACGATGCGAACGAACGCGCCGCCGAAGCACAGCGGCTCCACGCCGAGCAAGAAAGTGAAGGCATCGTCGAGGCGGCGCGCCGGCAGGGTCGCGAGATGCTCGACGAGGCGCTCGCCGCGCGCGAGCGCGTGCTCACCGACTTGGCGCGCCGCCGCGGTCTGCTCCAGGGGCAGGTCGAAGAGTTACGCCTGGGACGCGACCACCTCCTCGACGCGTACCGCACGGTGAAGCGCACGTTCCTCGAAGCGACCGAAGCGCTCGCCGGTGTCGAAGCGCGCGCCGCGGCGGGTAAACCGATCCCGTCGGCCGACACCGACGACATCGACGCGGTGATCGCGGCCGAGGCCGATTCAGTCGATCTGTCGGAGAACGCGACTGCCGACGACGCGCCCGCCGCTCAGCTGGCCGACGTCGACTCGCTGTTCGCGCGCATCCGCGCCGGCCACGACGACGGCGACGACGACAGCGAGAACCCCACCGTCGATATCGTCGCGGTCGAGGAGGCGCCGGAGCCGGCACCCGAGGTGCCCGCCGACGAGCCGGCGGGAGCGGCGCAGTCGTCGGCCGAGGCCTGGCGGGAGCTCCACGGAAGCGACGTCGCCGGGCTCATCTCGCCGCTGCTCAAGCGGGCCAAGCGCGCCGCCCAAGACGACCAGAACGCACTCCTTGACGCCGTCCGGCGGCACAAGGGCCGTCCCACTTCCGCGCAGGTGCTCCCCGGTGAGGAATCGCTGGTGGCGACCTGGGTTGCGGTGCTCGGTGGCTCGATCGACGACGCGTACCGAGCGGGACGGGCAGCCGCCGGTGGAGACGGTGCCGATTCCCCGCAGGATCTCGTCACGGAAGCCGCGACCGTGATCGTCGCACCGGTGCGGGAGCGGATATCGGCCGCGATCGACGACAGTGACGAAGCCGAGGCTTCCGGTCTCGTCGAACGGATCGGGGCGCGCTACCGCGAGTGGAAGAACCAGCAGCTCGAGAACCTGCTCGGCGACGCAATCGTTGTCGCGTGGTCTCGCGGCGTCTACGACGCTTCTGCCGAGGGATCGCTCCTGCATTGGATTCCGCTGCGAGAGGGTCGCTGCGCCGATTGTGACGACAACGCGCTCGAACCTACCGCGAGGGGTGCATCATTCCCTACCGGGCAACCGTTCCCCCCGGCGCACCCGGGGTGTCGTTGCCTCCTCGCCCCGGCCGATATTCTCGCTGCGCTCCCCGCGAACGCATAATTCGCGCGGCGCCACCTAACATTCGCCGCAATGCGTGTACAGGCAGCGGATCTCCCGCGGCGCCCGGTCGGCCTTCGCGGCTGGCTCATCGGCGGCGCGATCCTCATCGTTATCTTCCTGCTGAGCCTCCGTGGCTTTGCTCGTTTCTACACCGACTACTTGTGGTTCAAGGAAGTCGGGTTCGGCGACACGTGGCGGCGACTGCTGTCGGCCAAGGCCGTCCCCGCGCTGATCTTCTCGAGCATCTTCTTCGTCTTCTTGCTGGTGAACCTCGTGATTGCCGATCGGGTCGCGCCGCGCTACCGGTCGGCCGGACCCGAGGACGAGATCATCGAGCGCTACCGCACCTATGTCGCGCCGTACTCGGGGCGGTTGCGACTGCTCGTGGCCGGGTTCTTCGCCCTCATCATGGGCGGGGGAGTGTCGGCCGAGTGGCGCAGCTGGATCCTGTTCTCGAACTCCGTCGACTTCGGTGTCAAGGATCCGCAGTTCAACCGAGACCTCGGCTTCTACATGTTTCGGCTGCCGTTCCTCCAGTTCGCGGTGGGATGGACGTTCGCGGCGTTGCTCGTCGTGCTCATCGTCACCGCGGTGTTCCACTACTTGAACGGCGGCATCCGCCTGCAGAGCCCGTGGCAGCGGGTCACGCCGCAGGTGAAGGCGCACCTGTCGGTGATCTTGGCGCTCATGGCGCTGACCAAGACCGTGCAGTACTACTTGGCCCGCTACGACCTCGTGTTCTCGCGCCGCGGCGTCGTCGACGGCGCGAGCTACACCGACGTCAATGCGCAACTCCCGGCGCTGAACTTGCTGATGGTGATCTCCATTGCCGCGGCGGTGTTGTTCATCCTGAACATCTGGCGCCGCGGTTGGGTGTTCCCGATCATCGCGGTCGGCCTGTGGGCGTTCATCTCGCTCGTGGTCGGCACGATCTACCCCGCAGTCATTCAGCGAGTCGTCGTACGCCCGAACGAACCGGCGCGTGAGGAGCAGTACATCGAACGGAACATAGAAGCGACGCGCGAGGCGTTCGGAGTCGACGAAGACAACGTCGAAGTGAAGGACTTCACCTACGCGGCCGATCTGGAGGTTCCCGACGTCGCGAAGAACGCCGAGACGCTCGACAACATCCGGTTGTGGGACCCCGGCTACCTCGCGCCCGCACTCCAGACCGAGGAGATCCAGACCTTCTACAAGTTCAGCGACGTCGACGTCGACCGGTACCAGGTCGGCACGCAGAAACTGTCGACGCTGTTGGCCCCGCGCGAACTCGACGCCGAGAACATCCCCGACCGCACATGGACGAACCAGCACCTCGTCTATACGCATGGCTTCGGTGCGGTTGCGGTGGCGGGGAACGTGTCCGACTCGGGCGAGCCGTCGTATCTGCTGCAAGGCATCGACCCCACTAAAGGTGAGCTCGCATCCGAGCTCGAGCAACCTGCCGTCTACTTCGGCGAAGACTTCGGCGGCTACGCCGTCGTCGACACCGAAGTTCCCGAACAGCAGGCTGCGGGTGGGACCGAGACCGTGCAGACCCGGTACGAGGGCGACGCAGGGGTGAAGGTGTCGAACCTCGTGCGGCGGGCGGCGTACGCGTTGCGATTCGGCGACTGGAATCTCCTCGTGTCGGGCCAACTCGATGGCGACTCGCGCATTCTCTACAAGCGCGATGTGCGCGAACGCGTCGAGACCGCGGCGCCGTTCCTGCGCTTCGACTCCGACCCGTACCCCGTCCTGATCAACGGCAAGATGTTGTGGCTCATCGACGCGTACACGACGAGCGATCACTACCCGTATTCACAGTCGCTGCACCCGCGCAATCTGCCGCCGGGGAGCGGTCTCGACGTGTCGTTCAACTACGTGCGCAACTCGGTGAAGGCGACTGTCGACGCGTACGACGGAACGGTTTCGTTCTACGTGATCGACGAAGACGATCCGATCATCGAGGTATACCAGAACGCGTTTCCCGAGCTGTTCAAGAGCGTCGACGACATGCCCGAAGGCCTGCGCGAGCACTGGCGTTACCCCGAAGACCTGTTCCGTGCGCAAACGGAGCAGTACTCGCTGTACCACATGACCGACCCCGACGAGTTCTACCGCAAGCAGGCGCTCTGGGACATCGCGCCGAAGCCCGAAGCCTCGGCGTCGGGTGCCACGAGCCCGTCGACGGTGCGGGGCAACGACGGCGGCCGCAACACCACGTTGGCGCCCGGCGGCAGTCCGAGCGTTCCGCTGTATCTCACGATGGCGCTTCCCGGGTCGACGGATCAGGAGTTCGTGCTCACGCGGCCGTTCATTCCGCGCGGCAAGTCGAACCAGCTCTCGGCGTTCATGGCCGCCCGTTCCGACGGCGAGAACTACGGGAAGCTCGTCCTGTACGAGCTGCCGGCGAATCTCGTCGCGCCGTCCCCGTCGCTGGCCGGCACGCAGATCGGATCCGAGAGCAGCATCAGCGAGCAGTTCACGCTGCTCGATCGGGCCGGGTCGAGCGCGGATCCGGGCGAAGTGCAGCTGATACCGATCGGCAACTCGATCGTGTACGTGCGGCCGATTTACGTCACGCCCGAGGGCGGGTACGCGCGCGTCCGGTTCGTCGCGTTGTCCTACGGCGACTCCGCGGTGCTCGCCGACCTCGACCCCGATCCCGGCTCGCTCGCGTACACCTCTGTCAGCGAGGCGTTGACCGCGCTGATCACCGGCGAGGACCCCCCGCCCGTCCCCGACGAGCCCGACGAGCCGGACGAGCCGGACGAGTCGTCGACCACCACGACCACGCCCGACACGACGCCGGATACAACGGTGACCGACGAACCGACGACTGCCGCCGGCTGGCTCGCGCTCGCCGCCGACCGCTTCGCGGCCGCCGATCGCGCGCTCGCGGCCGGTGACCTGGCCGGGTATCAAGTGGCGAACGAAGCGGCGGCCGCGGCCGTCGAGGAGGCCCAGCGTCTCCTCGCCGCCGACTCGACGACGACGAGTTCCACCCCGATCGCCAACGCGACGTTCCGCCGGTAGCACGCGCGTCGGCCGCATCGGGCCGCCCCTCGATCACCCGACGATGCTCGTCGGGTGATCGACGGGTGAACTCTTCCGGGCCGCCCGGGACCCTTTACCCGACGGCCACGTTCGCGTCGAGTTGCCGTGTGAGGGTGCGTCAGCGCGGGGATGTTCCGTTCCCGCGCTGCGCCGGGCAGCTGCCCGGAGCGACCCGGTACACCTCACAACGGGAGCAACACAGAACATGCGCACCAACACCTTGAAGGCGAGACTCGCCAAGATCGCCGCGGCCTCGGCCGTTCTGGCGGTCGGCGTGGCCTCGGTCATGGCCGGCGAGAACCCCGCCGGCGCCGATCCCAAGCAGCAGGAGAGCCCACTCATCACCATGGGCTCGGACACCACTCAGGACATCCTCGACGCCTTCACCGGTGAGGTGAACGGCAACCTGTTCATCCCGCTGCGGTCCGCCAGCGTGACCTCGGTCGCCGGGGTCGAGACGGGCCAGCAGCAAATCGCATCGTGGCGGGCCGTCAACCTCGACGCCGCCGGCAGCCCCCAGGCGTGTGTGGAGCCCAAGGGCGGCATCCGCGTCGACCGTCCCAACGGTTCCGGCAACGGCCGGCGCGCCCTCACCGCGGCCTTCACGGGTGCGGGCTGGGGCCGGACCGACGTCACGTGCACGAGCACGTACGCCAACATGGCCGGCCTCATCAACTTCTCGCGGTCTTCGTCGGGCGCGAGCGGCACCACCGGTGACCTGACCTTCGTCCCGTTCGCTCGCGACGCGCTGCAGTTCGCCTACAGCGCACCCGACGTGGCGCTCGCGGTGAGCGACCTCACGACGGCGCAGGTCCAGGGTCTGCACACGAACTCGGGCAGCTCGGCGGTTATCAACTCCGGCGGCACGAGGATCATCGGCTGCCGTATCCAGGACGGCTCGGGCACCTACGAGTCGTGGATGGGCATGATGGGCCTCAACCCGGCGAGCCAGACCGACGAAACCACCCTCGAAACGTCGACTGGTGAGTGCGCCGGGGCGTTCGACGCGGTCCAGTTCGGCATCGACGGCATCCAGGAGCACGACCCGGAGGGCCTCTTCGACGTCTGCGAGCGCATCCGCAACGGCTACGTGCCGTTCGGCGGCGGGCCCGCGGTACCGGCCCAGGCCAACACCCAGTGCATCATCGGCTACTCGGCCTCCAACTGGGTCGCGCAGTTCAACGACTTCGGCTCGCGTGATCTGCCGATCGTTCCGGTTGCGCCCACCGGCGGCGAGTTCAACCTCGGCACCCGTGACGGCGGCGTTGCCGCGTACAGCATCACCCTGGGTGTCGCCGCGCCCAACTCGACGTACTACGCCAACGCCACGTTCGGCCGCGACGTCTACAACGTGATCCCGACCAGCGTCATCGCACTTCCCGGTAACACCGCCCTGAAGACGATGCTCCTCGCCGGGTTCAACTCCGAAGGGCCCGGCTCCGGCCCCGCGGTGTGCTCGGCCGACGCCGCCGTGACCCGCGGCCTCCTCGGCTACGGCGCACCGGTGAACCACGCGTGTGGCGCGTTCGGCGCGTTCAACAAGCGGGCGTGGGACTTCAGCAACACCGGCGTCATCGGCTCGCCCGAGGTCTAACCCCTGATTCACGCAACGGTGGCCGGGACCGTCCCGGCCACCGTTCGACACCCGATCACGAAAGGATCGAACCTCTATGAGATCTCGACTCAAGCGGGCGTTGGGTGGTGTGGCCGCGATCGGCCTCGCCGCCGCGTTCGTACCGTTCATCGCGGCCGGGCCTTCGGCTGCGACGCCCGGAGCGCAGCCCGATCCGACCCTCAACCCGAACCCCGTCGCGACCGCGACCACGCCGTTCTCGTTCAACGTGTCCGGCAACGCGTTCTGCGACGGGACCGGCGCCAACAACTGGCGGGCCCACACGTTCATCGTCAACGACGGCGTCAACATCTCGACGCTCGACTTCACGGTCACCGGACTGCCGGCGGGCTACGTGGGAGCCGACTTCGACTCGACCGGTGACGGGACCATTTCGGCCCCGCTGCACAAGGGCACCGACGCGGGTGTGAACCTCATTCCCGCGGCGACCCCGGCCGGCCTCGTCGACCCGAGTGACCTCGCGGGCTTCACCTTCGACCCGAGCTTCTGGAACGTGGCCGACGGCCTGTACCAGATCGGGTTCGTCTGTGTCGACGGGCCCGGCACCGTGCAGCAGTGGTGGAGCCTGGACGTGGCCGTCGACGCCGACGCGTCGCCGAACCCGTTCCTGAGGATCCCGGTGGTGCCTCCGACGACCACGACGACCATGGCTCCGACGACTACGACGACCATGGCTCCGACGACCACCACCACCACGACCCCGCCGGTTGCAGCGGTCGACCACTTCAAGTGTTACAAGGTCAAGGACCTGAAGACTCCGAAGTTCGTGCAGATCCCGAGCGTGTCGCTGGCCGACCAGTTCGAGACGAAGAACCACAAGGTCGTCAAGCCGTCGGCCCTGTGCAACCCCGTCGACAAGAACGGTGAGGGCATCAACGACGCGGCTCGGCACCTTGTCTGCTACACGGCTCCGCAGGCTCCGGGGCAGGCGAAGTTCGTGAAGCAGCAGGTACAGACGACGAACCAGTTCGGGACGCTCCAGCTGGAGGCAACGGCTGCGTCTGAGCTGTGCGTCTCGTCCGAGAAGAACGGTCAGGGCTCGGAGGAGCTCAACGACTTCAAGTGCTACAAGGTCAAAGACCTGAAGAACCCGAAGTTCGTACAGATCCCGAGCGTGTCGCTCGCCGACCAGTTCGACACGAAGAACCACAAGATCGTCAAGCCGGCGACCCTGTGCAACCCCGTCGACACGAACGGCCAGGGCATCTTCGACGCGAACAACCACATGGTGTGCTACACGGCTCCGCAGGCTTCCCAGCAGGCGAGGTTCGTCAAGCCGAGTGTCGTGACCGACAACCAGTTCGGCCACTTGGGACTCCAGGCGACGTCTGCGAGCACGTTGTGCGTGCCGTCGACCAAGACGCTCCTGCCGTAGTACACGAACTGCCAATTGCCAAACTGCCAATTGCGTGAATGCGTGGGCGGCCGGGACACATGTCCCGGCCGCCACCGCGTCGTGAGTCCGGTCAGTACGAGGGTCCCTCCGGTAGAGCGCGGTCGAGCACCGGCTGAACGGCAGCTGAACAATCCCCGCGGACCTGGCGGTTGCGTCGTCGAACCAGCCACTCTGCCGGGCGGCACGAAAGGATCCATCGTTCATGAGATCACGACGCAGGCGGCTGGTGTGCGGTGTGGCCGCGGTGGGTGTCGCGGCGATGCTCGTGCCGTTCGTTGCCGGGCTGGCGGGCGCGGCGCCCGGGGCGCAACCCGATCCGACGCTCACCCCGGACCCGGTCGCGACCGCGACTGCGCCGTTCACGCTCTCGGTGCCCGGCAACGCGTTCTGTGACGGGACCGGCGCCGCGGGCTGGCGGGCGCATACGTTCATCGTGAACGACGGTGTCGACGTGTCGACGCTCGACTTCACGGTCCCGGGATTGCCGCCGGGTTACGTCGGTGCCGACTTCGACGCGACCGACGGATCCATCGCCGCCCCGTTGCACCAAGGCGACGCCGCGGGCGTGAACTTCATCCCCGGTTCGACGCCGGCGGGTCTGGTGGACCCGAGTGCGCTTGCGGGATTCACGTTCGATCCGAGCTTCTGGGCGTTCGCGGATGGCGTGTACCAGATTGGGTTCGTGTGTGTCGACGGGCCGGGCATCGTGCAGCAGTGGTGGAGCCTGTCGGTGACCGTCGACGCCGACGCGACAC
>Ga0163153_10006193_pt1 | contig 13615 bp, 12 predicted proteins | sample OliLakLV19MP6IB1_FD_148629 | JGI IMG/M metagenome (GOLD analysis project Ga0163153, IMG submission 148629) | Freshwater microbial mat bacterial communities from Lake Vanda, McMurdo Dry Valleys, Antarctica - Oligotrophic Lake LV.19.MP6.IB-1 | ecosystem: Environmental > Aquatic > Freshwater >... | reverse complement strand
TGGGTTGAAATCAACTCCTGAATGATGAAATGTTTTTCTGCTTCGGTAAAATATTTACCCGCCTTTTGAATGATTTTTTTGTCCATGTTTTACACTTTTTAGTGTAAACCTATTTTAGGACAAGACACCCGAGTTTGCGCCAAAAGACTTGTCACCCCGAGCCTTTCGATAAACTCAAGTCGAGGGGCCAACTGGCAACACGGGTAATATTCATTTGTTTTTTATAGGCGCAGTATCTTCATGGATTCATCTCATTAAAAAGAACGAAAACTTTATCCATAGGCAGTGGATATTTTAATCACCTTTGCCATTCACCGAAGAAAATAAAACCCAAGTAACAGTATGAATGCAGAATTGGAGAATGACATTTCGATGCTGATGACCGTGCAGGCAGTGCTTGCTAACAACCTTCCAGAAATCACCATAAAACTTCAGGAGCGGTGCCGCTCAAGGTAGAGTTGGACACAAAAATTTCACAGATAACTGCCCAGGCCATAATTGCCCTTGGGGACGATGGCGGACTGGCCACAGCCAAGAAAGAGGCAGCACTGGCCCTTTTAACGAAGGCCCATCAGGTGGGCAATGCAGCAGCCACCTATTATACCGTGACCCTTCCCGATCCATCCAAAAAAAGAAAAGTGGACTGGAACAAATCAAAACTGGCTGGCATGCTCGATACCGAACTCCTTTATCATGGCTAGGCCACATGGAAACTGGCCGATCCCATAAAAGCAAACCTGCCACCATGGGGAGCATCCATCCCGGATACCGATGCACTGAAAACAGCCTATGAATTTTACATGACCCTGGTGCAGGCACCGCAGACCGAAATAGCCGACACCGCTGCCGCTGGTGCCGAACTGTGGCGAAAGGTGAAGGCCACCAAAACATGGCTGAAGGAGATAATGGATCAGGCCTTCAGCAGTATCCAATTCACCGCAACAGAACTGTATGAAAAATACTTCAACTCCCGTGCAATTATTGACCTGCGGGGTGGCAATGGCGATGAGTTTGAAAAGGCAGGAACCGTGGCACAACTCACCACAGCGAACATTGCGCTGGTAAGTGTGAACGTGAGCAACACTGCGGAAATCAGGTTTGTAAACGAAACCACTATTAGCGGCCTTACCCTCCACTATTACTTCTCCACCGCACCGGGAGCCGCCATCGAAGATGGAGTTACAGCAATTTCTGTGGTCAGCGGTTCTGGTAACACTGTGGAAGCGCACACCCTTGGAAGAAACGCCACACGTATTTACCTCAACGTAAAAAATGCGGACGCCACCCATCCGCAGGATTGGAAGGTGACGATTTGAAAGGTTTTTTTGAATCTAAAAAGCCCTTGGCTGAAATGCGCAGGGGGTTTCTGAGCATTCGATTACATCCAGTTAGTCTTCGCTAGAAAGGATGGTTACAGCCGGTGGGAGTTGCTTGAGATTTTCAACCTTTTTCCTGGGCAAGAGATTAGGCAACCCCAAAAGAATGTAAGAAACGGAGCAGATGATGTAACGTGCGCTAAACCGGGCAGCCACAGTTTTGTCCCTCATTGATAAAGAACATCACACATCATCAAAAAAAAAGAAAATGAAAACCAACACTTACCCCGGGGATGACGCCCTAAAGCCAGCAGCAGCAGTTGAACCACGCAATGGCCTGCCGCCAGAACAGGATCCCAACCCTGCACCGCCCGAAAGGATAGAAGCTCCGGAGCGGGAAACTCCAACTGAAAATCCGGATCCAAGAAACCCCCCGACTAACCCCAATCCGGGCGGGCCACAAAAAACGCCTGAACCCCAGGGGCCGGATAGAATCCCGGAACCCCGCCAACCGGGCATCAACCCCGATCCTACAGCTCCGGGCAAATCGCCTGAGCCTGATTATATAGATACACCCCCACGGGCCGAATTTTTATTTATTGCCTTCAACAGACGCATGATTATGTTGAATTAGATGGGATGTATTGGTTCTAAAATTTTGAAGGAAAGGAGGCTGTCTGAAAAAGGCAGCCTGCTTTTTTATTTCTGGAGCGTTTCAAATTGCCTATCCGCATTTTGAATAATTGACTGGGAGAATTTTGCCTTTTTTTGTGACACTTCTTTTTCTAACCACTCATTGTTGCAATATTTAGTTTGACTTGTCTGTCCATAGCATAATGTTGTAAATGCTAAAATTAAAATTGTCAATGTCGTTTTATTCATGTTGTGTCGTCTGTTATTGTTGCTGCTAACATTTTGCAGCTACAAGAAGTTGGCGATTTCGGAGACGAAAACTGTCTGCCAGCACTGAACTTGATACGAAGCACAAAGCTTCATTTAAGCACTGAAACCGATTTTTTGCCAAACGCCTATTATCGCCAGTGCTTTTATTCTATTATCAATATTCCTGTTGCAATTTGTCTGTCTGATTGCAGTCGGAAAAAATAAAAACCTGCTGTTAAATCTTGTCTGTCTATTTCTACTCTGTCTTTAGAAATGTTGGTAATTGTCCGCACAAGTTGGCCCTGAGTATTATAAATTGTCAAAGAGTAATTGTCATTTGTGAGATTGTCACATTGTAGAATTGCAGTTTGACAAAATGGGTTGGGATAGATTTTACAATTTGAAATTGTTTCGGTTTCAATTATTGAAGTTTGTTGGGAGCAAAGTTCTAACATTCTAATATCGTCTTGGGCAATAGTATTATTAACAATTGCCCCTGTTGCAATATCAATTGTATAATACCGAGAAGGTGGATAATTTCCTTTAAAGATATATTGGTTGGTTAAAGGATTAAGAACTGCCGTTTCGCTTACAATAACTGAAACATCATTTAAAGTGTCTAAAACCGTTTTTTGACCTGTCAATGTGTTGACTGAAGCAAAGTGGTATGTTGAAGAATCATCGTACCACAGTCCGTACACCATTCCTGTCGTTGGATGAATTTGTAACATCCGAATATCGTCTGGCGCTAAAGTGTCATTAACAATTACTCCTGTTGCAATATCAATTGTATAATACCGAGAAGGCGGATAATTTCCTTTAAAGATATATTGGTTGGTTAAAGGATTAAGAACTGCCGTTTCGCTTACAATAACTGAAACATCATTTAAAGTGTCTAAAACCGTTTTTTGACCTGTCAGTGTGTTGACTGAAGCAAAATGGTATGTTGAAGAATCATCGTACCACAGTCCGTACACCATTCCTGTCGTTGGATGAATTTTCAACATCCGAATATCGTCTGGTGCTAAAGTGTCGTTAACAATTGCTCCTGTAGGAATGTCAATAGTAATGTAACGAGAGGGAGGATAATTTGCCTTTAAAATATATTGATTTGTCAACGGATCAACAACAGAAGTTCCACTGACAATAACTTGAATAGAAGGAAGCGTATTGTTAAAAATAATTTGTCCAGTTGTCATATTTACTGATGCAAAATGATATGTTTCGGAATTGTCGTACCACATTCCACAACTAGTAGTTTGAGAAAATCCTGCAATACTAATTAATAGTATTACAAAAGTTGAAGTTATGTTTTTCATTGTTGTGTCGTTTTTTACATTGGGCATAACGGCAGTCTGTCTAAAAACTACGTTTTATGATGTTTGTATTCGGGGACCTATCTTGATGATTTTTCATTTAAGCGATTCTCAGCGTATTCGTTTTAGTTCTTAGACAGTTTGACGGTTTGCAGCTACAAGAAGTTGGCGATTTCGAAGCACAAGACTGTCTGCCACCACAAAACTTGATACGAAGCACAAAGCTTCATTTAACCACTGAAACGCCAATTTTTTGTAGGTGCTGTTAGGTGCTGGCGTTCTTGTCCACGGTGCTTGTAAACCATTGTCGTTGTTGAGTTGTCGTGTCATTGAGTGTCGGCTGTGCGTTGCATTTTTTATTTTTTTTGAAGCGTTGGAAATTTTTTAAAAACAATTTTTCTTTGGGTCGGCTTTGCAAGCTCTATTAAAAACTTTGGTCGTGTGTCGGCTGGTACGGTTTTTTAATTGTGCTTGCACATTAGGGGGTATTTAATAATTCAAACTAAGTCCTAATCCAAATCCCATATCGCTGTCGTAATGTGTTCTGATACCAATATTTTTGTTCACAATATAACGTAAGTCCACCATAAATTCCTTGTCGGTGTTTAGCATAAACCCTGCTCGTACTCTTTTAGAAATTGGAATATCTTCTCGCATTAATTGTAAACGTACATCACCATTATGAAAGACTTCGGTTTGGAAAATAATCAACATTGGTAATGTATAATTAAAACCTACACTTACTAAGTTACGATTGTCTTTTGAATTGGTTTGACTAAACAAATTAGTTTCTTGTTCGTCTATTCCAAACTTTCTATACCGCCAATCAAAACCAACAAATGGCATAAGCCATTGCATTTTGCCAATGTATCGCCCAATGTGGGTTTCTGTTTCGTAGCCGTGTCTGTCGTGATAACCCAAACGCCATTCTGTGCCTATGCTCCAACGTGTATTTTGAAGTATCGCCAAACCATCATTTCCATTGGTTGCAAAGTCGTTTTCTGCCATAAAATGAAATTGGTTACTTTCGGCTTGTAATTTATTATACGCCCATTCCTTATTTGCTAATTGTGGGTTAGGCTGCGAATTTTCATAAGAAAAAACCCGATTCATGCCTGCCATCATGTGGTACAAAATATGGCAGTGAAAAAACCAATCGCCATCCAGATTAGCTGCAAATTCAATGGTATCTGTTTCCATAGGCATAATATCCAGTACGTTTTTTAGTGGCGCATATTCACCCTGTCCGTTCAGCACTCTAAAATCATGTCCATGCAAATGCATAGGATGTCTCATCATCGAATTATTGTAAAGGACAATCCTTATGTTTTCACCTTTTTTAATAAGAATTTTATCAGATTCTGAAAGTACTTTATTGTCCAAACTCCAAACGTAACGGTTCATATTTCCTGTGAGTTCAAAACGTAATTCTTTGACTGGAGCATCTTCAGGAAGCGTGGTTGGATTTGGTGCTTTTAGCATTGCATAATTCAGTGTAACAATATCCGAAAGTTTATTGCTTTTATAATCATCTTCGGTCATTTTCATCTCCATCATTCCGTTTTTTTTCTTTTTGCCTACGCCTGTAATTTCGGGATACATCACAACATTCATATCCATTTTTTGAAGTGACATATTCATTCCCATATCGTCCAAATTGCCGTTCATTTTCATCATTCCGTTCATCATTTTCATACCTTCAAAATATTTTAATTTAGGCAATGGGCTTGTGAGTTGCTTAACACCACTACCCAAATACAATGACGTGGATTTGATACGATCTTCGGAAGTTGCCAAAAATTCGTAAGCCCTATTTTCGGCTGGAATGGTAACGATAACATCATAAGTTTCAGAAACCCCAATAATCAATCTATCTACTTCTACAGGTTCTACATCGTTGCCATCATTAGCAATTACGGTCAGTTTACCACCTGCATAAGTAAGCCAAAAATAAGTAGAAGCCCCCCCATTTGAAATGCGTAAACGTACTTTGTCACCTGCTTTGAATTGTGAAAGTTGGCTTTCGTTTTGTCCGTTTATCAATACTTTTTCATAATATATATCGCTTACGTCCATTGCCAACATTCGCTTCCATTCATTTTTAAGTTTAGTTTTAAAATGTCCTGCTTTGATTGCTTCGGCATAGCTTTGAGTAGTTCCTTTTTCAATAGCAAACCAATCAGAAGCGTTGTGTAACATTCTGTGTACGTTTTCAGGTTTTAGGTCTGTCCATTCGCTTAATACTATTGGAACACTTGGCAAATCATCAATGCCTTTTCTAAATGTTGGGTCGTTTTTTTTCTTTAGTAAAATCAAAGAACCATACATACCTATTTGCTCCTGCAACCCTTTATGACTATGGTACCAATGCGTTCCGTTTTGAATAATTGGAAATCGGTATACATAGGTTTCATTTGAGTTTATAGGCATTTGAGTTAAAAATGGCACACCATCTTCTTTATTTGGTAACTGCAATCCATGCCAATGTAGTGAAGTGCCTTCATTTAGCTGGTTATGCACTATTATTTCTGCAGTATCACCTTCGGTAAATACTAGTGTAGGCATTGGGATTTGTCCGTTTACTGCAATGGCTCTTTTTTCTTTACCCGAAAAGTTGACAATTGTATCTGTTACGGTTAATTCATATTTTACTACGTTCTGGGCAGTTAATTTACTTGCAATAAATAAAAGCAATATGGCACATACGATTTTGTTATTTTTCATTCTCTAATCGTTTTATCATTGCTTTCATTTCTTCAATTTCTTTTCTTTGCGCTTTGATAATATCCTCTGCCAGTTTTTTAACTTTTGGGTCTTTAATATCTGCCCTTTCACTCGTCAAAATGGCAATAGAGTGGTGTGGTATCATTGCTTTCATCCATAAAATATCGCCTATAATGGGTCTTTGAATTCGGACAAGAAATAATGCAGAGCTAAAAAGCATAAAACTTCCAAGCATTATCGCTATATTTTTTTTCTTGTTTTTATACATCCCCAACATAAATAATAACATTATTAATGCCATTGCAGAAATACCTAAACACGTCATATAAAAACGTGTAAGACTAAAATATAAGTGGTCTATCGAGTAGGTGTTTAAATACATTGTGATGTACATTGCAATGAAGGAAGCACCTAACATTAAAAAGAATGTCGTGTATTTATTATTTTTTTTGTGTCCGTTTGAATTTTCCATAGTAGTACTTTTATTTATTTAATCGTTTCTACCGTTTTGCCGCATGTCAGCATTTGCGAACCGTAATATGGATTTTTAATTGCGTTTTCTTTGCTCAGCCAATTTGCCCCTTTACCATCATTATACATTGGGCAATGTTGGTAGTAAATTGGAGAATCTTGTTTTGACACTTTCATTAAATCATAAATGTTTGCTGACAAATCCATAAAGGCGTTTCGTTGCTTTTCAAGATTTTTTGAAGTGGATATTAAATTTGTGCTTGATTTTAAACCGCTCATCACTTTCATCCAAACAGTATGTTCATCGGCAGAGAGTTTTTCCATTTTTACTTCATTAATATTTGAAAGCAAATCTTTTGCTATCGAAGTAGCTGATTTTTGATTCGATTTTATCAAGGCATCTTTTAACGAAAAATAGTTATCAAAAATAGCTTTCAACTGATTTACCTCTTGTTTCTTTTCAGAAGCTGCTGGGTTGTTTTGCATAGAATGTGTTTCTACGATCTCATTTTGTATCAGGGCTGATTTGTTAACTCTTTCGTAGTGACAACATTCGGGAAGTTTTGCATATACTTCATCAGGTGCAAGAAACTGGTCGCTATCATAACCTGCTAAAGCAATCCGTTTCACAATTGCAGTTTGGTTGGTTTTAGTAGTGTCATAAGTAAGAGTAGCCATTTTGCTGTCTTTATTCCAATCTACATGTGCTACTTTTTTTAGATTTCCAGAATTTTCTATGGTTGTTTCACACATTCCGCAGTTGCCATAAATTTTTACAGTTTCTGTTTTTGCATTTTTAATTTGAGCAGCACAGCTGCTGATAGTAATTGATACCAATGCCATAAAAAGCAATAAGGTGTTTTTTATTTGTTTCATCTTTTAAAATTTTAAATTGTTATTTGACTTTGTTGCTATTGACAGCATTTTTTTATAAAAAGCTTTTTGAATAACCATTTTAAGTATTTTATTTTAAAGGCTCATGTTTTTTAATCTCAATGAATTGGCAATAACCGAAACCGAACTAAAGCTCATTGCTGCTGCCGCTATCATTGGTGATAATAGTATTCCGAAAAACGGAAATAAAATACCTGCTGCAATAGGTATTCCTAATACATTGTATCCAAAAGCAAAAAACAAGTTTTGCTTAATGTTTTTCATCACTTTGTGGCTTAATGATTTTGCTTTTACAATGCCTTGTAAGTCCCCTTTCAATAAAGTGATTTTTGCACTTTCAATGGCTACATCGGTACCTGTACCCATTGCAATTCCTATATCTGCTTGGGCAAGTGCCGGTGCGTCATTTATACCATCTCCTGCCATTGCTACTACTTTTCCGAGTGCTTGTAATCTTTTAATTTCAGCCAATTTATCCTGTGGCAAACATTCTGCTTTGAAATTGGTAAGGTTTAATTCCGCTGCAACAGCTTTTGCTGTATTGTGATTATCACCTGTGAGCATAATTACTTCCACGCCTTCATCCATCAATTTTTGAATGGCATCTTTGCTACTTGCTTTTATTGCATCAGAAATAATGAGAAAGCCTTCCAATTTTCCATCAATTGCAAAATAGGAAACGGTTTTACCTTTTTTCTGTTCGGCTACGATTTGCTCTTTTTGATTATCGGAAATGACTACATTTTTATCTTGCAAGAGTTTATCATTGCCAATAACAATTTTTTTATTTTCTACCATACCAATAACACCTTTTCCTGAAATTGCTTCAAACTCAGAAATAGGTTTTATTTCTACTTTTTCTTTTTTTGCTTTATTCACAATGGCTTCTGCCAATGGGTGTTCGCTTTGAGAATTGATTGACGCTGCAAAAAGCAAAAGTTCATTTTCGGAAAAATTATTGAACGAATGCAATTTTTCTAATGAAGGTTTACCTTCAGTAATAGTGCCTGTTTTATCGGTAATGAGTACATCCACCTTATCCATTTTTTCTAATGCTTCTGCATTTTTAATTAATACGCCACTTTGTGCACCTTTGCCCACACCAACCATCACACTCATTGGCGTTGCCAAACCTAAAGCACAGGGGCAAGCAATAATTAATACTGCCAAAGCATTAACAAAAGCATATACATAAGAAGGCTCTGGACCTAATAATTTCCAGATAAAAAATGTAATGATTGAAGCGATTATAACCGTTGGTACAAAATATTTAGAAATTTTATCTGCCAATTTTTGAATGGGTGCTTTGCTTCGGCTGGCATCATTTACCATTTTTATAATTTGTGCAAGTAGGGTTTCATCTCCAACTTTTTCGGCCTTCATTACAAAAGATTTATTACCGTTGATAGTCGCTGAACTTACTTTATCATCCACTTTTTTTTCTACAGGAATAGGCTCACCTGTTACCATACTTTCATCTATATTGCTACTGCCTTCTGTAATACTACCATCAACAGGGATTTTATCGCCTGGTTTCACTCGCAATAAATCGCCTACTTTTATATCGTGTATAGAAATCCTTTTTTCTATACCATTTTCAACTAAAATCGCTTCTGTTGGGGCTAATTTTAATAGTTCTTTTATTGCCCCGCTGGTTTGGCTGTGGGCTCTTGCTTCTAACAGTTGCCCCAATAAAACTAAAGTAAGAATAACAGTTACTGCTTCAAAATATAGAAAAACAGAACCGTCAGCATTTTTGAATTGGTCGGGAAAAATGGAGGGAAAAAGTAAGGCAACAATGCTAAAAATAAATGCTGCTCCAGCTCCTACACCAATAAGACTGAACATATTTAAGTTCCAAGTTTTGAAAGAAACCCAAGCTCTTTCAAAAAACATCCAACACGCATAAAAAACAACTGGAAGTGATAATGCAAATTGAAACCAATTTTTAAAACCTACATTCAGATACTTTGAAATTGGGTTGTTGGGTATCATTTCCCCCATTACCAAAATCAAAATAGGCACGGTGCAAGCCACCGCAATTTTAAATTTTTTGAGTAATGTTTGATAGGTTTTATTTTCATTATCTGTTGGCACTAATGGCACTAAATCCATTCCGCAAATAGGGCAATTGCCAGGTGCATCTTCAATTATTTCTGGGTGCATTGGACAAGTGTACTTTGCAGCATTTGAAATACTCGCCTGCTTTACCAAATCCATTCCACACACGGGGCAGTTGCCTTCTTTGTCATAAATTTTATCGCCTTCGCAGTGCATTGGGCAATAATACTTTCCAATATTATCAGGCTTTGAAATATGTTTTTCCTTTAGCTTGTCTATCATTGTTTCGTTCAACATTCCTATACTATATTTTCCACCATCTTTTTCCAGTGCGGTCTTAAATAATTCTAATGGAATGTGTTTTTCCATTTCTATACTTGCCGACTTTTCTTTCAGATTTACTTCCACATTAGTAACTCCCTGTATTTCGCTCAACGTTTTTTGAACGTGGTTGCGACAACCATCGCAGGTCATTCCTGATATTTGATATGTATGTTTCATTTAAATAAAATGTTATTTTATTTCATAATTATGAACATTGATTTCTTTTGCATTACTATATTACAAAGTAAATCCAGCAACTAAAAATAAAACTGCTGCAATCCCTGCAGCAATAAAATTATACGGATTTGCATACTTTAAATATGCCGAGTGGTCTGCATGAGCAATATTGGATGACATATTCGTCATTCCTGCGACCGGTGAAGTAACATCACCGAATGTGCCTCCTGTAATTATTGCCGCTACACAAAGGGGAATGCCTGCTCCAGACACTACTGCTATTGAAATTGCAATAGGCATGAGTAAGGAAGCTGCGCCCCAACCTGAGCCTATAAAGTAAGTTACGGCAGATGACAGTATAAAAAGCGAAACGGCTACACTCCAAGTAGGCATAGAATTGCCTACGTTTTGCTGTATAAATTCATTCAAACCCAATGCTTGCGAAACAGTTGCTAAAGGCCAAGCTAAGGCAAGAATTACCAAGGTCGTCATTATTTTGTTGCCACCTGATATGACATCGGATGTCATTTCCTTAAGATTGTATTTTTGAAAAAAGTAAAAGATAGCAGATATAGCTAAAGTGATAAACAACGCGACAAGCATGGCTCTGTTAGGGTCAGTGTTTGACATGGCTTCAATAAAAGTATTGTTGCCCGGTTTATCTTTCCCAAAAAACCAAAAGAAAAAAACACTTAGAGAGATTACGCTCAACAATGGAACAATAAGATTAATCACCCTTGGCTTTATTAATGGTTTATCTTCATCCATGTTCATTTTCATTCCTTTCATTTCTTTTTCAGCAGAAGGTTTTGCCGAAGCATTTACCGGTTTTTTGAATTGATAGAAGATGGTAAAAAAAGTAATAATGATTAACACGATGCTGAAAAACTCTAAAGGAATGGCCTTTAGCCAGATTTCATAAGCTGAAGTATTCTCAGGGTTTCCGGATGCTTTCAAACCGATGCTGATATTTGCAATATTAAATCCAACAAAAGTAGTTGCGATAGGAATTAGTTCTACTACAGGACTTGCCGTATTGTTAAGCATAAAAGCAAACCGTTCATTCGTTACCTTATTCTTTTCAGCAAGCGAACGGGTGATGGAACCAGCACCAACAATCCTGAAACCACAATCAATAAAAGTAACAGGTATCAAAGCCCATAGTAAAAAGAATACACCTTTTTCACTTTTTATATGCCTGTCTGCTATATCTGAAAATGCTTTTACACCTCCCGATTTTATTAGGAGGGAAATTAAACCACTAAACAAATAAAGAAACAGAAGCACCTGAAGACTTCCGCTATCAGTTAATGTATTTACAATTTGGTCAACCGCAGTTTCAAAACCACCTGTAAGAGTTGGGTTAAGAAAATAGCATCCTGCCAATAATCCTATTAAAAGCGATGGAATAATTTTCTTAGACCAGATTGCAATTGCAATAGTGATAATTGGTGGTAAAATTGAAAGCCAGAGATTTTGCATTACTTACATTCATTTTATTTCTTGCGTTTGCCTCTCAATAAGAAGACAATGATGAGTATAACAGCAAGTGGAATAATCCACATACCCCAACCCATACCAAAGCCCCATGAATTATCGTGCATCATTTTATTTATTTTTTGTTATTCAGGAATGAGATGTTATAAAAATATTGGATTTCTAAGTTCAGATAGGGTATAACCCGTATAACTTAATGCCTCTTGCAGCTTATCAGCTTTAATTACTTGCGAAGAAGTAATTTCTGCTTCCTTCTTTGCCAAGTCAACTTGCACGGATATTACACCGGGAGCGGCAGATAATTTATTTTTTACTGTTGAGGCGCATCTTCCGCAACTCATGCCACCAATGTGGTAAGTATGCTTGATTGAATTTTCCTTATTTATTATTTTATTTATTTTCAGTTATACAGTTTCCTTTTCTTCAGTTTTGCTGTTGACCTGTATAATTATTTTTTCTGTACTAAGTCCATGCCACATTTTGGACATTTCCCTGGTTTATCTCTAATAATTTCGGGGTGCATTGGGCAGGTATAAACTACTGCCGCAGTCTTTTTTTTGTGGTGGTTTCCGTCAGCATCCATTCCCGATGCACCCATGTTGCACATTCCTTTCATTGACTTCATTACATTAGGGTGTGACTGCATGGATCTCATCATCATATTGCATTTTGACTGATCCATATCACACATTTCCATTGTTTTGCCCATCATCATTTTGCACATTGACGAATCATCTTTACACATGCTCATCATTTTGTCCATGTGCATTCCCTTCATATCCGGATCATTCATCATGTTGTCCATCATCATTTGTTTGCAACTGTCGTTGTTCATCATTTCATGCATCATTTCTGTCATGTAGGGTTGATGATGAACCATTGTAAGAACAATGTCCTTGCGGTGATTATCGTCTTGCAGATATTGGTCAGCGGTTGGGTTTGAATTGCAGGAAGCAAGGAAACTTAAGGCTGCTGCAAATAAGATTGGAAGTATTGTTTGTTTTTTCATTTTGTATTTGATTAAATTAATGTGCCGCAAAGGTGAACAGGTTAATGGGGCAATTTACTAGTCTTCGTTGAGTGGCTATTTATAATAGCTAAAAGAGGCGAATTGTAATTTATGCCACAAACAAATATCGGCACTCTTGTTGTGCCATGCATTACATGCTTCTGGAAATTAAATTACATAATTCACACATATTCCGCTTCTGCTTCCTATCACGGTTTGCACTCCCCATAAAATAAAACGATTTTTGATAATGCGAAAAATAAATAGTTTGAAGCATTAAATGAAACCAGTGCTGAGATGTAAAGTTTCAAATGGATCTAAAGTCTTTAAAGGGTTGCTAAAAACGGCTCTTTTGGTTTTGCCTGTGTGTCGGCTTATGCGGTTGTGGCAAAACCAAATGTGCCACTTGTGCGGCTGGCTAAAATTGAATTAAAAAAAATGTGCGGTGGGGAAAATAAAAAATACAGAAGGGTCGGCATTGAGTGTCGGCTTACTCGCTGTCCAGTTGAAATATGGTCTGTATGTTGGTAACTTGTCAAAATGGTTTGTCTTTGTATTAATGTTCAGTTTATAGTCGTCTGTTTAATGGTTGCACTGTCGTCTTTTAGGCTTGCTTATAACGCCAGACTGTGAATTTACCCTACATGATTCTTGTTGATTACTCACGGGATAAAATCAGACTGATGGATGCGGTACAAACATCGTAAAGAATGCACCTTGCCGCATGGATTTTATTCAACAACAATCGCGGCATCAGATCAGCATGCACTGCAGCGAAGACCACATCCATGCCGACAATCCCGTGCGGGTGATGGATGCTTTTGTACAAAAGCTCGACCTTGTAAAACTCGGATTCCGGGCGCGCGTGCTGCAACAGGAAGGCCGCCCGGCATTCGAGAGCAAGGTGCTTCTCAAGCTGTATCTCTACGGCTATTTTAACTCCA
>Ga0163153_10006192_pt1 | contig 13616 bp, 9 predicted proteins | sample OliLakLV19MP6IB1_FD_148629 | JGI IMG/M metagenome (GOLD analysis project Ga0163153, IMG submission 148629) | Freshwater microbial mat bacterial communities from Lake Vanda, McMurdo Dry Valleys, Antarctica - Oligotrophic Lake LV.19.MP6.IB-1 | ecosystem: Environmental > Aquatic > Freshwater > Lake... | reverse complement strand
TTTCGCAAAAGCCACAACACTTGAGCGCAACGCCTACTTCAACAATCTTCAATCATGTACTCGCCATTCGTCAATCAAATAAAATTCTGTGTTTGGAGATTTAATCTTCAAATTTATATGCGTCTGCACTGGGGGGGCCGCCACTACGTGGCTCGTTCATACACCCGATTTTTCTATAAACGGTGTCGCCACTACGTGGCTAAAACCCTTAAGTCAATGACATTGCCCTATAGCGCCCTAACCCCAACCCTCATGCCCCCAGCCCCCTACCTCGTAGATTTCCCGACTTTCTCTCTTATCTATGAAACTCATGATTTCGCCGGACTCCGTAACATTGCCGCACTTTATACAGCAAAACGATACAACCATGCGCCAACTTTTCCTTTTAGTTTGCTTTTTTATGACCCTATCACCCCTTTTTTCCCAAAAAAAGGACGAACCAAAGGATAAAAAAGCCGAAAAACCTGCCCTGCTAAATCCTGCTACCTACAACGGCCTGAGCTTCCGCAGCCTCGGCCCTGCGGTCACTTCCGGCCGCATCAGCGATTTGGCTGTCAATCCAAAAAACCAAGCGGAGTATTATGTGGCCGTGGCATCCGGCGGCGTCTGGAAAACGGTCAACGCGGGCACCACCTACACTCCCATCTTCGATGCTCAAGGTTCCTACTCCATCGGTTGCGTGGCACTCGACCCGAGCAACCAAAACATCGTGTGGGTGGGCACTGGCGAAAACAACAACCAGCGCTCAGTTGCCTACGGCGACGGTGTTTACAAAAGTGAAAACGGCGGCAAGACCTGGAAAAACATGGGCTTGAAAAACGCTGAGCACATCGCCAACATCGTGGTGGACCGCAGCAATCCCAACACTGTTTATGTGGCAGCCTATGGCCCGGTTTGGAGCGATGGTGGCGAGCGCGGCGTGTATAAATCCAACGACGGTGGGGAAAGTTGGGTCTGTGTCAAATCCGTCAGCGACTTTACCGGATGCAACAACCTTATCATGGACCCGCGCGACTCAAAAGTGCTGTACGCAGCCTTCCATCAGCGCCAGCGCAAGGTGTTTACTTACATTGGCGGCGGGCCGGAATCGGCGCTTTTCAAATCTGCTGACGGAGGCACCACCTGGAAAAAACTTGAAGGCGGTCTGCCCACAGGCGAAGTGGGCCGCATCGGAATTGATGTGTCCCCGGTAAATCCCGACTATGTCTATGCGGTAGTGGAAGCCGGGGAGAAAAAAGGGGGCATCTACCGTTCCACCGACCGCGGCGCCAGCTGGACAAAAATGAGCGACACTTATACCAGCGGCAATTATTATCAGGAACTCAACTGCGACCCGAAAAACCCCGACCGCATTTTTATCACCGATACGTATTATAAGGTGAGCGACGACGGCGGCAAAACAGTACGCAACCTCAGCGAACTGAACAAACACATTGACAACCACTGTATTTGGATTGATCCCGATAATACAGACCACCTGCGTGTGGGCTGCGACGGTGGCATTTACGAAACCTGGGATTTCACAAAAACCTGGGAGTTCAAACACAACCTCCCGGTCACCCAATTCTATAAAGTATCCACCGACAACGCCCTACCCTTCTACCATGTGCACGGCGGCACCCAAGACAACCTAAGCCTTGGCGTACCCAGCCGAAACACCAGCGCCAATGGCATCCCCAATTCCGACTGTTACGTCACCAGCACCGGCGACGGCTTCGAATCTCAGGTGGATCCTACCAACCCCGACCTTATCTACGCTCAAAGCCAATATGGCGGTCTCGTTCGCTTCGACCGAAAAAGCGGCGAGTACCTGCCCATCCAGCCTCTGTCCGGCGAAAATGAACCCGCCCTGCGCTGGAACTGGGACGCCCCGCTCAGCATCTCCAGCCATGCACCGACTCGGCTCTACCTCGGCGCCAACAAAGTGTTTCGGACAGACGACCGCGGCAGCTCCTGGCGTACCATCAGTCCGGATCTCTCCAGAGGCGTGGATCGCAACAAATTCGAGATCATGGGCAAGGTTTGGAGCGTGGACGCTCTAGCCAAAAATGGCTCCACAGACATTTATGGGCAAACTACAAGCATTGCTGAAAGCAGCCTCGACGCCGAAATGCTTTGGGTAGGTACCGACGACGGCCTGCTCTGGGTGACCCGAAATGGCGGCACAACTTGGGATAAAATGGACAATTTGCCTGGCGTGCCGGAGCGCTCCTATGTGCACCAGGTCATAGCCTCACAGTTCGACAAAAACAGCGCCTACGCATGCTTCAACCACCACCGTTACGGAGATTTCAAACCCTATTTGCTAAAAACTACCGATGGCGGCAAAACCTGGAAGTCAATCGCCGCAACCCTGCCTGAGCGCGGCAGTGTCTATACCATTGCTGAAGACCACATGGATCGCAATCTGCTGTTCTGCGGCACCGAGTTTGGTGTGTTTTTCAGCCCAGATGGCGGTGAAAACTGGGTGCCGCTCAAAGCTGGTTTGCCCACCATTGCTGTGCGCGACATCGAGATCCAACGGCGCGAAAACGACCTCGTACTGGGCACTTTCGGGCGCGGTTTTTATGTCCTCGACGATTACTCCCCACTGCGCAATCTCAATACCGAGGTATTTGAAAAAACGGCCAACATACTCCCAATCAAGGATTCCTGGCTGTTCATCCCAAACAAACCTTTGGGTCTGCGCGACAAAGGGCATCTTGGCAGCAGTTATTACGCTGCGCCAAACCCGCCCGTGGGGGCCGTGTTCACATATTGGTTGAAGGAAGATGTAAAAACCCTCAAGGCCAAACGCCAAGAGGATGAAAAAACAAAGTTTGAAAAAAAGGAAACAGTGTATTACCCCGACATCGAGGCATTGCGCAAAGAAGATGAACAACCCGAACCCTACTTGCTGTTCACTGTAACCGATGCTTCCGGCGACGTGGTGCGACACATCAAAACCGAGGCCACCAAGGGCCTGAAGCGCCTCTCCTGGGATTTCAGGTACAACATCGCAGCACCTGTTACCAACCGTCGTACTGTGCCTGCCGACAACTTGTTCACGGGTCCTGACCAGGGTCACCTCGCCTTGCCTGGTCAGTACAGTGTTACGCTGCAACAGTACGAGGATGGTGTTTTAACCCAGCTTGCAGGGCAGGTGCAATTCAGGGTGCAATCCTTGAACAATGCCACTTTGCCTGCGACAGACAAACAAGCCTACCTTGAGTTTTGTAAAAAAGTGACCCGCCTGCGCAAGGCTGTCAGCGCTACCAGCAATATCCGCAACGACCTGAAAGTCAATTTAGATCACTACCAATCGGCGCTTCATGATATGCCCGCGCCGCCACAGGGATTGCTGAAAAAAACCTACGACCTCATGCAGCGGCTGACCACCGTCTCGCTGCAACTCAACGGAGATCCTACCCTTGCCCGTCGCGAATTTGAAACAGCACCTGGCATTAACGGTCGCGTAGGATTGCTGGAATACAGCATGTGGAGCACTACCAGTGCGCCCACCCAGACGTATGAAGAAAACTACAGCATTGCCGCCAAGCAACTCGGCCCGGTGTTGGAGGAACTCAAAGCGATTGCCCGCGAAATGGAAGCAATTGGAAGGGAACTAGAGCAAAGTGGCGCGCCCGCTACTCCGGGCAGGTGGCCTGATTGGAAGGGGTAAGCGAAAGCAGATATGGGTCATCCCGGAATTTTGCAGGCTTAAAAAATCGGGATGACTCATGTTTTCAAACCTTATCACGGCAGTACCCGGAACTCCGTGCGCCTGTTTTTTGCATGCAGTTCTTCGGGACAATCCACCCCGTTGCTGCAATGGTTGACGAGTTGTGTCTCGCCATAGCCGTGGTAAATCATGCGCGAGCGTTTGATGCCTTTTGACACGAGGTAGTCTACCACGGCTTTTGCCCGGCGTTCTGACAAATCAAGGTTAAAATCGTCGGAAGCCCGTGAATCTGTATGTGAATTGATCTCAACCCGGATTTCAGGTTTTTTTATCATCAAATCGAGCAGTTTTTCGTCTACAACTGCTCTTGCTTTTGCATCCAGGAGCTCGCTGTTGAACCCATAATAAATGGGCAAAACGTTGAAATCCAGCAGTTCGCATTCTATTTTCCGCCATTCATATTCGTTGCCCGAGCTGCTTTTTACTTTGTCGCGCACCAAAAACACTTCTTCGCGCACCACAGGGACCACTTCTACAGAATCTACCGTTTCGTCTTTCTCCAACACCCTTCTTTGAACGGTAACGTATTCTGCCGGGATTTCAATTTCCCGGACAGTAGCAGGCTTTTCGATTACTTTCCGTTTGATGGTTTTGAAACGTCCTTTTTGAGTCTCTCGCGCATAGCTGGGCCTGGTCACGATTTTTTTGACCGGGATTTCTTTGGTGACCGCCTCGTGTACCACATAACAAATCACGTCGCAATCCCCCGGGATTGGGGACTTGCAGCCAGCAATTGGAGGGCGTGACTCAAAACGGGAATAGGCAGGTTCTATCTCAAATAATTCGAAGGTATCAACGGTTTTCACCGGTATGAGCGAAATTTTGCTGATGGGTTCTTCTACCAAGATGGTGTCAATTACCTCGCGATATACCGCAGGGACAAACTCGAATTTCTTGGAGGCCTCTTTCACAAGCACCTGCTCCTGGATTGTTTTGTACACCGCAGGCACCACTTTGTATTGCATGTAAGAGGGCGTGACCACTACTTTCTCTTTTTCAGTTACTTCCTCTATTGAGCAACGAATATAACAGGCTCCTGGCTCCGGGTTAGAAGGGTAATCTTGTGCATGAAGGGCGGCTGTGGCGAAAAATGCAAACAGCATTAAGATTGAGAAAATCCGCATTGTTACGAGTGTGATTTTAGAAAACGGCTAAATTTGAAGATTTTTTTGCTTTTTAGGAGCCGTATGAACTTTACAGCGAAGGCAACCGATTAAAAAAGCGCGTAAAACTACATACATTGGAATATTCAAGTGCAATGTTCTCCAGAAATTCACGGGCAATCTTGCCATCTACGTCCGCCTCCGCACACCAAAGCGTCCGAATACGAACACCCCACCCTGCCCACTCTTTACTGAACACGCTCATTTCCTCAGTCAAAAACCGGTAGATTGTCCCAGCTTCGAGCACTTCCGTGCAGGCGGTTTTGATTTTCTGTGCCGGCATAAACCAAAAAGGATTGTTCTGGTGGCGTATCAGATATTTTTTGAAAGAATTCCAGGGTTTTGAAAAACTCGCTTTTAAGCGTTTGGCTGGATTTGATTTCCATTGGAAATATCCGGCTCGCGTGCTCGATTATCAGATCTATTTCATTTCCCGTACTATCGCGCCAATAGAAGCAATTTGGGCGCTGGCCTTGATTTAAAAACTGCTTCATGAATTCTACCACAATGAAATTTTCAAACAGAGGGCCACGCATCGGGTGATTTTCCAATTCAGATGCCGAACGGATGCCCAATAAGGAACAAGCCAAACCAGTATCGTAGAAATAGAGTTTGGGCGTTTTTAGCAGCCTTTTATTGAAATTCCGAAAATAAGGAGGCAGCAAGAAAGCGACGAAACTGGTTTCCAAAACGGAAAGCCAACTTTTGATGGTGGGCTGAGAAAAGTTCGTGTCGTTGGACAAGGAAGTTTGATTAAAAATCTGACCAATATGCCCTGCACACAGCTTGACAAACCGCTCAAATGCTGCCAAATCACCTATGTTTTTCAACAAGCGTACATCCCGCTCCAGATAAGTGAGCAGGTAGGATGGGTAAAATATGTCCAGCGGAGTATTTTGGTCATAAATACGGGGATAAAAACCTTTTACAATATACTCAAAAGGGTTTTTGAGTTGGAATTCAGTGTTTTCAAGTTCTTTGGTTGAAAACGGCAGCAGATTGAAAACAGCCACACGGCCCGCAAGACTCTGGGTTATTTTCTCCATGAGCAGAAAATTCTGTGAGCCGGTCAATATATATCGCCCATTTCGTCTACGCTCGTCCACTTCAACTTGTATGTACGAAAATAATTCAGGGACGTATTGTGCTTCGTCTATGATAAGGCCTTCTGGATATTGTTTGAGAAATCCAATGGGGTTTTCACGCGCAAATTGACGGGTAGGCAGGTTTTCGAGATTGGCATACGCATAATCCGGAAAAGCATATTTGGCTAAAGTCGTTTTGCCAGATTGTCTGGGACCAGTAACGCTGACCACTGGCATGGTTTGGGCCGCAGATTGCACAATAGCGCTTAACTGTCTCAATATCATGGTCTTCCATTTTTAAGTTGAAGACAAAATTACAAATAAAGACAAGTCTTTGCAAATTAAAAGTTGAACTTTTAATTTGCAAAGATGTCAATTCCCTCACGCCACCTTCGCCTCATACAAATACTTCTGAAAGTTAATAAACAAGGACTTGATATTCGCCACATCACCCAACACCTCCTTGGCATCCTCCAACGACTGATATTTATTGGTGAGCAGAATGGGCAGCTTGTCCTGGTCAAGTTCCTCCACGCCCGTTTCGATGTACTTGCTCAATACAAAATCAATGAATTCCTTTTGCTTGTCGTTTAGCAGGGCAAAAATAGTGGCCTGTGCTGCTGCTACCCTCGCTTCTCTTGTCATGGGTTTTATATCGCTGTTGAAGACGTATTCCAAAACATCAAACAAGTCGCTTTTTTCAGCATTTATCAGATTCTGCAACATATTCAAATCATCTTTCCCGAAACCCGCTTCAGCCAATTTCTCCAATAAGGTTCTACGAGTAAGCGGATTGCCCCAAAGTGTACGCAGTTCATCTTCGCTTTCGAAGAGCTTGGGTAGTTCCCCGAACAGGTTGCTCAAAAACTCCTCCGATGAAATGGGTTTGCCATCGGCACTCCAGAAGGAAGTGGACATCATGTGCTGGATTTCACGCTCCTTGCCGTCCCGCAATTTCACTTTGATGCGTTTTCGCTTTTCGGCATCCTCCTCCGATGCTGTCTCCTGCGGGCCTCGCGGTTGATAGGTTTTTTCCGGGTCTGTGGGGTCGCTCAGGACATCCGTTTCAGAAGTGATCGGCTCGCCATCCCATTCAGGGTCAGCAAAGTGATGAAAAGCATCCACGTAATCGTAGATGGTAAAAAACTCCTTGCCGTCAAATAAACGGGTTCCACGCCCGACGATTTGCTTAAACTCAATCATCGAGTTCACCGGCCGCATCAACACGATGTTGCGAATGTTCCGCGCATCCACGCCTGTGGACAGTTTTTGGGACGTGGTTAAAATGGTGGGAATGGTTTTTTCATTGTCCTGAAATTCCCGTAAAAACTGCTCTCCAATTTCTCCGTCATTGGCCGTGACACGAACACAATAGTTGATTTCTTTGCTTCTTTTATATTGATTCACCAAATCCCGCACAGCCGCCGCATGGTCCTGGGTGGCGCAAAAAATGATGGCTTTCTCCTTTTGATTGGCCTCATCCATGTAAATCTGCACCCGCTTTGCTTCCCTGGCCTTGATTTCAATGATCCGGTTAAAGTCGGATTCGGTGTATAATTTCCCGGCTTCAATTTCGCCTTCGATAATCTGGTCATCACTGGTGTAGATGTAATCGTCAAGGGTCGTTTTGATGCGCTTCACCTTGAAAGGGGTCAGGAAACCATCGTTGATGCCTTCCTTGAGCGAGTAGATGTACACGGGTTCGCCAAAATACTTGTAGGTGTCCACGTTGTCTTTTCGCTTTGGGGTGGCAGTCAATCCCAACTGAACCGCAGGAGAAAAATATTCCAGTATACCCCGCCAGTTGCCTTCGTCGTTGGCGCCGCCCCGGTGGCATTCGTCAATGATGATGAAATCGAAGTAATCGGGATCATAATCTCCAAAATAAGGAGAAGCCTTGCCTTCGGCATCAAGGCCTGACATGAAGGTTTGAAAAATAGTGAAGAAAATGCTGCCATTGGTCGGCACCTTGCCCGACTTCTTTATTTCATTGGGCTTTATCCTGACCAGAGCATCTTCGGGAAATGCCGAAAAGGAGTTGTAGGCCTGGTCGGCCAAAATGTTGCGGTCGGCCAAAAACAAAACCCTTGGCCTCCGGCTTCCATCGCGTTTCAGGTTCCAGCGGGTTTGAAATAATTTCCAGGCAATTTGGAAAGCGATGGCGGTTTTGCCTGTTCCGGTGGCAAGGGTCAATAAAATGCGGTCTTTGTTGTTGGCGATGGCTTCCAGGGCATTTTTCACCGCAATTTCCTGATAATACCGCAATTGCCAGGTGCCGCTTTTGTCTTCAAACGGGATAGCCGCAAACTTCTCCCGCCAGTCATTTTGGATGGCAAATGTCTTGTTCCAGAGTGCTTCGGGTGACAGATAATCATCCACCAAACCTTCCGCACCTGTTTTCAGGCAAATGCTGTAAATCTCTTTTCCGTTGCTGGCGTAGGTGGTTTCCAAGGTCAATTTTTCGGCGTATTGCTTGGCCTGCGCCACGCCTTCTCCAACCCCCTGTGCATCGCTTTTGGCCTCAATAACAGCCAGTTTGATGCCTTTATACACCAGCACATAATCAGCGGTGAGTTTTTTGGCCCTGACGCCGCCCGACTGGATTTTGCCCGCAGTAATAGGGTATTCCCGAAGGACTTTGGAGCCTTCTACAATACCCCAGCCGCAGGCTTTGAGCTTGGGGTCTATGAGTTCTGCGCGGGTTTCTGCTTCGTTCATGTTGTGGTGATTTACTAATGGAGGGAACACGGATGACGCGGATGAGACACGGATTTTCACGGATAAAATCCGTGTCTCATCCGCGTCATCCGTGTTCCCTGTCTAACGCACTTGGTAACATCAATAAAAAAGGCAGCGCCTTTTCATAATCCAATTCCGGGTATTCCAAACCCAACACCCTCAAGTTGTTGTAATAGGTTTGATGCTGCTGATAGTAGTTTTTTTCACTTTGAACAAACCATGCTTTATCCCCCAGTTTTTGCGCCAAAAACCATTTTTCAATCAAGCGGCCACTGCGCCCGTTGCCATCGTTCCAGGGGTGAATTTTTACAAAAACCAAATGAATCATGGCGGCAAAATAGAAAACTTCGGCGATGGACATATCCCGATCCCGCAATACGGCTATATCATCATACCATTTCTGCATTTCGCTTTCCACTTCATAGGGCGAGACTGCCACGTATTCTATCTTGCCATCTGGTGTTGACACATACATGTTTTGTGTCCTGATTTTTCCTTGCTGATGGGTGGCTACGATATGTTTGCTCAATATGATATGCGCCTCCGCAATGTGCTGTTGGTTGAGCGCATGGGTTTGAGCAAACGTGTAGGCATCATATAAATCATCTATTTTTTTGGTGTAATCGGGCTGAAATTCAATGCCAAAGCGTTTGTGCTTCACATAAGCATCCAGGTCTATTTCCTCGCCCTCTATTTTGCTTGAAAACACGGAGGCTACCGAAGTGTAAAAGCTAAACGTGTGCGTAGATATTTCGGCATCCTTTAAGCTTTCGAATAGAACAGACAAGTCATTATCCACCTGCAAAACGTATTCTTCGAGCAGCGTAGTCGGAATGATTTTTAGTGTTCCTTTCATACGGCTGCGGCTTTTGTGGTATTCAATTCGCCGTTAAAGGCCTTTTGCAGGATGGACTTCTTCAATTCCTCTAAGTCTTTGATTTTTTGCTGGTAAATGGCTTCAAGTTTTTTTGTTTCAGCGGAGAGGGTGTCGAGTTTTTGGACGATGGTTTGTTGTTGTTCTAAGCTTGGCAGGGGGATTTTCATTTCTTGTATCATGCCCAATTTTAAGAAACGTGTATTTGCCCCAACAGATTTTTCTTTAAATTCTTTGAGACTATTGAGCAGTTGAAAATATAAATAACGATATAACACTTTAGCTTCTTTATTTACCGTAATAACGTATGTTCTTTGGTAGGCATTAAACTTACCTTTGTAATATTTTACATTGAAATCACCACTTGCATTATTTCCAGCTAATAGAATCGCTTCATGGTCAAAAGCATAGTTGTCGATTGCGAAAATTTCACGAGAACAAGTGAAAAAAGGGTATTTCCCACCATCCACAGCAGCATTAGAATTTAGTTTACCTGTTTTTATTTCAACCAAATGACCTAACGGGCTTTTTTCCGCTTTAATGGCTTGCAAATACCCCTCAAAAAGCTCACGCGCATTCCTAAGATTCTCCTCCGCATTGGCTTTTGCCTTGGCGATGGCGGCAAAGGCTTCATCTAAAATGGAGACTATGCGTTGTTGTTCGAGGAGGGATTTGGGGTATGAAATATAGACATCATTAAAACTGTAATTATTAATTTGAGGGATAGATGTTCCATTGCTTAATTGAGATAAATCTATTTTATTAAACCAATAAAACAAATAGTCTTTGTCAATTATTTTGGTTGGAACCAATGCCATTGTGTTTAAATCCACAATGGTTGGTTTAATAATCCTTCGCTTCTTATTTGTAGCAATTGCTCCTCCTCTTTTTGGGAAAATTATTGAGCCTATTGGTATTATTTGATTTTCATTAATTTCTTTAAGAACCACATACCGAGAAGAAACAGATATGAAATCTTCATTACCGTCAAGGTTCATATCACCGACTTTGGCATAGATAATTTCACCGACCGTTTTTTCAAGTTTAGGGGCAATTGTGGTGCCACTTTTGAAATCACAAACCTCTCCCAACTTTTTCATTTCCCAACCTTGTTTCATAATTCCAATAATTTACGGAGTGCGTTTTGAACGGTGTTTTATCGGGCAATAGCGTTGATATTTTGTCCGTAATATTTGGCGCTTCGTGACGGTGACTATAGTGCATCTCTTTCAAATTCCCGATACGGACCAATAAACCTCGTAGGTTTTTAAAACCTACGAGGTTTTCGCCAAAGAAAACGAAAGAATGTTTTGCGCAATTCCCCCCTTTACTACCCTTTTGAGTCAACCGTGCGAAGGGTTATTTCCATTCTATCCAATGATCAATTGCAAATTTTGCATTATTTCTGCACTTTCTTCATCCAAGGCTTTCATCGCCGCCAAAATCTCCCGAGGCTCCCGCAAGGCACTTTCTTCCTTTTTGTGGGGGTTCTTGGCACTAAGGTCAAAAGTGTTCTGGTCAATATCTTTCACGTTAATGCTCCAGGAATTCACGCTGTCGGCCGTCCCTTCGGCTCCGCTCAGGGCAAGTTTTTGCAGTTCCACAAAATCCGCCAAGTCCTTTTCATTCAGGGAATTGGTCTTGCCCAGGTTCCGGTCGAGGTTCAGTTGGTAAAACCATACCTTTTTGGTCGCGGAGCCTTTTTCAAAGAACAGTACCACCGTTTTTACGCCTGCCCCGGTGAAAGTGCCGCCAGGCAAATCCAGTACGGTATGCAGGTTGCAATTCTCCAGCAGCAGTTTCCGAAGGCTCACGGAGGCATTGTCGGTATTGCTCAAAAAGGTGTTTTTAATCACCACGCCAGCCTTGCCACCTGCTTTCAGTATTTTGATGAAGTGTTGTAAAAAGAGGGAAGCCGTTTCGCCTGTTTTGATGGGGAAGTTTTGCTGCACTTCGGCGCGTTCCTTTCCCCCAAAAGGCGGATTGGCGAGAATCACATCGTAACGGTCTTTTTCCTGTATGTCAGAAAGGTTCTCGGCAAGCGTATTGGTATGGATGATGTTGGGCGCCTCTACGCCGTGCAGAATCATGTTCATGATGCCGATGATGTAGGCCAGCGACTTTTTCTCTTTGCCGTAAAAGGTGCGTTTTTGGAGTATTTCCGCGTCTTTGGTCGAAAGGCTGGGGCGACCTTCATGGTCGCCCTTACTCTGCTTCAGGTATTCAAAGGCTTCCACCAGGAATCCTGCACTGCCCACGGCGCCATCATAAATGGTGTTTCCAATTTCGGGCGCAACCACTTTTACAATGGTTTTAATCAGGGGGCGGGGCGTGTAGTATTCGCCGCCGTTGCGCCCTGCATTGCCCATGTTTTTGATTTTGTCCTCGTACAGGTGGCTCATTTCGTGCTTCTCTGCGTGGGTTCTAAAACGCAGTTCGTCAATGCGGTTGATCACTTCCCGGAGGTTATAGCCGCTTTGCACCCTGTTTTTCAGTTCGCTGAAAATCTCGCCTATCTTATATTCGATGGTATCTGCACTTTCGGCAGCGGTCTTGAACTTTTTGAGGTAAGGAAACAAGTGGATGTTCACGAAATCGCTGAGGTCATCGCCTGTCAAGGCTTTGTGGTGGTCCAGTTTCCCATCCGCCCCTTTGGGCATTGCCCAGGTAGACCACTGGTATTCAGGAGCGATGATGTTGGTGTAGGTCTTGCCCGTGAGTTCTGCTTCGGTGGCTTTGTCTTTCTCTAAGTCGTCCAGATATTTCAGGAACAGCACCCAAGAAGTCTGTTCAACGTAATCTAACTCGGTTCCGCAGCCTGCGTCTTTGTGCAGGATGTCGTCTATGTTTTTGAAGGTTTGTTCAAACATGGAGGCGTTCTTTTCAGATTTGAAGCTGGGGGGGGTTGAGGGTGTCTTACAGGTGGTAGCACGGCCTTTAGGTCGTCGGGACAAAGGGCGTTTACGCCCTTGTATAGCAAACCTGCGCCGTAAACGGCGCAATTCCCGTAGGCCTAAAGGCCGTGCTACCACTTGTGAGACACCCTCAGCCCACCTTGGTGGGCGGCAAATATAAAAAGAAAAACCCTGTGTCTGGGTAGCATCTGTAATGTCCGAATCCGAACACCTCCCGTCCGCTATCGGGCATTTTAACGTTTGAAAATAAGCGCTAAACCATTGACAATAAATTACTTGAATGCTTGGCAATCATTTTGCCCATAACATGGCTACCACCACTTTAAAAAACATTTCGCCATGTTACGCACGCTACTTTTCTTATGCTTCCTTGCGCTGATCACTTCCTGCACCAATCAATTGCCTGACAACATCGCCAAAGTTGAGGTTGTGGAGCCGGAGCCATACCACACGCATTATGACCAATCGGCCCTGCAAAATTTGAAATGGCTGACCGGCGATTGGAAGGGCAAAGAAGCGGGTAAAGTGGTAAAACAATCCTTCGTGTTTCACACGGACAACATCCTGGAAATCATTCCGATAGAAGGCGGCAGCCAGAAAGCCTCCCAGTTTTTTATTTGGAAAGATGGCCATTATTACTACGGACAAAACCGCCAATGGGTGGTGACCTGGATCAGCGAAAAGAACATTCGTCTCGACCCTCTCGTACCTGGTTTGACGCCTATGACCTGGTGTAAACTGAATGACAATAAATGGCATCTTCTGCGCCATACCGATAAGGGCGACGAGGTGATTGTGATGGAACGCGCGAATGAGATGCCTTCCTGAATAAATTTATTCCGCACAACAAGCGACTGCTCACTGCCAGAACCCTAACCTGGTGATATTGGTAAACTTGCCATTGCTGTTGGAGCCAAACCAAAGGTTTCCGTTTTTATCCTGAAATATACGGCGCACATACTGGCTTAGGAACGCGGACGGAATAAGGTAACAGTTCTGGCGGCCTTGTTTTGGACCTGTCTTCGTTGCTCGTTGGTTGTTTAGCCCCACTAAATGCCCTCCTCGCGCCTTGACAGAACCAAAAACGGCTCCCCAAAACTATTACCTTATTCCGTCCGC
>Ga0163153_10006191_pt1 | contig 13617 bp, 11 predicted proteins | sample OliLakLV19MP6IB1_FD_148629 | JGI IMG/M metagenome (GOLD analysis project Ga0163153, IMG submission 148629) | Freshwater microbial mat bacterial communities from Lake Vanda, McMurdo Dry Valleys, Antarctica - Oligotrophic Lake LV.19.MP6.IB-1 | ecosystem: Environmental > Aquatic > Freshwater >... | reverse complement strand
CGGCGGCCTGGCTCTGCGACCTTGGCTTGATCGGGATGCCGCGGGACATGATGCGCGCCTTCCGCTCAAATCCGGAACAGCTCACGGATCGGGAACGGGGCATGTTGCACATTCACCCGGTGTATGGACAAACCCTCGCGTCACTGGTGGATCCAGGTGCCGAGGTTGGAGAAGTGATTCGCGCGCACCACGAGCGGTATGACGGAAGTGGATACCCAGATGGGCTCGCCGGGGAAAGCATCCCGTGGGCGGCACGATGTCTCGCCGTCGCGGTTGGATTCGTAGAATCGGGACTTTCGTCGTCAGCGGCGATCGATGCGATTTTGGCGCAGTCCGGAACCGGCTTTGACCCGGAGGCGGTCCGCCTGTTTTTGAAGGTGAGCAACCTGACGCAATTGCCGAAGCAGGTGCGTGAAATCATGCTCCACGAGCTGGAGCCCGGAATGGTGCTCGCCAACGGAATTTACTCTCCGCACGGGCTTCTCCTCATTGGCGAGGGCCAGCCACTTAATCCTGGGACGATCACAAAAATTCGGAGTCACAACCAAGTCACGCCGATCAACCAGCGACTGCTCGTATATAATTGATGCCGAAATTAGACCCCCGCGTCTTGGTAAATGCTTTCCCTCAGTCAGCCACACCTGCACCGGCCGCCGCCCGCATCACTGCTGGCGCGCCACAGGACGGTTGTCCGGACTAAGTCGGGGCCTGGACCATGGCAGTTCAAACCGTTCCCGCGTTGTTCGCCCAACGTGTGGTCGTGGGCGTCGGAGATATGGGGGTGTCGAACAATCCCTCGATCACGCTCAGCACGTATGCCCTGGGGTCATGCGTAGCGGTCGTGATCTACGACCGCTTCGTACGCGCCGCCGGCTTGCTTCATCTGATGCTGCCGGACTCAAAAATCTCCCCCGCCAAGGCCGCGGTCCAGCCAGCGATGTTTGCCGACACCGGACTGCCCCTCCTGCTCCGCGCACTCACGGGAATGAAGGGCAATGCGGCGAATTATCGCATCTTTCTCGCGGGCGGAGCTTCCGTGTTGTGCGGCAATGACAACTTCAAGATCGGCGAGCGGAACATCCAGGCGACTGGCGCATTTCTAACCAGCATGCGCCTCTCCGTGCGTTACACCGCGCTCGGGGGCACGTCGAACCGCACCGTGCATTTGAACGTGGCCACCGGCGCGATCACGATGAAAATGCCCCAAGGCGAAGATACCTTCAGCCTCGCCGATTGACGACATCCGCGGACGGATCCGCGACGATGTCGTCGACGACTTCTTTCCGGGACGTGTTTAGTCCTGATCCCTAACAGGGCTCGGGGTCAGAACGCCAGCGAACCGTGCGTGAGTTTGTTCTGCAGCCGCACCTTGGCGCGATCATGGACGGTCGACATCGTTTCCTGCATGAGCTCGGGCGTGAAGCCCCACTCGATCATGAGTGGCGTGTTCAATTCGAACAAAAATCCGTCCTCGGGCACACCCGGGCCAAAGGAGGTGGCGACATATTTTGCGGCGTGCAAATGCGCCACGAGCGGCAGGGACTCCTCAGGAGCCTCGGCGGGGCGTTCGCAAAACTGCGCCGCCAGCGCAAACACGGGCGGAAAACTCCAGGCCTGCAGCAGGCGGGATCCCACTTCGGAGTGCGTGTACCCAAGTACATTCCGCTCACCTTCAGACCACGTGCCACCGTGGGCAGTTCGATAATCGCGTACCGCCGGAAAGAAGGATGCACACGCATGCGCCACCGCGAGTTTGCCGATGTCACATACCAGCCCCGCGGTGTAGGCCATTTGTGGCTCGATACGCTCGGTCGTCTCCGCGAGTACCTCCGCGGCCAGCGCGGTGCAGAGAGCATTTCGACAGAAGTCGCCCGGCTCGCCCTGTGACGTCCCGACTTCCCAACGACTGACCAGCGCCAGCGCGGCCAGTCGGTAAAGTTCACGCTGCCCCAAGCGTATCACCGCGTCGGTTACGGTCTCCGCGGGGGTGTCGGTCGCGAAGTACGCGGAATTCGCAAGCCGCAGCGTCGAGGCCGCCAGCGAGGGGTCGATCTTGATGATGTCCGCAATGTCATCCGCGGTACTGTCGGGCGCCACCAACACAGCCGTCAGCCGCGGCAACATGGCTGGGGAACAGGGCAGCCGAAGCGCCTGCTCACATACGGTTTCAATGCTCGGAGGGAGCGGATGGCTCATGGCGTTACTTAGGCTGCGGCTGGGATCAACGAACCGGGATCCAGGATCAAGGCGATGTTACCATCGCCCAGAATGGCCCCGCCGGATACGCCGGGAAGATTCTGCATGAACGCGCCGAGGTTCTTGATGACCACCTCCTGCTTGCTGACCATTTCATCCACGAGCAGCGCGTGGTTTTTCCCGAGGTTTCAACGATGACGATGATTCCATCCCAAGGATTAACGGCGTCTCCCTGCAGCCCAAAACAGCGGTTCAGGCGATGAATCGGAACAAAACGTCCTCGCAGATCGAGGACTTCGCCCCGGCCGTGCACAGTGGAAATATTTTCGCGCGCTGGTCGCAGCGCCATCTGCACGGACGTACTCGGGAGGATGAAGCGATCCGCCCCCACCCGGACCACGAGTCCGTCGATGATCGCCATCGTAAGCGGTAGTTTTATTTTGAATACTGAACCACGGCCCACTTCGGACGAGATTTCGATTTTTCCCCGCAGCTTCTCGATGTTTCGTTTGACCACGTCCATGCCGACGCCGCGGCCGGAAACCGACGTGACCTTTTCTGCGGTCGAAAATCCCGGAGCAAATATCAACGCCAGAATCTCGTCGCGAGAAAGCGATGCTCCGGCCGCGATAACGCCCTTCTCTACCGCTTTGCGATAAATGCGATCGGGATCAATGCCGCGTCCGTCATCTTGCAGTTCCACAACGATGTTGCTGCCTTGGTGATAGGCGCTCAGGTGCAGCGTGCCCGTGTCAGACTTACCGGCACTCACGCGCTGCTCGGGAGCCTCGAGACCGTGATCGAGGGCGTTGCGCACCATGTGCACCAACGGATCGCCGATCTCCTCGACGACAGTCCGGTCGAGTTCCGTGTCTTCTCCGGAGGTCGTGAAGGACACTTTTTTGCCAAAATCGCGGGCGAGATCGCGGGCGAGACGCTCCATCTTCTGGAAGGCCGCTTTGATCGGAATCATGCGCAGTGCCATCGCGGTCGACTGCAGGTCCTTGGTGATGCGGCTGAGCTGCGCCACATTCCGCTGCAAGGCTGCGTTCGTGCCGCTGGTCACGCGTGAGCTCTCCAACAACTGGCTCTGCACGATGACGAGTTCGCCGACAACGTCCATCAACGAGTCGAGCTTCTCGGTGTTGACTCGGACGGTGGCTGCGGCGGTCTGGGGTGAAGCCCCGGGGCGGCTGACATTTTTTGCCGCGGTTTCGCGAGGCTGAGGCATTTCGGTAGCCGTCAGCACAGCTTCCGACAGCGGAATCACGGGCGCCAATCCCGGCCCGACAGAGGGCGCAATCGACAACGGTTCAGGGTCACGTTTCAGCGGTGGCGCCAATCGCACCGCGGGTGCAGATCCCGTGGCGAGGACTTTGACCGCCGCGCGTAAATGACCGATCGCGACAATCTGATTGGGCAACTGGCCGCGATGGAGCGCCGCATCGACCTGTTGCGTGAGGGTCTGGAGAGCGTCCCGACTGCGCAAAATTTCCGTGATGATCGCAGCGTTCAGCTGCAGCTGGTGATTGCGGGCGAGGTCCAGCAGGGATTCCACTTCATGCGCCAGCGTCTGCATCGGCACCAATCCAAGAAACCCGGCGTTACCTTTGATCGTGTGGAACGAGCGGAACATCGAGTTCAACGCTTCCGGATTCTCCGGTTCATGATCAAGGGCGAGCAACGCGGTCTCGATCTGCTGGAGGTGGTCCACTGTTTCGGCGTAGAACTCGACCAGCAGCTCACGATTCTCCTCGAGATTAAGCGCCAGCATCACGTCACCGTCGTCGGGCGAATGATTCTCTTCCGCAGCAGCGGCGATGTTCGCATGTGCCGATGCGCTCGGAGTCGTCGGGGTTGCAGGAACCGTTTGATCCACGGTTGGCTGCTGCAGGGCTCGCGGAATCCAGATCACGAGATCGCGTAAATTCTGCAAGGTCGCTTCGTCAAACGGCTGAGCCGCGTCCAACCGAGCCTCGATTGCGCTCCGCGCGAGGACGACGCGGTGCTGAATGACAGGATCCGGGGCACAAACGTCGGCCAAGTCTGACAACAGACTGAATGCCGGCACCATTCCGTCAACGCTCCCGGCTTGCGCCAGAATCGACTCGGTGGCGATGCGGTTGAGGATATCCTCGATGCTGGCGTGGGAGGCGGACGAGATTGGCATGTTTTGACCGCAAGAGGGTCAAGGGTTTGAATCGGTTCGCCGCCGTTAAAGTTTATCGAAAGCGAGCGTCCGGGCATGGGCAATGACCGCGCTAACAATTTGTTTAATCGCTTACACCTACGGCCGAAGTGGAGAAAGACTCTCTCTTCCCATGTCCACACCTGCTGTTGCCCCCGCCTCTTCCACTGCCTCGCTGGCTGGCAAATACCTGACCGTCGTGCTGGAAAGCGAAGCTTACGCCATCGGCGTGCTCAAGGTCCGGGAAATTATCCGGATGCAAAAAGTCACACCTGTCCCCCAGATGCCCGACTTTGTGAAAGGCGTGATCAACCTCCGCGGTCGGGTGATCCCCATCGTTGATCTTCGGGTCAAATTCGGCCTCAAAGCCGAGCTCGCCGAGCGTACCTGCATCGTGGTCGTGCAAGTGAAATTGCCGCGAGACCAAAACGTGCAAATGGGACTGATCGTGGATAGCGTTGAGGAGGTCGTCACCCTGCAGGCGGAAGAGATCGAGTCCACGCCAGAATTCGGCGCGCGGATCGACACCAGCTATTTGCTCGGGATGGCGAAAGTGAAGGGCGCGGTCAAAACGCTGCTCGACATTGACCGGGTCGTCGCACCGGACGCTGTCCAGGCGATAATTCAGGCGGCCTGATTACGAGTCAGCGCCCGCAGAAGCAGGAGGGCCGAGCGTGGAGGCACTGGCTCACCTCGGCCCAAAAGAAAACCGGAAACTGCCACGGGCGGGCTCCCATTATTCAACCCCACGCGGTAAGGGGTCTGAGGGTGTTCGTAGCGCGCGGCGCACCGTGCGCTCAAGCCCGGGCGATTACTCATTGAACTCGTCGCGCTTCTTGGCTGCTTCGTCCTCGGCCTTCAATGCCGCCGCGGCTTTGGGATCACGCGCCGCTTCGCTTTCCCGCAGGCGACGCTCGCGGGCACGGAGGTCCTCTTCGCGTTGCTCCAACTCGATCTCCTTCTCCTGTTGCGCCTGCACCTTCTCGAAAAGCTTGGTTTCAGAGGCATCAACAAACTGCTCTCGCTCGCGCAGTGCCTCGCGCGACTCCTTGAGACTCGCTTCCTGCCGATCCAATTCCGCGCGCAGTTGAATCAACGCTTCCGCCTCTTTGGGCGAGACGCCCGTCGAGCCTGCATCGGGTTCCCGTGCCGCCTCTTGCATTCGCTCCCGCGCTTCAAGCAGCGCCTGAGTTTCAGCCATGTCACGCTCACGATCGGCGATTCGCGCCTCATTTTCGGCGATCGATCGCTCGCGCTCGGCCAAGGACAACTCGAGTTGGCGCAGGGTACGCTGCAACTCCACCACGCGATGAAGATCGGCCGGGGACGCTTCGTCAAACGGCGGCCGGCTGGCGGAAACAATCGCCCGAATCGATTCGCGAGCCACCGCAGAAGCTTCCGATACCACGAAAGGATCGCGGGCTTGCGACGGACGACGACGCAAACTCAGGTTCGGCGGCGGAACCGGCTTCGGGGGGGCGGGAAATTTGATGGGGCCAGGCTCGGACATCGGCTAAGTGCTACTAAGTAGCGCTCAAACCGACAATGTCGAGTCGCCCCCGGAAAGATGTGAGCCTACGATCTCTTTGATCCCTCCGCGTGGGCTTTACCGCGATATTCACGGCTCAGTGCGGGCAAATGAGAGCGCCGCCCAACGGAATCGCGCGGAATCGCGCGGATTTTCCGTTGACCGTCATGGCTCCGGCGGCGAGGTTGCGCGGTTCTATGCTCAAAGCTGGCATCGTTGGCCTACCGAATGTGGGCAAGTCCACTCTTTTCAATGCCCTTACCCGCTCCCGTAAGGCCGAGGCCGCAAACTATCCCTTTTGCACCATCGATCCGAACGTCGGCGTGGTGATCGTGCCCGATGCCCGCCTCGCGGTCCTCCAGGCGATCGCCAAGACGAAGGTGGTCGTGCCCGCGGCGATCGAATTCGTCGACATTGCCGGCCTCGTTGCCGGTGCGAGCAAAGGCGAAGGTTTGGGCAATCAATTCCTGGCCAACATCCGCGAAGTGGACGCGATTCTGCAGGTGGTCCGCTGTTTTGAAGACGACGACATCGTCCACACGATGGGATCGATTGATCCTATTCGCGACATTGAGGTCATCACGACGGAACTCGTCCTCGCCGATTTGGATGCTGTTTCCAAGCGCATCGATAAATCGCAAAAAAAGGCCAAGTCGGGCGACAAGGAAGCCCAGGCCGAGATCGCGTTGCTGCAGCGGCTCGAGCCGCATCTCAACTCCGGGAAGACGGCCAACACGATTGTCGCAACCGACGAAGAGAAGGCGTTGATGAAGCACTTCCAGCTGCTCACGGCCAAACCCGTGCTGTTCGCCTGTAACGTCGCGGAGTCCGACCTCGCCACCGCCGAACAGAATCCGTTTGTGCAAAAAGTGGCGGAGTTCGTTCGCACGCACCACGACGCCGCGTACGTTCCGATCAGCGCTCGGATCGAAGCGGAGCTGATCGATCTTTCGCCCGAGGAGGCGCAGGCATTTCTGAAGGATCTCGGAGTCGACGACTCCGGCGTTTCCTCGCTAATTCGCGGTACCTACGATCTGCTCGGGCTGCAAACCTACTTCACCGCCGGCGAAAAGGAAGTCCGGGCCTGGACGATCAAACGCGGCTGGAAAGCCCCCAAAGCAGCTGGCGTCATCCATACCGATTTCGAAAAAGGATTCATCAAGGCGGAGATCGTTTCCTACAAAGATCTCTCCACCCTGGGCAGCGTCGCCGCCGCTCGCGACGCAGGGAAGTATCGCCTCGAAGGCAAAGAATACACCTTTGCCGAAGGCGACGTCGCCGTGTTCCGGTTCAACACCTGAGTTGATGGTCGGCCCTGCCGCGGAAATCGGTCTTTCTCCGTGCCCTGCAGTAGGCGCTAAGTCCGCCGCTTCCTGCGGAACGTTTATTCACTTTCCGCGTCTGGCTGGATCATTGGGATCCGTCCGCTGCTTCATCCTCCCTTGGCGCGCCTGCCGGCAGGCGATCACCGCGCTTCTGCTCGGCACGGCGGCACTGCGCGCCCATCCTGAGATTGAAGCCGCACTCACTCGCCTGAATTCGGCGATCGCCGCCGCTCCGGAAAACGCGGAGCTGTACTTAACCCGGGGCGACCTCTACGCGAAGCACGACGCTTGGATTCCCGCCGAGGCAAATTACCTCCGGGCGGCAGAACTCGCGCCCTTGCTCCCCGGACTCGCCCGTGCCCGCGGAGCACTTGCGCTCTCCACGCAAGACTTCCACGGCGCCATGGCGCATTTGAACCAGGCTCTTGAACTCAGCCCAACCGACGCCGAAGCGATGATCCTTCGCGTGGGAGCCTGGGTTGCGCTGGGAAACCGTAGCGGTGGACTCGCCGACCTGGAGGCGGCCTTGAAACTACTCCCTTCTCCCGGCCCCGAACTGTTCCTGACGCGGGCCGCGCTGCACGTCTCACCGGCCGACGCGATTGCCAGTCTCGACGCCGCCATGGCCCGTATCGGACTTGCCCATACGCTCCAGCTGCGGGCGCTTGAACTCGAAGAGGCCCATGGTCACGTGGACGCAGCCCTTCGTCGCCTCGACACGCTCGCCCGCCAAAGCGAACGGCGGGAAACCTGGTTGAAACGCCGCGGCGATCTGCTGACCCGCGCCGGACGTCACGCTCAAGCCCGCACCGCGTATGCCGACGCGCTGGCGGCGATCGAGAGTTTACCCGACTGGCTCCGCGATTCACCTGATTCAGTCGCACTCGCGGCCGAGCTCGCCCGACTCGCCGCACCTCAACCGCCTTCCTCATCATGAAACTAGCTCGCCTCGTTCTCCTCATTTCGCTCCTCGCCGGTCCTTCACTGCAGGCCGCGACCACCGTCGTCCGCGGTCCGTATCTGCAATCGGCCACACCGACGAGCATGGTCGTACGGTGGCGGACAGATAACACCGAAGCCTCGGTGGTCAGTTACGGCACTGAGCGTAACCAACTGACGTCGACGGCGAAATCGGAGGGGATTGTCACGGAGCACATCGTCCATCTCGCCAATCTCCAACCGAACACCCGGTACTTCTATGCGGTGGGACCAGTCCCGCTGATGCCCCCGGCCAACCCGAACGCCCCGGTCGCGGCCAAGAAGGCCGAGGCGGAAGACGCGCCGGGCCGCGCTGCTGTTTCCAGCTTCACCACGCCACCGCCCGTCGGACCCGCCAAGCCCAGCCGGATCTGGGTGCTGGGCGATCCCGGCACCAAGAACGCGGTGCAGAAGGCAGTTCGCGACGTCTACTACAAGTTCACGGCGACCCGCGCGACGGATCTTTGGGTCATGCTTGGAGACAATGCGTATCCGGACGGCACGGACGCAGATTACCAACGCGCGGTGTTCGACATTTATCCCGAAACCCTGCGGACCTCGCCGCTCTGGTCGGTCCTCGGCAACCACGATGGCAAGAGCGCCAACTCCCTCACGCAATCAGGTGTTTACTATGAGGTCTTCACCTTTCCGACGCAGGGCCAGGCCGGCGGCGTGATGTCGGGCACTGAGGCGTATTATGCTTTTGATTACGCCAACATCCATTTCGTCTGTCTCGATTCCCACGACTCGGATCGCTCCGCCAACGGCGCCATGATGCAGTGGCTGAAAGCCGACCTCGCCGCCACGCAGCGCGACTGGATCATCGCGTTTTTTCATCACCCGACTTACACGAAGGGCACCCATGATTCCGATAAAGATAACGACTCCGCCGGCCGCATGAATGACATGCGCGCGATCTTTTTGCCCGTGCTGGAGCAAGGCGGGGTTGACCTCATCCTCACCGGCCACTCACACGTTTACGAGCGTTCCTGGCTGATCGATGGCCACTACGGCAAGAGCGACACCTTCGTGGCGGCCAAGCATGTGAAACAGAAACAGGATGGCCGCGCCGACGGTGAAGGCGCCTACCGCAAGCCGCGTCGCCGCACGCCCAACTTCGGCGAAATCTCCGTGGTCACTGGAAGCGCGGGCCACGCCAGCGCCAAGCCCGTCCCGTTGAATCATCCGGCGTTTTATCTCTCCCTGAATGAAGCGGGCTCTTCCGTGATCGATGTCGATGGCGCGAAGCTGGAGTTCACGTTCCTCAATGACAAGGGCGAGAAGCGGGACTGGTTCACGATCGTAAAGGAATAACCGGCAGCGATCGTTTGGGATGGGCGCATCTGCCGATTGGCGGTGGAAGCCATCGCGGCGGCGAACGGACTCGCCGCCCTACCCATCGCGAACTTTGGAAAAAGGCGGCGAAGGGACTCGCCGCCCTACCTATCGTGACTTCTGAAAAAGGTAGGGCGCGGACTCCGCTCCGCGCCGGAGCCGGAACCGCCAACGGGCAGATGCGCCCGTTTGGGATTGATAAAGACCATGGTTGCACGCCGACGCGGCGGCGGCCATGGTCCGTTTTCCTATGAGCGAAGCGCCCTCCTGCCCGCCGAGCCCGTACACCTTCACCGCCCTCGCTCCGGAGTCGCTGGATTCCTCCATTCTGCGCGTGCTGATGGATACGAGTCCCGATCGGATTTACTTCAAGGATCGGGCAAGCCGATTCGTCCGCAATAACGCCGCGCATGCCCGGTCGCTCGGCGCCGCGTCGCCGGAAGCCTGCGTGGGAAAAACCGATTTCGATTTTTTCTCCCGGGAACACGCCGAACGCGCTTCCCGCGACGAGCAAGAGATCATTCGAACCGGCCAGCCGATCATCTCGCAATTAGAGCGTCTGGTCATGCGCGACGGACGCAAGACCTGGGCTTCGGCGACGAAGATGCCCTGGCGCGACGATCACGGGAACGTGATTGGCACGTTTGGTCTTACTCGCGACGTGACCGCCACCAAGGAAGCGGAAGATAGACTCACCGAGGAGCGCAATCTCCTCCGCACGATCATTGATCACCTCCCCAGCCGACTCTACCTCAAGGATCTCGCTTCCCGCTACGTCCTGAACAACAAAGCTCATTTGGTAATGCTGGGGGCGCCATCGCAAGAGGCCGCGCTGGGACGCACGACAGTGGAATTCTTTCCCGGTGAACGCGGGCTGCAGGCGCTCGCCGACGACCAGCAGGTTCTATCCGGCAAGCCCATCCTCAACCAGGAGAAATCGGACTTCGATCCGAACGGGGATGTGCATTGGTCGCTGGTCACAAAGGTTCCGCTCCATGATACGCACAACGAGCTGATCGGGCTCGTCGGTATCAGCCATGACATTACGCGGCGCAAGAAGGCCGAGCAGGAACTCCAACGGCGGACCACCGAGATGGAAACGGATTTGAAGATGGCGCGCCAGGTGCAGGAAGCCTTTCTCAACCGCGCGTATCCGGTTTTCCCCCGCGGGGCCGATCATGAAGCCACCGCCCTGCGCTTCACGCATCGTTACATTCCCACCACGACGCTGGGCGGCGATTTCTTCGCCATCGTCCAGCTCTCCGACACCCGGTGCGGGGTTTTGATTTGCGACGTCATGGGCCACGGTGTGCGGGCGGGTTTGTTGACGGCCCTGATTCGCGGCGTCGTCGAAGAGATGGGCGAGCGAGCCAATGACCCCGCGCACGTGCTCAGCGAAGTAAATCACTGCCTGATGCCGATCGTGGAGCAGACGGGACAGCCGGTGTTCGCCTCCCTCTTCTTCGGCGTATTCGATGTGGTGAAACACTCTCTCACGTTCGGAAATGCGGGCCATCCACCGCCATTTGTCGTCCGGAGCAAAGACTCCCTGGTCGAGCGCCTCGCGACGGACGATCCTGAACCGGCCACGGGGTTGATCGGCGATTTCACGTACACGTCCCGCCACTGCGAATTCGCGCCGGGCGACCTTTTTCTGGGATATACGGACGGTGTCCTCGAGGCGTCGGACTCCGCCGGTGTCATGTTCGGCGACCAACGCATGCGTGACTTGCTGGAGCGCTGCCGCGGCCGTCGGGGCGACGAAGTCAGCGATCAGCTCTTGCTCGAGGTTCAGCGCCATAGCGGACAGGCCGTTTTCGAGGACGATGTTTGCCTCGTCGTGATCGAAGCGAAGCGTTGACAGCGGCCGACCGCGCTCGACCCCGAGCGTCCGCTAATACCAACGACTCTTGATATATAGACTGTCATTGCGAGAAGCGGAGCGACGAAGCAATCGAGCTGGATCACCCCGGCGCGCTTCGCGCACCTCTCAAGAAACTAGTTTTGTTTCCTTCCCGTCGAGGGTAGGCGCAGCACTGCGGAAGGGGCTTCTAATGAACACCTCCAGTTTGTCATTGCGAAGGAGCCTAAGCGACTGCGGCAATCCACGCGTCCCGATGGATTGCCCCGCTCGGCCAGCCTCGCTCGCAATGACAATCGGGGGTGTTCATTGGCGATTCCACCCAACGTCCGGTTGGTCCAGCTCTCGTGATGACAATCGTCTACATTATACGGGCGATTGGTATAACGCCGAGGATCTTCACCGTGGGCGGGGAATCCCGCGCCCGTTACTGAACCTGTCCACCTTCGTCCCGCAGGTCCCGGCGCGTTCGTAGACTCACCTCGATGGCCTGCGCAATGGCGTCAACCATCTGACCCAACTCAAGCGCAGGCTCACCGTTGCGGGCCAGTTCCGCAGAAAATGGCACGTGGATGAACCCACCTCGTATGCGTCGCTGATGGCGAAGCTGATGCATCAGCGCGTAGAAAACATGATTGCAGACAAACGTTCCCGCGGTTTGCGAAACCGAGGCGGGCACCGCCCGCGCGCGTAACGTCGCCACGATGGCTTTAATCGGAAGCGTCGAGAAATAAGCCGCCGGGCCGCCTCTCACCACCGGGCGATCGATCGGACGCTGGCCGGCATTATCCGGGATCCGCGCATCATCGACGTTGATGGCCACCCGCTCAGGCGTGATGCCGTTTCGCCCGCCCGCCAGCCCGAGGCAAATGACAAGTTCAGGCCGGCAGCGCCTGATCTGCTGCTGCAGCGCCGTCCTCGACGCGCCAAACCCACACGGCAACACGCCACCCACGACGCGCCGCCGGTGGAGGAGAGTCCCATCAAGTTTGGCTGCGATCTCCTGCGAAGGATTTCGCTCGTCCCCACCGAAGGGTTCAAACCCCGTCACCAAAACTGTTTTCGTGGGAGTCATACGTGCGACTGATGTGATCCAAATTCCGCAGAAGAAGTAACCACTGATGAGCACTTATAAACACTGATCATATAGATCCAGATCGATGGGATAGAACGTCCCCTTCACTTACCGGGTGAACGGCCTCCATCGCGCAACTCTGTTTGCATCCGTGGTCATCAGTGAAAATCAGTGGTTCAACGGCGTTTTTCAGGGTGATTTTGACTTCGGCGCGGCCGCGCCGGCAGGGCCCGACCTCCTTGCGGGCCAATCAGGTTCCAAAGGCCCGCACCCCGATCCCCGCCGCGGCCAGCTCCCGGCGCAGCCGTTGCGCAAAGACCAGCGCGTTGGCCGCGTCGCCGTGGACACAGAGTGTATCCACGGAAATAGATACATCCGTTCCATCCGTCGCCCGGACCGTTCCCTGCTGCACCATCTGTAACACCTGCGCGACGGCCGCATCGGCATCATGAATCAACGCGCCGGCCTGGCTCCGCGGGGTCAACGATCCATCCGATAGATAGGTCCGGTCCGAGAACGCTTCCTCCGCGACCGTTAGCCCACGTTGGCGGGCGGTGCGAGCAAAGGGACTTCCCGCGCGCGCGTACAGGATCAGGTTGGGCCACAGGCGGGCCAAATCCGACGCCACGCCGTCGGCCAAGTGCGGATCGCGGGAGACTTGGTTATAGAGCGCTCCGTGTAGTTTCACATGGCGCAAGGCCGCACCCGCAACTTCGTAGAGTTGCTCGATCTGCATCAATACCAGCCGCCCCGCCTCGGCCGCCGTGATCGTCCGTTCCGTGCGGCCAAAGTTCTGCAAATCAAAGTAACCCGGGTGCGCCCCCACCATCACGTGGTGCTTTCTCGCGCCTTCCACGGCCTCAATCATGGTCTCCAAATCGCCGGCATGCGCGCCGCACGCGATGTTCGCCGAGGTTATCACGCGCATCAGCTCGAGATCCGCCCCCGCACCTTCCCCCAAATCACAATTGAGATCGATCCTCTTCATTTTGATCCCAACGCGGGCAGCCTCGCTGTGCATGGGCAAAGACAACTCATGCCTTCAACTCACGCAAGTTTCTGCGCAAGACCTTCGCGCAACATTCCCAAGGCCCGTTCCCGCGCGCTCCAGAGCTCACCTGCCTCCTGCGG
>Ga0163153_10006190_pt1 | contig 13618 bp, 9 predicted proteins | sample OliLakLV19MP6IB1_FD_148629 | JGI IMG/M metagenome (GOLD analysis project Ga0163153, IMG submission 148629) | Freshwater microbial mat bacterial communities from Lake Vanda, McMurdo Dry Valleys, Antarctica - Oligotrophic Lake LV.19.MP6.IB-1 | ecosystem: Environmental > Aquatic > Freshwater > Lake... | reverse complement strand
GCGCGATCAAGTCGGGCTTGAGGACGCCCCCCACCCCTTTGCCGTAGGACGAGCGCCACATGCGGCGGTAGCGCGGGTCGAGCGAGTTTTGGTCGTCGAGGCCGCCAACGCTGATGGCCGAGCGCGCGCTGGCGGGCGGGATGACCTGGTTGACGCCGCCGTTGCCGACGGCGCACACCACCACCAACCCTTGCGCCACGGCCTCTTCCACGGCCGCGTCGAGCGGCGTCTCTGCGCCGGTGGAGGCGAAGTCGCCGCCGAGCGAGAGGTTGATGGCGCGAATGTGGTACTCGGCGTGATGGGCCAGCACCCAGTGCAGGGCGCGCAAGATGTCGCGGTCGCTGATGCGGCGCGTGCGGCGGTTGCCGGTCTTGACCAACACCAGCTCGACCTCGGGGGCCAGGCCGCGATAGCGCCCGCCGGACACCTGGCCGTTGCCGGCGGCGATGGTGGAGGTCATCAGGCCGTGCCAACTAGTCGGCTCGGCGCGCTTGAAGCCGGGGCGCACCTCTGGCTCGGCCAGCGTGGCATCCACGTAGGCGCGCACGCGGTTGACCGGCTCGGTCAGGTCGGCGTGCGGGTAGAAGCCGGAGTCGAGAAAGGCCACGGTGACGCCCCGGCCGGTGTAGTTGGGGTTGGCCCGCATGCGCACCGGCGTGGGCAACAGGGTCGTGTCTTCGCGGTCGTAGACTGGGTAGGAGTGGCCCAGTTCGTTGTGCAGGGAGGTGTCGCTGCGCCGCCGGTGCAGGCCGGCGAGGGCGGCCCGCACGCACTCCGGGCAGATGGCGTCGGGGGTCTGCCAGGCGGGGTCAGCCGCGCGCAGACGCTGCAGCAGGTTGGCATCGAGCGCGCGGTGCAGATGCGTCGGCGTGTCGGCCAACGGCCGGCCGCACAGCGCGCACGCCACGGCCTCCGCCGCCGTGGGGATGGTACTGATCATGGTCGAGAGGACGCCTTTCGGCTGAGGTGGATGTTAATAGGCGCGGATTGTAGCGGGGGGCGGGGGAGGCGTCAACCGACGGAGGTCGGAGGTCGGAGGGGCCGGGAAGCAACGGGCTGCTGATAGTGCCGGGCTGTGGTCTGATGTGTCGGTACTAGCGAGGGTGGGATTCCTCACCCCGCGCCACATGCCGCGTTGCTACAAACCGCCAATCACACCCAGGCGCCCAAATCAGCAATCAGAAATCACGAGTGGCTGGTGACAACCCGCAGGCCGGAGTCGCGCACATAGGCGTCCACATCGGGGCCTTGCGGCACGGTGACGAGGCGCGGGGAGGTAACTTGGGGCTTGTATAGGATGAAATGATAGACGCGCGGGCCGGCATCGCTCCAGCGGGGTAATAAGTAGACTGGCTCTTCGATCTGCCAGCCCAGGTCGAGCGCCGCCAGCAGCAGCCGGTATTGCGGCTCGACTGCGCTGGGGTGCGCGGGCTGCTGCAACGGGTCCCACCGCGTTTCACTCGGTACGCTGTGCGCCATGACCATTACGACCTCTCGGCTTCGTCTGGCCCCCTACACCCACACTCTAGCGGAGGCGGCTCAGGGTGGCGTCATGCCGCCATTAAGGCTAATTGACGTCGGCGGGCGTGATCGGGGCGGGGATGGGCGCGTCGGAGCCGGCGTTGAGTTCGCGCATCTCGCCGCTGCTCATGAAGATCACGCGCTCGGCGATGTTGACCACCCGGTCGCCGATGCGTTCCAGGTTGTGGGCGGAGAAGAGCAGGTAGAGCGCGCGCGTGGTGCAGGCGGGGTCTTCCAGGATGTACGACAGGATTTCGCGGAAGATCTGGTTGTACAGGTCGTCCACGGCGTCGTCGCGGGCGGCCACGGCGCGGGCCTGGTCGGCGTCGCGCGCCACGTAGGCGTCGAGCGCGTCTTGCAGCATGGCGCGGTCAATCTCGGCCATGCGCGGCAGGTCAATCAGCGGCTTGAGCAGCGGCTCGTCGCCCATGCGCAGCACAGTCTTGGCGATGCCGGCGGCGTAGTCGCCCATGCGCTCTAGCTCGCTGCACAGGATGACGGTGGCAATCACCAGGCGCAGATCGCCGGCGGTGGGCTGCTGAGTGGCAATCGTGGTCAGGCAGGCTTCTTCGATGTGGAAGCGCAGCGCGTTGATCTGGGCGTCGTCGGCCACCACCTCGCGCGCCAGGCGCGTATCACGCACGGCCAGGCAGCGCATGGAGCGGGTGATGGCGGTGTCTATCAGGCTGCCCATGCGCAGCAGGTCATCCTGCATCCGCTGCAGTTCGCGGTCGAGCATCTGGCGGGTAACGATGTTCATAAGGGGAGGCCTCACAAGTGCAACTTAGCGGTCGGCCGTTGACGACCAGGGGTTGAGCCAGACCGCGTGATCGGCTTTGGCCCCATCGAGCCGGGCCAGGATTTCGACCAGGCCTTCCAGGCGGCAATCGCGCAGGCGAGCGTGCAGAAAGGCGTCCAGGCCGGCGACGCCCTCGGCCTGAACCAGCCGGATGATGACCCGCACCGGCGGCTGGTGCGAGCGTTGGATGGTAACATCCTCGACCTGCGGCGGGCCGGCCGCGCCGCGCCCGCCGTCGGGCGAGAGGCGTACGCGGCCCTTGGTCAGGTCGAGCGCGTCGGCCAAGCGCAGCACCCCGGCTTCCAGCGTCAGACAGCGGGTGGCGGCATCGAGCGCGGCCACGGCATGCAGCGTCTCGGACAACAGAATGGTGCGCTCGCGGACCGGGTATAGCCCGGCCAGCAACTCGCGCCCCTTGAGGGCGGCCAGCGCCAGCCCGGCGGCCGAGGCGGCTTCCGCATGCACCGCCAGCCCCAGGTCGTGCAGGGCGGCGGCGAGGACGACCACCACCTCGGCGTCGTCGGGCGTCAGGCGCTGCTGGGCGGCCATTGCACCGTCGCGCAGCAGGCGCAGGAGCTTGAGCGCGGCGTTCGCCACAATGCGGACGTGGACCTCGCCGCAATCGCCCAGGTTCAGGCGGTCTACGGCGTTGACGTTGGCGCAGCGCCAGAATTGGCGCAGTTCGTCGTCGGCGTTGATGCGGTCGGCCAGCGCCAGCAACCGGGGGTTGTGGCGGGCGGGCACCGTGAAGCCCGGCGACTCGGGCGCAATCGCAACAGTGAGATGGGTGGCCGTGGTTGGCGTAGCGGCAGCGTGCATGTAGGCCTCCCGTTTCTAGCCAAACCGGCCGGTGACATAGTCTTCGGTGCGCTTGTCTTTGGGGCGCGTGAAGATGGTGTTGGTCTCCGACACCTCAATGACGGTGCCGGCGCGGCCATGCTCGTTGGAGAGCATCATCATGGCGGTCTGGTCGGAGACGCGGGCGGCCTGCTGCATGTTGTGCGTGACGATGATGATGGTGTAGTCGCGCACCAACTCGCGCATGAGCGCCTCGATTTTGAGGGTGGCAATCGGGTCAAGGGCCGAACACGGCTCGTCCATCAAGATGACCTCCGGCCGGATGGCGATGGCGCGGGCGATGCACAAGCGCTGCTGCTGGCCGCCGGACAGGCTCAGGCCGCTCTGCTTGAGCTTGTCCTTGACCTCATCCCACAGCGCCGCCTGCTTGAGCGACTCCTCTACTAACTCGTCCAGGTTGCCGCGATAGCCGTTGATGCGCGCGCCCCAGGCGATGTTGTCGTAGATGGACTTGGGGAACGGGTTGGGCTTCTGAAAGACCATGCCCACCCGGCGGCGGACTTCGACGGCGTCCACGTCGGGGCCGTAGATGTTCTGGCCGTGCATGAGGATCTCGCCTTCCAGGCGGGCGGTGGGCACAAAGTCATTCATGCGGTTGAAGGCCCGCAGCAGCGTGCTCTTGCCGCAGCCCGACGGCCCGATGATGGCGGTGATCTTTTGGTGCTCGACCTTCAGGTTGACCTCGGTGACGGCCAGGAAGCTGCCGTAGTAAATGCTGGCGTTGCGGGTTTCCAGCGCATAATCCCCGTTGACCGAGGCGGCCGGGGTAACAACAGTTGCAGCCGAGGCAAGAGTAGTGGTCATGGTTAGGTCCGTCGGGTGAAGCGGTTCCGGAGCACGATGGCGGTGGCATTCAGGGAGAGCAGCAGCACCAGGAGCACCACAATCGCCGCCGCCGCGATATTGTGGTATTCCGACTGGGCCCGCGTGGTCCAGTTGTAGATTTGGATCGGCAGCACGGTAAACTTGGAGAACAAGCCAGACGGGTCCACGGCGATGAAGGTCGATGCGCCAATGACGATCAGCGGCGCCGTCTCGCCCACGGCGCGCGACACGGCGAAGATGGTGCCGGTCAGGATGCCGGGCAGCGCGTTGGGCAGCACGTGCGCCCAAATGGTTTGCCACTTGGAAGCGCCCAGGCCATAGCTGGCCTGCCGCAGCGAGGTGGGCACCGCCCGGATGGCCTCCTGCGAGTTGATGATGAGGATCGGCAGCACCAGCAGCGCCATCGTCAGGGCGGCGGAGAGGATGGTGCGGCCGTTCGAGTCGAGCACGCCGAAGGCCGCGCCGCTGGTGAACGTCCCCAGGGCGCGCACGAAAATCGCCAGGCCCAAGATGCCGTAGATGATGGACGGCACGCCGGCCAGGTTGTCAATGTTGGTTTGGATGACGCGGTTGATCCAGTGATGCCGGGCATACTCTTCGAGGTAGAGCGCGGCCCCCACGCCGACAGGAAAGGCGACGAGGAGCGTCACGCCAATCATCCACAGTGAGCCGAGCAGGGCCGTGCGCACGCCGGCCAATTCGGCATAGCTCGACATTGGCCGCACCAAGAACTCGGGCGTGAGCCACGCGCGGAAGCTCAACGTGGCGCGCGGGAAATCTTCCTGGATCTCGGCCGCAATCGCGGCCCGTTGGGTCAGCGACTCCATGAAGGTCCAGGTGCCGACGATCTCACCCTTCAGCACGGTCTCGGTGACCACGGCCAACAGGTCGGCCTGGGTGCGCTCGGTCAGCGGCTGGGCCTCATTGAGAACCTCTAACTCGCGGCGGCGCAATTCGTCTTCAAGAATAGCGATCAGCGCGGCGCTGTCGAGCTTTTCCAACGGCTGGTCGGCCAGGGTGGCCGGGTCGACGGCGTACTGCACCGCCACCAAGCCGACGGTCTCATTCACCACGTTGTAGACCAGCGCCGCCAGAGCCACGATGCCAATGACCGTGGCCGTGAAGAACACGCCGCGCCACAAACGCGCTAGACGGTGGCGCCACTGCAAGCGCGCCGCCTGCGCGCCTTCGGGGAGCAGGCTGCCGGTGGGTGTGCTCATTCGTACACCTCCCGGAAGTGGCCCGCCACGCGCCGACTGACAAGGTTGAGCACGAGTGTCACCAGGAACAACAGCAAGCCAATCGAGAAGATGCTGTTGTAGTCGAGCGAGTCGTAGGTCAGGTCGCCGCCGCTAATGCGGGCGATGTAGCCGGTCATGGTCTCGGCCGCTCGGAAGGGGTTGAAGGTCAGGTTGGGGCCGGCGCCGGCGGCGATGGCGACGATCATGGTCTCGCCCACGGCGCGCGACATGCCGATGATGAAGGCGGCGATGACGCCCGAGAGCGCGGCCGGCACCACCACCCGCACGGCCGTCTCCAGCCGCGTAGCCCCCAGGGCGTAAGACGCCTCGCGCAGCGAGCGCGGGACGGCGCTCAGGGCGTCCTCGCTCATGGAACTGATCAGCGGCAGGATCATCAGGCCCATGACCAACCCGGCCGAGGCATTGTTGTAGATTTCGACGGTGCCGCTGCCCAGCAGGCCGCGCAGGAGCGGTGTCATGAAGGTCAGGGCGAAGTAGCCGTAGACCACCGTAGGCACCCCGGCCAGCACTTCGAGGGTGGGCTTGAGCACGCTGCGCACGCGGGGCGAGGCGTATTCGCTCAGGAAGATGGCGGCGGCCAGGCCCAGCGGCAGGGCCACCAGTAGGGCGATGAAGCTGGTGATGAGCGTGGCATTTACCAGCGGCAGGATGCCGAACTTTAGAATGGCGGGCTGCCAGGTGGTGCCGGTGAGAAAGCTGAGCAGGTCGACTTCGGGGCTGCTAAAGAACAGTAGGGACTCGCGCACCAGGACGACGACGATGCCGAGCGTGGTGGCGATGGACAGCGCCCCACAGGCGAACAGGAAGAACTGGATCAGCGTTTCGCCCAGGTTCGGGCGCTTGCGGAGGTCAAAGGTGCGCTTCAGGCTAAAGGCTTCGCGGTTCGTCACAGTTCGCCTCACGGGCACACGGATATCGGTGGGCTGCATTCGGGCACCTCACGGCAGGCTCGGTTCGAGGGGATTGGGCCGGACAAGCCGGCCGGGGGTGGTTGGCCCTCCGGCCTGCACGGCAGAGAGCCAACCACCCCACGAACTTGGTCAGTTATCGGGCCGCTGCGCCGGTGGCTTCGAGCCAGGCCGTGCGGGCGGCATCAAGCGCCGCACTGTTGGCGGGGAAGTAGCCGACCTCGCGGATCTCGTCATCCACGTAGGTCAGGTAGTAGTTGATGAAGGCGGCCACTTGCAGCTTTTCTTGCAGAATGGTCGCATCGGAGTAGATGAACAGCGGGCGGGCGAGCGGGTACTCACCAGCATCGACACTGGCCACCGTGGCCTCGACGCTGTCGATGGTGAGCAGTTTCAGCGCGCCGGCATTTTCCTGGTAGTAGGCGTAGCCGAAGTAGGCGATGGCGTAGGGGCTGCCTTCGACACCCTGCACCAGCACGTTGTCGTCCTCGCTCATCTGCAGGTTCGCCGCTTCGAGCAGCTTAGGCTCGGCCTCGTCCCCGAACGTCTCTTCCATCACGGCCTCGAGGAAGTAGTCGTATGTGCCACTATCGGTGCCGGGGCTGAAGCGCAGGATGGTCTCAGCCGGCCAGGCCGGGTTCACGTCTGACCACAAAGTGGCGTCGCTAGAGTAGATCGCGGCCAACTCGGCCACGGTCACGCCCTCCAGCCAGTCGTTCTCGGCGCTGACCACAATCGCCAGCGCGTCAGTGCCCACGCGGAACTCGATCGGCGTGCGGCCAATCGCTTCGCAGGCGGCGCGTTCCGTATCCTTGATGGCGCGGCTGGCGTTGGCGATGTCGCTCTCGCCGGTTTGGCAGAAGCGCTCAAACCCGCCGCCGGTGCCGATGCTGTCAATCGTCAGGTTGCCGGTGTAGCCGTCGTCGCGGAAGATTTCGGCCATGCGCTCGGTCAGCGGGAAGACGGTCGAGCTGCCGGCGGCGATGATGTCGCCGGTGACGGTGGCGGGATCAACCTCGGGCAGCAGCACCACGGCGGCGGTCGCCAGGCCGTCGAGCAGCGCCTGCTTGGCGCCGTCCAGGGCGGTCACGCTGGCCGCGAAGTAGCCTACGTCGGTGATTTCGTCGTTGACGTAGGTCAGGTAGTAGTTGATGAAGGCGCCCACTTGGGCCTTCTCTTGCATGATGCGGGCGTCCGAGTAGATGAACAGCGGGCGGGCAAGCGGATAATCCCCATTTTCGGTCGTGGCGGCCGTGGCCTCCACCTCGTCAACGGTGAGCAGCTTCAGGCCGCTGGCGTTCTCCTGGTAGTAGGCGTAGCCGAAGTAGGCAATGGCATACGGGCTGCCTTCGACGCCCTGCACTAGCACGTTGTCGTCCTCGCTCAACTGCAGGCTGTCGGCTTCCAACAGCTTGGTCTCAGCCGCGTCATCGAAGGCGGGCTTCATGACCGCCTCGATGAAGTAGTCGAACGTGCCGCTGTCGGTGCCGGGGCTGAAGCGCAGGATCGGCTCAGCCGGCCAAGCCGGGTTGACATCCGACCACAGCGCGGCGTCGCTGGAGTAGATCGCGGCCAACTCGGCCAGCGTGACGCCGGTCAGCCAATCGTTCTCGGCGCTGACCACAATCGCCAGCGCGTCGGTGCCCACGCGGAACTCGATCGGCGTGCGGCCAATCGCTTCGCAGGCGGCGCGTTCCGTATCCTTGATGGCGCGGCTGGCGTTGGCGATGTCGCTCTCGCCGGTCTGGCAGAAACGCTCGAACCCGCCGCCCGTGCCGACGCTGTCAATCGTCAGGTTGCCGGTGTAGCCGTCGTCGCGGAAGATTTCGGCCATGCGCTCGGTCAGCGGGAAGACGGTCGAGCTGCCGGCGGCGATGATGTCGCCGGTGTAGTCGGCCGGGTCAACGTCGGGCAGGGCCACCTGGCTTTGCGGCGCGCTGGTGGCGGTGGGCACGGCGGGAGCCTCGGTCGCGGTGGCCGCCGGGGGCTTGGTCGGCTCAGGCGCGGTGGTGGCCTGGACGGCGGTCGTGGGCTGCGGCGCCTGAGTGGGGGTCGGCGTGGCCGCCGGCGCGCAGGCCGCCAGGAGGGTCGCCGCGACGACGGCGGCAGACAACCAGGCGAACAGTTTAGATCGGATCATAGTGGCTTCTTCTCCTTGGTACGTGAGGACCGTTTCGGTCGTTAGTCTTTACTGTCACAGACTAAAGGGGCCAGTTCAAGCACATTCAAAGGGAAGGTTAAGGCGTGTTAATCACCGTTATTGCCGCAATTTCCGGCTTAAACGGCGCGCGGCTGGGGAGGAGGCCAGCCGCGCAACCACTGCGAGGAGAGAATTGCTGCGAGCAAACGCCGCACCAGGTTGGCGGCGTTACCGGAGCCGCTGTTGGTAAGTGAAAGCGGCCAAGCCCATGAGAGCCTGCGTGGTACCCAGTGGCAGTGACGCGGGCACGGACGCGGCCGGTGTGCCGGCAGAGGGCCGGGACGATTTGGTGGGTGTGGCTGTGGGGCGGGCCGTCGCTTTCATTGGCCCAAGAGTAACTTGAGCGGCTTAAGGACTCGTCAACGGGGGGACAAGGTTGGTTGAGGCAGAAACCGGCGGCAGGACGGCCAGCGGCAGGGTAAAGCGAAAGACCGCGCCGTGGCCGGGGCCGCCGCCGCTGGCGACCCAAATGCGCCCGCCGTGGGCCTCGACCACGTGCTTGGCAATGGCAAGGCCCAGGCCGGTGCCACCGGCGGTGCGCGCCCGGTCGGCGCGGAAGAAGCGCTCGAACACGCGGCCGATGTCGTCCGGGGCGATGCCGGGGCCGGTGTCTTCTACCTCCACGGTCACATCGCCGTCGGCGGCGGTGGCGCGCAGAGTGATAGCGCCCTCGGGCGGCGTGAACTTGATGGCGTTGTGCACCAGGTTGCCGAGCGCGCGCTGAAGCTGGGCCACATCCGCCAGCACCGCCAGGCCGGGGGGCAACAGCACGTCGAGGCGCTGGCGCTTGCGCTGGGCTTGCGGGCCGAGGCGGTCGGTGACGCCCGTGACCAGGTCGGCCAGGGCGGTCGGCACCAGCTTGAACAGCGTCTGCCCAGACTCGATTTGGGCTAGGTCGAGCAGTTCCTGTGAGAGCTGGGCCAGGGCTTCGGTTTCAATCGCAATCTTTTCCAGCAGGTCGTCGCGGGCGGCGGGGTCGTGGGCGACCGGGCCGCGCAGCGTGTCTACCAGCAACCGGATCGAGGTGATGGGTGTGCGCAGCTCATGCGAGATGTTCGCCACAAAGTCGCGGCGGGCGCGGCCGAGGCGCTGTAACTCGCTCAGGTCTTGCAGCCAGAGCACCGCGCCCAGCGGATCGCCGGCGCGCAGCGGGTCGCCGGCCAGCACGGCGCGGGCGCGGTAGGGCTGGCGGGCGCGGCCGAGCATGATCTGGCGGTCACAGTCCGCCCCACCCTCCAGGCAGTGGGTCACCAAATCATCGAGTTCGACCGAGCGGGTGACCAGGATGAGGGTGCGGCCAAGCCCGGCCGACGCGCCGAACAGGGTGTGGGCGGGGGCGTTCAGGTCGAGCACGGTGCGGTCGGCGCTGATGACGAGCACCGCGTCAAGCTGGGCCGCTTGCAGGGCGCGCAGTTGGGCCTGGCGCCACTGGGCGGACAGGGCCTGTTGCTCTGCGGCGCGCTGGGCGGCGGCCAGGTCTAACTCGGCGGCGGCGCGCTCGCGGCGGGCGCGGCTGAGGGCCAGCGCCAGCCCGACGGCCAGCGCACCCAAGACAGCCACCGCAAACCACAGCACCGGCTCCAACGATGGCCGCCTAGCCTTCGAAGCGGTAGCCGACGCCGCGCACGGTGCTCAGGCGCTGCGGGTTGGAGGGGTCAACCTCCAACTTCTCGCGCAGCCAGCGGATGTGCACATCTACGGTGTGGCTGTCGCCCACGTAGTCGTAGCCCCAGACGCGGGTGAGCAGCAGGTCGCGCGAGAGCACCGCGCCCTGGTTGCGCATCAACTCGGCCAGCAAGTCAAACTCGCGGTGGGTGAGCTTGATCTCGGCGGCGTTGAGGGTGGCGCGGCGGCCAAGCAGGTCGAGCGCCAGGTCGCCGGATTGCAGGCGCGAGGCGGCGGCGCGGCTCTCGGTGGTAGAGCGGCGCAGGTTGGCGCGCACCCGCGCCAGTAGTTCGCCCAGGCTGAAGGGCTTGACTACGTAGTCGTCCGCGCCGGTTTCGAGGCCGGTGATTTTGTCCATCTCGGTGCCGCGCGCGGTGAGCATGATGATGGGCACCTGCGAGTCGCGCCGCAACATGCGGCACAGCGAGAGGCCGTCGAGTTCGGGCAGCATCAGGTCGAGCACGATGAGGTCCGGCGTCTGCTCACGGGCCAGGCGCAGCCCGGTCACGCCGTCGCCGGCGGAGACTACGTCGAAGCCCTCGGCCCGCAGGTTGAGGGCCAGCGTGTCGCGCACCGTGGCTTCGTCTTCTACGATCAGTATCTTCGACATGCACTCATCCTTGAGGTTGGTCAACACCCTATCTTACAGGAGAAAGCTTAAGGAGAGATCAAGGACGGAGGTCAGTTGTCGGCGGGAGCACATCGGAGGCGGCGGCAATCGGCGGAGTTTCGGTGGACGGAATCAGGTCACGCGGGGCAGCGCCCTGCTGCGCCAGGGCGACCATGCTCTCGAACGAGGCGTGGCGGCCCCGGTCTTCGGCGGCGGCTACAGCGGCGGGAGGCAGCGCGCCTTCGAGGCGCGAGAGGCTGCGCGCGGCGTAGTTTTGGGTGCGCCGATTGCTGGCCAGGTGCACCAGCGCGTGGGTCAGCACCTCAGCCGCCTGGAGGGTGTGTCCGGCCTGCGACCACAATTCGCCAATGCCGGCCATGACCAACAGCGCCCCCGGCAGCGCGCCAATCTGCAGCGCCAGGGCGAGGGCCGTCTGATAGTGCGCGTGAGCGAGCGTGGCTTGCGGGGGCTGCTGGGCGGCGGCCAACGCGCCTAAACCGGCGTGGGCCAAGACCAGGCCGCGCTGATAACCGGCGTCGCTAAAGAGCGCCAGGGCGTGCTCGTGCAGGCGCAGGGCCTCGGCCTCGTCGCCGGCCAGGAAGGCGGCCTCGCCCAGCCCAAGCAGGTCGGTGGCAATTTCCTTGCGATTGCCGACCTCCTGGTGAAAGGCCAAGCACTCCTCGAAAATTCGGCGGGCGGCCTCCGCTTCGCCGCGCGCCGCTGCGAGCAAGGCGGCATTGCGCCGGCCAAGCGCCTGGGCGCGGCGGAAGGCCGGGTCGCCCGCGAAGGTGTCGGCCTCGTCGAGCCAGGTCTGGGCCTGGTCGAAGTCGCCCACCTCAATCGCCAGCGCGCCGGCCTCGCCCAAGACCAGCGCTACGCCATGCAGGTCGCCCAGGGCGCGGCGCAGGGCCAGGCTTTCGGCAAAACGCGCGCGGGCCAGCGGATAGTCGCCGGCGGCAAAGGCGGCGGCGGCCAGGCCGTGCAGTCCGGCGGCTTCGCCGGGCCGGCCTGCCCCAGCTCTGTCGGGGTCGCCGGCCGCGCGCAAGCGATCCAGGCTTTGCTGCAAGGCGGCCCGGGCTGCCGGCAGTTGGCCGAGGTCGAGATGCACCAGGCCCAACGTGTGTTCGGCGAAGGCCAGCGCTGCGGCGGGAGCGTCGTCCGGCAGCAGCGCCAGGCATTCGAGCAGCGCTTGTAGGGCGCGCTCGTTGAGGCCCAGCCGGTGCAGGAACGCCCCCTGCCCTGTCAACAGCAGGGCCAGGGTCAAGTCTCCGTCAACTGAATCTATTGGCCGGTCGGCAGCCCGCCAGGCGTCGGCGGCGCGGCCAAACGTCTCAGCCCCTTCGTGGAACCAGCACAAAATCTCGTAGTACAGGATCAGGCCGCTGGTGGACTGCTGCACGGCGGTCGCCAGCCCGTGCGTGATGGCCCACCGCCACGCGGCGCGCAGGTTGGGCATGTCGGCGGTGATGGCGGCCAGGGCCTCGGCCTGACCACCGCCCTGCAAGCCCGTCAGCGAGCGCGCCAGGAAGCCAGCGAAGTGCTCACAGTGGCGGTTCCCGGCCACCTGATGCTCGGCCGGCAACTCGCGCAGCTTGGCCTCGGCATACTGGCGCAACAGTTCCTGCATTTCGTAGCGGCCGGTGGGCGCTTTGCGCAGAAAGGCTTTATCCACCAGGGCTGAGAGGAAGAAGAGCGAGGCCTCGGTGACGGACTGGGCGGCCTCCAACAGGAAGCCGCCGCGAAAGGTCGCCAGCCCGCGCACGCGGCGGCGCTCGTCCTCAGACAGCAGGCTCCAGAAGTAATCGAGCACGGCGCGGGCGCTGCGCTGGCGCTCGGGAAACACCGAGCTGCCGGTGGTCAGGAAGTCTAGACTGCGCTCAATTTGGTGGGCAATTTCGCGGCTCGAAAACAGCGGCGTCCAGGCGGCGGCCAGTTCCAGCCCAAGCGGCATGCCCTCCACCAGCTCGCAAATACGGCGCACGTACAGCCGGTCTTCATCGGCCAAGACAAATTCGGGCATGGCCCGGCGCGCGCTCTGAACGAAGAGCTGCTCGGCGGCGTAGGCGGGCGGCGCACCGGCCGCCCGCCAGACCGCGCCGCGCATGACCGACGGCAGCGGGAAGCCACGCAGCTCGAACATGATCTCCTCCGGCAGGTTGAGGCGTTCGCGCGCGGTGATGAGCAGGCGCACGCGCGGGGCCGCCTGGCGCAGCTCGGTCAGAAAGCCGCCCGCATCGAGCATGTACTCAAAGTCGTCGAGCACCAGCAGCAAGTCGCGCGGCGCGAGGTAGGCGAAAAGCTGGGACTTGGCCTCGACTGCGCCGACGAAAACCAGCCGCAGCCCCTGGGCGATAGCGGAAATGAGATCGTCTACCGTGGTGAGGGAAACGAGCGAAACAAAGTAAACGCCGTCGGGGAATTGCTCACGAATTTCGGCCGCCGCCTGGAGCGCCAGCCGGGTCTTGCCGACGCCGCCCGGCCCGACCACAGTGAGAAACGGTTCGGTCGCGAGGCGCTGCCGCAGGGAGGCCAGCTCGGCTTCGCGGCCCACGAAGCCGGTGGCGGCGGCGGGCAGGTTGTGCGGCGGCGACTGAAGCATCCGGGCCAGCGCGTGCGCCAGTGGGACTTTGGCGTAGGGCAGCCGCAGCGCCCAGCCGGCGTCGCCGGGCTGTAGCAAATCCTGCTCGGTCAGGTAAGCCAGGGCGCGCTGCAAGTTGCCGGGCAGGCCGCCGGTCTCGTGCCGGAGCCAGTCGCTAAAGCCATCGGGCGCTTCCCAGCGCAAGGCGGTGCGCAGCCACAACTGGACCCCGAGCGCCGTCAGCGGGCGCAGTTCGACGATGGCCTGGAGCGGCGCTTCGAGCGGCGGCGGGCGGTGGGGGCTGTCGGGCGCGGTGGTGTAGGCGAGCGCGACCACGCTAATTTCGGGCGCAAACAGCACGCGCCACAACAGGTCGAGGCTGGCGCGTGCTG
>Ga0163153_10006189_pt1 | contig 13618 bp, 13 predicted proteins | sample OliLakLV19MP6IB1_FD_148629 | JGI IMG/M metagenome (GOLD analysis project Ga0163153, IMG submission 148629) | Freshwater microbial mat bacterial communities from Lake Vanda, McMurdo Dry Valleys, Antarctica - Oligotrophic Lake LV.19.MP6.IB-1 | ecosystem: Environmental > Aquatic > Freshwater >... | reverse complement strand
AAACTCGCTGAGATCCTCGCCGTGGCCCTCATCGTGCGCTCGACAGGCACCGTCCCGGGCCGTGGCAGGATCCGGGCCGCGTTGGGGGGCCTGGCGACGGCCACGCTGATCATCGCCCTCGTCGTCTTGACCGACGTCGCCGCGTGGGCTGGCGCCGCCCAGGCCGCCGGTGGCGCGGACGCGCTGGCCGGCGCCGCCAGCCATGACATCGGCGGCCACGCCAACGACGGCGGCGAGGCGGACGGCCATGGCCACAGCCACGGCGGCGCTGGCGTGCCCGCCCCGGGCATGCTCATGGCCATCCCCCCGGACACCACGCCGACGGATGCCCAACGGGCGGCGGCCGCCGAGCTCCACGCCGCGGTGACCGTCGGCATCGCCCGCTTTGCCGACCCTGCGGTCGCCGCGGCAGCCGGCTACCACGTCGGCGCCATCACGGGCCGCGACCACCACGCCGGCAACGAGGCCTACGAACACGACGGTCGCGCGCTCGATCCGGAGCGGCCAGAGACGCTCGTGTATGCGGAGGGCCCGACCGGGCCGGTCCTTCTCGGGGCGATGTTCCTGATGGAGCGGATCGGCGAGCCCGGCCCGACCATCGGCGGCCCGCTGACCGTCTGGCACGGCCACGAACAGGTCTGCGTCTCGATCGTGCCGCCTTCCATCACGGGCATCCTGTCGCCATTGGGCGGCTGCCCGCTCGGGTCGTTCCTCGTCCCGCTGACGGCGGAGATGATCCACGTCTGGACCGTGCCCGGCGTCGAACAGCCATTCGGCGACATCGATCCGGTGTGGTTGGACGCGTACTTGGCCGGAGCCGCCGAGTGACACCGCGCGCCGGGCCGGCGTCATGCCGACCGATCCGGATCATCGCGTTGGCGGGATGGCCTCTACCGGCACCCGGATCGATCTGCTGTCGGGCGCCGGACTGACGGTCGCGGTCGGCTGCGCGGCTCGTGGCGCTGGGCCGTGGACCACCTCGAAACCGGTGGAGTTCGAGAGAACCTCGGCATCGGTGCCGTGGAACCGGATCTCGGCCGTGCCCGAGCCGGCGCGCAGGTTGCGGATGGTCAGCTCGGGCAGCCAGGACGGCAGGTTCGGGTTCAGGTACAGGCGCGAACCTCGCTCGTCGGTCGTGGCATGGATGCCGCACAGGACCGAGATGATCCGGAAGATGGAACCGGCCGCCCATGCCTGCGGCACGTTGGCCCCCAGGTACTGCACCGGAAAACTGCCGATTTCGCGAGGTAGGCCCGCAAACAGCTCCGGCAGCCGGTTCACCTGGAAGCGCTCGGTGGCATCGAACAGACCCTTGGCGACCTGAGCCGCCGCCGCGTCGTGGCCGTAGCGGCGAAAGCCACCCGCGATGATCGCGTTGTCGTGGGGCCAGATCGTGCCGGTGTGGTAGCTGAATGGGTTGTAGGCGGCGTGCTCGGACGACAACGTCCGGATGCCCCACCCGGACCACATGTCCGGGGCCATGAGTCGGTCCACGACCCGGGCCGCGCGGTCGGGCGGCACGATCCCGCTGGCCAGGCAGTGGCCGGCATTCGACGCCACTGACTCGATCGGTCGCTTCTGACCGTCCAGCCCGAGGTAGTAGGTGCCCTCCGACTCCCACCAGAAGGTGTCATTGAACCGCTCGTAGAGGCGATGAGCCGCCGCGCGCAACCGTTCGGCGTCCTCGGGTCGCCCGAGGATCGTGTAGATGTCCGCCAGGCGGAGCTTCGCGTCGTAGACGTAGCCCTGGAGTTCGCACAGCGCCAACGGGAGCGGGGCTAGCGACCCATCCCGAGCAGGGATCGCGTCCCCCGCATCCTTCCAGCCTTGGTTGAAGTAGCCGTGCGACGATCGAGTTGCGTACTCCTGAAAGCCGTCGCCGTCGCGGTCGCCGGATGCGTCGATCCAGCCAACGGCGGCTTCGACGTTGGGCAGATAGCGCCGCAGGACCTTCACGTCGCCGAGCCACTGGTAGAGGTACGAGACGACGATGATGAACAGGCTCGTCGCATCGTGGGTCCCGTAGTACGGCTGAAAGGGCAGGATGCGTAGCTGGGCGAGCTCCCCATGTCGGATCTCATGGGGAATCTTGCCAGGCTCCATGTCGCGTTCTGGGTCGGTGCCGGTCGCCTGCAATTCGGACAGGCGGCGCAGGGCGCCGTCGGCGAACTGCGGATAGCCGCTGATCCCCTGCATCGCCACGATCAAGGAATCACGGCCGAAGAGGGTCACGAACCAGGGGACGCCTGCGGCCGGGATGAAGACGCCCTTGGCGAACGCGGGGTCCTCCAGTTGGAGCGCATCGATATCCTGCTGGGCTTGGTCCCACGCCCGCTTGACCACGGCGTTGGGCGTTTCCAGCCGTACACGCCGGAGGCTCGTGTGGTCCGTCCTGGACAACGGCCCTGCGATCGCGTTGCAATCCATGGTGCTCGCCCGACGGTTCTGGCCGATCACGGGCAGCCAGCGGAGGCAGGTGTGCCATCGACCCTTCGGCGCGAGCTCCGCGACAAAGGCCAGCCGTCCGTTGGCGAACTGTGGCGTGCTATCGGAGCGGGCGGCCTCCACGATCAACCCGCGCACGAATTCACGGTTGGCGTAGGTCGTCCGAAGCTGGCGGCGGGCTCGAAACCAGCGTGTGTTCACCTCGCCGCGTCGGACCAGACGGTTCTCCTTGACGTCGAAGATATCGGCGAAGTCCGAGTCGATCTGGACCTCCAGGACGAGCCGAACCGTCCGCGGTCCGTAGTTCACGATGTCGTAGTCCTCATGGACCCCGCCAGACACGGTGCGATCAAGGCGCACCGAGAGACTGTGTCGGGTGATCGACCCGGCCGGGTCGAAGAGCTCCGGGTTGGTGTACTCGAAGCGAGCCGAATAGAACTGGACGGGAGATGAGTTCAGGAGAAGCGGGCGTTGGCCGTTGATCCAGAGGCCGTAGCCGGACACCAGCCGTGTGTCGCGCGCGAAGAAGCCTTCCTCCGCGTTCGGATCGATGAATCCGTCCGGCTGGCAGACGACGATCCGGTCGTCGCGGTTGATCGTGGTCGAGGACGGCCCGACCTGGATGGGCAGGGTCACGACGCCTGGACCGGGGGCGGCATCATCGCGTCGGCGCGCGGATAGACCACGCGACAGGCCACCAGCGCGCTGATGGCAAGGCCCGTGGACAGGATGGCCACCACGAGGATCGTGCTGGCCGCCAGGAATACCCAGGTCCCGATCCCGAGCGTGGCCACGAGGCGAGGATGGGCGCCAGCAACGGCGGCCGCAACCCGGAGCCGTCGACCGACCGGCAGGTCGGCTCGCAGCGGGTCGACGAGGAGCGGGATGGCGATGATCGTTCCGAACAGGATGGCGACGAACCCCCACGCCGCGAGGGTGCCGAGTATCCATTCCAAGGGCTGCGTGCCGGTGAGCCCGATGACCGCGTTCGAAGCGAGCACGATCAGCGCGACCCCGTAGCCGATGCCACCGACGATCGTGCCCAGCGTCGTCTGCCGCGAGACCACCAAGGCAGCCCCGTACGAGCGGTCGTCGGTCGCGCGGACGATCCGCGCCGCGAGGCGGCATGTGCCCAGCGCCGGGACAGCCAGGAGCGGCACCAGAACCAGGGCGTACGGGGACCACACCAGGATGGCGATGGCGATGCCGATGACGCCGAGCCCCCATGTCGCGTTGAGTGCCACCAGTGGCAGGCTGTGGAAGTACAGGTCGGACAGGGCCGCACGCACCGCCCCATCCGGACGGTGCGCCACTCGGGCGGTCATGCCATCAGCCCTTGACGCCGCTGGCGGCGATGCCCTCGACGAAGTAGCGCTGGAAGAACAGATACAGGATCACGATCGGGATGGTGGCCATGACCACCGTGGCCATCAGGGGCGGATAGTTGGTGGCCAGACCGCCTGCCAGCCGGAACCCGCTGAGACCCAGCGGCAGGGTCCACTGCTCCTGCTCCTGGAGCAGGATGAGCGGCCAGAAGTACCCATTCCAGGTGCCCTGGAAGGTCAGGATGGCGACCGCCGCCAGGGCTGGACCGGCCAACGGCAGCATGATCTGCCAGAACGTCCGGAAGTACCCGGCCCCATCCATGCGCGCGGCCTCCTCGAGGTCGCGCGGGATCGACAGGAAGTACTGGCGGAGCAGGAAGATCGTCGAACCGCCGATGGCCAGGACGAGGATGACGCCACCATACTGGAGCACCCCCTTGGTCAACCCAGCGGCATTGAGCATGAGGTACACGGGCACCAGGCGCAGCTGATCCGGGATCATCAGGGTGGCCAGGACGACCAGGAACAGGATGTCGCGACCACGGAACCGCAGCCGGGCGAAGGCGTAGCCGGCCATGCTGCCCAAGATCAGGTTCGAGATGGTCACCACGATCGCGATGATGGCGCTGTTGAGGAACAGGCGGGGCAGCGACGGGGTGAGCTGGGTGAAGGCGAACTCCCAGGCCGCCAGCGTGAACGGCTGCGGGATGATCGTCAGCTGGACCGAATCGGGCAGGGTCTTGAACGAGGTGATCAGCGACCACGCGAACGGCACGAACATCAGGGCCGCGTACGTGATCAGGATGACATAGGCCAGCCGGCGCCGCCATCTCGATCTGCGGTCGCCGACCGGCGCCCCGACATCGCCACCAAGCGCGGCTGCGACCGCCCTTGGTGGGGCAGCCTCGGTGGTCATCGCACGCCTCCTACCATGACGGCGCCTGCCCGAACAGCCGATGCTGGATCAGGGTCGCGCCGAAGATGATGACGAACAGGACGATCCCGACCGCGGCCGCGTAGCCGAAGTCGAACTGGAGGAACGCGGCGTTGTACAGGTACAACACCATGGTCATCAGGGAGTTGTTCGGATCACCTGAGATGCCACCCGCGATGGCCGCCTGGTCGAAGAGCTGAAGCGCACCGATGACCGCCACGGTGGCGACGAAGAAGTGGCCGGGCCGCAGGAGCGGGAACGTGATGTGCCGGAATGTGGACCACGGGCCGGCGCCGTCGATGGCGGCAGCTTCGTAGACCTGGCCCGGGATCGACTGCAGCGACGCCAGGTAGAAGAGCATGAACGTACCCGACGTCGTCCACGCGTTGAGGATGATGATCGAGTTAAGAGCGGTCTCCTGATTGCCGATCCAGTTGTGGCGGGGATCGAACCCGAAGAACTCGAAGATCGGGTTGAGCCCCATCGCGTCGCGGACGGCGTTGAACAGGCCGTCTGGGGCGACGATGAAGATCCACAGGATGGTGATCGCCGCCGAGCTCGCGATGGCCGGGAAGTAGAACGCCGCTCGAAAGAAGGTCTGGCCCCGGATCTTCTGGTTCACGATGACGGCCAGCGACAGGCCGATGACCATCGTCAGGGGCACCCACACCACGGCGTAGTACAGCGAGTTCGAGATGGCTCGGTGGAAGATCGGGTCGACCAGCAGCGCCGTGAAGTTGTCCAGGCCCTTGAACTCCTCGGGCCCGGAGCGGATGTTCCAGTCCCAGGCGCTGATGAACAGGGCGTAGAAGATCGAGCCGATATTGAGGACCAGGAACAGGAGCATCGGGATGGCGATCAGGGCATAGCCGGCGAGCGCCTCCGATCGGTCAACGCGTGGGGCGCGCCCGCCCGATGCTGACTGGGCGGCCATCAAAGGACCCTCCTGTGCGATCTGTGGGCGGCGTCGGCGAGAGGAGGCGCCGACGCCGCCCGTCGATCGAGCGTGCTCGGATCTACTGCGAGAGCGCGGCGTCGACGGCGGTCTTGGTCGCCGCCACGACAGCTGCACCATCAAAGGTGCCGGCCTGGATCTGGGCGATGAACGTGTCCTGGAAGGCCTTCTGGACGTCGACGTAGCCGGTCATGAAGCCTGATCCTGGGCGGGCGAACTCGCTGCTCGCCGCGAGCACATCCTTTCCGGCTGGGATCGGTACGTCCTTGCGCGACGGGAGCGCAACGCCCCCGGCCGTCCACTTCTCCATGCCGGTCGGCCCGGCGAGGTAGGTGAGCAGGACGAACGCCTGGTCCTTGTTGACCGAATCGGCGCCGATGGAGTAGCTGACCGTGTAGGAGATGGTGACGGGGCTGCCCGACGAGCCGGTCGGGATCTGCGCCCAGGCGTACTTGGTGTCGGGGAAGGTGCTGGTCATGAAGGGATCCAGCCAGCCGCCCTCGAAGGCGAAGGCGACCTGGCCCTTGCCCAGTGCCTCACCGCACCAGCCGGAGCCCATGTCGCCGGCCGTCTTGCCCAGCCCGTCCTTGAACAGGTCCATGTAGAACTGGACGGCTGCCGCCGATTCGGGCGTGGAGATCTGCTCGGTCGCCCCGTCCTCGCTGACGATGCTGCCACCCTGGGCATAGAGGAACGCGAGACCGCGGTCGAGGCCCGGATTCAGGCAGATCGGCGTGTCGATGCCTTCGGTCCCCTTGAGGGCCGTGGCCTGCGCCAGGAGTTCGTCCATCGTCGTCGGCGGGGTCGACACGAGGGCCGTGTTGTAGGCCATGCCGATCGTATTGCCGTCCTTCGGGAAACCGTAGGTCTTGCCGTCCTTGCCCTTGAAGGTCGACGCATAGCCGTCAAAGAACTGGCTGGTGTCGAAACCGGACGCGGCGATATAGTCATCAAGCGGGGCGAGGAAGCCTTCTTCGATCCAATCGCCGGCATATTCGGCGTTGACATAGAACAGGTCCGGAACCTCGCCAGATGCGATCTTCGTGATCATCACCGCCCGGTAGTCACCTGCGATCGGCTTGTAGTCCACGGCGATGTTGGGGTACTCGGTCGGGAAACCCAGAAGCGCCTGAGTGAGGGCTTCGCCCTCCTCGGGTGACGATCGCCAGCCGGACAGCTGAGCTGTCCCGCTGATGGCGGTCGGATCGAATCCGCTGGCTGTCGCGCTGGCCCCGGGATCGATGCTGGCGCCGGGGTCGACGCTGGCCGGCGGCGCTGCACTCGTATCGGGACTCGGGCTGGTGTTCGCCCCACCACATGCCACCGCGACAAGCATGGCCGCGGTCGCCAGGACCAGCAATCGGCGCATCAGTCACTCCTCCTCGCGGATCGTCCCGGCAAACACGGTGTGACCGGTCACGCAATCCCGCGTTCAGGTACAGTACGCCGCTCGTCAAGCCCTCCGAGTGACCGCTTCCACGACGCCGCTCGCGGGCGCCGCCGGTGCGCGATCGGGCGCCGGTCCGGTCGTGCTCCGCGTGACGACTTCGACCCCGAGGACGGTGCGCGTAGGGCGGCCGGAGCCGTCCGTGCCGATCATCGGGAGCAGCGCCCGGACGCCAGCGACGCCGGATTCGAAGAGGGGCTGACGGACCGTCGTCAGGCCCAGGTACTCGGCGATCTCCAGGTCGTCGAAGCCCACGATGGACAGCTGTGCCGGGACATCGATGCCAAGATCGCGGGCCGCTTCACGAGCCCCGATCGCCTGGAGGTCGCTGGCGCACACGATCGCGGTCGGGCGGTCCGAACGACGCAAGAGGTCACGCGCGAGCTCGCGGGCCCTCGAACGGCCGGGTTCGCCGATGATCGTGTACACGTCAGGCAGCGTCAGCCCGGCAGCCCGCAGGGCCCGCCGCACGCCGCGGTGACGGAGTTTGCTGGCCGGATAGTTGAAGGCCGCCTGGGGCAGGTCGCCCAGGAAAGCGATGCGCCGGTGGCCGAGCGCGAGCAGGTGCTCGACCGCCAGTCCCGCGCCTGCCACATCGTCGATCACGACCCGCGAGAATCGAGGGTCGTGGGCATCGATGAGCACGGTCGGCAGGCCCGATCGCTGGATGGCCGTCACCAGGGCCGCATCGGGCCGTAACCCGACCAGGATCATGCCGTCGACGCGCTCGCCGTGGGTCAGATCGCGGATCACCGCGTCGCGACGCTGGGACGTCTCCACGTTGAACACGACGAGGTCATAGCTCGTGGTGGACAGCGCACCCTCGATCCCGCGCAGGCGCTCGACGACGGACGGGCGGGTGATGAACGGGACGACGACGCCGACACTCAGGGTCTTGCCGATGGACAGGCCTCGGGCGAGGGCGCTCGGCGAGAAGTCCAGGTCGGCGATGGCCTGGAGGACCCTGACGCGGGTCCCGGGGTCAACGCGTGGCTGATCGTTCAGGACTCGACTGACGGTGCCTCGGCTGACGCCTGCCAGGCGCGCTACGTCGCGAATCGTTGCTGCCATGCCACCTCCGATCGGGGAAGTGTAGTCATGGCGGGGCGGTCATGGACGGCCCGCCCGTTTGTCGACACTACGCGTCGTCACAGGTTTCCGCTGTCGTTCCAGGTCTCGATGACCGGGCGGCCACGGTCCCAGCCGAGGATGGACAGCGTCGCCGTCGACAGGGCGAACAGGCCGCCCGACGTCGGTGGCAGGCCGAGCCAACGCGCCGCCAGCACCCGCAGCAGGTGCCCATGGGCGAACAGCAGCGCGTCGCCGGTCTCCTCGGGCGCGAGACAGCGCGCCAGCACCCGATCGACGCGAGCGCCGACATCCTCGACGGTCTCGCCATCGGGCCACGGCCCGGCCCAGATCGACCAGTCCGGGTAGTCGACCTGGATATCCGGCGTCTTGCGGCCCTCCAGGGCGCCGTAGTCCCACTCCTGCAGGTCCTCGTCGAGGATCGCTCGTTCGCCGAAGCCGGCCAGCTCCGCCGTGTGCGCCGCGCGCGACAGGGGGCTCGTGCGGACCATCGAGAACGCTCGTCCTTGGAGGCGCGAGCCGAGCGCCCGGGCCTGCTCGCGTCCCACGTCGGTCAGCGCGATGTCCGTGCGACCGGTGTGGCGGCCGAGCCTGGCCCACTCGGTCTCGCCGTGGCGGACCAGCCAGATCTGGCGCTCCACAGGCTCGTTGGCCGCGCTCACGCCGGACCGCCGTCGCCGGGCGCCCCGCCGTCTGTCGCCCCGCCGCCGGGCGTCCCGCCGCCTGTCTCCAGTGAGACATCGGGCCGTGCCGACTCCTCCGGCCGTGCCGCGAAGAACTCGCGCGGCGCCCAGCCGAAGACCCAGGCCAGGGGCAGCGTCGGGAGCGTGGAGATGCGCGTGTTGTAGCGGTAGACCTGGTCGTTGTAGAGCTCGCGGCGGTCGGCGATCATCGACTCCAGGCGCTCGATCTCGTTCTGCAGGTCGAGGACGTTGGCGCCGCTCTGGACCTGGGGATACGCCTCGACGACCGCGAACAGGGAGCGCACGGCGGCCGACGTCTCGTCCGAGTGGGCCGCCTGGTCGGGGATCGGCTCGGTGGGGGAGTAGGCCGCGCGGGCGCGAGCCACCTCGGCCAGGACCTCGTGCTCGAAGGCGAGCATGCCGCGCACCGCCCCGACGAGGGCGGGCAGCTGGTCGTGACGCTGCTTGAGCACGACGCCGATGTTCGACCAGGCCTTGTCGATGCGCTGGATGAGAGCCATCACCGCGTTGTACGTCGTGACCGCGACGAACCCGACGACGACGACCACGAGTGCGACCGCGAACAGCGCGGCCATCATCGTTGGGGTCACGGCCCGAACCCTCCTGCGACACCGATGGCCAGAGCCAGCGCCGAACCGATCGCCAGGATCGCCCCGAGCAGGCCGATGATGAACCGATCCTGGTGGCGCTCGACGGCGGCGCCCGGCACACCGTAGGCGATGAGCAGCGGCACGTCGGGCGCGCTGGCCAGGACGAGTGCCTCGGGGGCGATGTGGAACCGCTGCTCGAAGCGGTCGGCGTCGGCGGCGTCGGCCAGCGCCGGCCGCTCGGCCTCGGCGTCGAGCTCCGGGGCGCGCACCGGCCGCCCGATCCCGAACCCCGGGATGGCGGCGTTGCCCCAGGCCTCGGCCGGGTCGCCGACGAGCAGCCCGGCCTCGCGCGCCTCGGCGACGTTGGCCAGCACCTCGGGGTCGTCGGCGGCCACGACCGAGCCGACATCCACATCCGCCTCGGTCGGGTCGGCCAGGATCCCGAACGGTACGGCTCGCCCGATGATCGTGACGGCGTCGCCAGGCGCGAGGCGGTGCTCCTTGTAGGCGCGTCGACCGCTGCCGCTCGGCGCCGAGGTCGTGGCGCGCACGGCCAGGAGCTGGGCGATGGCCGCTTCGCGGTCGAGCTCGGAGGGTCCGATGGCGCCACCGGTCCGCAGCGCCAGCCCGGGCGGGGCGCCGCCGAAGACATCGTTCGAGCCGTCGAAGACCAGCGGGGCGTCCCAGCGTGCCCCCCTCGGGAAGATGCGCACCGCGCCACTCTGATCGCGCAGCACGAACCCGACCGCCCGCTCCTCGTCGAGGTCGCCACCGTCGGAGCGCTCCCCGCCGACCTCGATCGTCGCGTGGTAGTAGACGCACGCTGCGCTCTGCAGCGGCGACACGAGGGTCACCTCGGCGGGCTCGATGACGCCGCTCAGGCGGACCTCGCCGGCGGCCATCGAGGCGATCGACGACGTACCCGTGTCGGCGATCCGTGTCGCGGTCCGGTAGCCGCCGAAGCCGCGCCACAACAGGGCCAGGCCGGCGACGATGCCGGCGATGGCCGCGAAGCTCACCTGGGGCGACACGAGCGAGTCCATGGCTGCGCATCGTACGGGCCGCCGAGGCGTGCCGTGGGTCGCTCGTCCGGGGACGGCCGTGTGCTAGCCTCGGGGCGTCCTGGTCGGGACGATCCCCCGGAGGTGACCGATGCGTCTGAGCGACTGGCGAGCGCGCGCGCCGTTCAAGGAGTCGATGGCGCCCAAGGTCATCGATGTCATCGAGCCCGTGCTGGTCGCGCTCGGCGCGGACGCCGATCCCGGCTGCTGGATCGTGTGGGGCGACGACCCGGTCGCGCGCTACCTGCTGTTCGTGCCGACCCAGGCCGGCCTCCTGCAGATCGGCGTCCGCGTCAACGTCCCGCAGGAAGGCCCAAGAGCCTCGGGCAAGCTCATCCGCTGGAGCCGGGTATCGGTGGGCGAGCTGGCCGTGGAGATGGCCGATCGCCACCGCCTGCTGAGCTTCCAGCTGGAGGGCCAGGTACTCAAGGGCACCGACGAGGATGCCGACGCGATCGCCGCGTTCGCGCTGGAGCTTATCGCCAACATCGATGGGCATCCGTTCACGCCGCCGCGCACCGTCGCCGGTGGCGGAAAGGGGGGAGCGGCCGGGACGCGGCCGAGCGCCGCGAGCAGCCCGAAGGGATCCGCCGGCACGAAGGGCACCAAGGCGGCCAAGGTGGCCAAGGCGGCCAGGGCGCCGCTCTCGCTGCCGGCTGCGCGGGACGGCGCCTCCTGAAGCGGCCCGTCATCTTCGACCTGGATGGCGTGCTGGTGGACTCCGAGATCTGGTGGGATGAGATCCGCCAGGCGTTCGCCGCCGCCCATGGGTGCTCGTGGGGTCCCGATGACCAGGCGGCCGTGATGGGCGCGAATTCGGCGGCCTGGTCGCGCACGATGCGCGACCGCCTGCGCCTGGACCTCGCTCCGGAAGCCATCGAGCGGGCCATCGTCGACGCCGTCGTCGAGCGCTACGCGCGTGAGGGCGCGCCGCGCATCGACGGCGCCGTGGAGGCCGCGCATCGCATCGCCGACGCGCACCCGGTGGCCGTCGCCTCGTCGGCCCACCGCGAGGTCATCGCCGCGGCCCTCGCGTCGACCGGCCTGGCCGACCGATTCGGCGTCGTCGTCTCGTCCGATGAGGTCGCTCATGGCAAGCCGGCACCGGACGTGTACCTGGAGGCCGCCCGTCGCCTGGGCGTGAAGCCGACGACCTGCCTCGTGATCGAGGATTCGCGCAACGGCGTCCTGGCCGCCCGAACCGCGGGCATGACCGTGGTGCTGGTGCCCAATGAGAGCGTACCGCCGGCACCCGGCACGCACGAGCTGGCCGATCTCGTACTGGGGCGCCTCGCCGACCTGGACCCCGACGCCGTCGTGGCGTCGCGAGCCCGGCCATGACCGAAGGCGGCGCCCCACGCAGGGCCCTGCCGGGCCCGGCCGTGCATCCGTGGCGCCGGACCATCCGCTACTGGGTGTCGCGGGCCTTCGTGGCCCTCGTCACCCGGGCCTGGCTGCGCATCCGGATCGAGGGTCGCGAGCACCTCCAGGCCGGTCCCGCCATCTATTGCTTCAACCACCTGTCGTGGATCGACCCGTTCATCCTGATGGCGATCATGCCGCTCCGACCGCGGCTGTTCTTCTTCGGCCCCAAGGAAGAGGACATGCTCGCCGGCGGCCGGAACCGGGTCATGCACTGGACCGGGACGACCATCCCGTACAAGCCCGGCAAGAACGATCTGCTCGAGGCGACGCGGCGGGTCGCCGCCGTGATCGATGACGGCGCGGTCGTGGCCATCGCGGGGGAGGGCCGGATCGGCGCCGTCGAGTCGGCGCTCCTGCCGCTGAACGACGGGCCGGCGTACTTCGCGCTGCGCTCGCACATCCCGCTCGTGCCGATCGCCATCAACGGCACGAGTTGGCTGCCCTTCGGCGGGCGCGTGCGCGTTCGGATCGGGGAGCCGCTGGACACCAGCGCGGGCCGCGCCGATCGCGGGTCCATCGCCGCGACGACCGCAGCGCTCACGGCGGCCCTGGCGGCGCTCGTCGCCGACGCGCCGGATATCGCGCGCCCCGGACGCGCGGGTACCTGGCTGAGCGAGGCGTTCAACGATTGGCCGGAGGGGTCCCGGGCTGCGGCGCTGGCCGCGCAACTGGCTGCGTCGGCGGCGGCGGACGCGCCGGCGGCCGTGGTCGAGCCGACCGAGGCCGGAACCGAGGCCGGAGCCGCGTCCGCGACGGACGGCGCCTGAGCCGACGCGTCTGGCATACTCGGGCTGCATATCCAAGCGCAGGAGGCACCGTGGCAGCGACCGGCCTATCCGCCGACCCCGCCGAGTACCAGACCCGGCTCGCCGAGCAGTCTGACGAGCAGATCGACACATGGGCGGCTGAGCTCATGCGCGACGTCGCCAGGCGGCGCGGGATCGTCCGGGTCATGGCCGACCTGCGCGGCGCCGCCCGCCTCAGCGATCATGATATCGAACGGGCGTTCGCTTCAGGCGACGGACCGCCGGCCGTGGTCGGCCGGGACGCCAAGGGCAACCTGATCGTGCCGACGGTCGCCGTGCATGCGATCGTGCCGGGGATCCGCGCGGTCACTGCGGACGGGCGCGATCGGCTCATCGCCTACCTCGCCGCCAACTTCGACGAGCTCGTCTACGTCTGACCATGCGGTCGCCCGGCTGGGCGGCCTGATCCGCCTCGTCCACCCCTTCCCGTCCATCCTGAACGGGGTCATCGTCGCGGCCGTGGCGCTCGTGTCGGGCGCGCCACTCGTTCCCACGGCCGTCCTCCTGGGTCTGTCGATGACCTGTGTGCAGTTCGCGATCGGGGCCCTCAACGACGTCCACGACGCCGCGACCGATGGGGGACGGGTGCCGCCCAAGCCGATCCCGTCGGGCCTGGTCCCGGCCGACCTCGCCCGGGCCGTGGTCGTCGTGGCGGCGTCGATCGGGCTGCTCATCGCGGCGACGTTCGGGACGGGCCTGCTGGTGCTGGCCGGCGTGAGTCTGGCGGTCGGCTTCGCCTACGACCTCGGCGCTCGTGGGACCGCCTGGTCGTGGCTGCCCTTCGCGATCGGCATCCCCATCCTGCCCGTATACGGCTGGTACGGCGCCCGCGAAGGC
>Ga0163153_10006188_pt1 | contig 13619 bp, 13 predicted proteins | sample OliLakLV19MP6IB1_FD_148629 | JGI IMG/M metagenome (GOLD analysis project Ga0163153, IMG submission 148629) | Freshwater microbial mat bacterial communities from Lake Vanda, McMurdo Dry Valleys, Antarctica - Oligotrophic Lake LV.19.MP6.IB-1 | ecosystem: Environmental > Aquatic > Freshwater >... | reverse complement strand
GGCGCTGACGGCGCACGTGGCCCCGCCGCCCGGCAGCCCCGGCACGCAGCGCTGGATCGTCGCGGGGGCGATGGCGCTGGCGCTGGGCGTGGGCGGGCTGGGCGGCTTGCGGCCGGAGTTCGTGCCACTGGCCGACGCCGACGTGACACCGCAACGGCTGCAACTGCTGGAGTACTTCTCGGCCAACATCGGCAGCACGATTGGCTATGAGTACCTGCCGCGCGCGGTGCAGCCCAGGCCGTTTGCGTCGGACGCGCTGCTCGACCGGCCGCCGCGCGTGATGGCGTTGAGCGGCGAGGCGGCCGGCACGCGCCAGTGGCAGCGCGGCGCGGCCGAGGCCTGGACGATCAACGTGACGGGCGCGGCGGCGACCGTGGCGGTGCCGACCAATTACTGGCCCGGCTGGCAGGTGTGGGTGGATGGGCAAGAGGTGCCGGCACACGCCGCCGAGGGCTTAGGCTGGATTGCGTTTGACGTCGGCCCCGGCGCGCACGACGTGGAACTGCGCTTGGGCCGTACGCCGCTGCGAGCCGCCGTCGAGGCGTTGAGCGCGTTGGCGTGGCTGGGCTGGCTGGTGGGTGTGGTGGTGGTCTGGCGACGGGCGGGCAGCTTCGGCGTCAGGCGCAATTGGCCGTGGGCGGTGGGGGTGCTGTTGGTCATTGTTGTCGGCGGTAGGCTGCTAGACTTTAACGATAGCTTCACGCAAAGCCAACTGGACAGCGCCTGGCCGGCCCCACTGTCTATTGACTTCGCCCAACTCACCTACTACCAACATGACAACGTGCGGTTCGAGGGCGGCGCGCAACTAGCCGCCGTCACCTACAGCCACGACCACCTGGCGCGCGGCGAAACGCTGACCATTACCGCCTACTGGCAAACCCCCGGCGGCGCACAGGCGACGTTTAGTTTGGTGCCCGGCTCCAATCTGCTCAGCCAAGCGCCGGTGTTTCTGGTCAGCGCCAGTGCCCAATTATCGAACGTCGCGGATTCACTTGAGAACATCGCAACTGACTTAGCGATTCCCACCGACCTCCCGCCGGGCGTGTACTTCGTGACCGTGCAGGCGGCGGGGCCGAACGGACCGCTGGCGGCGCTGACGCGCGAGGGGCGCGAGCGCGGGCTGGTGTACCTCGCGCCGGTGTGGGTGGACGACGCCGGGCCGGCCGCGCCCCGAACAGAACTGGGGCAGGCCAGCACGCCGCCACTGGCGCGCTTTGGCCCGGCGATTGACCTGCTGACCGCTGCGGCGACGACGCCCCAGGCCAATGTGGTGCAGCTTAACCTGAAGTGGCACGCGCTGGCGGCGATCCCAGCCAACCACCAGATCGCGCTGCGGCTGCGCGACGCGGCCGGCACGCTGTGGGCCGGGCAGGATACGCAACTGGCTTATGGCATGTACCCGACCTCGTTGTGGCGCGCCGATGAAGTGATCCCCGACTTCTACCGGCTGGCGCTGCCGGCCGGCATCCCACCGGGGGCGTACACGCTGGACGTGAACCTGTACGACTCGGTGACGCTCGCCAGCCTGGGCGAGTATGCGGTGCCGGCCAATATCGGCCCGGCCACGCCGCGCGCCGGGCGGGTGGCGCAGCAGACCCTCACGCCCGCGCTGGCGCTGGGCGCGGTGACGCTGCTGGAGGCGTTCGACCAGGGGGCCGCGCCGGAGTTCGCGGCTGAGTGGCTGACCAGCGCCGCGCCGCCGCTCGACTACCGCGCCCGCTGGACGCTGCTGGGCGCGGACGGCGAACGCGTATCGCAAGTGCTCGACCTGGCCCCCGGCTCGCCGGCGACGACCTGGCCGGCGGACGCCTTTGTGCTGGGCCGAGTGCGCTTCGGCACCAACGCGGCGCTCCAGCCGGGCGCGTACACGGTGCTGGTGCAGCTCGTAGACACGGCCAAGCAGCCGGTTGGGCCGGAAGTGAGCGTGGGCGCGGTGACGGTGCGCGGGCGGGCGCGCAGCTTCGAGGTGCCGCCGCTGCCAACGACCGTCGGCGCGACGTTCGGAGGCACGCTGACGCTGTACGGCTTCGACGCGGCCCAGACGGCGGACACGCTGCGCCTGACGCTGGCCTGGGGGGCGCGGGCCGCGCCGGGCCATGATTACAAGTTCTTTGTGCATCTGTTCAACCCGGCCGATGACTTTGTGCTGGCGCAGGTAGACGGGATGCCGCGCGGGGACACGTACCCGACGGCGCTGTGGGTGGCGGGCGAGGTGGTGACGGACACGGTGAGCTTTGGGCTGGAGGGCGTGCCGCCGGGAACGTATGGCCTGGCGGTGGGCTGGTACGACCCGGCCCTGCCGGACCTGCCGCGCCTGCCGGCCTTTGACGCCCAGGGCCGGCGGTTGCCCGACGACCGGCTGGTGCTGCCCTACAACGTGGAAATTCCATGAGAAAGTTGGGGTGCGCGGCCAATGCAGGGGCGCGGCCGGTGCGAAATAGGGTCAGCAGAGGAGAATGTGGGTAGGGAGTGAGGCCCCAAGCTCCCTGCCCTCATTTTCTGTCTGGGGCTGGCCAAGCTGCAATACTCAACGTCCGCCGGCCAGCTTATCGCATCAAGCGCGTTTGAAATCAGCCGAACCGACCGTAGCGAAAATCGAGACAGGGCGGTGCAGGCAAGCTGCACCGCCCTGTCTCGATTTTCGTCAGCACTCGCAAACGGCTATGACAATCGTAGCTGCCTATCCTTGGTGAGGTCCGATGCCTTTGCAGGGTGACGCTTCGCGTCTCGCGCCGGCTGGTGCGCAGATAGAGCCAAGCGCGTGTGGCGCTCGAAATGACGCTGACGATCATGGGAGCGACGTGGCCTCGTCCATGTTCATCATTGTCCCCCCCCGTTGTCATTTCGAGCGCGGGGGCGGGCCTACAGACCCAGGCGGCGCACGGCGCACGGCGCGCGAGAAATCCCACCCTGCACAAACCGCGTTGTAGACTGATACCAGACAGCCGCTTGTACCGCACGCTGCCCCTGCGCGACCTTTTTCTTAGCGCAGCATCTCTTTCTCTTTTCTCTTGCTCTACGGCTGCATCGCCGCCCTCTCCCCCGGCCCAACCGTGAGCACCACATTCCCGCTGAGGTCATACAGGCGCACCTCGCCGGCGGCGGCATTGTCGGGGCGGGCGACGGCGGCGATGAGCGTGCCGGTGCGGTCAAAGCTGAGCGAGTCGAACTGGCCGATGATGACCGAGCTTTCCGCGCCGGTCAGGCTGACGATGGACATCTGCGGGTCGCCCACCAGGTCGCCGGAGAAGTCGCCGCAGTTGCGCACCAGGCCGCTTTGCAGCAGGCCGTCGCCGGCGGCGGTCCAAGCCAGGTCGAAGCCCAGGAAGTAGATTTCGGCCGCGTCGCTGGCGCGCGTGATGAGGGCCGGGCTGATCAGGCCGCGCCGGTCGTTGCCGTCGGCGTTCATCACAAAGTACTCGGCCTTGGAGGCGCAGGCGCTGTAGTGCAGCGAGGTCGAGAAGGCCAACAGCGCGCCGTTGGGCGAGTAGCGCAGGTCCTGCGGCAGCCGCCCCTCGATCTGCGCCGCCAGGCCGGGCAGCGGCGTCAGCGTGCCGCTGGCGTCCATCGGCACGGTGTACAGCCAATAGCTGGTGTTGCCCTGCGCGCCCATGTCGGCGAACAGCGCGCCGCCGGCCAGCAGCGCCTCGCCGAAGGGCGTGTAGACCGGGCGGCCCCAGGCCCACTCGCTGCCGTTGAAGGTCAATTGCTGGCGCGGCAGGCCGCCGGCAATTGGTATCTGCCAGAGATTGAACTCAGTGTAAAACGCCAGGCGCGTGCTGTCGGGCGACCAGGCCAGGTTGGCGCCGAAGCCCAGGTCTACCGGCGTGCCCGCGCCAACCGCGTAGACGACGAAGATATGCGGGTCGCCGGCGATGATGCCGACGAAGGCAATATACTCGCCCGACGGCGACCAGACGAATTCCAACACCTCGCCCTCCACGTCGGCGCGCGAGTATTGCGTGGTGCCGCCCAACACGCCGCCGGTGACGTTGGTTACTAAGAGTTGGCGACTGGCGTCGAGGTAGGCGATGAATTGGAGCGCGGGCGGTTCCGGCGTGTCGGTAATGGTCGGCGCCGCCACGGTGTCAGTCGGCGCTTCGAGCGTGGCCGTGGCAGTCGCGGGCGCGGCGGACTCGGTGGTGGCGGGCGGCGCGGGCGTGTCCCCGGTCGCGGGCGTGTCGGACACGGCGACCGGCGCGGCCGTCAGTTTTGCGGTCGCGCCGGGCTGAAAGACGCTGCACGCCAGCGCGGCCAGGCTGAGGGCGAGGGGCATGAGCATCGAAGTTTTATTTTTCACGACACAGCTCCTGCTAACAATAAAGCGTTCGGGCCAGCGCTAGACCATCAGGCTCTCACCGGGCTGGAGCACGTGCACCTGCGAGCCGGTGGCGGCCTCGACCTGAGCCTTCCAGGCGGGCGCATCCTGGGCCAGCAGCGGGAAGGTGTTGTAATGCACCGGGATGAGGTGCTGGGCGCGCAGCAGCTTGGCGGCCCGCAGCGCGTCGGCCGGCCCCATGGTGTAGTTGTCGCCGATGGGCAGCACCGCCAGATCAATCCCCTCGTCGCCGATGAGGGACATGCCGGCGAACAGGCCGGTATCGCAGGCCAGATAGATTTTCTGGTCGGGGGTGCAGACCAAGAAGCCGGCCGGGTTGCCGCCGTTGCTGCCGTCGGGCATAACCGAGCCGTGCAGCGCTTGGGTGAGCTTGACGTAGCCAAACGGCCAGTCGTGGCCGCCGCCGATGTGCTGGCCGTGGGCCTTAAGGCCCTGCGCCTCACACCACATGGCGATCTCGTTGTTGGCGATGATGGTCGCCCCGGTGCGCTTGGCAATCGGCACCAGGTCGGCCACGTGGTCGCTGTGACCGTGCGAGACGAGAATGTAGTCCGGGTTCAGGTCGTCGGCCTTGACGGACGCCGCCGGGTTGCCAGTCAGGAACGGGTCTACCAGGATGTTGATGTCGCCCACCAGCAGTTGCCCCGTGCCGTGCCCGAGCCAGGTGTAGGTAATGGTCATGGGTGTCTCCTCGTGGGGATTATTTGAGGCCGCGCAGGTTCCAACTCAGCACGTCGCCGCCGATGCCCTTCAGGTGCAGTGCCGGCACCGGGTCGGCCACCACCCAGCGCTCGACCAGCGCGTAGGTGGCCTGGCTGATCAGGGTCTGGTCGCCCTCGGCGGCGGCGCACAGGCGGGCGGCCAGGTTCACATCGCGGCCGATGGCGGTGTAATCCAGCCGCCGCACCGAGCCGAAGTTGCCCATCATGGTTTCGCCGGTGCTGACGCCCACGCCGATGGCGGGCAGCGGCAGCCGGTCGACCCAGCGCGCCATGATGCCGCGATGCGCCGTCTGCATGTCGAGCGCCAGCTTCACCGCCCGCAGCGCGTGGTCGGGCTGGTCCTCGGGCGCGTTGAAGAAGCACATCACGCTGTCGCCGATGTACTTGTCGAGCGTGCCCTCGTAGGCCAGCACCAGGTCGGTCAGGGCCGAGAGGTGGTCGTTGAGCACCGTTTGCAGCACCTCGGCCTCGATGTTCTCCGACATGTTGGTGAAGCCGCGAATATCCGAGAATAGCGTGGTGACGCTGCGGCGCTCGCCACTGAGCAGGTCGCGGTCAGAGATCGTCAGCAGGCGCTCCATCACCTGCGGGCCGACGCACAAGCCAAAGGCCCCGCGCAGCCGCTGGGTCGCCAGGTTCTCGAAGATGGCGGTGTCCATCTGGCTGGCGATGCCGCGCAGCAGGTCGAGGTGCGTGCGCGTGAAAGACGGCTGGCCGCGCCGGTTGGCGACGCCCAGCACGCCGATGAGCTTATCTTGCAGGATCAGCGGCACGCCCACCACCGCTCGCAGCGGGCCGGTCACGTAGGGCCGGTTGATTAGCTCGGCCGTGCGCACTGCTTCTTCCGACAGGCTGCGGATTTCGCGCGCGGTGGCCTCGACCCCGAACAGGTCCGCTCCGGTCAGGGCGCGCAGTTCTAGCTCGTTGCCGGCGCGGTCGTAGAGCATCAGGAAGCTGGTCTCGGCATCCAGCGTGGTGCAGACTTCGGCCAGCACCGCGTCAAGCAGTTGTTGAAAGTCGGCCGTGCGGTCGCGCAGCCGGTCAATGCGGAAGATAATCTCTAGCTCCACCTGGCGGCGGTTCAGATCGCGCAGGGTGCGGGCGTGCCCCATGGCCGAGTCAATCTGGCTGATCGCGCCATCTACCACGGCCAACTCGGCCCGGTCAAAGGGCCGGTCGGCGTTGAGCAGCAGCACCGCGCCCAGGCTCTCGCCGGCCGCCCACAGGGGCGCGGCCAGGCAGTCCAGGTGGCGGCCGGCGGTGAGTTCCACGCCGGTGTGTACTACCTGGGCGGCGGGCAAATCGGCGGCGCGCTGCGCCAGGCTGCGCAACTGCTGCTCGGCCTCGGCGTCGCCATACAGGCCGGCGCGGTCGGTGAGGGCCCGCCATTGCAGTTCGCCGGTGTCGTCGTCGCGCAGGCACAGCAGGCACAACTCGGCCTCGACCGCGTCGGCCAGGGTCGTCACGATGGCGGCGGCCAGTTCGCGCTCGTCGGTCGCGCCGTCGCGGAGGCGGTCCATCGCCAGGATCAGATCAAGCTGGCGGGCCTTGAGGGCGAGTTGCTCGAGGCTGGCGTCGTTGGGGGCGGAGGCCGGGTGTCTACTCACGCGATCACCCCCAGTTGGCGGCCGACGGCGGCGAAGGCGGCCAGCCCCTGATCCAGGTCGGCCTGGCTGTGCGCGGCCGAGATCATCACGCGGAGGCGGGCCTTGCCTTTAGGCACAGTCGGGAAGCCAATCGCCATCGCGAACACGCCGGCCTCCAGCAGCGCCCGGCTGAACTGCTGGGCCAGCGGCGCTTCGCCCAGCATGATGGGCGTGATGGGCGTGGTGCTCAGACCGGTGTCAAAGCCCAGCGTTTGCAGCGCGGCCTTGAAATACTTGGCGTTAGCCCACAGCCGCTCGACCAGAGAAGTGGAGCCTTCGAGGATGTCGAGCGCGGCCAGGCAGGCGGCGGTGTCGGGCACGGTGAGGGCCGAGGAGAACAGGAACGGCCGCCCGCGCTGGCGCAGCCAGTCAATGATCGTGGCGTTGCCGGCCACCACGCCGCCCATCACGCCAAAGGCTTTGGAGAGCGTGCCGATTTCGACATCCACCTGGCCGTGCAGGTCAAAGTGGGCCACGATGCCGCGCCCGCCGGGGCCGAGCACGCCCTCGCCGTGGGCGTCGTCCACCATCAGCAGCAGGTCTTCGGCCTGGGCGATGGCGGCAATCTCCGGCAGCGGGGCCACGTCGCCGTCCATGCTGAACACGCCGTCGGTGATGATCAGCCCGCGCCGGAAGCCGGCCGCGCGCTCGGCCTGAATGGTGGCGCTCAGGCTGGCCGGGGAGACGTGGTCATACGGCACGATCTTCGCGCCCGACAGGCGGCTGCCGTCAATGATCGAGGCGTGGTTGAGCCGGTCGGAGAAGATCACGTCGCCCTTGCCCACCAGCGCCGGGATGGTCGCCAGGTTGGCGTTGAAGCCGGACTGAAACGAGAGCGCGGCTTCGACGCCCTTGAAGGCCGCCAGCCGCCGCTCTAGCTCAAGATGGAGCGCCAGCGTGCCGGCAATCGAGCGCACCGCGCCCGGCCCGACGCCATATGCCGCCATCGCCGCGGAGGCCGCCGCCACCAGGCGCGGGTCGTTCGCCAGCCCCAGGTAGTTGTTCGAGCAGAAGTTGAGCACGCGCCGGCCGTCCACCACCAGCCACGCGCCCTGCGGCGAGCTGATGGTGCGGATGGTGTTGTACAGCCCCTGCGCTTTAAGGTCGGTGAGTTCTTGCTGAATCCAGTCGAGCTTCGTGGAAGGGTGGGTGGACATGGGGAGCCTCTGGTCGAATTATAGGCCCGGACGGGGGGAAAGGGTCTAAAGCGGATAAAGGGTCTAAGGAGGGGACTCGAGGGACTCGGGGGAAAGGCAAGGGTTAGGACTTGGCGGCGGGCCGCTTGCGGGTGCGCTTGGGCTTGGGCGGCGGGGCGCACAGGGCCAGCTTCTTGACGCGCGGGTATTGCTTGATCGCCAACTCGCGCTTGAGGGCGTCAGTGCGGGTGGGCACCTCCTCGGTGTACACCAGCTCCACCGGGCCATGCGTGGCGGTGTAGCGCGCCCCGCGCCCGGCGTTGTGCGCCTTCAGCCGCCGCTGCACATCTACCGCCCAGCCGGTGTAGAGCGAACCGTCGGCGCAGCGGACGATATACACGAAGGGCATTTACTGGTCTTTGCGGCGGGGCGCCAGCCCGCCCAAAAACATGCGCCCAAAAATCTCGCCCGAGGAGGGCAGCTCGGCGGCGACGTTCTCGGCCGCTTCCCAATCGCCCCGGCGGCGCTCGGCCAGCCAGGCGTCACGCCGGGCGATGACGGCCTCCAGCGCCTCGCGCACGGCCGGCCCGTCGTCGGCCGCCAGCCGCTCGCGCAACAAGTGCAGATCGGCCAGGGCCGCGTCGAGGTAGTGCAGCACATTGGCCCGATTGAGCCGCAGCGCCGTGGCGTCCACATCTACCAGCGCGGCGGTGGCGGTCGCCAGCGCGCGGTCGGCCACCTTGCGCGTCTCGGCCCAGCCGGGCGAAGTGGTAGCGGCTTGCAGCAGCGCCCAGGCTAGCACGGCCGGCAGCCCCTCGCTGGCGGCGGTCAGGCCGTCGTGCTCGGCCGGGTCTACGTGATAGGGGAAGGCTTCGAGCAGACGCGCCAGGTCGGCGATGAGCTTGAGCGCCTCGGGCGCGCAGCCGGGGGCCGGGGCCAGCGCCCACAGCCCGCCCTTGAACAGGTCGGCCGCCGCCGCGTCGTAACCGGACTCGCCGGTGTGCAGTTGGCTGGGGTTGAGCACGGCGTGGGCGGCCACAAAGTGGCGCTCGGGCGCGGTGATGAACTCGGCCGCCCAGGCCAGCGGCGCGGCCAGCAGCGGGCCGACGCTGGCGGTGACGCTGCCAGCGCGCAAATCGGGGCCGACCAGCTTGAGAATCTCGTGCTGCTCGTCAAGCGGCGTGGTCAGCAGCACCAGGTCCGCGCCCTCGATGGCGTTAAAGAGATTCCAATAGGCCTTCTGCACCACGCCCCGGCTTTGCGCCAGGCGGGCCACATCGGCCTGCTGGTCGTAGCCGCTGACGCGCAGCTCTGGGTGCGCTTTGAGCGCCAGGGCCAGTGAACCGCCCAGGCGGCCGAGGCCTAACAGCGTGACATTGACGGTCATAGGGATCGTGGATTAAGCATCGTCGTCGGCGGCCTGCAGAACGGCCAACATTTCATCCTCGGGGGTGGTCGCGGTTGCGAGCCGCGTTTGGTGCCGCCGGATCAGCGCCACGGTCAGCGGCGGCGCGCCGGCCTGCGCGCACAGGTCGGCCCCCCAGGCCGGGTGCTGCGCGGCGGTGACAAACGGCCGCTTGAGACCGCGCGGCGCGCCCTGGCCCCACCTCGTGGCCCGCGCCGGCCAGAGCCGCTGGGCCGCCACGACCACTATGCGGTCGAGCAAGTTCAGCGGATAGCGGCTCTTGCCTATGTCGTGCAGCAGCGCCGCCTGGTGCAGTTCGGCGCGGGCGGCGTAGGGCGCTGCCCCCGGCTTCACCGCCCGCAGCACGCGCAGGCTGTGGGCCTGCTCCCCGGCCGACATGCGCCCAAACAATTCCGCCAGCGGCGGCGGCAGCGTCTGCGCCACCTCGGCCCGGTCGGAGGCGGTTAGCCGCGCCGGCCACAGGTGCCGCCAAAACTGGCCGGCCCGATAGCGCGCCTCCTGGCCGAAGGACGCCATGCGCAGCGCACCGGCCGGCGCGGCCCTCAGAAACCCACCAGCGCGCGGAAGATCGTATTCGCCGGCCCGCCGATGAGCATGCCCATGAAGCCCTGCCCGATGAACACCAACGCCATCAGCAGGAACGGCCCCAGCCGTTCGATGCCGTTCAGCAGCCCATCCCACGAGTCGGGGGCGAAGGCGCGCAGCAGTTTCGAGCCGTCCAGCGGCGGGATGGGAATGAGGTTGAACAGCATCAGCACCAGGTTCAGGTAGATGAACTGCATCAGGAAACCAGACAGCGAGGGGATGAGCGAGCCGCCGCCGCCGCCGATGTCGGGCACGACGCCCAACCGGAAGGGGATGGCGACCAGCGCGGCCAGCACGAAGTTCGAAAACGGCCCGGCCACCGCCACCAGCGCCATGCCCATCTTCGGCCCGTTGCGCAGGTTGTAAGGGTTGACCTGCACAGGCTTGGCCCAGCCAAACCCCACCAGGATGAACATGATCGACCCCAGCGGGTCGAGGTGAGCCAGCGGGTTGAGGGTCAGCCGGCCCTGGCGGCGCGGGGTGTCGTCGCCGAGCTGCGTCGCGACATAGGCGTGCGCTAATTCGTGGATGGTCAGCGAGATGACCAGGATGACGGCATTGACGAGCAAGCCTTGCAAAAACAGATCCATACGCTCTCCGTAAGTGTGCTGGGATTATAGCATGTGGCCCTGGCGCACTCGGCGGGCAGGTATAATCGCGCCATGCCCCTCGATCTGCGCCTGGACGATGTGCTGCAACTGCGCAAGCCGCACCCCTGCGGCGGCTACGACTGGCGCGTGGTGCGCCTGGGGGCCGACATCGGCCTGGTGTGCACGACCTGCGGCCGGCGCGTGATGCTGACTCGCCGCGAGGTCGAGAAGCGGACCAAGCAGTACGTAAGCCGAGGCCCCGAAGCGCCGCCCCGCGAGTAGGGCGGCGGCGGGGAGAAAAAGGAAGAGAACGAGAAAAAGGTGGCACCGGCGGGTCCCTCAGCGCACACGGCGCCGGTGGCAGTTTTTTGCGTCTAATTCGCGCGACGGAGGTCGAGCCGCGCGAGGCAGCGGGAGGCGACTGGAAGAGGCTGACGTGATGGTGGGTTGGTATGAGCGCCAGTTCTCAGACAGCCGGCTGATTGGTCAATTCCCGATGACCTGTCATTCCGAACCCCCGCTCGCGGCCTTGTCGCAACGCAACGTGATTGGCGGGGTGACGCTTCGCAGTCCCACCGGCTGGCTTTTATGGCTTGGGCGGGTTGACGGCGTCTGATGGGTAGCGAGCGCAGGCGTTCATTCCAGCGGTGAGATTTCTCACCCGCCCCAATGCAGCGTGAGGGCCTACGACCTGAGGCGGGGTTCGAAATGACAGTTCCGCCACACCCGCCCCCGAGTCCGCCCGCTTTATACCCTTTATTCCCCTTTGACCCCTCCAACTTGCCCGTTATGTCACCCAAACACGATTTTAAAGTCAGACTTTCACTTTCCTAAAGTCTTGATACAGAATATTGAAGTTGCCTGTTGACAAACTTGAAGTCTATAGTAATATTCTGAAGGTATAGGGTAGTTGAGCTTCACTTTGTTGAGTTGCCCTTTCAGTTTTCTGACTTAGCTTTACATAAGTATTCTTAGGAGAGCAACATGGACGAGTACCGCAGGCTCCTGGCCATCCAATCCATCCACGATGACCACGCGCGCGAGGCGCAGGCCGAACGGCGCAGCCACTGGCTGCTGGGCCGCCCGCGCCACACTTACCTCAAACTCGGCCGGCTGTGGGTGCTGCTGACCGTAGTGGGCATCAGCCTATTCCTGGTCTGGGGGCATTAGGCCGCCATGCATCCTATTCTTGGGGCTTGCCCAGTCTGCGGCGAAACGCTGGAAGTCACCCGGCTGCACTGCCGTAGCTGCGACACCACCATTGACGGCCACTTCAACATCGGCGCTTTCGACCGGCTCAGCCCCGAACAGTTGGCCTTTGCGGAACTCTTCATCCGCCGCGAGGGCAAGCTCAGCCGCATGGAAGCGGATTTAGGGCTGTCTTACCCCACCCTGCGCGCCCGCCTGAACGACCTGGTGCGCGGCATGGGCTACGAGGTCGGCCAGGACGAGGAACCGCCGGCCGGCATCAGCGACGAAGACCGGCGGCGCATCCTCGACGATCTGGCGGCCGGCAAACTGTCATCGGACGAAGCCGTCAAACGGCTGCAAGGGTCATAGGGATCGCTGGATCAGCACCGGCCGCATTGGCCGGCAAAGGACACCCTCATGGAATCATCTCGCTCTGACATCCTCTCGCAACTGGCTGCCGGCACGATTTCGGCCGAGCAGGCCGCCGAGCAACTGCGCGGCGGGGCCGTGCCGCCCATACCGCCCGTCCCGCCGGCATCGCCGGCCGCCCCGGTTCCAGCCGTCCCGGCCGCGCCCGCCGGCTTGGGCCAGCGCTGGCTGCGCATCCGCGTCACCGACCTGAGCACCGGCCGCCCGAAGGTGAACGTCAACCTGCCGCTCACCTGGGTGGCAGCCGGGCTGCGGCTGGGCGCCACCTACGCGCCGCAATTGGAAAACCTAGACCTGGCCCAACTGCTGGGCGAACTCGAAGCCGGCAGCGCTGGGCAGTTGATTGACGTCGAAGACCTGGACGACGGCGAACGCGTCCAAATCTTCGTCGAATAACTTGCGAACACCCCTCCGCCTCTAGCCCGCCGCCGTGACGGGATCGCGGCGGCGGGCCAAATTTGACCTGAGGTGACCGATGGACCCAATCGTGCTCGATGTGCCGGCTGACGCAGCCATTCAAATTTACAAGGTCGGCGGCGATCTGCGCCTGACCGGCTGGGACCACAACCAGTTCCTGGCCGAGGCGGATGACGACAACTCGCTCAAGCTCGACCGGAACGACGGCCAACTGGTGCTGTCGGCTACGAGCGACGTGACGGTGCGCGTGCCACGCGGCGCTCAAATCTTCATTGACAGCGTGGGCAACGACGCCCAGATCAAGAGCCTAGACGGCGCGCTGCACGTCCGCAACGTAGGCGGCGAACTGCGCCTGCGCCAGACGGCCGACGTTGACATCGAACGGGTGGGCGGCGACCTGAGCGCCAAGAAGATCGCCGGGCATCTGCATGTGAACACTGTGGGCGGCGACCTGCTGGCCCACCGGGTGCAGGGCGACTTTGCCGTCACGCGCGTGGGCGGCGACCTGTTCCTGCGCGATGTCGAGGGCGGCTTGCAGGCCTCGGCCGGCGGCGATGTGACCATCAGCGTGGAGTTCAAACCCGGCCAGCAGTACCGCCTGGACGCCGGCAGCGACCTGGTGTGCCGGGTAGACCCCGAGTGCGACGGCCGGTTTGACGTGCGCGCGGGCGGCGACTTGAGCATTGACCTGGCGGGCGCGCAGATCGAGGGCAACGGCCGGAACAAGGTCGTCACCCTGGGCAGCGGCGACCCGGCCGTCAAGCTCTCGGCCGGCGGCGACCTGAGCCTGAGCGGCCTGGCGGCCAGCGCCGAAACGCTGGACGATTTCGGCGACCGCTTCGGCGAGGACTTCGGCGTGATGGCCGAGGAGTTTGCCGCGCAGGTCGAGAACCAGATCGAGTCGCAGATCGAGGTGCAGTTGGCCGACTTTCAGCGCCAGCTTTCGGAGCGGCTGGCCGGGCTAGACGTGGGCCCGGTGCACCTCAAGGCTGAGGAGTTGGCCGCCAAGGCCCGCCGCGCGGCCGAGCGCTCGGCCGAGAACGCCAAGCGCCGCATCGAGCGCCAGACCGAAGCCGCCCAGCGCCGGGTGGAGGCCGCCCAGCGCCGCGCCGCGCTCCAGACCGAAGCCGCCCAACGC
>Ga0163153_10006186_pt1 | contig 13622 bp, 11 predicted proteins | sample OliLakLV19MP6IB1_FD_148629 | JGI IMG/M metagenome (GOLD analysis project Ga0163153, IMG submission 148629) | Freshwater microbial mat bacterial communities from Lake Vanda, McMurdo Dry Valleys, Antarctica - Oligotrophic Lake LV.19.MP6.IB-1 | ecosystem: Environmental > Aquatic > Freshwater >... | reverse complement strand
CAAGCTACGAAGGTGCGAGAGCCGCAGAGCCGAGCTACTCGCCCACCCCGAGTTACGCCCCACCAACCGGTTCGGGAATGCGATCAGAACCTTCGTATCAGGGGTCCGGCTCTCGTTAGTTCGCTGAAGCGAGTCTGGAGGGACATGCATGAAGACCAAGTGGTTATTGATCGGAGGCGTAGTTGTCTCCCTGGGTATCCTGATCGGCGCTGTGACCACGCGGACTGCCGTGAGGCACGCACCCAAATCACCGACAAAGGAACACGTCTCGTTCCCAGGCGAGCAGACGGAGCCGGTCGGCTGGGTGTTTGGTCGCATGATCGGATTCCCGGGAGCCGACAAGCCTTTGCTGCCTCAGAGCGGCAACCTGGGTCATCAGGTGTACGTTTCACCAACGTCGGATGCCCGACCATGATCGGTACTCGAATTGACACCCATCGCGTCATAAACGGACTTTCGCCTGGGACCGAGCGCAAGCTCTGTGGTGTATGGGTCATCATCCCAGCCAAGAATGAGCAAGCGTCTATCCCCCATGTGCTGAACGATCTACCGGCAGTTGGACGGGTGATCGTCGTTGACAATGGATCGACGGATGGAACAGCAGACGCGGCCCGATGCGGAGGTGCGGATGTTGTCCGAGAGGAGCGACGCGGTTATGGGTCGGCCTGCCTGGCGGGACTCGCACGCATCGAATGGCTGGTCGGAAGCGGCGAGCCCCCACCGGCAATCGTCGTCTTCTTGGATGCGGATTACAGCGATCACCCTGAGGAATTACCGCAACTGATTGAGCCAATACTGGCGGGCGACATCGATTTTACGATTGGTTCGCGACTCTTGGGCCAGCGTAAAACCGGCGCGATGCCGCCGCAAAGCATCTACGGCAACAAACTGGCGTGCTTTCTGATGTGGTTGTTTTGGGGCGTGCGACACACCGATCTCGGACCGTTCCGGGCCATCACTTACTCGGCGCTGCAACAACTTGGAATGCAAGACACAAACTTCGGCTGGACGGTCGAGATGCAGATCAAGGCTGCGGTTGCCAAGCTACGCACTCAAGAGATTCCGGTGCGATACCGAAGGCGGATCGGCGTAAGCAAGATCAGCGGCACGGTCAGCGGTACGATTAAGGCCGGATACAAGATACTGTTCACCATTGCTCGTTATCGGTGGCAGACACTGTGGACGAAGTAACCAGCGAAGCTGGTAGCCTCATACCCGCGAAGCAGTCCTCGCGATTGACCCGACAGGCAGCAGTCCTTCTGCTGCTGGTGATCGCTCAAGCGGTCCTCTACTTCATCGTCACGGCGTTGAGCAGACGATTCGGGTACGAAGAACCTTTTGGCCAACGGCCAATCCCAGCGGTGCTTGGTCTGCTCACCGCCTGCTTTGGACTGCACCTTCTCAGTCTGAAGATCGCCCTGCGGATCGGAAACCAGCGGCAGATCGTGGTGATGGTGCTGTGCGCAGCGGCAGTGTTTCGCGGAATCATGCTGTTCTCGGAGCCGATCCAGGAAATCGACATCTACCGTTATCTTTGGGATGGAGCTGCATCTGCCGAAGGCGTTAACCCTTTTCGCTACAGTCCCGAACAGGTACTGCGTGCCGATCCGAGTCGGCCTCTGCCGTCTGATTTGAGGCGACTCGTCGCCTTGCGTGATCGTTCCGCGCCTTTGGCAGAAGTGTTAGGCCGCATTCATTACGGCGACCTCACGACGGTCTATCCGCCTGTCAGTCAAGCGGTCTTCGTAACCGCATCCTGGATCTGTCCCGCTTCTGCAACGGTCTCTCATCGCGTCGTGCTGATGAAGGCGACGCTCCTTCTGTTCGACATCGCGACGATTGTGTTCGTGCTGCTTCTCCTGCGGCTCACCGGGCGTCATTTGGGATGGAGCATCGTCTACGCATGGTCGCCGCTTGTGTTGAAGGAATTCGCCAATAGCGGGCATCTGGATGCCATTGCCGTCTGCCTGACCACGGCGTCGTTGGCTTGCTGGACGCACGGGATGTTGGCGAAAGGAACTTTGCGTTCCACTACTTGGCTGGGTGTGGCTGGTTTACTGTTGGGACTCGGCACTGCCGCCAAGTTGTATCCGATAGTTTTGCTTCCGGTCTTAGCTTTCGTCACGTTGAAGAGAGTCTCCTGGCGAGCCGCGACATGGTATGGCATGTTGGGAATATTGACCTCGGGATTGCTACTCGCTCCGATGCTGCTGACACAACCGGTTGCAACGGTGTGGTCTGTCAGTCCGGCAATGCCTGGTCGCGAGACCCCTTCACCGAAATCGAGTCCACCGCAATCGACACTAACTGGGATTGAGGCAGCGAAGCCGGAGCGTCCAAGAAGCGGATTGGCAATGTTCTTCCGGCGTTGGGAAATAAACGACTTGATCTTTATGGTCGTGGTTGAAAACCTCCGACCGACGCCGTTGGACAGCGACCATGCTACATCGGAACAGTCGCCCTGGTTTTCAGTCGCACCAGACCGATGGCGCCAAGCGGTTGTCGCACCTCTGGCTTCCAGGCTCGATGAAACTCCAGCGAACATGGCCTTCCTGCTCGCGCGGGGAGCAACACTTGGCGTGTTTGTCCTCGTCGCGTTGTGGCTTGTATGGCAGGCCCAACGCAGCGATGAGCCGGAACGCTGGCTGGAGGCAGGTTTTCTCACGCTGGCCTGGTTCTGGGCACTCTCACCAACGATGAATCCGTGGTATTGGACGTGGGTATTGCCGCTGCTGCCGTTCGCTCGTGGCCGCGCTTGGTACGCCGTCTCTGGGCTGCTCATGCTCTATTACCTGCGGTTCTGGCTGGCCTATCACTTCGCCGACACTCTTCTATTCGGAACAGGCTATCGCGGCGAGCACTTCTTCCATTTCGTGGTTGTGCCGCTAGAGCACGGACTTTGGACGGGATGGCTTGTGGTTGAGTCCTGGAAACGTGGGAAGTGTGCCCCATTTTACAGATACAATTTCAAGGACGGCGTAAAATGAGTCTTTCAATGGTTACGGCTTGTACCCGCTTTGCGAGCCGCCTGGGTCTCGAAGTCGACCGGCAACGCGCACGAACATCGAGAGAAACGTCATGGCATCGGAAGCAGCGGATCAATTGTCCATCAATACCGTCCGCCGTAAGCGGATTGTTACGGTCGTTCGCTGGCTGTCGATCTTGTTGATTTTAGCTGCCCTGTTGATGATCGTTCGCTTGTTACCCACTGGGCAGGCAATCGAGGCGATGAAAGGCTGGATCGTCGAACTGGGAATCTGGGGGCCGGTGGTCTTGGTACTCTTATACGTCGTGGCCACGGTGTTATTCGTGCCGGGAACGATTCTGACACTGGCTGCCGGCGCAATGTTCGGATTGATTACCGGAACGATCACGGTATCCATTGGGTCGACACTGGGGGCGTCGCTCGCCTTTCTGATCGCCCGTTATGGGGCTCGCAATAAGATCGCCGCAATGGCTGACCGCAACCGCAGCTTCGGCGCCATTGACCGGGCGATCGCCGAAGGAGGTTGGAAGATTGTGGCCTTGCTCCGACTTTCGCCGGCGATCCCCTTCAATGTGCAGAACTATCTGCACGGCCTGACGTCGATTCGCTTCTGGCCGTACGTCGTCACGAGCTGGCTAGCCATGCTGCCAGGCACGTTTCTTTACGTCTATCTCGGACACATTACGGGCGCGGCAGTCGGGGCCAAGCGGGCGCGGACCCCCGCGGAGTGGGCGATGTTGGGCGTCGGGTTGCTGGCAACGGTCATCGTCACCGTTTACATCACTCGGTTGGCCCGCAGCAAGCTGAACGAGCAAATGGAGGACGTTTCCGAGGACGGCGAATCATCGGCGATCGTCGAAGACGAGCCCACTCGGAAAGGACGAGACACCGCACGCTTGCGAAGCACCATCATTCTGGCCGCCGTGTCGGTGGTCATGGTCGGCGCGGCGTGCTACGCGTACTATTCCGCGGAAACGATTGAGCGCTGGTTGGGCGGCTTGTTTGGACCGCCTCGCGTGGAAATGAAAGAGGCGTACGCCGATGCCCCAGCGGGGCCGTCATTCGATCAGTCGGCGTTCGACACGTTGCTTCATCAGCGCGTGGATGCGGATGGTTGGGTCGATTACGACGGTCTGAAAACAGACGAAGCCAAGCTGGACGAATACCTCGACGCGGTTGCCGCCGCGCCCTTCGACGCGATGGGACGCAACGACAAGCTCGTCTTGCTGATTAACGCCTACAATGCCTTCACGCTGAAGCTGATCGTCGAACATTTGCCGATCGAGTCCATCATGGACATTCCCGCCTCCGACCGCTGGGACGCGGTCCGCTGGAACGTCGGCGGGCATGTGTGGAGCCTGAACCAGATCGAACACGAGCAGATTCGGCCGAAGTTTATCGAACCGCGCGTGCATTTTGCCTTGGTTTGTGCCGCCGTCGGTTGCCCGCCGCTGCGCAACGAAGCCTATATTCCGTCTCGACTGAGCCAGCAACTGAACGAGCAGTCCGAGTACGTTCATCATCAAGCGACATGGTTTCAGTTCGACGCGCAATCCAATCTGCTCCACCTCACGAAACTCTACGACTGGTATGGCGACGACTTCGCACAGGTCGCCGGCAGAGCGGCGACTTTCGCCGCACGTTACTCGCCGGAACTGCAACAAGCTCTCGAACGCGGCTCGTCGCCGACGGTTGAATGGCTGCCGTACGACTGGAAATTGAACAGCCTGAAACACAAACAGGCTCGTTGACCATAAAAATGAGGACTCGATGATTCATCAAGAGCGCACGATTCTCGCGGATCAGCCGATAATCGAGGGGGTTCCGCAAACCAGTCCGGCGGACGAGTTCAATCAGGAGCTGGTTCGCAATGTTCATCCCTTGGACTGGGTGAACTCGAAACCGGACGGGCGATACAATCTGGTCGTGATTGGAGCGGGAACGGCCGGCCTGGTGACGGCAGCCGGAGCCGCCGGCTTGGGGGCCAAAGTGGCGTTGATCGAACGCAGCCTGATGGGCGGCGACTGCTTGAATGTCGGCTGCGTGCCTTCCAAGGGTGTCATCAGCGCGGCCCGCATCGCAGCCACCGTGCGCCATGCGCGTGAGTTTGGTGTGGACGTTCCGGAAGGTGTCACAGTCAACTTCGCTGCGGCAATGGAACGTATGCGACGGCTGCGCGCCCGCATCAGTCCCAATGATTCCGCCCAGCGGTTCCGCGACCTCGGGGTGGATGTCTATTTTGGGCAGGCAAAGTTCGTGGATTCAAACACGGTCGATGTGGACGGCACGAAGCTCAACTTCAAGCGTGCCGTGATCGCAACCGGCGCGCGGGCCGCAGCCCCGCCGGTACCTGGCTTGAACTCTGTGGACTATCTGACGAACGAAACATTGTTCTCGCTGACTGAGCTTCCCCGACGACTTGGCGTGATTGGCGCTGGACCGATCGGTTGCGAGATGGCTCAAGCGTTCGCTCAGTTTGGCTCTGAGGTGTTCCTGGTCGAGGCGGAACACGGCATTCTGCCACGCGAGGACCGTGATGCGGCCGAAATTGTGCAACAGGCCATGTCGCGCGATGGCGTGAAGCTACTGTGCTGTGGCAAGAACCTGGCGATCAAGAACGATGGTGGAATCCGGCTCACGGTCGATTCGCACGGCACTGGATATGACGAACCGATCGACAAACTGTTGGTTTCGGTCGGCCGAGCACCCAACATCGAGGATCTGAATCTGCAAGCGGTTGGCGTGGAGCACGCCAAAAAGGGAGTGACCGTGAATGAACGCATGCAGACGACAAACCCCATGATTTACGCAGCGGGGGATGTCTGTTCGCCGTATCAGTTCACGCACACCGCCGACTTCATGGCTCGCATCGTGATTCAGAACTCGCTCTTCTGGGGCCGAAAGAAATCATCGTCGCTGGTGATTCCCTGGTGTACTTACACGACGCCTGAGATCGCCCACGTGGGGCTTTACGAAAGCCAAGCCAAAGAAAAGGGGATCGAAGTCGAGACGTTCATCCAAGAGTTCCACGAGGTCGACCGGGCAGTTCTGGATGGGGAAGACAACGGGTTTGTTAAAGTTCACGTCAAGAAAGGGACCGACAGGATCCTGGGCGCGACAATTGTCGCGCGCCATGCGGGAGACTTGATCTCCGAGATTACGCTGGCGATGACGCACGGCCTGGGACTGAAGAAGATCGCCAGCACGATTCATCCGTATCCGACTCAAGCCGAGGCGATCCGCAAGCTCGGCGACCAGTTTAACCGCGCGCGGCTGACACCGTTTGTTAAATCGCTATTCAAGAAATGGCTAACGTGGACGCGTTGAATCCCGATGCGACTTCCGCCCACTGCGGCGAAACAACTACTGTGGGGACCCGAAGTATCGTGGTGGTCAGCGGAGCGGCGGTTGGTCACTCCTATGTGTCCCGTTCCTACCGCCCAGCGAGGAACCACTCGACTTTGTGGCCCCTGAGACCGCGAGCCCATGATTCGCCAATTACGAGGCATGAGATTTGCGTTAGGGCGGGCCTTTGCGAGTAGCTGGATTCTCGCGGGTTGTTACTGCTGCCGATTCACGGATCAGGCCGGGGCTCAAGGAGAATCAAGCCGGCTTAACTTCAGACCGAGGAGCGCGGAAATGAATAGCAATCAGCGACTGCCAGGCTGGCTCGTCGGCGCAATCTTGGGAATTTCGTTTACCACCCTGCTCGTATTAGAGAGGCACTGGCCGCTACGAAAAAGTGTGGAATCCAAGGTCCGCCGAAGCGCACGAAATCTGGCCCTCGCGGCACTCGGTGGAGCGCTGATTCAGGTCACCGAAATGCCGGTCACAATCCCGCTCAGTACCTGGGTCGAATCTCGCAAGTGTGGCGTTATGAAGTATTTGTCACTTCCGCTCTGGATGGAAGTGGGACTGGCCGTTGTGTTGCTCGATTACACCCTGTACTTGTGGCATATTCTGCTTCACAAAGTACCGTTTCTGTGGCGCTGCCACCAGCCACATCATGTGGATTTGGATCTCGACGCCTCTACGGCCATTCGCTTTCACTTCTCAGAGCTCATCGCTTCCGTCCCCTGGCGCGTGGGTCAGATTCTACTGATTGGCGTCTCGCCTCTGGCTCTTTCCGTTTGGCAAACAGCCACACTCCTGGAAGTAATGTTCCAGCACTCCAACGTGCGCCTCCCCCTGGGAATTGAGCGCTGGCTTTGCTTCGTGATTGTGACGCCGCGGATGCATGGAATTCATCATTCAATTATTTCGGATGAACAGAATTCTAACTTGTCCAGCGGGCTGACACTGTGGGACTGGCTGCATGGAACATTGCGGCTCAATGTGCCCCAGGATGATATCACCATTGGCGTGCCTGCCTACCAGAATCCAAATGATGTGACGCTGCCGCAGGTACTTGCCATGCCGTTCGCCAGCCAACGCACCGAGCAACATTTGCTTGATGGTCGCGCCTCCATACGACTGCCGACAGACGTTTCTAGGGAGCGTCTTCTTAGGTAACGGCGTGAGTAATACGTGCCCTTCAAAAGGATCATCAATGTTTGGACTGGGAAAGCCGACGCCTGTCGCGGAGCATGAGGCCGACGGGGAAGTCGAACGCGTCTACCATGAAATCAAGCAGGTGCTCCGTGTGACGGGCGTCAATTTGAACTTTCGCGATTGGGCCGGTTACAAGAAGTTCTTTCCTGTAATGTGGGACGCTCTTCGTCCAAACGCAGAGACCCGCGACTTCGAGACGGCCGCTGACTGCTTACGCATCGAAGCTGCCAACGCGGCCCATGCCCTCGGCCCTCTCCAAGGTGCGAACGCGATTCGACTCGGAGAAAGCCAGGCATTTCAGATCCGCGCCGCTTTGAGGCTTTATCGATACATCAATCCGAAGCTACTGGTATTTACTTCTGCAGTTCGCTTGGCGCTTGCCGGCGAGTCGACCGGGTCGGGGGACGCAAAGCGCCCCGTGAAACTCGTCGAACTGGGTGCGCCGCATCAGATGTATGCCCTGGAGATGGAATCGGAGAAGCCGCACGAGGATAATCTCAATAAGCTGTATACCGACATCAAGCGGACGCTTTCCCTGAAATCGATCAACAGCGATTATCGAACGCTGGCGCTTTGGCCCAACTATCTTGCGGGTGCCTGGCACAAGCTGAAACCTGTTATCCAGCAGGACCATTACGCTCAGGCGAGTATCCAACTGCTCGAGCTGGCGCGCGCTGCGGCGCGTGCGCTTCCGCTTTCAATCTCGCTGAGCAGAGATCGCATCCAGGAATTAGGTGAGGACACGGACGAGATAGTCACAATGACCGACCATTTTGAAAGCTTGCTGCCAAACCTCATTTTAAACATTGCATTACTGGAGCACGACTTCCAAGCCGGCGAAGACCTTGCGAGCTCTCCATTCCCCGCTCCCGACCGCCATGTTCACAAAGGTGGTGCCGTATGAATTGGCGCGACTTCCAGCAACTGCAACGGGTCGTGGAACTGCACGAGCATTTCTTAAGCTATGTAGATCATGGAAATGGCAAACCGGTCGTGCTCGTGCATGGTATTCCCACCTGGGGATACCTGTGGCACGGCGTGTCGCCAGTTCTTGCGGAAACGCATCGAGTTCTCATCCCGGACATGCTCGGTTTCGGCTACTCCGACAAGCGCGATTCATTCGATAGATCAATTTCGCGTCAAGCTGAGGTGATTGATGCCTGGATGGGTAAGCTCGGAATTGAGACGGCTGCGATTGTCGGCCATGACATCGGAGGCGGAGTGGCGTTACGTTTGGCCACGCTATTCCCAAACCGGGTCGACCGGCTTTGCGTGTTGAATACCGTCTGTTACGACTCTTGGCCCATTGAACTCATGTTGCAATTCGGCCATCCAGATGCGAATCGCAAGCTCTCCGCTTCCGCCGCTCTTAGTTTGCTGCGCGCTGCGCTTAAGCAGGGCTTTGCGCGGTCGCCACAGGAGGACGTGCTCGATGGCCTGCTTGCCCCCTATCGGACGGAGGTTGGAAAGCTGTCGCTGATCCGCAATGCCGCAGCACTCAACACCAACTTAACGACAGAAATTAGCGATCAGCTACTTCTCCTCGATTTGCCGACTCTCGTGCTTTGGGGCGAGGACGACACGTTTCAGGCTGTAAAGTATGGGCAACGATTAGCCAGGGACATCCCTCGTTCGCAGTTTGTTCGCATTAACGATGCACGTCATTTCGTCATGTTCGACCAACCCGATCAAGTTGTTGCACAGCTCGTGTCTTTTCTTGGAAGCGATCTGCCATGAAGCCGAATGACGATAACGGTAGGTTGCCTCCTTCCGAGCGCCCCTTCCGAGTATTGATACTTTCAGGGTCGGATCGGCGGCAGTACAACTGCCCTGGCGTTGATTCAAAATCGCGAATGCTGATGCTGCGCATGGCCGATGGTCTGCCGCCGGACTGGGAGATCGACCTGGAAGATCTGGGCAATGTCTACGGGCGCGCCCGAATCCAGAGTTGCAACGCCTGCGTCTCTACGTCGATAGCTCTGTGCTGCTGGCCCTGCAACTGCTACGAGTCGAACCATAAGGACGAACCCGACTTGATGTGGGATTTAGATCTGTACGCGCGGCTCGATCTCGCGGATGCTTGGGCGATCATCGGTCCGGTCAACTGGTACGCACCCACCAGCAATCTGAAACTCATGTTTGATCGCTTGGTGTGCATGAACGGCGGAAATCCTCAAGAGGATCTGATCGATCACAAAGATCCAGAAAAAGCTCGCGAATTAGAACATTCTCCCGAGTGGCACGAGTTGAGCCTCAATCATTTAGAGGGACGTACCGCGGCGTTTTTCTGCTATGGCGATGGTGGAGGCGACGAGCTGGAATCAACAGGACGGCCTAAGATCCTACGCCATCCAGAATACTTCGATCCAGACGAAGAACCGTTTGAGGATATGCGCCACGCTTATGCTCCGCTTGTGTGGCAATGCCGCTACGGCGGCGTCGAGGTGCCGGAAAACCTTTGGCACTACGAGGAATTTGGCCGTGGCAAGAAATACAGCGACAATCAGGCGGAACATCTGGCGGCCGAAGACCGGGTGCTGGCGGAATTCGATGGCTGGGTGTCGCGTTTCACCCTCTTTGTGCGGAATAAGGACAAGGTTGAGCCAGGGCGTTACCGAGCCTACGGATACCAGGCGCCAGGCCATCGCTGGGCCGACCTAAAGCTGAAATGGCGTGAACTGCGAATGCGTGCAGGTTTTCCGCCGAGCGGATCGTCCCCTGCGAAGCAACAGGAGTTAGGCCTCAATCGAGACGTAACATTGCGCCCTGAACTTGGCGAGGGAGAGAAGCTACGGGAGTAATTCGCAAGAGATTGATTGCGATCATGAGCGGCGGTGGGTAGGGAATTCGGCGAATGTGCCCCGTTTCACAGACGGAAGTCCGAAACGGCCGTAAGGTGCGGCCTACTGAAAGGCGAGTGCAGTCCACGTTCGATTAGAAAAGGACGACGAGATGCCCCAGCGCGAAGTCACGGAGACAACGGCCCCTGAGGAAGCTGTTTATCAGCGATATTCCGCCGCAGCCCAGCAGCGCGAAGAATCACTTTGCTGCCCGATTGAATACGCCGCGGACTTTCTGTCGGTGGTTCCCCAGGAGATCGTGGAACGCGATTACGGTTGTGGCGACCCGACTCCCTTCGCGAACGAGGGAGAGACGGTTCTCGACCTTGGTTCGGGGGGCGGCAAGTTGTGTTACATCCTCGCTCAGGTGGTCGGTAAACGCGGGAGGGTGATCGGTGTTGATTGCAATCGCGAAATGCTCGGATTGGCGCGCAAGTACCAGCAGCAGGTGGCGGATCGGTTGGGGTTCAGCAACGTCGATTTCCGCTATGGACTGATTCAGGATCTACAACTCGACCTCGATCTGCTGGGGCGCGACCTTGAGCAGCACCCCGTGCATGACCCGGCGAGCTGGCTCGTGCTGCGGAATCTGGAAGATCGGCTCCGTCGCGAGCAGCCGATGATTCCCAACGATTCGATGGACTGTGTGGTTTCCAACTGCGTGCTGAATCTGGTTCGGCAACAGGACCGCCGGCAATTGTTCGCGGAGATCTTTCGCGTCTTGAAGCGGGGCGGCCGAGCGGCGATCAGCGACATCGTGTCGGATGAAGATGTTCCCGAAACGATGCAGCGCGAGCCGGAGCTTTGGTCCGGGTGCATCTCAGGTGCGTTCCGCGAGGACAAGTTCCTGGCAGCATTTGAAGAAGCCGGCTTTCACGGTATCGAGATTGTCAAGCGGCAACGCGACCCCTGGCGCACGGTGGAAGGGATCGAGTTCCGATCCGTGACCGTTGTGGCCCACAAGGGCAAACAAGGCCCCTGCCTGGAACGGAATCAGGCCGTGGTCTATCGGGGACCATTCAAGAAGGTTGAGGACGATGACGGACATGTTTACCTGCGTGGCGCGCGAATGGCGGTCTGCGACAAGACGTTTCACCTACTGCAATGTGCTCCGTATGCCGGTCAGTTCGATGCGATTGAACCGCGTGAAGCAGTTTGCCTCACTGATGCCCAGCCATTCGATTGCCGACGTTCCAAGCTGCGTGACCCGCGCGAGACGAAGGGGACCACCTATCGGGAGACGACGGAATCGGCTGGACCGTGCTGCGGTGAAGATGGTCCCTGCTGTTGACGGGGTGCCGTGCGGGCGACGGAATCACTTCATTCACGGCGAATTCCGCTGAAAGAACACATCAATGGTTGAACTTACTCTGTTGCGTCGCGCAAGTCCGCTGGCGCAGCCAGCCGAACAACTTCGCATCCTTTCCGAAGGAGAGCAGCGGTTCGGCTTTGAACAAATGCTGGCCGATCACGGTCGGCTGCCGCTCCGTGCCACCGGAATTGAGGTCTTGCAGATCAATGTCGGCAAGCTGTGCAACCAGACCTGTCGCCACTGCCACGTCGATGCTGGGCCGGATCGGCGTGAGATCATGTCGCGGGAAACGGCAGAAGCGTGTCTCGACGTGCTCCGCCGTTCGGACATCCCCACGTTGGACATCACGGGCGGAGCACCGGAGATGAATCCCCATTTCCGCTGGCTCGTCGCCGAAGCTCGTGCCCTGGGGCGACGGGTCATCGATCGCTGCAACCTGACGATTCTGATTGCGCCGGGCTTTGAGGATCTCCCGGAGTTCCTGGCGGAACACCAAGTCGAGATCGTGGCTTCGTTGCCGTGCTATCTGGAAGAGAATGTCGACCGGCAGCGGGGCGACCACGTCTTCCAGCGGTCACTCGAAGCCTTGCGAAGGCTCAACGCTCTGGGGTACGGACAGCCCGATTCTTCGCTTTCCCTGACGCTGGTGTTCAATCCGACCGGCCCCACACTCCCGCCAGACCAGCAGCAACTGGAGGCCGTGTACCGGCGCGAATTGCGAGCGCGTTACAAAATCGAGTTTACGCGGCTGTTTACGATCACCAACTTGCCAATCAGCCGCTTTCTCGATGATCTACTCCAAAGCGGCCAGTTCGACGCCTACATGCACAAGCTCGTCGAAGCCTTCAACCCGACGACGGTCGATGGCCTGATGTGCCGCACGATGTTATCGGTGGACTGGCAGGGAAACCTCTCCGATTGCGACTTCAATCAAATGCTCGGAGTACCGCTGGCTTCCGGATTACCACGCAACATTGATGAACTCAACGATGTGACCCTTACACAAGTGGCGAATCGTCGGATCGTAACGGGCCAACACTGCTTTGGCTGCACGGCGGGAGCTGGCTCAAGCTGTCAGGGAAGTTTGGCGAGACAAATCGACTGAAGACTGTGGCAACAACGAAGAACGCTGCTTGCGCAGCAAAGGAAAGAAACATGTTGTCGGTACGCCCCGCAAGGACCGACGAAAGATGGTTGGTGACCATGGGGTGAGCCTGTGCTGCATCCGTTGGTTGTCTTTGGTGTGACCTATGTTTATCGAATCAGAAACACCGTCATCCTTGGCCGAAGCTTGCGTATCGCGCGTGAATGAGGCGACTCATTCCACGCTGGCACAGCCAGATCGTGTGATCGTATTCGCGCGATTTCCCGACGCCGGGCAGGCGAAGACTCGGTTGATTCCAGCTCTGGGAGCTGAACAAGCGGCACAGCTTCAGACGGCGCTGACTCGGAGAGCATTGAATGTTACACGGCAGCTCTGTTCGACCCGGCCGTGTGATTTGGAGGTGCGATTTGCGGGGGGCGACGTATCACGCATGTGCAGACTGTTCGGGGCGCATCGGTATTCGGCCCAACAGGGGATCTGTCTGGGAGAACGATTAGAGCACGCGGTCTCTGTGGCATTCATGGAAGGTGCGAAGCGGGTTCTGGTGATTGGAACAGATTGCCCGGAAATCGAACCGTCGATTCTTGCAGAAGCGTTTGAGGCTCTGTCACGAACGGATGTCGTGTTGGGACCGGCCCTTGACGGCGGCTACTATTTGATCGGGTTGCGCGTCAATCAGCCGTGTCTTTTTCGGGGGATCGACTGGGGCACGGAGAACGTGTTGCGGCAGACACTGGAGAATGCTCGGCAATTGCGATGCAGCGTCCGTCAAGTGAAGCCGCTCTCTGATGTCGATTACCCTGAAGATCTCCTGGCCTGCCGCCGTGT
>Ga0163153_10006185_pt1 | contig 13623 bp, 10 predicted proteins | sample OliLakLV19MP6IB1_FD_148629 | JGI IMG/M metagenome (GOLD analysis project Ga0163153, IMG submission 148629) | Freshwater microbial mat bacterial communities from Lake Vanda, McMurdo Dry Valleys, Antarctica - Oligotrophic Lake LV.19.MP6.IB-1 | ecosystem: Environmental > Aquatic > Freshwater >... | reverse complement strand
CAAGAACTTCTCAAGCTGACCGACGCCCTCACCTCCTCGCTCGCCTCGGACAGCTTGGAGGAATTCAATTCGCAGGCCGTGAAGACACACGCGGCCCTGCCGGCCTTGGTCTCCGCCTTCACGGCCAACGACGCGTGGCGAACGTTCATCGCGAAGATCGAGGAGAGCGGACATCTCGCGCCAGCCACGGATCTCAAGGCCGCGCGCAAAGCGTTTCATCCGATGAGCCAGACCGTCGTCGAGCTGGCGAAGGCGCTCAGGAAACAGGATGCGAATTTCACTGCGGTCAAAGTCTTCCGCTGTCCGATGACGAAGGACGCCTTCCCCGGCGCACCGCGCACCGCCGAGTGGCTGCAACTGGCCGCGCCCATCCGCAATCCCTACTTCGGAGCCGAGATGCTCGACTGCGGCAGCGAGGTGAAACCATGATCAATCGCCTCATTGAATGGTCGCTGAAGAACCGCTTCCTCGTCGTGTGCGGCGTGCTGTTCCTGATCGCGTGGGGTGTCCGCGCGGTTTATCGCACGCCCATCGACGCCATCCCGGACCTCAGCGAAAACCAGGTCATCGTCTTCGCGGACTGGATGGGCCGTTCACCTCAAGAGGTGGAAGACCAGGTCACGTATCCGCTGTCGGTGAATCTCCAGGGACTCGCCGGCGTGAAGACCGTCCGCGCTGCATCGATGTTCGGCTTCTCGCTCGTCACGATCATCTTCGAGGATCGAATCGACAATTACTTCGCCCGCACGCGTGTCCTCGAACGGCTGAACCTCCTCGCCTCTCAGCTTCCCACCGGCGTCATCCCGCAACTCGGCCCGGACGCCACCGGCCTCGGCTGGGTTTACCAATACTATCTCGATGTCGATCCCGCGCAGTCGCCCGGCGGCGGTTACGACTTGGGCCAGCTTCGCGCGGTGCAGGACTGGTTCATCCGCTACCAACTGAACGCCGTTCAGGGCGTTGCTGAAGTCGGCAGCATCGGCGGCTTCGTGCGCCAATATCAAATCGAGGTCAGTTCCACCAAGATGCGCGCCGCCAAAGTCATGTTGAAGGACGTGATGGAGTCCATTGAACGCAGCAATCTCAACGTCGGCGGGAAGGTGATCGAGGAGAACGGGATGGAGTTCGTCGTGCGCGGGCTGGGCCTGGTGAAGTCCATTGCCGACCTCGAACAGATCGTTCTCATGGAACGCGACGGCACGCCCATCTATTTGCGCGACGTGGCGACCATCCAGATCGGCGGCGACTTCCGGCGCGGCGCTCTCGACATCAACGGACGCGAAGTGGTCGGTGGCACGGTGGTCATGCGAACGGGCGAGAACGCCCGCGAAGTCATCGAACGGGTGAAGGAAAAGATCGCGCAGATCACGCACAGCCTGCCGCCGGGCGTGACCATCAAGCCGTTCTATGACCGCAGCGATCTCATCGAGCGCACCATCGGAACATTGAAGCACGCGCTCTGGGAGGAGATCATTCTCGTGACGCTTGCGCACATCATTTTTCTGTGGCACTTCCGCAGCATCCTCATCGTCACCCTGCCGCTGCCGATCTCGATCCTGATCTCGTTCATCATGATGAAGGAGTTCGGCATCACCTCGAACATCATGTCCCTGACCGGCATCGCCATCGCCATCGGCGTGCTCGTGGATGCGGCCATCGTGATGACCGAGAACATCATCCGGCATTGTGAGGAGGCGGAGGCTGAAAAGGCCGCAGGTGGGAAAGTGAGAAGGTGGGAAAGTGAGACTGCCGGCAATGGACGTGCAATCCCACCTGCTCACTCTCCCACTTTCTCACCTGCCCGGCTCACCCCGGCGGAGACCCTCCAAGTCGTCCTCACCGCGTCGAAGCAAGTTGGCCGTCCCATCTTCTTCGCGATGGCGATCATCATCCTCGCGTTCGTGCCGGTCTTCTCGCTGACCGGACAGGAGGGCAAGCTCTTCCATCCGCTCGCGTTTACGAAGACCTTCGCGATGATCGGCTCCACGCTGCTCGCGGTCACCATCGTGCCCGTGCTCGCCTCGCTCCTGGTGCGCGGACCGTTTCACAGTGAAGACCGCAACTGGCTCATGCGTGTGCTGCTCCGGATCTACGATCCAGTGCTCGAGTGGGCGCTGCGCTGGCGCAAGACCGTGATGCTGGGAGCCGGGCTGCTGCTCGCCAGCGCACTCGTGCTGGCGTTCGGACTGCCACGGCCGGTTCGGGAACGCCTTGAAACTCTCAGCCCGAAACTCGGAACCCTCGCCGCCGGCATGGGCAGCGAGTTCATGCCGCCGCTCAATGAAGGCTCCCTGCTCTTCATGCCCGTGCTGCTGCCCAGCACGTCGCTCACCGAGGTGAAGCGCATCATGTCATGGCAGGACAAAGTCATGAGCCAGGTGCCGGAAGTCCTCTCCGTCGCCGGCAAGCTCGGCCGCGCCGAAACGGCCACGGACCCCGCTCCCGTCGAGATGATCGAGACCACGATCATCTTGAAGCCCGAATACCTCACCACGAACAAGACGCTGCTCGGATTCATCTCCTGGCCGACCGTGGTGCGCAACCCGGAGTGGCGCGACGGCATGACGAAGGAAAAGCTCGTGTCCGAACTGAGCGAGAAGCTCACGCAGGTTCCCGGTTACGTGCCCGGCTTTCTCCAGCCCATCGAGAACCGCATTCTCATGCTCGCGACCGGCATCCGCGCGCAGCTTGGGGTGAAGATTCTTGGCGACAATCTCGACGAGCTTCAGAAGAAGGCGTTCGAGGTCGAACGCATTGTGCGCAGCGTGCCCGGCGCCATCGGCGTCGCGCCCAGCCGCGTGCAAGGGAAGCCTTATCTCGAAGTGGAAGTGGACCGCCCGGCGATGGCGCGGTTCGGCCTGAGCGCGCAGGATGTCCTCGAAGTGGTCGAGGCCGGGCTCGGCGGCAAAAATCTCACCACGACCATCGAAGGCCGCCAGCGGTTCCCGATTCAAGTGCGGCTCGAACGCCACGAGCGCGATGACATCGAGCGGCTCGGCGAGGTGCTCGTCTCCACGCCGAATGGAAAGTTCATCCCGCTCGGCCAGGTCGCGAAGATTCGCCGCAACACCGGCCCCAGCGAGATCGCCAGCGAGAACGGCCGGCTCCGCCTCTTCGTTCAGGCCAACGTGCAGGACCGCGATCTCGGCGGCTTCGTGAACGAAGTGCGCGAACGAATCGAACGCGAGGTGAAGCTGGAGAACGGGATGACCATCGAATACAGCGGCGCATACGAAAACCAGCTTCGCGCCCAGCGCACGCTCACGCTCATCGTCCCGACCGTGCTGCTCATCATCTTCCTGCTGCTCTACATCGTGTATCACTCCGCGAAGGAGGCGGCGCACGTCATCCTCGCCGTGCCGTTCGCGCTGACCGGCGGCGTCTTCCTCCAATACGCGCTGGGCTACAACTTCAGCGTCGCGGTATGGGTCGGCTACATCGCGCTGTTCGGCACGGCGATTCAAACCGGCGTCGTGATGGTGGTTTACCTGGAAGAACGTCTGAAGAAGAAACAGGACGAATGCGCCGCCGAGGGAAAGCCCTTCACGCACGACGACCTGATTCAAGCGGTGAAGGACGGCGCGCGCCTGCGTCTGCGCCCGAAGGTCATGACCGTCGCAACCATCGTGGCGAGCCTGCTGCCAATCATGTGGAGCAACCGCACGGGATCAGAGGTGATGCAGCCTTTGGCCACGCCGGTGATTGGCGGGATGATCAGCAGCCTGGTTCACATTTTGATTGTGACCCCAGTGATCTTCGCGTGGCTGCGGGAACGCGAACTGAAGCGGAACGAGGCAGAAGAACGACGCGAGGCGACGTCGACCCAATAAGTAGGACAGTGCTTCCAGCCTGCCTCTGAACGCGCACGATCCTTCAACGGTTCAAGGTGTGAAACAGTGGTTAAGCAACCTTGATAGACTCCGCCCAATCGGACCTACGGTTCAGGCTGGAAACACTGTCCTACGACGTGGATTCAGACTACATGACGGTCCACTCGTCACCCGCTTCGTCACGGTCGTCTCCCTTGATGCCCAGATAGGCGCGGGCTTCGAGGATGGCGTTTTCGTAGGTGGCCGCATCAAGCCGCATCTGATGTTTCTTGCCCACGGTGTTGTCGTATTCCAGCGCGAACTGGGTGGAGCTTTCGTCGAGAATGGTGGCGAGCTTCATCACAACAGCGAAAAGAACACGGCGCCCAGCACCCGATATGAACAGATAAGACTCATGCCGGTGATCGTCGGCGATTCCAGAGGGATCACAAGCTGCAACTTACGAATCGTGCGGTTCGCCGGGTGTGATCGGAAGTGGCGGGCAGACTGGATGCCTTGATCCCCGGCCCTCGACTGGCTGGGAGGTCAGGTCTATGGCCCGAGGCGGCGCGAAGCGTCTTGGACTGGGCAGGTGCTCCCGCGCTTTTTTAAGCGTCTGGATGTACAAGCGGTTCCGAAAGCGCGCAGCAGCGCGCAGTCCACGACACTGGCGCGGAGGAGCGCCAATGACCAATGTTCAAGAGCTGATTTACGTTTTACGCGTTACGTTTTATGCGTGGCACACAGCGCGGCATTTGCTTCAGACGAGAATAACGCTAACTGTTCGCTGTGACTGACGCATCATCCTCGCAACGCATCCTGGTTTCCGGCGCATCCGGGCTCGTGGGGTCCGCGCTGTTTCCGGCTCTCGAAGCGAGCGGGCATCAGGTCGTGAAGCTGGTCCGCAGCCCAGCTTCCAGTTCATCAGCGGAGGCGACGTGGAATCCAGAGGCTGGCCAGATTGATCTGAGTCGCGCCGGACACATCGATGCCGCCGTGCATCTCGCCGGGGAAAGCATCGCGCAACGCTGGACTCCAGAAGTGAAGCGGCGCATCCGCGACAGTCGTGTGGAGGGAACGCGTCTGGTATCCGAAGCGCTCGCGAAGATGTCCGAGCCGCCGAAAGTTCTCATCTGCGCGTCGGCCACGGGCATTTACGGCAGTCGCGGCGAGGAATGGCTGGAGGAACACAGCGCGCCCGGCTCCGGGTTCCTCGCGGATATTTGCCAGGAATGGGAGGCCGCCGCCGATGTGGCGCGGACGCGTGGCATTCGCGTGGTCCATCTGCGCCTCGGCATCGTGCTGACGCCAAAAGGCGGCGCGCTGGCGAAGATGCTTCCCGCATTTCGACTCGGCCTCGGCGGAAGACTCGGCGATGGACGCGCCTTTTGGAGCTGGATCGCGCTGGATGATTTGATCGAAGCAATCCTGCACGCGCTGAAAACAGAATCATTGAAGGGACCAGTTAATGCGGTGTCGCCCTATCCGCTCACCAACGCGGTTTTTACCGAGACGCTGGGCCGGGTGTTGAACCGTCCGACTATTATTCCCGTGCCGCGCTTCGCGCTGGAGCTGCTCTTTGGCGAGATGAGCCGCGAGGGGATGCTCGCAAGCAGTCGTGTGAAGCCGGCACGGCTGCTGGAAACGGGTTTCAAGTTCCGCCTGCCCGAACTCGAACCTGCGCTGCGCCATTTGCTCGGCCAGGCGAAATAGATCCCACGCGCGCCTCGTTCATCTTTGCAGCCATGCGACGCACTCAACCAGCGGTTGACCGTCTGAATTTGTATGCCTACTCTTCCTGCCGTGACCCATCGACCGGAAACCAGCAGGTTCCTGCGTGCTGCCGTGAAGAGTGGTCTGCGCATGCAGCAAGCCGAGGCCAGCCAGTCGGATTCAGGTCAGCCGGGAGCCGGACTGCGGACATTGCAACGCATCAAAGCCTCGCTCCAAAAACAAAACCTCAAATCAAAATAGAACTGTGACTAGCAGCGAACGAAACTGGCTCAGCGCGGTGCCTTGGGAATCGGTGGTGAGCTTGAACCAAGCTCTTTGCCAGGCGCAAAAACTCGAACCGCTCCACAACGCCAAAGGTGTGCCAGCGGCCAAACGCCTCTGGGAAACGTCAGCACCCAAGCGGTTGACCCTGCGCGCCGTCATCCAAGTCTGCCATGATGCTCATGCGCTTTCACCATTTACGTTCAACAACGGCAATACCTTCGCCGCAATCGCGCGCACGTTGCTGGAAGATCAGTTGAAGCTGGTCACGCCGCTCGAAGCGCAAATCATCCGCACGACCGTCTGCCATTACATCGTCGATCTGATCGGGGCCAAGGAACTGCAACAGGTGTTGCGACATTTTGAAGCCAAGCTCGGACAAGCTCCCGCGACTGGGCTGATCGAGCCGGCCACGGCCCGGCACACCGCATCCGTGGAGCAACGCGCCTAAGGTGTTCTCGGCCTCGCGGCATTCCTTCTTCAATGGCGCTTGAGCGACGGAAACCTCTTTGGCTATGGCGAACTACTTCGTTTCGCAACTGGATCAAGTCCCGCCTCAACCGTGTCCCTGCGGCGTAACCCGCCGCGCTTTCGCTGACCAATCTGGCAATGTCGCCAGCCTGCACGTCGTCGAGATTCAGGAGGATGCGCGAGTCCACTATCACCAGCGGATGACGGAGATTTACCTGGTGCTGGAAGGAGAAGGAGAGATGGAGCTGGACGGCATCCGCATCCCCGTCAAGCCAATGACCGCGATTTACATCAAGCCGGGCAGCCGTCATCGGGCGATGGGGAAACTGCGAATCATCAACATCCCGGTCCCGGCCTTCGACGCATCCGACGAATGGTTTGATTGAGCGAAGTCCTTGCACAGACGGAGAGGCTGCTGACGTGGGACGAATCTTTCCCAGGTGCGGAGAAACTTCACGAAGCCGAGGAAAGATGTTGAATTCAATGCGCCTGCAATTAGTATTCGCATCCCGCTTGGCTAGCGCTGAGCGGAACTTCGGTCGGGGCGTAGCGTAGCTTGGTATGCGCGCTTGCTTGGGGTGCAAGAGGTCGTGAGTTCAAATCTCACCGCCCCGACCATTTCTTCCACGAAATTCCCAACCAAGATGGGTTCTCTCCACAAGCTCTCAACCACGCCATTGCTGTTGAGCAAAGCGAGCACCCTGACTTTAGCGGTTGACTGGAATGAAGAGGAAGTTGTCCACCACGGATGCACATGGATGGCTTTCAAATTTCCAGTCTTCCCATCTGGTGAAAACTCAATGCGGTGCATGTTCCTCGTATCCGTGTGCAACTGTGTCCATCCGTGGTTGAACTGCTGTTTCCACGATCACTCCCAATGGACCTGCCGTTCGTCACCGATCTTGAAGCTCGTGGAGACAGCTAGAAAGTCTGCGCCATCTCAACCCTTCGCCAACGGCGCGAAGCGGAACTCGCGGAGGAACTCACCAGCCGGAGCCTCGATGCGGGTCGGGCGACGGGTGAACGGATCCATGTAGCCAAGAAACACCGAGCGCAAGCCGAGCCGGACTTCTGATTTGGGAGCCTTTTTGATGGGAGGGCCATAGAGTTCGTCGCCGACCACGGGATGCCCACCTGCCAGCAGATGGATGCGAATCTGGTGCGTGCGTCCCGTGACGGGCTGCGCTTCGAGCAAGGTTGCCTTGGCTCCGGCCTGCAGAATGCGAAAGTGGGTTTCGGCGTTCTTCCCTTCCCGGAAATCAACCTTCATCCGGCCAATCTCTTTGGGGTCCGGAGCAATGGGATCGCGGCAGGTCCATTCCTGCGCCGGCGGAGTGCCGTGGACGACGACGAGATAGGACTTCGACATCTGCCGCGATTCAAAGAGCCGCCCGATGCTCTCCACTGCGCCATTGCTGCGGCCGAAGAGCAGCACACCGCTGGTCTCCGCGTCCAGCCGGTGAATGTTGCGAAGGAACGTCAGATTTCGCGAACGCGCCCAGAAGTCCCCGGCGGCAATCGAGGAGACAATGGCGGCCTGAAGGTTCCGGTTCGTCTTCTGCCATGTATGCGGGACCAGCATCCAGCCGGGCGGCTTGTCGATGGCGATGACGGAACGATCCTCATGGAGAATCTGAATCTGCGTTCCGTCACCGAGTTCAATATGGTTGGGTCTGGCCAAGGCGTGTGTTGGTTGAGCAGGACTGTCGGTCATTCGTCCGAGCCGAAGAAGGTGCCGAGCGTGCGGCGATCTTTCTTGGTGGGCCGGCCGGTGCCCTTGGGGCGAATTCCTATGGGCGTAAAGTGCTTGTCCCTTGCCTTTTCATACTCCGCAGGCGGCGTGAGATCTTCGAGATACTGGGCGACGAGTTTGGCTCCGATACGGTTTTCGAGCACGCCGACCACCTTCACTGTCCGGTTGATGTCGGCGGCCAGCGCGTGCAACATGTCGCCGACGCGAACCGTGCGCGCTGGCTTGCAGGGATGGCCGTTGATCTTGACGTGACCCGCCTCGCAGGCCGCGCCCGCGAGACTTCGTGTCTTGTAGAGCCGCACCGCCCAGAGCCAACGATCAGCTCGGACCGCCGACGTCGCTTCCATGAGCAATTGGAGGCAGTTCCGGCGCGCTGGGCACCGGTGCAGGTGAAGTTGCCGGTGACGGTGCGGAAGATTCGGCCTTGACCTCGTGCTCACCAGCAGGCGCGGAAGCCGGAGCCGGTGACTGGCCGCCCGGCGAAGGCTGCGGACGCTGGCCCTCACGCTGAACATCGCGCTGGTCGCGCGGACCACGGCGATCCCGAGGGTCACGCTGATCGCGCGGACCGCGATCACGCTGCTGGCCACGCGGTGGATCCCTCTGTTGATCGCGGGGATCGCGCTGATCCCGGCGCTGGTCGCGTTGACCGCCCTGCTGCATCGGCGACGGCGGCGGCGGACGCTGGCGCTGGATTTCCTCGGGAGGACGTTGAAAGCGCCGAAGCTGCTGGCGAAGCGATTCAATCTCGCGTTCGTCGGTGGTCTTCTGGCGCTCTGCTTCCTCGAGAAGCTCGAGCAGCTCATCCAGTTGATCGAGAGATTCACGCAATGACCTGATGACCTCCATCACTTCATCGACGGCCTTGCGAATCGTCGCGGGCTGCGCGGGCTGAAAGGGACGGAGCGGCGCTGGAGGCACATATTCCTGACGTTCCTCCCGCATCTGCTGCTGCGGCGGCGGGCGCTGCTCATGCGTTTCAGCTGCAGGTTCACCTGAATGCTCCTCCGAATCGGGGGAAGCGGAAAAATAACGCTCCTCATCATGCTGCTGGACAGGCTCGGCGTCACCAGCCGCATCGTGCGCAGCGTCGGCGGGTGCCTCATGAGCGGCCTCGGACATATTATGATCCTCGGCTGACTCAGGAGAATTATCATCCACGTCAGCATCCATGTCGGGAGAAGCCGCGTTGGCGGGGGGATCACCGGCTGGGTTGGGACGGGGGGCACGGGCACGGCCGCGACCGCGGCCACCACGAGAGCGGCGACGACGGACGGAGGATGCACCTTGAGGAGACGCGGCGGACGGCGTTGAATCGGGATCTGACATCATGTTCTGCGGGCAGAGATTGCCGGGAATCGTTTTAATTGCAAACAAAACTCAACTGCGGACGGCCCAGCGCAATTTTGCCGAGGCTGATCGGGGATTGGCGCGCAGCTCCTCCGCCCCCGGCCGGACCACCTCGTCGGCGATGCGCGAATAGTCACCGGCACGCGCGCCGTCCTTGAACGCCTGCTTCACACGGCGATCTTCACCGGAGTGAAACGTGAGGATGGCGACGCGTCCGCCCGGCTTCAGGCAGTGCGGGAGCAGGCGCAGGAACGTATCAAGCGCACCGAACTCATCGTTCACTGCAATGCGCAGCGCCTGGAACACGCGACGAATCGCCGGATCGAAATCCTGTTTGCCGTGACCGCTGGGTGAAGACCTCAAGGTCTCGGCCACGGTTTCAGCAAGCGCCGCTGTGGTGGTAATGGGGGTGTGCTGCTGCTTCGCAACGATGGCGCGCGCCAGCGTCAGCGCGTTGGGCTCGTCGGCGTTGGCTTCGAGCAACTGTGCCAGCTTGGGCGCATCCAGTGACGCGAGAAAGGCGGAGGCTGGCTGGCCGCGCTGCGGGTTCATGCGCAAATCCAGCGGACCAGAACGCTTGAAAGTAAACCCTCGCGCCGGATCGTCGATCTGCATTGAGGACAGGCCAAGGTCGGCGAGCAGAACGTCCGCACCGGGAATGTTCTCGGCGGTCAGCACGCGTGACAGCCCGGCGAAATTGCTTCGGCGAATCAACAGCGCCTCGGCAGGGAAATGCATCCCGCGAAGCCGCGACTCTGACTTCGGCAGTTCGATGGGATCAACGTCCAGCGCCAGCAGTTTTCCGCCGGGCAGAACGGCCTTGAGCAGCTCGGCGGAGTGTCCACCGTAGCCCAGCGTCGCATCTACGGCGACGTCGCCCGGCTTCGGAGCCAGAACCTCCAGAATCTCCCGCACCATGACGGAGCGATGCGAACCAGCCGGCGTCTTTCCCGAAGCGATTATCTTCGCAACATCCTCCGCGTAACGAGCCGGGTTCAGCTCCTTGTACTTCTCGTGGAACTGGCGCGGATGCGAACCGCTGTAGCGAGGACGGCGCTTGGGTTTCTCGAATGGAGCGTCGGACATGTTGTTCGAGAGAGGTTGAACCCTGGCCAACGCGGGGTAAAGCAGCAAGGAGCCGGGGTGAGGCCGTTAACTATGGCTTCCAAAGTTAGCCGCAAAGAACGCAAAATTACACAAAGAGGAGCGGAACGGATCTTAAATTCCACCTCGCGGAGCGAGGATGTGACGGCAGCCGTGGGCTTCACCCCACGGTAAGCGAGGAAAGGGAGAGCGTCGCGGATCGTCGCTTGAAAGCCTTTTGAAATGAGAACGAGAGTTCAGTCGTCGCTCCGCGACGAAGACGGCTCCGGCCAGATGCGTGGGCTGAAGCCCACGGCTACCATCATGTGTTCGCTCCGCGACCCGGAAGGAGCCACGGTGAAGAGTTCATTCCTGCGAAAACACCGGAGCACCACAATTACCAACACCGCCTCCAAAACCTTATTGGCTTCTCTTTGCGCCGCTTTGCGTTCTTTGCGGCCATGCCAATTCAAAACTCAATAATCCCGCAGGTTCCGGTTCATCGCGGGCGATTGATACGGCCCTTTGACTCCTGGCGTGTCGAGCTTCGGCGGTGCGTCCATCGGCATTGATTGCGGATCGTTCTGCGGCTGGGTCGGCATCGGCGGCTGGCCCGGTCCGCCTGGCTGCGGCATTTCAGGCTGCCCCTTCTCGCCAAGCTGCTGCCGGACCTTGGCCAGTTCCTCCCCGACTTGCTGCGCCTTCTCGCCCGTCTTCTTCGATGGCTTCAATCCCTGAAGTTCATTCAACGCCTGCTCCGCGCCTTGCAGACGCATCGCCTGTTCCTCCAGCGACTCGCCGTCGTTGGGACTCTTCATCAGCTTGTCGCCGAGCTGTTCCAGCGCCTGCTCCAGCTTCTCCTGCGTCTTCTTCGCCTTCTGCGGCAACTGCTGCTGTTGCGGCTGCAACGCGCTGGCCTGCTGAAAATGATCGAGCGCCGTGCTCAAGTCCTGCGCCTGCTGTTCCAGCGGCGCGTTCTCGGCCCGCTGATCAAGCTGATCGCCCTGCTGCTCGTGAAGCTGCGCGAGCCGTTGCTTGATCTGTTCCAGGACCTGCTTGGCCAACTGATGATCCGGCTTCTGCTCCAGCGCCTTCTCGGCCTGCTCCATGCCCATGCGCAGCAGGCCGAGCTTGTCGTCCACGCGTTGAATGCGCGGCTCGATGGCGAGGTACATCTGCGCCTGCATGGTGAGCGCGTTGGCGAGGCGTTCGCGGCCCTGGTCGAGATGTTCGGCAATCTGCTTGTCGTCGGGCTTCAACGCCGTCGCGTCCTCCAGCATGTTCACGCCCTCCTGAATCTGCTTCACATCCGGCCGCATCATCATGGGCTCGTTGGGCGCGGGCATGACCATGTTGTTCGCCATCGTCTTGCGCGTCCCCTCTTCATCCAGGGCTTTGGCCAGCAAATCCTTCGCCTTCTGCTCGCCGTCCTTGGCCTCCTGGTTCTGCGGCTCCATCTGCGTGACCTCGTGAAACTGCTCCATCGCGCCGCGCAACTGCTGAATCCGCCGCTCGGCCGGCTGGTTCATCTGCTGGCCGCGCTCCAGGTTTTCCTTCGCCGTCTTCATCAGCAGATCCTTCAGGAGCCGTTGCACGGTCTCGCGGTTCTTCTGTGCGTCGAGGTGACCTGGCTGCTCCTTCAAGAGCACATCGTAGGTGGCGACGGATTGTTTCCAGCGCGAAATGGTCGCCTCGAGATCGTTGGTGCTGGTGTTCAGTCCGAGCCGGAACTCGGCGTTGCCCTTCTGGAAGCGCGCCTTGTTGGCGAGCGAACGCGGCCGCGCACTCTCGACGAGATCCAGATCCAGCAGCGCTTCCTCGTAAAGCCCGGCGGCGTAGGAGGCGATGGCGCGGTTGTAGAGGAGGTGCGAACTCTCCGGGTCGAAGATGAGCGCGTGGTCCAGCTCCTTGCGAACTTCGAGCGCCTGTCCGTCCTTGAGCCGTTGCTGCAACGGCACGATGTCGATGCCCGCGTGGGCGGTGCAGGTAAAGAACACGAGCAGAGCCAAGCTCGCCCTCAGCATCCAAGGAAGCTTGTCGTTGCGGAAAACCTTCCGAGTTTCTTCCTTAATCCCAACGGGATTACGTCCTTCAGCCCAGGGTTGCGAGGCACGAGCTACCCTGGGGAAAAACGGCAAAGCAAACCTCAAACCCAACGGGGTTGCATCCAACTGCGGCAGGCGCGATTCAACCCCGTTGGGGCTGGAGCTTCTAACCCGGAACGATGCAGTAGGACAGGCTTCCAGCCTGTCTCGAAAGCCGATGGGCATGATATTTTCCTGCTGGCTCGATCCTTGGCTTACATGCACCAAACCATAAGGCAACGCACCGTTGCACGGAGACAGGCTGGAAGCCTGTCCTGCTTGGGCCAATGCCGCCTTTCGCCGTTCTTCCACTGCAACGTTCCGGCTAACCGGGCCGGCCCCGGCGCAGCTCGCGACTCGCAACGCCGGGCTGATGGATGGAATCCTTTCAGGATTCACCGACCGCCCATTCAAACCTGTGCGCGATGGCAAGCTCTGAAAGTCCGGGCGGACCACAGTCTGTTTTGGCTTCATGCTCAGTCCCAAGTTCATTTGTTCGCCTGAAGTATTCCCGGCAACGGCCGGCGTCGCACCACGCGATCCGCGCCGAGCACCAATTTCGCCAGCAACGCGGCAATGGCAAGGGCCAGCGGCAGGAAAAAGCCTTCACTATAATTCTCCAGCTCGTTGCGCGCCGCCTTCTCGGCCAGTGGCCGCAGGACTTCTTCGCGAAGCTCACGCAGGCCTTCGCCATTGTTACCGAGACGATAGTAGCGTCCACCGGCCGCGTTCGCGATGCGGCGCAGGTTGTTCTCGTCCAGCTTCGTCACGACGACGAAGCCCGTGGCGTTCGTCACCGCGCCGCCGCGCTGCGACGGAATCCGCGCACCCGTCGCCGTGCCAACGCCGACCGTGTGGACAGTGATGCCGTTATCGCGATGCAGCTTGCGCGCGAGGTTCAGCGACTTGCCGTCGAGGTCTTCGCCGTCCGAAATCACAATCAACGTGCGCTGCGGAAGGTTGTTGCTGGTGAAGAAGCGCGCCGCGCGATCCAGCGCTGCGGAGATGGAACTGCCGGGATCGGAAAGCGTCAGCGGATTGATGTAGCTGAGAATCGTGCGCAGCGCCGTGGTGTCAA
>Ga0163153_10006184_pt1 | contig 13629 bp, 9 predicted proteins | sample OliLakLV19MP6IB1_FD_148629 | JGI IMG/M metagenome (GOLD analysis project Ga0163153, IMG submission 148629) | Freshwater microbial mat bacterial communities from Lake Vanda, McMurdo Dry Valleys, Antarctica - Oligotrophic Lake LV.19.MP6.IB-1 | ecosystem: Environmental > Aquatic > Freshwater > Lake... | reverse complement strand
CACGTCATCGGCAACTGGCGCAGCACGCGGTTGTTGCGCCGCAAAGAAAAAATCGACGCGCTCCATCGTGAAGGCACTCATGCCATTATGTCGAAACGCACCGTCGAAGCCATTGCCCTGCTCGAACGCGCGCTGGCCATGGACCCGAATCGTGTCGATTCGCTGCTCTGGCTGGGAAATATTTACCGCGGGGAACACAACTTCGCAGAGGCGATCCGCCTCCATCAACGGGCGAATCGCGTCGACGAGCGCAACATTGAAATTCTGTTGGAGTTGGCCAACGACTTGGAGGGCGCCAAGCGGTATGAGGACGCCTTGCAGACCCTGCACAAGATGCTCACGATCGAACCGGATAACCTCACCGCGCTCATCCGGAAACGAGATCTGTTAATCAGGCTCGAAAAATGGAGCGAGGCACTCGAAATCCAACATCGACTTCTGAAGGCCAACCTGGCTGAACCGGAACGACAGGCCGAAGCCCAACTCCTCACCGGCTGCACGTACGAGGTCGGACGTCAACTGCTGGAACGAGGCCACCCCGATAAGGCACGGCGGTACTTCCGCGGCGCCATTAAGAGAGACCGGACGTTCTTGCCGGCCTACGTCGGCATCGGCGAAATCTTGATCCGGGAAGGCAAAACGAAACAGGCCGTAGAAATTCTCAAGAAGGTCTATGCCAAGACCCGTAGCAACATCATCCTCCACCGTCTCGAAGAACTCTTTCTCGAACAGGGCGAGCCTAGTGAAATTATCAGGGTCTATCAGGAAGCCCTCCGGCAAGATCCAAACAACCCTGCGCTGCAATTCTATTTGGGCAAGCTCTACTACCGTCTTGAAATGGTCGACGAAGCCTTCGACATCCTCTCAACCGTCGAAGGGGTACAGGACCAATTGGTCGATTACCATAACATCATGGCCAATCTCTATTTGCGCAAGCAAGAGATGGAACTGGCCGTCACCGAACTGAAGAAAGCCCTGCATTTCAAAAAACGCGTGGTCGTCCCCTATGTCTGCACCGCCTGCCGACACGAATCGACCGAATGGTCTGGGCGCTGCCGAAGCTGTGGGATCTGGAATACACTGGTCGCATTACCCTTGCCGAACGCCGGCGGTCAAGCGGTTCCCGATGCAGACAACAACCCCCTCCCAGTCTCAGCGGTTCCCTACCAAGGCATTGCTTCTCCTTTCGAAACCGTGTAGGTTTTCGACGAACTCGGCTGCCTGACGCGCGCAGCCATCTGCATCACAGTCAATACACCCTCTACAGATGATGGAGTGCCCCATGGTCGACTATCAGGATTACGCTGCCAAAGCCTTGCGCGACGAAACGCTGAGCAGAGATGAATGCCAGGCTGTGCTTGATACTCCTGATGAGCAATTACTGGAACTCCTCCAAGCCGCCTTTACCGTCCGATCCCGCTATTTCGGCAAGACCGTTCGCCTCCAGATGTTGCAGAACGCCAAGAGCGGCGCCTGCCAAGAAGACTGTCATTACTGTTCCCAATCCGCGATCTCTACCGCCCCCATCGAACGCTATAACCTTGTGCCCCAACAACAAATGATCGACGGCGCCCGACAAGCGGCGGCCTCGAAAGCCCAACGCTATTGCATCGTCATCAGCGGTCGGAGTCCGTTGGATCGTGAAATCGACGAAATCGCTGGAGCTGTCCGCTCAATCAAGCAGGAGATTCCGATTCAGATCTGCTGCTCGCTGGGCCTCATGAATGAACAACAGGCCAAGCGGCTGAAGGCGGCAGGGGTCGATCGGGTGAACCACAACTTGAATACCAGCGAAGCCTTTCACGGCTCCATCTGCACCACGCATACCTTCCAAGACCGGCTCAGCACCATCCGGAATGCTCGTGCCGCCGGGTTGGAAATCTGTTCTGGCGGGATCGTGGGAATGGGAGAAAAAGACGAAGACCTCATCGACCTGGCCATGGCCCTCATTGAGGTAAAGCCGGACTCGATTCCCCTGAACACACTCCACCCGGCAACAGGCACGCCACTGGAAGACTGTGACAACCTGACTCCTCAACGATGTTTGAAAATACTCTGCCTCTTCAGGTTTCTGCACCCACGCACCGAACTGCGCGTGGCCGGTGGCCGCGAACATAATCTGCGCAGTCTCCAGCCGCTGGCGCTCTATCCAGCCGACTCCATCTTCGTGAACGGTTACCTCACCACACCAGGCCAGCCGGCCCCAGAGGTCTGGGGCATGATCGAGGATCTGGGATTCAAGATAGAGGTCAATTACCAGCAGCCAGTAGCAGGCTGACAGGCTCAACCGTGAGCACCCGAACCGTTCGATCCCCCCGCTGCATTTTCATTGCCGGACCACATGGAGCCGGGAAGACCACATTCGCAGAGAACTTCTTCTTCGCGAAGTCGGCGTGATTCACTTTGTGAATGCCGACCTGATTGCCAGTGGTCTATCTCCTCTTCGACCGGAATTGGCTGCACGGCAAGCGGGTCGGCTTGTTCTGACTGAACTCTCCCGATTGGCCAAGGCCCACAAGAACTTTGCATTCGAGAGCACGTTGAGTGGCCGCACCTATCTTCAATTCTTAACTCAATGGAAAGCCGCCGGATATCGGATAGAGATCGTGTTCTTGTCGCTGCCGTCAGTACAACTTGCACTTCAACGGATTGCGACTCGTGTTCGCCAAGGTGGTCATGATGTCCCACGGGCAGATGTCATTCGCCGCTTTGATCGTAGTTGGGAAAACTTTCATGCTCTGTATCGCCCCCTTGCTCATGCCTGGGCAATCTATGATAATTCAGGACCTGCCCCGCAGCTGCTAGAGAGCGTCACATGAAGAAAAATCACAAGACGGAGAATACACGGTTCGTGCAGAGCGTCGGACGCGCGCTCCGGAGAGCCGCCAGGGCAGCTCGCAAGACCGCCCGGATGTATGGCACGCCGATCTACGTGTGGGAAAACGGCAAGGTTGTAGCAAAGAAACCCTGACCCTTCCTCCCTTCGTGAACAGGCTCGATAGCCTTCAGCCTCGTAGCCCTATCCTTCCCCATTCACAATCAGCTCTCCTAGACTCTCACGGGCATCACCTGTACTGGTGCTTTCCCGCAGGGAAAGAGGTATTCTGCGGCGCAAGGGGAGCAGTGCATCCAAACGAGGCCGTCGCTCCATAGGACTGCTAGAGACTCACAGGCAACTAATCAATGACTGCTGAAACCCACAGACAACTTGCGAACTTTATATGGAGCATCTGTAACCTTCTTCGGGGACCGTACAAGCGGAATGAGTATCGCAAGGTTATCCTCCCGCTCACGGTATTGCGACGCTTCGATTGCCTGCTCGCTCCGACCAAGGTACAGATCCTTGCCGAGCACGCCAAGATCAAAGCCAAGCCTGAGACGGTCGTGCGAAGTCTGCTCCAGAAGATCTCCAAGCGTCCCTTCTACAATCTCTCAAAGATGGATTTTACGAAGCTGCTCGATGACCCCAACCAGCTCGCGCCCAATCTCAATAGTTACATCAATGCGTTCTCGAAGAACGTGCGCGACATCATGGAGCGGTTTGCCTTCGACCAGCAGATCGCGAAGATGGCGGAGAAGAACCTGCTCTATGAGGTCATCAAGTCATTCAGCAAGATCGACCTCGGCCTGGATCGAGTGGACAACGTCCAGATGGGCTACGTCTTCGAGGAACTCATCAGGATCGGCGCGGAACAATCCAATGAGGAAGCCGGGGAGCACTTCACCCCGCGAGAAGTCATTAAGTTGATGGTCAACCTTCTATTGTCGCCGGAGAAAGATCTTCGCCGAAGTCACGTCGTCAAGACAATCTATGATCCGGCCTGCGGCACGGGCGGCATGCTGTCCGTGTCTGAGCAATACATTCGTGCTCTCAATGCCGACGCCACCCCGCTCCTGTTCGGCCAGGACTGGAACGACGAGGCCTGGGCTGTCTGCAAAGCCGATATGCTGATCAAAGGTGAAGATGCAGACAACATCATCCTGGGTGATACTTTCACGAAGGATGGCTTTGACCGCGACAAAGAGGGCAAAAAGACCACGTTCGATTACATGCTGGCAAATCCACCCTTCGGTGTGGAGTGGAAGCAGCAGGCTCGTTTCATCGAACAGGAGCACAACTCTCTCGGTTACGAAGGGCGATTCGGGGCTGGATTGCCACGCATTAACGACGGTTCGCTTCTGTTCCTCCAACACATGCTCTCGAAGATGCGGGCCGCGAAAGAGGGTGGCAGTCGCATTGGCATCGTGTTCAACGGTTCACCCCTCTTTACCGGCGATGCAGGCAGCGGCGAAAGCAATATCCGTCAATGGATCATCGAGAACGATTGGCTTGAAGCGGTGGTCGCACTGCCGGAACAATTATTCTACAACACCGGCATCTCGACCTACATTTGGGTGCTCACCAACAAGAAGGATAAGGAGCGCAAGGGAAAGATTCAGCTGATTGACGCTCGCTACTTCTGGAAGCAGATGGAGAAAAGCCTCGGGAACAAACGCCGGAGGATCGGTGATCCATCCGATAAACCGAACGACCCCGATCATATCGGAGACATCACTCGCATCCACGGCAACTTCAAGGACGGAGAAACACGACGCTTCACCGAGGAGGACTCGGTCACTAAACTGCCGGTGCAGCGCCAACACGTCGTCAGCAAAATCTTCGACAATGCGGATTTCGGCTTCCACAAGATCACCGTTGAACGCCCGCTTCGGCTGAACTTCCAGGCCACACCAGAGCGGATCGCGCGGCTGGAAGAGGAAAGCGGCTTTAAAAATCTGGCGACCAGCAACAAGAAGAACGTGAACGCTCGGCTCGAAGAGATCAAAGCCGGAAAAGAACGGCAGAAAGAAATCCGCGCCTTACTCCAAACGTTCGGAAAAGCGAGCGGTCTAAAACTATACAAAGACCGCAAAACGTTTCTCACGGAACTGAGAGAATTAGACCGCAAGGGCAATGTGCGGCTCGATGCTCCCGAACTGAAGGCCGTGCTCTCCGCACTGGGAGAGCGTGATGAATCCGCCGAAATCTGTCGTGACCGAGATGGTCATCCCGAGCCGGACTCAGAGCTGCGCGACACAGAGAGCGTGCCACTCAAGGAAAGCATCGAGGAGTACTTCAAGCGCGAGGTGCTGCCGCATGTACCGGACGCCTGGATCGATCACGAGAAAACCAAAGTCGGCTACGAAATCCCGCTCAACCGCCATTTCTATCGCTATGAACCGCCGAGGCCACTGGAGACGATCGAAGCCGACATCAAAACGCTTGAAACAGAAATCCTCAGTCTCTTGAAGACCGTCACAACCTGATGCAGACGAGTCCGATCATTTGACATAGGTTCCGCCTTATATCAATTTGATACCCCTCACTTGACATAACGTGTGGCCTAGGTCAAATTCGGCAAGGAAGAGTCGAGAAGCTCATGAATATCAGTGAGTTCAAGTCCGGGGAGTACGAGCAACAGTACGAGTACCGAAGCTTTCTGCCCAGCTCCGTTAACCGGGAATGGACTCTCTCTGACCCACAGATTCTCACGCTACTGGAAGAGGCCAATCGCCTGCTTGGGGAGTTGAACGCCTTTTCCCAGCTCATCCCCGATGTGGACTTCTTCATCCGGATGCACATCACCAAGGAAGCCACCACCTCCAGCCGCATCGAAGGCACCCAGACCAACATTGAAGAAGCTCTGATAGACAAGCGCGACCTCGACCCTGATAAACGCAATGATTGGCAGGAAGTGCACAACTACATCCAGGCCATCAATGTCGCAATCAAACGGTTAAGTGCCATGCCCCTGTCCAACCGGCTGTTGCGCGAGACCCACGCGGTGCTGCTGCAAGGCGTGCGCGGCAAGCACAAACAGCCCGGAGAATTTCGCACCAGCCAAAACTGGATCGGCGTCAGTCTCAAACACGCTGCGTTTATCCCTCCCCACCACCAACAGGTGCCGGACCTCATGAGCGATCTTGAAAAATTTATGCACAACGACCAGATCCATGTCCCTCACCTGCTCAAAATCGCCCTCATCCATTACCAGTTCGAGACCATCCATCCATTCTTGGATGGCAACGGCCGCTTGGGCCGTCTCCTCATCGTGCTCTATCTCGTCAGCTTCGGTCTGCTGCACAAGCCGGCGCTATATCTCTCCGATTTTTTCGAGCGTCACAAGGGCGAGTATTACGATCAGTTAATGGCCGTCCGAACCACGCACAAGCTGGAACCGTGGTTGCGGTTCTTTCTGCTCGGCATGCGTGAAACCACCGCCCTCTCCATCCAAGTGTTCAAAGACATCCTGGCGCTCAAGGAACGCATTGAGCGCAAACAGATGCCGACCTTTCATGTCCGACGCCAGGCCAATGCACAAGCCCTGATGCGGTCTCTCTACCGAGCGCCAGTGACCAACATCAAAATGGTGACCGGCCTCATCAAAGCCCAAACCAACACGGCCGCTGCGCTGATCGATGATTTCGTCAAGCTCGGCATCCTGCGCGAATTTACGGGGCAGAAACGAGATCGCCTCTTCATCTTCGAGGACTATGTGCGCCTGTTCAAACGGTAGCCAATGCTCAAACCCTACGAACAGTACAAACCCAGCGGCATTGAATGGCTCGGCGACGTGCCGGAGCATTGGGAGGTGAAACGTGGCCGGTTTTGCATGCGCGTAAATCCCTCTTCAGAACGTCTTCGCGAGTTGGGACCCGAGGATGAGGTCTCCTTCGTTCCGATGGAGGCTGTCGGAGAATACGGTGGCCTGAACCTTGAAATAGCAAAACAACTTGGGGATGTGGGAAGCAGCTACACTGAATTTCAGGATGGCGACGTAGTTGTTGCCAAGATTACGCCTTGTTTTGAAAACGGAAAAGGAGCCTTGGCGGAAGGCCTAACGAATGGTGCAGCTCTAGGAACAACGGAGCTACACGTCTTGCGCGTACTGCCTGCGCTTGATCGGCACTTCCTATTCTATCTCACAATTTCGTCTGTCTATCGAAAGACTGGTGAGGCGGAGATGTATGGCGCGGGTGGACAGAAGCGTGTTCCTCCAGAGTTCAACAAGGACTTCCGCACGCCACTACCTCCTTCAGTTGAACAACGTGCCATCTCCGACTTCCTCGACCGCGAGACGGCGAAGATCGACCGGCTGGTGGCAAAGAAGCGGACGTTGATCGAACGACTGAAGGAAAAGCGCACTGCGCTCATCTCGCGCACGGTCACTCGCGGCCTCCCGCCAGACGCCGCCAGAGCCACCGGCCTCGACCCGCATCCCAAACTCAAACCCTCCGGCATCGACTGGCTCGGCGACGTGCCGGATGGTTGGAGATCAACCCGACTGAAGCGTATCGCCTCGGTTTGCGGTCGGATAGGATTCAGGGGATACTCGGTTGACGACTTAGTCGACGAAGGTGACGGAGCCTTGGTGGTTGGAGGTGCGAACTTAACATATGTAGGCCACCTCGATCTATCCAATCGAACTTATCTGTCATGGCCAAAGTACGAAGAGTCGCCAGAGATCAAGATAGACCTTCATGACGTGGTCATCGGTCAACGTGGAACTGGCACTTGCGGCAAGGTCGCTATTGTTAACGCAGATATCGGACCCGCTACCATCAATCCAAGCCTTGTTCTCCTTAAGCGGCCACGGGTCGAAAGCAGATTCCTTTGCTACTGGCTAATGAGCGAGCTGATTCAGAGCGTTTTTGATTCGTATCTGAGCACGACCGCGGTTCCTATGCTCACACAAGCTCAGATTGGTAATGTTCCTGTGTTCATTCCACCCGTTGCGGAGCAGCGGGTGATCTCTGACTTCCTCGATCGAGAGACTGCCAGGCTGGACAAGATGGCCATGAAGGTCAAGACTGCCGTTGAGCGGCTGCAGGAATACCGGACTGCTTTGATCACAGCTGCCGTGACCGGCAAGATCGACGTGCGAGGAACTGCCGCATGAGTCAGACCAACGAACAAGCCTTCGAGAGCTACGTGGAGACCATTCTCATCCGCTCAGGCTGGCAATCCGGCGACAGGACTGAATGGGATGTGGAACGAGCCCTGTTCCCGGCGCGCATCTTCGCCTTTCTGAAAGACACACAGCCCAAGCTCTGGGAGGAGATGCAGAAACTTCATGGAGCGGGACTGGAAAACCTCCTCATCGCCACGCTCCTCAAGGAACTCGACGTGAAGGGCACACTCCACATTCTGCGCCATGGGTTTAAGTTCTACGGAAAGACCTTCCGGTTGGCCTATTTCAAGCCGGCCCATGGGTTGAACTACGATGTGCTGGAGCTATTCCGAAAAAACCGCCTGACCGTCACGCGCCAAGTACTGTGTCACCCCGACCAACAGGACACAGTAGACATGGTCTTTGCTGTGAATGGTCTACCAGTGGCGACATGCGAGCTGAAAAATCCTGGCACCGGCCAGCATTGGCGGCACGCGATCAAACAATATCAGCAAGACCGGGACCCACGAGCCCCTCTCTTTCAGTTTAAGAGCCGTGCGTTGGTCCATTTTGCCGCCGACCCGGACGAGATTCACATGGCGACCGCCCTGCGGAAAGAGGCCACGAGCTTCCTCCCATTCAATCGAGGCAGTCATCCTGGTGAAATCCAGTGCGGTGGGGGCAATCCGCAGCATCCTTCTGGTTACCGCACGGGGTATTTCTGGGAAGACGTGCTCCAGTTCGATAGCTTCCTCGACATCCTTGGCCATTTTATGTTCGTCGAAAAAAAAGATGAAAAGATGGACGACGGCAAGGGGGGCATAAAGCGGGTCACCAAAGAGACGCTGGTGTTCCCACGCTATCACCAGCTTGACGCCGTGCGGAACGTCGTGGCAGCAGCCAGACAGGAAGGCGCCGGCCACAGCTACCTGATCCAACACTCTGCCGGCAGCGGAAAGACCAACAGCATTTCCTGGCTTTCGCACCGTCTGGCGAGTCTCCACAATCAGCATGATGAAAAGACTTTCGATTGCGTCATTGTGATCACTGACCGGAAGGTGCTGGACCAACAGTTACAAGATGCGATCTACCAGATTGAACATGCCCAAGGGGTGGTAAAGGCGATTGACGAAGATGCCAAGCAACTGGCAGCCGCGCTGATCGATGGCACGAAGATCGTGATCACCACATTACAGAAGTTCCCCTTCGTCTTACGCGGCCTCCTCCACGTCGCAGGGGCAGAGAGCCAGGAGATCGCGACTGACGAGGAAAAGAAACGGGCAAAAGTCTGGGAAGCAGCCATTGCCGCAAGATCATATGCTGTGATCGTAGACGAAGCCCATTCGAGCCAGACCGGTGAAACTTCTCGCGAGCTGAAAGCTATTCTTGGTGCAGCTGCCATAGACACGGGAGAAGGAGAGGCGGATTGGGAAGACCGGCTGAATCAAGTGATGCAGTCACGGGGCCAACGACCGAATCTGAGCTTCTTCGCGTTCACGGCCACGCCTAAAGGAAAAACAATAGAGCTGTTCGGTCGGACCGGTGCTAGCGGCAAGCCGGAACCCTTCCATATGTACAGTATGCGGCAGGCAATCGAGGAGGGCTTCATCCTCGACGTGCTGACCAACTACACCACCTATGCCACGTATTTCCGGTTGCTGAAGGCGGCGGAAGATGACCCGGCGATGCCCAAACGCAAGGCGGCGCGGGCGTTGGCCAAGTTCATGAGCCTCCATCCACACAACATCGAGCAGAAGACCGAAGTGATGGTGGAGCATTTCCGTCGGAGCGTGCAGCACCGGCTTGGCGGCCGGGCCAAAGCGATGGTCGTCACATCCTCTCGATTGCATGCGGTGCGATTCAAGGTCGCCTTAGATCGGTACATTCAAGAAAACGGCTACACAGATATCCGCTCGCTCGTCGCATTTAGCGGTACGGTGGAAGACCCCGACACGGGGCTAGAATATACGGAGCCCGGAATGAACCCGGACATCATCACAGGCAAACCCATCAGCGAGGCCCAGCTTCCTGAGCGATTCGATTCCCCGGATTACCAGGTATTGCTCGTGGCCAACAAATATCAGACTGGCTTCGACCAACCTCTGCTTCACACCATGTATGTGGATAAACGACTCGACGGCGTGCAAGCGGTGCAAACCCTCTCCCGTCTTAATCGGATGATTCCGGGTAAAGATGCGCCCTTCGTCCTCGATTTCGTCAATGACACTGCCACGATTTACCAGGCCTTCAAACCCTACTACGACAGAACAGGCCTCCAGGAATCCTCCGATCCGTCGAAGCTGGAATCGTTGAAACACGAACTCGATCAAGCTCAGGTCTACCACTGGAGTGAAGTGGAAGCCTTCGCTCAAATATTCTACAAGCCTCTTGAGCGCCAGAGTCCAGCCGACCATGCCCATATGCAGCGACACCTTCAGCCTGCTGTGGATCGCTTCAGGGCTATCGCAGAGGAAGACAAGCGGAGGAGTTTTCGCGACAAACTAAGCGGCTATGTAAAGGTGTATGCGTTCCTCAGTCAGATCATTCCCTATGCCGACCCAGAAATGGAAATGCTTTACAGCTATGGAAGAATTCTGCTCCCGCATCTTCCGTTCGACAGAGACGGCCAACTCGTGAAGGTTGGTGAGGAAGTGGCGCTCCAATACTACCGGTTAGAACGCCTGTTTTCCGGCGCGATCGAATTGAAAGAGGGTGATGCCCGGTACGTGAAAAGTCCGACTGAAGTCGGCACCGGCAAGGGCAAGGATGAGAAGGCGCCGCTGTCGGAAATCATTCAGGTGTTGAATGAGCGATTCGGAACACAATTCGCGGAAGAGGACCGACTGTTCTTTCAGCAGATCAAGGAGAGAGCCTGCAAGAATACCCAGGTGATCCAGACTGCGCTGGCCAACCCGCTGGACAAATTCGAGTTGGGCATCCGGAAGCTGATCGAGGATTTTATGATCGAACGGATGGGTGAGAATGACAAGATCGTGACCCGCTATATGGCTGACCAGGAGTTTCAGGGGTCGGCATTCCCGATTCTTGCCAAAGAGATATTCGAGACGGTGAGGCAAAGCAATTCTGACGCTAGGGGCATCCCGCCGTCGTCTAAATAATTCTTAAAGAAGCGTGCTGTCTTCCACCGTTTCAGTATTCCCACACCATCGCCTATACATGCTGCTGTATGGGCCGGGAATAGACGCTTCTGTTGCGCTGCCACGCCCTCAAAAAGAGGGCCTCTGCTGTGATCCTACTGCGCACGTCGAACAACCACGATTGATTTAATTGATCCCTCCAAGCTTGCTTGCGTTCCCTCTCTGGAAGGGCACCCATGTTGGTCTACGTGCGGCCGTCGAACGAGGCCCTTCTGAGGGCGCGCGTTCCTGGAGCATAGGACCAATGTGGGTGTCCTTCCCGTTTTTTTCATCGTGAGGGTCCCGTGAGCATAGAGGACCAATCAGGCCGCTCTCCTCATTCGTTCTGCCTCATGATTGCTCGCTGCTGATCCTGCTTAAACCTCTGTCTTTCAAGCGATTACAAGCGCATTGCGTTGACACCTGCCCGATTCTTGCTACAGTTTGACTACGATGGTTACCATGAAATGTCCCGATTGTCAGGAGGACCTGACTCAGGTTCCAACTAGCCATGGCCCTGGGCTCGATGTCTGTTCCTCCGGACACGGACTCTGGCTCGATGTGGGAGAGGTGAATTTCTTTGTCGAAGATTACACCTCGCTAAAGCGGGCGCTGGGTGACACAGGAGGCGTCGCGGTTACAACAGAGACCCTCTGCCCTCGATGCGGGATTCACCTGGAGTCTGCAACGGTATCGCATACATTCTTCCTGAGCTGCGATTCCTGTCGCGGGTGGTGGCTGCCTCACGGAAGCCTCACTCGTCTGAATGAGACCTACCGGGGCGCTGCGGTGCCTATCCAGATCGGCGAACCCGAGCTGTATGCACAGGCAGCGGCGAGGCAGCATACACGCAACAACAGGGTTCGCCATCAGCCAGGGCTCAAGACACCACGCTCACACGCTCAAGGCCTGTGGTTCTGGGTGCTGTTTTTCGGACTCGCCCTCGGGATCGGAGGGATTCTCTTCGCCGCCGGGATCGATAAAACCTTGAGAACCACTCTGTGGAGTCGGCCACCGGATCACCCCTTCCTTTATTTGCTAGCCGGCACCCTAGGAGGATTCTGGCTCTTGGCCGACGGATGGTTACTTCGCCAACGAAAGCGCTTGATCGAAAGTATTCCGACCTCGATCATCCGTTCACTGGCGCTCGGATTAGTGGAGATCAGTGGGCGGGCCCAGCCAGAGGAACAGGTTCTCTCCTCTCCCTTTAGCGGGTTTCCCTGTGTGTTCTATACCTATGCCGTTGAAGAGCGCGTCGGCTCCGGGAAGCATACACGATGGGAGACCATTGCAAAGGGCATGTCGGAGCAGCCCTTTTTTATCAGTGATACCACTGGACGCGTGCTCGTCGTACCCCTTGACGCCGAGCTGATCTTGCAGGACGAACGCACCGTTCGAAACGATTGGCTCGGAGCCTTGTCCCCCTCAACGATCGCCGGACTGAGTCGACTGGGGATTTCAACCGAACGTTGGTTGGGAAACAAAACACTTCGGTGCCGCGAATCATTCATCCTCCCGGAAGCGCAGGTCTACGTCCTCGGAACGGCACATGCGCACCGCGGCGCGACACAACGCGTCGAGAACGCCGCTCGTCTCTATATCGGGAGCAACCGAGACCATGAGTTTATTATCTCGGATCGAAGCGAAAAAGACTTGCTGTCCCACCTGAGATGGCAAGTGTGGTCGTATCGAGCAGGAGGCCTGGCGTTGACCGCATCATGTTTGCTCGTCTTCGCCAAATACTATCTGAGAACGATATCGTAACCGCTGTACCCACAGGAGAATGCCCATGAACAGCACTTTGATAATCGGGAGCCTGCTTGTGAGCGGCATGACTCTGCTCATCGCCTATGTGGTAGCCGTCTACAACATACTGGTCCGGCTCGCGAACAACATCAACAAGGCCTGGTCGAATATCGACGTCATCCTGAAGCAGCGGCATGATGAACTTCCCAAGCTTGTTCAAGTCTGTAATAGCTTCATGACACACGAGCGGGAAACGCTGGAATCTGTGACCAACGCCCGCACTGCCTATCGCCAAAGCGTGAATGTCACCGACAAGGCACAGGCAGAAAATCAGATCGTCGGGGCTTTAGGAACACTCTTTGCCGTGGCCGAGCAGTATCCAGATCTGAAAGCCAATGAAGAGTTTGTAGCCATTCAGCAGCGCATCTCGGCGCTGGAAAGCACCATAGCCGACCGGCGAGAATTCTATAACGACTCGGTCAACCTGTACAATATCGCCATTCAAAAGATCCCGACATGTTGGGTCGCAGAAGAGATCGGGCACGCAACGAAGCCGCTGCTGACAATCGCGCCGTCAGATCGCAAAGACATGCCGCTCGCGTTTGCCAATCGTGTGGCTGTGGCTGCGTAGACACACCATAGGCTGATCGCTGCGGTAATGGGGGGGTCGTTGCTGGACCTGACAATTCTGCACCACGCCCTTCCCCGCATTCGTCATCGACTTTGCTCGCTCATGTCTATGACATGCCTTCTCTCACGAGAAGAATTCCACCCCGGCAGTAGCCAGATTATACATCGCACCGACGATCTTGATG